>Ga0163215_100303_pt1 | contig 101136 bp, 102 predicted proteins | sample SynspAceP_FD_185934 | JGI IMG/M metagenome (GOLD analysis project Ga0163215, IMG submission 185934) | Saline lake microbial communities from Ace Lake in Antarctica - Synechococcus sp. Ace-P (Hybrid Assembly) | ecosystem: Environmental > Aquatic > Non-marine Saline and Alkaline > Saline | place...
TCGGCCGCGCTTTGGGCAAACATGCAGCTTCGGTTTTTACCATTGTCGTGGCTAAAGGCGGCATAGCGCCAGCGATTAGGCGACGACGACCGGGGTCCCTGCGCGTGCGTCCCAACGGTGCAAAACAATGGGTGCAGCGTATTACCATTCGCGGCAAGCGCAGCGAAATCGGTTTAGGCAGCCCACCCGCCATCCCCTTGGCGACCGCACGCAAACTGGCATTAGAACATCGCGGCAAGGCAATGCTGGGTGGCGACCCACTAGCTGACAGGCGCAAGGCAGCTTCTGTGCTGACATTTGAACAGGCAGTCGAACACTACCTTGCCAACAAGCTGGATGAATTCAGGAACGAGAAACACCGCAAGCAATGGCGTTCAACACTCGACACCTACGCCAACCCAATACTAGGGCCAAAGCGCGTTAGCGAAGTCACGATGCAGGATGTTTTGCGCGTACTGGAACCGATCTGGCAGACCAAGACTGAAACTGCGAAGCGTTTGCGTGGGCGGATTGAGAACGTGCTTTCATGGGCTGCTGACGTAGCGCAGGACCAGAAATCACGACGTCTGCAACTCGACTCCATGATTAAGTCGGCATTGGACCAGCTTGTTCTGGCTCGTCCCGAATCGGAATGGGAACTACTAGGAACCTTGGTTGAAACTCGGTACGGCACTTCGATTTCATCGGATGCCGGAGCAGAGTCAGGTGTGGCGGTTCTTCGGATCCCGAATGTGATCGGAGGTGAAATCGATACCACCGACCTAAAGTATGTCGATCTCGCTAAGGCCGAACTAAAGCGCTTGAGCTTGACTACAGATGACGTGCTGATTGTTCAGTCAAATGACAACCCAGACTATGTCGGTCGATCAGCGCCGATCACTGAAGACGTCGCTAAATCTGCGATGGTTTATGCCTCCTATTTAATTCGATTGCGGGCGGATAAATCGCGTCTCTTGCCCGAATATCTGAGTGCATTTCTGAATAGTGCCTTTGGCCGCGCTGCCATGCGAAATGCGATCAGGACAACCGCCGGTCAAAGTAACCTAAGTGGTGGAAATGAAAGCGTCAAATGCAGTGTTAACGCGCTGCTCACGGTTAAGCAGTTGTGCACCTTCACACAGTATGTGACGGAGAAAGTCGGCAAGTGATGCGGCAGGGGCTTCAAACGCTTGGCGTAGGGTATCTTCAGTGACGAACAGATCAGTTCGATTCAGTGTTTCACTGATGCGATCTAATTCATCGCTGTTTAGATGCTCACCTTGCTTAAGCTTTGCAAGTTCAGGCTGCTGAACAGCCAGTCGACGCACCGAAGCCTCGACTTGTTCGCGATAACTCTCTGCGAAGGCACCTTCGCCGGTCGGACCATAGATGATCCAGTTGCGTAGAGTGATGCTGTCCGGAAGGTTGATTTCAATCGTACGGCTTGGTGTGGTGGTTCGATAGTGCATCAAGGGAGCGAACACGGACTGCAAGGTCGTCAGACGGGCCAAATCCAAGTGTTGCCAGAAACCCGGGGACTGCACCCAGATGCGGTGTTCGGCAACACGTTGCACTTCAGGGATATTATCTGAGAGACTGCTCACAGCCTCTTGAATGCGCTGGCTCACTTTGCCTTGGTCGATGGCATCACCTTTATGTTGAGAACTGGATGCGAGCGCCAGAGGTTTTGCCTGATTCAATGCGGGCAAGGCTCTCATTTGGAAGAAACGATTTGAACTCCGACATTGCTTGACGCACCAATTCCCGGCGGTCTGCCAAAAACAAGACACGCTGCACTCGTTTGGAACGTAGCAACATGTTGACAAGCGCTATGGTTGTGCGGGTCTTGCCAGTTCCAGTTGCCATCACCAGCAGAAACTTCCTTCTGGCAGAGTCCACGCCCTCACTAACTCGGCGAATGGCTTCGTTTTGATAATCACGACCAGCTATGTCCGCATCGATCGTTACGGTGCTTAGCAACTGGGCAAACTGTCGTTGGTGGCGCAACCGTTCCAAATCGTCCTGCGTATAGAAACCCGAAATTTTTCGGGGTGCGTAGCGATCGCGATCCCAGAATTGAATTTCTTTGCCGTTGGTAAGAAAAATGAACGGATCGCTGCCAAATTCGGCTCTTATTAGGTCCGCATAGTCGGCAGCCTGGCGCTTTCCGGCGAGTTCGTCCCGTGAAGAATGCTTGGCCTCTACAATTGCAATTGGCTTGCCATCTAAACCGAGAAGAACGTAATCAGCGAACTGGTCAACACTGCTATCGCTATCGGATTTGTCTGATCTGAGAAGGAACTACTCTAGGAAGGTGCGCCGATTACGGGACCAACCGGCATGAGAAAGTTGCGAATCTATAATTTCGATGCGTGTCTGCGCCTCATTTCGGCTTGTGGTCATGTAGCGCTATCTCCATCTCTATTTTCTCCACCCGCCTTCACTTATCTAACTTGGGCAATATCAATTGCTGCAACCCTTTTTCAACTTCGTTGCGTTGAAGCGCCAATTTGTTGCTAAACTTGTTCCAGATACTCAACGATCTAACACGGGACACTTTCCTTGCCCACTCATCGCTTGACGGACAGTGCAGTAAACCACACGGTGAAGTTCAGCGCGTACGAAATGCGTCACATAGACGACTACTGCACCCACTGCGGTTTTCGGCGTCACGCAACCATACGGAAACGAAGGGGAAGGCTCAGGAGGCGTCCGCCGAAGGGCAGACCTTCAGTGTCGGCATGACAAACCTAATGAACGCTCTCCTGAAGGCGGGCCTGCCCTAAAGAACCCAATTTCAGTCCCCAACAACCCGCAACCGCGGCTTAAGCATCTCGCCCACGGCATTCACCCCGGCCCGCAGTGGGGAATCGATCAGGTGGGCATAGCGCTGGGTCGTTCCGATCTGGGTGTGCCCAAGCAGCCGCCCAATCATTTCCAACGACGCCCCACCTGGGACCAGCAGTGACGCAAAAGTGTGGCGCAGATCGTGGATGCGGGCGTCGGGGATGTCAGCCTGCACGCGCATCCGTTCCCAGAAGCGCTTGAGGTCAACCACCGGCTGTCCGGGCACGTCGCCAGGGAATAGAAATGGGCAGCCCTTGGGCACCGCATTCCTGCGCAAGCGGATCAAGGCAACGGCCTCGTGGGAGATCGGCACACGATGGACACGGCGCTGCTTCGTATACGCAGCCTGCTTGGTCCAGATCGCCAAATCGAGGTTGAACTGATCGAAGGTGCGCGCGCAACACAAATGAGGCTGCATCAGCTCAGTTGCCGGTGTCGCGATGCAGCAAAGAAACCAGTCATTCATACGAACCGCCGCGAGCATGAAATGGTCTATTCACACACTGGGGACGAAATCGTTTGATGTATCAAATGCACTAAGATTTGCCCAACAATATTAGCTAGATTCGTCGCATGGAACATACAATCTACGGACTAATCCAAAAACGCGGCGAGATAACGGGACAGCACAAGGTTGCGCTAAAGGCCGCTGACACGCTCAAGGCTGATCTGGACACCAGAGACCGCGCTCTGGTGCTGTGCGGCTATACAGGCGACCCCAAAGGCATAGCGCCGCGTGGCAAGTACAAGCAGCTATTCGCACGCAATGAGTTGAAGCTGACAATCATCAACGTGCTGCGGGGAGCCCCTACGGATGATGAGACCATAGCGGCGCGTATCATCGCGCCAAAGGGCTGGAGCGATGATATCCATGCTGATGTGCTAAAGCAGGTGCGTCGTGCTTTGCAAAGGGCGCAGAAGGACGGGCATGTTGTGCAGGACTTCGGGCCGGATGGGTGTTTGTGGCGGCTGGCCCCGCAAGGCCAGCATTTACATCACCTTGGAAGCAGCGCCTGAAGCCCATTTTCTTTGAACATTTCAAATTGAGTGTGAGCGTGTTTCGCAGTAAGGCGATGAATGGCAGCATATCTGCGAAAGCGTTTGATAACCTTGTCCCGATTACCGAACGCGTCATACAGCTTACGCCACGGATATCCCTCCGAACCATTCCGGAGAAGCACCTCGAAACAGGGCCAATACGACCCAGTTCCCGTTCCGTTTTCTACAATCTACCAGACGGTCACTCCGCGCTGGAATCAAAAAGCCTTGTCGCTTTCGAACAGAAATTGGCGTACTAGACCGTTGTTGGCACAAAACAGGATAGGTCTATTGCTTTGCGTGGCTCTAAAGAATTCTAGGGGTGGAGCAGATAAATGAAGGGAGATTTCGGCGTCAACTAATGCAAACCTCAGTAAGCGCCCATGTATAGGGAACCGTAATATCTCGGGCCAGTTTTTGTCCCCCGTCCTGATTAGAAATCGATGCGCTGATTACGGAGGCCCCAATCGCAATAAAGGTCGGCAAGAATTGTGCCGAACTGCCTGTCGACCCTCGCGAGCGATGCGCCGCTGTGAGGTGGGCCGCCAAAGACGGTCACCTCGTCCCCTACCTGCACATTTTCCAGCCCTGTGATATCCACGACGACCGTATTCATCGAAACTTTGCCAACGACCGGCACCGCAATGCCAGTAATCAAGACCGTGGCCCCATCATATGCTTGGCGCCGGAACCCGTTGGCATAGCCAATCGACAAACACGCAAGCCGTCGATTTCCTTCCAATCGAACCGCCCGATCATATCCAACAGTGGCACCTTTTGGATAATCCCCGATACTGATGACGCATGATTTAAGATCCATGGTCGTGCGAAACCCTAACTCCGGCTTCAGGACACCGTACAGGATGGCCCCGCAGCGATACATATCTGTCTTGATCTCTATTTCCGATACCAGCGTCAACGAACTGCCTGCGTGCACCAGAACATCTGCCCGCCGCAGCGTGCTGTTGGAAAACACCCATGCCACCTGCTCTTGAAAAAAGTTTGCCGTATTGCGCAGATTGTCCGGAATATTGCAGGGAAAATGGGTGCAGATACCCACGATATTTCCTTCCAGCAGGCGCAGAATAGCAAGGCAGGTCTCACGCCCCTGCACAGTCGCAATCTCAAGGCCGTCCCGTGACATACCCATTGCGTTCAGCGCCAGATGGGCGCGCACAGGGTGTCCTGCCGCCTTCAACGCGCACAGCTTTCGGGCGGCCTCAACGGAGCTAACTTGCTCCTCTACCCGTGACGTGAGCGCATCTTCCATTTCAACCGGAGACGCAGCGCGCAGACGTATCAGAACCCCGTCAAACCCAGCCTTGCGGACGGAATGTGCTTCTGCATTCGAAGTGATGCCCACACAGGTCACCCCGCAATCATTGATCACTGGAACAACCTGATCAATCCCGTGGCCATAGGCGTCTGCCTTGAGAACTGCACAGAAATCCCGTCCTTCGGGAACCAACTCAAGAGCCAGTTCAAGATTGCGGGCAATCCTGTCGCGGTGAACTTCGCACCAGGCGCCTGTACGGACATCATGGGTCATTTCTGGGGCGACCCTAGCAAGCACTGGATGATGCCGCAAAACTGGTCGATCGCCACGGGCAAAAGCGCATCGGGAAAGTCGTAATCCGGATTGTGAAGTTGCGGTTGATTTCCGCCCGCTCCGATATAAAGCATCGCCGCCTTAGCCCCGTCATCACCGATGCGGCCAAAATCTTCGGACCAGCGCATGGGCGTGTTCATCTCGTTGAGCACATGTCCCAACTCTAACGCCGCTTTGCGGGCAATCGCTGTTGCGTCAATATCGTTGTTCACCGCGCGGAACACATCATGCCAGTGCACCTCGACGTCCAGCGCACCTTTGGCATCCTCGACCTGTGCACCCGCATTGGCGATCAGCATTTCCATGCGCTCGTTTGTCATTGTCCGCAGGGTGATGCGCAGCTCACCGTTCGCCGGTGCGATCCCAAAGGTTGGCTCCCCCAAATGCGCATGGGTCAGAGTGGACAGGCTGAACGCCTCATCCGCAATGGTCCCAAAACCGAGTGAAGGCAGGCTTTCCATGAGGGCCACCATTGCTAATGCAGGTGATAGCCCATCCTCGGGTGCCGCAGCATGGGAGCTTTTACCTTCCAGCAGGATCTGCATCCCCCGCGAGGCACAATTCCCAGCGCCTTCGCGCAATCCGATCTCACCCAACGGGCGACCAGGAACATTATGGTATGCAAAGGCGAAGTCGGGTTTGATCTCGGGCCAACGGGCGTCTTCAATCACTGCCTTGGCCCCTGCGCCCGTCTCCTCTGCAGGTTGGAACAGCAAAATGACCCGTCCAGCAGCAGGGCGCTCTGCCAGCGTCATCGCCACCCCGAGCATCGTGACCATATGTCCGTCATGGCCACACAGATGCCCCTTACCTTCAATCCTAGATTTATACGGCAGGTCGGAGATTTCACGAATGGGCAGCCCGTCCAACTCACAGCGAAGCAATACTGTCGGCCCCGATGTAATGCCTGCAAATTCCGCCGCGACACCGTGACCGCCAAGACCTGTCCAGATGCGGTCCGCGCCGAGCGCTTGCAACTCGGTTGTGATCCGCTCCGCAGTGGCATTCTCTTCACCAGACACCTCAGGCCTGCGGTGCAGATCGTGACGCAGGGTTGTCAGATAACCAATTTGTTTAGGATCAAGCCTTTGCATTATGCCCGCTCCCTGATCCGATCACGAGGAGAGGTCGGCTTTCAGGTCCCTGCAAAACTAAGAAATTGAACATTTCATCCATCCTATCGCGCTTTATATTTCTTCCGTCCCGCACCAATCCGCTATGAATAACGCTGTTGCCTTGGTGATGCGCCGCATGCTTTCCAGCTCGACTCGTTCGTTAAAGCCGTGGATTGCCTCGGCCTTTGGCCCGTACACCAGCGCGGGCGTATCAGCATATAAGCCAAAGAACCGCGCGTCGGTGGTTGCCGTAATCGCTTCGCGCTCCAATGCCTCGCCTGTGGCGTGACGGTGCGCACTGTCCAAGGCTGCGATCGCACCCGCAGCATTGGCCGAACTGTCCCGTGACAGCGCGTAACCCTCGGCATGAAAGCCGTGGTAGACGATGTCCGGCAGGGAACTTCGTAGAAACGCATTGTCGCGTGCGGCGTCGAGAATGACCCGTTCGATCTCGCGCTTGGCCGCCTCGATCGACTGCCCGGGAAAGATGGCCATACGCACGTCAAAAACGCTCCATGCGGGAACAGAACTGGTCCAGTCACCGCCTTCGATCTTACCGACATTGAGGTTCAGCGCGTGCTCTATATGGCCGTATTCTTCGGGCCGCTTATCAGCGGCGTTCCAGCGGCGCTCCATCTCGTGCAGCGCGTGGATCAGCGGAAAGGCCGCCTCGATTGCGTTTGAACCGCTGCCTGCATAGGCCACATGCGTGGGAAGCCCTTTCAGATGGACCTGAAACCAGATCACACCCAACTGTGCAGTCACCAGCCGCTCCGCAAACGGTTCGGGGATGAGAGCCGCATCGGCGGTATACCCACGTGCCAGACAGGCCAGCGCCCCGTTGCCGGTGCATTCTTCCTCAACGACAGACTGATAGAAGACATCCGCAGCAGGCGCCAAACCACAAGCAGCCAAAGCATCCAGCGCAAACAGGTTAGAGGCTAATCCCGCTTTCATATCACCGCCCCCTCGACCATAAAGCCAGCCGTCGTCGATGCGCGGCTCAAACGGGGGGCTGTCCCACATGTCCAGCGGTCCAGTGGGCACCACGTCGATATGCCCGTTCAGGATCAGCGATTTGCCCTGACCGGTTTTAGACCGGTGCGTGCCCACAACATTCACCGCGTCCTCATAGGGGGCAACGACAGGCGAAAAACCCGGCAAGTCCTGTATCTCGGCAAGGTCGATATGCCAGCGGTCCACGGCGTATCCGCGCGCCGTCAATTCCTGCACCATAAAGTCCTGCGCCGCTTGCTCGTTCCCGCGGGTCGAGGGATAGGCTGTCAGCGCCGACAGGAATTCAACCTGACGGTCGAACGCATCATCTATGGCGGCACAGAGGCGAATTTTCAGATCATCTTTCATGGGAAACCTCTAGAAGCTCGGGAGGGGCGTATCAGGTAGGATCAGGGGCGCACCCGTTGCCTCCACAACCTCTTGCACGCTGATCCCGTCGGCAATTTCAACATGGGCAAAGCCGTGTGCCGTCACATCAACTACAGCCATGTCTGTGAATATTCGCGACACGCACGCACGCGCCGTCAGTGGCAGGGTGCAGGCCTGAATCAGTTTGGGGTTGCCCTCGCGGTCGGTATGCGTTGTCAGCACCACGACGCGGCGCGCCTTTTGCGCAAGCTCGATCCCGCCGCCCACACCAGGACTGAACTTGCCGGGGATTTTCCAGTTGGCCAGATCGCCCCCCGCACTCACCTCGAACGCGCCCAGCATGGTCAGATCCAGACGTCCCGAGCGCACGATGGCAAAGCTGGTGGCACTGTCAAAAAACGCCGATCCCGCCACGGTAGAGACATAGGCCCCGCCTGCGTCGATCAGGTTTCGGTCTGCCTGTTCAGGCGTGAGAGTCGGGCCGATGCCCGTCAGACCATTTTCAGTATGCAGGCAAACAGGGAAATCGGCGGGCAGATGGTTCACCACCTTAGTCGGCAGTCCAATCCCCAGATTAACAACCATACCGGCAGTGATTTCGCGCGCTGCCCGCGCGACCATGCGCTCCCTAACGTCTGACAACGGCATACTCCTCGCTGAGCGCACCCAATTCCGTGACGTGATCCACAAAAACACCAGCGGTATGGATATCGTTCGGAGCCAGACCGCCGAGCGGTAAAATCTGTTCGACCTCTGCAATCACGCAATCGGCAGCCATCGCCATCAATGGATTGAAATTCCGAGCCGTGGCGACATAGGCTAGGTTGCCAAAAGTGTCGGCCCTGTCGGCATGGATAAGCGCCACGTCTGCACGCAGGGCTGCCTCCACCAGATAGGACTTGCCCGCAACGTCGACGACAGCCTTTCCGTCCCCCAGCTCCGTGCCGATGCCAATATCGCTCAGAATACCGCCAAGTCCGGCACCACCCGCACGGATGCGTTCGGCCAGAATGCCTTGCGGGTTGAATTCGACCTCGATCGCGCCTGCGTTCATCAACCCGATGGCATGGCTGTTCAGGCCCAAATGTGTGGTAATAAGGCGTGCGACCTGCCCACTGCGCAACAGGTGATCCACACCCATCCCGGGCTCGTTGGCATCGTTTTTTACCAGCGTCAGGTTGCGCGCGCCGTGCGCGACCAACGCATGGATGAGCGCCATCGGGGTTCCCGGCACACCAAACCCACCAATCATTACGGTATTGCCGTCTTTGATCTTGGCCCCGGCGTCCAGCATTACACAGCTTTTGTCCGGCAACTTCATGCTGTCATCCCGACAGGCAATCCAACCTCGTGCGCAAAAGCATCCAGCGCATCGCGCAGGATCGCCATCATATCGTGGATCTGTTCCCCGGTGATGATCAGCGGCGGCGCTATCAGGAAGTGATCTCCCGCTGTACCGCCCCGCGTCCGGCGCGAATAGATAATCAAACCACGCGCATAGGCCAGTTCAACCAACAACTCATGCGCCTTGAGTGCAGGGTCTAACGGTTCCATCGTGGTGCGGTCAGCGACAAATTCGAATGCCGTCAAGAGACCCTTGCCGCGGACATCACCGATAAAGGGATAGCGGTCCATCAGGCCTTTTAACTGGGCCATGAGGACATCGCCCATACGGGCTGCATTTTCGACCAGCCCCTGTTCTTCCATTTCTTCAAGCACCGCCAGCCCCGCCGAGCAGGCCAGCGGATTGCCCGCATAAGTAAACCCGTGCTGGAAACCACCAGCGTCCAGAACAGGTTCAACAAGACGTGCGCCTGCAACAATGGCACCCAGCGGGGCGTACCCTGCACCAAAGCCTTTCGAGAGTGCAACAATATCAGGGATGATCCCCCAATGCTCTGCCGCGAGGAATTTTCCAGTCCGTCCCGCGCCAGTCATCACTTCGTCATAAATCAGTAGCACCCCGAATTCGTCACAGATTTCGCGCACACGCCCATAGTAGCTGTCAGGTGCCACTAACGCACCGGTTGAAGCACCACCGACAGGTTCCATGACAAAGGCCAGCACTGTATCGGCACCTTCCTCTATGATCTTGTCGCGTAACAGTTCAGCATATTTCAGGCCGCGCTGCTCTTCGCTCAGGTTGTCGCGGTCCAGATATGTCATGGGCGCGTCAATCTTTGGCATGCCTTCCATCATTGGCGCAAATGGCTCGCGCAGGGGCGCGTAACCTGTCAGGTCCAGCGCGCCCAAGGTGCAGCCGTGGTAAGACGGAAACCGCGAAATCACCTTATAGCGCGAACCCTGATTTTGGGTCAGCGCATATTGGCGGGCCAGCTTCATCGCGCTCTCGACAGCCTCCGAGCCACCAGAGACAAAGAAAACACGGTCCAGCCCTTCGGGCATCATGGAGACTGTTTTGGCGGCCAGATCTTCGGAGAGATGGGTGCGGAAATGCAGGCGGTAGCCAAAGGTAGCCTTGTCCATCTGCGCCTTGATCTTGGCCAGTACGCGCGGGTTGGAGTGGCCGATGTTGGACACCATCGCACCGGAGGAACCATCAATGTAGCGCTTGCCGCTCTCGTCGAACAGATAAATCCCCTCGCCGTGATCCAGAAACGGACGCGGGTTGCGGGACTGGTAGAACAGATAGGAGTGCGCGTCGGTCACTTGGCACCCTCCAGATGCTTGCGCAGGAAATCACGGGTGCGCTGCTGGGTGGGGTTTTTGAACAGGACTTCGGGCGGGCCTTCCTCAACCACCACACCTTTGTCCATAAACAGCACACGGTCACAGACAGAAGCCGCAAAATCCATCTCGTGGGTGACAATGATCATGGTCATATGTTCCTGTGCCAGTTTTTTCATCACGGCGTTCACCTCGTCCACAAGCTCGGGGTCAAGCGCGGAAGTCGCTTCGTCGAACAACATCAGTTTAGGGGACATCGCCAGCGCACGAGCAATCGCAACGCGTTGCTTTTGGCCACCCGACAGCTGCGAAGGATAGGCATCCACTTTCTCCAGCATGCCGACGTGGTCCAGCTGTTCTTCGGCCAGCTTGGCTGCCGCTTCGTCAGACAGCCCTTTAAGCATTTGGGGCGCCATCGAGACATTCTCCAGCGCGGTCATATGCGGGAACAGGTTGAAGTGCTGGAACACCATGCCGATCTGCTGGCGCATCTCGTTGATATGCTTTTCGTACTGGCGGTGCGGCAGGGTCTTGTTTACCTGCACCCCGTCCAGCCAAACTTCGCCTCCGCTCAGCGGATCAAGATCGTTGATGGCCCGCAACAGCGTGGACTTCCCCGAACCTGAAGGCCCGATAATGGCAACGATCTGACCGCGTTCCACGGTCAGGCTGATGTCCTTGAGAACCTCCAGCTTGCCAAAGGATTTCTGGGCATGGCGAATTTGAACAAAATCGGTCTTTGCGGTCATGGTGTGGCCTTTCGGATCAGCGTGAAAGGGCGATGTGGCGCTCTATTTTGCGCTGCACCCATTCCATGCAAAGGTTGATGACATAATAGAAGGCCGCAGCCAGCAGATAGAATTCGAACGGGCGGTAGGTGCTGCCGATGACGCGCTGCGCCGACAGCGTCAACTCGCTCACCCCGATGACGGAGACAAGTGCGCTGTCTTTGAGCAGGGCTATCATGTTATTGCCAATCGGCGGGATCACCGCACGGACAGCCTGCGGGATCACTACCTTGCGCAGCGCTTGGCCACGGCTGAGGCCGACAGTGCGTGCCGCCTCCATCTGGCCCTTGTCCACCGCAAGGATCGCCGTCTGGATCAACTCCGAATTATAGACCGCAAAGTGCAGACCGAGGCCGATTACCCCGGCCACGAAGGCGGGCAGATCAATGCCGATCTGGACCAGTCCAAAATAGATCAGGAACAGCTGCAACAGCAGCGGCGTGCCCATAAATACCCATTCAACCACGCGGAATGGCAGGCGAACAAACCACGGCGCATAGAGCGCCATTACCGCAAAGATGATCCCGCCGAAAAAGCTCAGGATCGCGGCCGCAACCGTGATACCGATTGTCCACAGACAGCCCAGCAGGATTACATCAAGGTGGTCGGGAATAATTGAAAAATCGAGGCCCATTGTGCTTTCCTATCCCGTTCAGGTGATCTGGACTCTGCGGTCCAGCCAGGCAACGCCCCGCCCCACCACAAAAATGATAATCATATAAAGAACCCCGGCCATCAGGAACATCTCGAAGGGCTTATACGTCGATCCGATGTAGCGCTGTGCGGTGTAGGTCAGTTCAACGACAGAGATGGCTGCAACCAGCGCTGTCGCCTTGACCAGCATGTTCAGGTTCACACCCAAGGGCCGCACCATCAAACGCGCAGCTTGCGGCAAGACAACCTTGTACATGGTTTGCCACTGGCTCAGCCCGACGGTGCGCGCGGCCTCACGCTGGCCTTTGTCAATTGAGATGATCGCGCCGCGTATCGTCTCGGTCATATAGGCGCCTGCATTGATGCCCAGCCCGATGACACCCGCCTCGAATGCATCCAGCTGGATGCCGATTTGCGGGCCGCCGAAATATAAAATGAACAGCTGGATCAGTGCGGGCGTGCCACGGAAGACACTGACGTAAGCGGCCCCCAGAAACCGCAGCACCACAAACCGCGACAGCCGCGAAGCAGCCCCCAGCGCGCCGCAGGTAAGGCCCAGAATGGCAGTCAAAACCGACAGCAAAATGGTGATCCACGCCGCCTCCAGAAAGAACGGGTAGACCTTTAACATAAGGTCGGTGTCCATGCGTGTCCCCTTTGGCGATTGGTCGCGCAGGCTTTGCGCCGCGCCCGAGCAGATTTTACCACTGCTGTGCTGCGACACTCCTGTGTCGCGTCGCTATCGGAACCAAATGTTCCGAAATAATGCCCCCGCACCTTAAACTGGGCGCGGAGGCAGAGTTGATTAGCGAATGTCAGCGCCGATCCACTCGTTGGCCAACTTCATGTAAGTGCCATCTTCCATAATCGCATCCAGCGCCGCCTGCATTTCCGCCGCAAGCTCGGGGTTGCCTTGGCGGATTGCAATGCCTGCACCGAAAGGCGCGGAATCAGGGTCTTCAAACATTGCAAACTCCTGACCCTTTGCGCCCATCGCAAGGATGGCAGCAATCGAGTCGTTCACAATCGCATCGACGCGGCCGTTTTCCAGCTCCAGCAGCAGTTCGGGCAGGCCTTTGTAGGTGTTGATGTCATAGCCTTTTTCGCGTGCCCAACCTTCATGGGTTTCGCCCAGTGTCAGGCCGACCTTTTTGCCCTCCAGATCTGCAACGCTGGTGATATCAGATCCGGCTTTAGTGAAAATAGCACGCTTGTCTGCATAATATGGGCCCACAAAATCCACGACCTTGTCGCGTTCTTCCGTGATAGTCATGGAGCCTACAATAGCGTCGAATTTATTGGCCAACAAGCCACCGATAATCCCGTCCCACGCCGTGGTGACTATCTCGACTTCCATTCCCATACGCTTGGCGATCTCAGTGCCCAGTGCAGGATCGAAACCGACAACTTCGTTTTTGTCGTTCAAAGTTGAACGGAGGGTAAGCGCCCGTCATCGCGATGCGCATTACACCCTTTTCTTTTAGCGCTTGTAATTCTTCGGCTACGGCAATGTTCAGGCCTGCTGCGGCAAAGCCTACTGCAAGAACTGCGGACTTCATAAGGGTACGGCGTGTGGTCATGGTGATCTCCAAGTTAGTTTTCAGGTGCATTTTAACCTGTGATACTGGGGCAGGCTGACCCGCTCTGGGAAAAGACTTGCATGGATCGATTGTATTGTGCAAATAAATAGTATGCATCATCAATATAGATCAAATCTATGAAGCTTCCCCAGCAGCACCGCTTTCCGTGGAACCTCGACTGGAACCTGCTGCGCACCTTTATGGTGGTCGTAGAGCAGCGCGGTATATCAAAGGCCGCAATCTTTCTCGGTCTGAAACAGCCAACCATTTCTGCGGCTCTCAAGCGGCTTGAACAAGCCTTCGGAAAAACACTAGTCATCCGCAAGCCGAACGAGTTTTCGACCACCCGCGCGGGTCAGGTCCTCTATGCTGAATGCACGGGAATATTCGGAACTGTATCGCAGTTGCCTTCGATTATTGCAGAGGAGAAAGGTGAACTGCGCGGGCATCTGTCAATCGCGATTACCAGTTCCGTCATCTCCCCGCATTTCGATGCTTTCCTGAACAGCTTTTCCATAACGCACCCCAAAGTGACGTATACATTCTCGGTCTTCGATAGTGATGAGGTGGAGAAGATGGTCACCTTGAACAGGACAAGTTTTGGCATCTGCTTGCTGTCTGCTATTCCAAAGAATCTGGATACCACCGTGTTGTACAGAGAATCTTTCGGGCTGTTTTGCGGCGCACGCCATCGTTTATTCCACGCCTCCAGCATTGCCTTGGGCGATTTGGAAGGAGAGCCGTTTGTCGCATTCCAGACCGAAGCGAAGGATGGGCCGCTGGAAGCGATATCGCAACTGCGTGCCCGCCTGAACCTGTCACGCAACTGGCGCGGCGTATCGTCAAGCCTGAATGAAATCCGCCGCATGATCATGGCAAACATCGGGATCGGCGCCTTGCCATTGCATGTTGCCCGTCAGGACGTGGAGGCAGGTCATATCCGTCAGCTTCCCCCCTATGACGGCCTACCAGAGGTCGACATCTATCTTGTCAACAACCCTACCCGCCGACACTCCGAAGCCGAGGCAATCTTCCTTGATGCAATCGTAGCGGATATGGCAAACATGGGATTAGCAGAACGAACATACGGCCTGTAGCCGACGTTATTCCAAAATCCAGGTGAAGAACGGGATACGACCGCCATATTGCTAAATCGGGTGTGGAGCCTGAATGAACGAGCAGAACACTTGCTTGGTTATTGTAGCTTGTCTCTGAGAACCCTTCTACACGGTCCAGACCGATCAGGGACCGCGCCGCTATTCCTACCGCGACATTTTGCACGTCCAGCCTTTTGGTGGCGTGTCACCGATCACCCTTGGCCGTGAAGCGATTGCCCTGTCACTCGCTTTTGAAGGTCACATCGCATCGCTGTTTGCCAATGGTGCGCGCCCGTCCGGCATAATCAAAAGCGAAAAGATGCTGGACGTAGAGGCGAAAAAGAAGATCGCCGCTTCATGGTTTTCCACCCATGCCGGACGCAACGCAGGCGGCACCGCCATTCTGGACGAAGGCATGACCTATGATCAGCTTTCTATGACGCTTGCGGATGCACAGTTTGCAGAAAACCGTCTCGAGCAAATACGCGAGATTGCCCGTGTCTTTCGCGTTCCCCCTACAATGCTTTTCGAGCTTACACGCGGCACATGGTCAAACACCGAAGAAATGGCACGCCAGTTTTATGCGATTACGCTCAAGCCGTGGCTGACAAGCTGGGCATGGGCCTATTCCCGCGTGCTGTTCACATCCGAGGAACGCGCCGCCTTCTATGTGGAATTTGTCACCGATGATCTGCTGACTACAAACGCCGCCGCCCGTGCCGGTGCCTACGGTCAATATCGCAGCATGGGTGCAATGACCGCAAATGAAGTGCGCAGCGGTATGAACTTGCCGCCCCTTGCGGACGGCAACAGCCTTGCGAACCCCTACACCACGTCCGGCACCCCTGCCCCTGCACCGGAGTCAGACGCAGCATGATCACGCATCGCGCTTTCTTTGGCACTGCCGATCACGACTTTACCCTGACTGATGACATGATCACCGAACTGGAACGCCTGACCGATATCGGGATCGGTGCGTTTTATCAGCGTGTGATCGCCATGCACTTCAAAGCCGCAGACCTTGCCGAGATCATCCGGCTTGGCCTGATCGGCGCAGGCATGCACCCGCAAGCGGCAATGCAGCTGACAGACACCTACGCACGCAATCGCCCCATGTCCGAAACCTTCCCGCTTGCCCTCGATATCCTTGATGCACGCTGGAACGGCACCGCCACACCGGCAACCGGAGACGCCACAGAATGACAGACCGCATTGAAATCAAGGCGGCACTGACCGTCACCGACACCGGAGAGATCACCGGCACGGCATGGCCCTACGGCACCCCTGACCGTGTAGGCGATATGATCGAAAAGGGCGCAATCACCACACCCGCGACCCTGCCCATGCTGTTTGCCCATGATCAGGCGCAGGTGATTGGCGTTTGGGACACCATCGAAGAATCTGACACCGGCCTGACCGTCAAAGGCCGCTTGCTGGTGGACGATGTAGAGCGTGCGCGTGAAGTGCGCGCCATGATCCGCAGCAAGGCCGTCACTGGCCTGTCTATCGGCTTTGTCACGACCAAAGCCACACCCCGCGCCAAGGGCCGCACGATCAACGCCCTGACCTTGCATGAAATCTCCGTTGTTGCTGTGCCGTGCCACCCCGGCGCGCAGATTACCTCATTGAAATCCACACCCATGAAGGAAACCCCTATGGAAAACGAAGCCCTGATCGAAAACCCGGTCAACCCCGCCGTTCCGGCAAACGCACCGACCATCGACACAAAGGCCTTTGATGAAATCAAGGCCCGTCTGGACAAGATGGAAGCCAAAGCGAACCGCCCTCAAGGCGTTCACATCACCGGCCCCGTCACCGATCCGGAAACCAAAGCATTTGGCAACTTCCTGCGCCGTGGCGTTGAACGTATCGCGCCTGACGAAGTGAAAGCCCTGACCGTTGCTACAGACGCCAGCGCAGGCTTTCTTGCGCCAAAGGAATTTGGCAGTGAGTTGATCAAGCTGCTGACCGAATACAGCCCGATCCGGTCCTATGCGAAAGTGATCACGATCAGCGCGCCCTCTATCGTGTATCCCCGCCGTGTCACCGGCACAGCCGCAACATGGGTGACAGAGATCGCCAACCGCACCGCGTCCGGTATGACCTTTGAACAGGTGACAATGACGCCGCATGAATTGGCGACATTCACAGACGTGTCAAACGCCCTTCTCGAAGACAACGCCTATAACCTCGAAGGCGAATTGCTGGCAGACTTTGCGGAGTCCTTTGCGAAAGCGCCGCGCAAAACCTGCTGGACGCCATGAAGGGTGCCAAGCTGATCGGCATTCAGCAGGTTTTGATTAACCCCGCCTTTGCACTTATCGCAGCGCTGATGACCCCTGACTTAGATCAGGGCGAGGCCGCAAAGGCACCATCCGGCAAGCCCGTTAAATGGTCTGACCTTTATGCAGACACCTACAAGATCGCGACAGGCTGGCTTGGCTGGACACCGGAGACGGCATGGAACGCCACCTTGCCCGAGATACTGCGCGCCTTTGATGGACATATTGAACAGCTAAGGGCCGTGCATGGCACCGCAGACGAAGAAACCCCAGGTGCATCGGAAATGACCGCCGATCAGCGACAGGCAAACATTGATCAAGGGCTTGATCCGGAGTTTGACCGCGCCGCGCTTCATGCCCTCAAGGCCAAGCTATGAGCCGCCCGCCTTTCCTTTGCCAGTGTGGCAAGACCGTTCCCCACGGCACCCGCTGCGCCTGTCAGATCGCCAGCACCCGCGCCCGTAACAAGCGCCATGATGCAACGCGCCCGACAGCTGCGCAGCGTGGCTATAATGGTGCATGGCGCAAGGCGCGCATGGAATGGCTGGCACATTATCCGGCCTGCGCAATATGCAGCGGCACCGCCAACACGGTTGATCACATCACCCCGCACAAGGGCGATGACCGGCTTTTCTGGGATAAAGCGAACTGGCAATCCCTTTGCGCACCTTGCCACAACCGGCACAAGCAACGCAGTGAGCGCCGGACATGACCACACCGGAGCAAACCCTTTGGCGTGAAGTGCTGGCCCTTGCGGTGCAGGATGCTCTGATAGGCAGCACAGACGCAGGCCAGACCAAACAGACCAAGATCAATCAAACCATACAGGCGCGCACCTACCTGACCACAGCAAGCGCTGATCTGGCGACAGTCTGCACCCTTGCCGATCTGGACCCTGTTGCGGTGCGTGAAGCCATGATCAAACGCATTGCTGCTGCACCCACACCGGAACAGCTTTTCAGTGTGAGCCGCAGACGCCGCCACAGCGCCACGATCATGCTGACCCATGAAGGCCAGACGCATGATCTGACTAAATGGGCAAAGATCACCGGCCTGTCTAAGCAAACCCTGCGCAACCGTGTCAGAAAGAAATGGGATGCACAGCGCATCCTGACCACACAGGCACACATGCCAAGCGCCAAACCGAAGCCAAAGGAAAAGCGCAGCACTGCAAAGATGCTGACACATGAAGGCCAGACCAGAACCATCGCGCAATGGTCAAAGGCAACAGGTATCCCGCAAACGACCCTGCACATGCGTGAACGTAGCGGATGGAATGCCGGGCGCATCCTGACCACAGCCTACACGCCGCGCAAGCTACGGGGGGTGGTTCCCGTCTTTGGGCATGATCAGGGGACCGGCGGGGGGACAAGCGCACAAGAGACACCGAATTTAACTTTTCAGGATCAGATACAATGACGATCACACCCCTGCCCTTGCTTAAGGCACAGTTGAACCTCGAGCATGATCTAGACGATGCACTGTTGCTGCACAAATTGGCCGTGGCCGAAGAATGGATCAGCAACTTTACCGGCGCGCCCTTTGCCGTTCCGGTGCCTGCGTCCCTGACCGAAGCCGCTTTGCAGCTTGCCGCCTATTGGTATGTGCAGCGTGAAGGTGCCAGTGATATGCGCCTGAACGCCGTGCCGTTTGGCGTGCTGGAACTGATCAACCCTTACCGCGAAAGTGTGACCGGCCATGTCGCGGCTTAAAGGATCAGCGGAACTCGAAAAGCGCCTGCTGGCGATACCCCGCGAGGTATTGGCAGAACTGCGCCCCGCGCTTGTCAAAGGTGCGCACGACATTGCGGACGCGATGGAACAGCTGGCACCCGAAGACACTGGCGACCTTGTAGGCACAATTACAGTCACCGGCCCCGGCGGCACGACCCCTGCCTATTCCGCAGGCGGTGGATCGGCGACCCTTGCGGACAATCAAGCCGCCGTGACGGTAGGCAGTCCGGACATGCGGCACGGGCATTTGCAGGAATTTGGCACGGTCAATCACCCTGCACAGCCGTTTATGCGCCCTGCGTTCCGGCTCAAGAAAGCCAAAGTTATGGGCCGGATCACCCGTGCCATATCGAAGGCACTCAAGAACAATGGTGGCAAATGATGATTGAACCATCCGTAGCGCTTCAAACCGCCCTGCGCAGCACCCTGATCGCAGACCCCACCGTGACTGCCCTTGTGCATCCGGATCACATTCGCGCAGGCCGTCCTGATCGCTTTCCTTGCGTGATCATGTCCGGCGGATCAACGCAGTATCTGGGCAAGGCGTCCGGTGATCAGCACCTTGCACGGGTCAATCTCGATCTGCACATCTGGGCAATCGAAGACGGCGCAGACACCGCCAAGGCTATCGGCTTTGCGGTATCACGCGCCGTGATCGGCATGCCCGATGATCAGGACGGCTGTGCCATTGATCACCTCGATCAGCCCCGCGTGATCTGGTTACGCGATGTCCAGCCCGAACTGTCCTACACCCACGGCGTCCTTGAGATCGAAGCGGTGATCAGGTGGCGCATATGACCATGATCAAGGCAGGCGCGCTGCGCGAAGTGATCACATTCGAGCGCAAGCTGGAAACGGTGCAGGCGTCCGGTGCCGTGCTGGTGCAGTGGATAGCAGAACAGTCCTTGCGCGCAGAACTTGTGCAAGAGGATGCACAGGCATTCCTGACCGGCACAGAACGCAATGAGGATCGCAAGGTTTTCCGGCTTTGGGCGTGTGAATGGATCAGTGCAGACATGCGCGTGACGCATGCCGATCACACCTACCGGATCACCAAGATTGTGCAGCTGGACCGGCTGGGCATGGAACTGCATTGCGTGAACGCGGTGAATGAAACATGAGCGCGCATCTGCGCGGTGTAAAACCGCAGGCCAAGCAATCCAAAGACGCCCTGACCAAAGCCCCGCCGGTGCCGGACTATTTCAGCCCCTATGCCGCGGGTGAATGGAAACGCATCATGCCACGGCTGATCAAAGACCGGGTGCTGACAAAGGCTCATCTGGCAGGCGTTGAACATTACTGTTTGATGATCGGCGTTGTGCGCGAAATTGAGACAAACCGCGCCCTTAATGCAGGCGACATTGATCCAAAACTGTTTGGCGTCCAGAACCGCGCAGCACAAACCGCACGCCAGCTTGCCGCTGAATACGGCCTTTCACCGATCAGCCGCGCCCGTATCAGCACCGCAGGCGATGATGGTGCCGATGATGACAACCCTTTGAACGTCCGTTGAACCGTGAACGCACTGGCACCCATAGTCACACGACAGGCGGACTCTATTCCCGCCAAAGGTGCCAGCACGTTCCCCGCATGGATTTACGACAACAGCCCTATTCCTGATCCGCAAGGATACGGGGAACGCGCCGTGACATTCCTACGCCGCCTGCGCCACCCTAACAGCGATGCACCCGGTGGCGCATTCCAGCTTGCCCCTTGGCAGGAACGCATTGTCCGGCGCATCTATGGCCCGAGACACTTGGACGGGCGCAGGATCGTGCAAAACGTCTTTCTACTGGTGCCGCGTGGCAACCGGAAAACGTCCCTTGCCGCCGCCCTTGCCCTCTTGCACACCATCGGGCCGGAACGTGTGCCGGCCGGCCAAGTGCTGTTTGCCGCCGCAGATCGTGAACAGGCGGGGATCGGCTTTAGGGAAGCCGCCAATATTGTGCGGATGGACAAGCGCTTGATCGCGGCAACGCGCATCTATGACGCTTTCAATTCCGCAAAACAGATCGTCTACAATGCCGAGAGTGTGACACTGCGCGCCCTGTCCAGTGACGGCGGTGCCGCCCATGGCCTGACACCTACATTCACCTTGATTGACGAAATTCACATCTGGAAAGGCCGCGACCTTTGGGAAGCGCTGCGCAGTGGTGCCGCCAAAGTAGATGACAGCCTGACCGTGATCGCCACAACCGCCGGACGCGGTGCCGAGACATTGGCCGCAGAACAGTTTGACTATGCGCGCCGCGTGGCCCTTGGCGAGATCGACAACGCCGCCTATTTGCCCATTCTTTTTCAAGCCGAACCCGATGACGATTGGCAGGATGAAACCGTTTGGCACAAGGCAAACCCCGGCTTGGCGCATGGGTTCCCGAGTTTGGTGGGTCTGCGCGGTCTGGCAAAAGAAGCGGAAAACAAACCCGCCGACAAGGCCGCATTCCTTCAATTCAACTTGAACGTATGGCAGGCCAATTCCCGCGACCCTCTGTTCAATATGGCCAGTTATGACGCCCGTGCCTTTGACATAGACCTTGGCGACCTCGAAGGCCTGCCCTGTCACCTTGGCGTTGATATGAGCATATCAGGCGACCTGACCGCCATTGTCGCAGCATGGCGCCACCCTGACGATCAGATCACCATCATGCCTTGGCTGTTTGTGCCGGGCGATGACCTCAAGGGCCGCGCAGATCGTGACGGCCTGCCCTATGAGACGTGGCGCGATGCTGGCCTGATCACGGTGATTGAAGGCCCGATCATAGACCCCGCCGTGATCGAAGACACGATCAGGGAACTGTGCGGCACATATGACGTGCAAGAGATCGCATTCGATCCGCACCTTGCCCGCGCCACTATGCAGCGCCTTTATGACGAAGGCTTGCCGACAGTCGAATTTAGACAGACGCCGCTCAATATGGGCGTAGCGGCTGGCGACCTCGAGCGCACAGTAAACGGCAATCTGATCCGGCATTCCGGCCATGCGGCGCTACGCCAGCACTTTGATAGCGTGGTCGCATCGCGGAACCCCACGTCCGGCCTGATCCGCATGCACAAAGGCAAAAAGACTGACCGGATTGATGGCGCGATTGCCGCCGCTATGGCTGTGTCACGCGCCTGCGCAGGCGAAAGCAACCGATCACAATACACCGGCGACAATGCCGAACTTTTCATCTTTTGAGGAATAGAAAATGAGCGACCTTCCCGGCCTTATCGTTGACGTTGAAGCCCGTATCGACAAACTGGAACGTGGCTTGCGCAAAGCCAATGACGTGCAAAACCGCGCATCCGGTCAAATGGAACGCCGCGCACAGGTGAGCGCCAACCGCCTGCGTGATACCTACGGCAAAGCCGGTGACGGTATCCTTGCCACGTTCAAGCGCCTTGGCCCCGGCTTGGCGGGTGGTCTGATCGGTGGCCTGACAGTGGGTGCCTTGTCCGGCCTTTCGCAGAACCTTGGCCGGATCGTAAAGGAAACCGCGCAGATCGGAGATGAGGCAAAGCGCGCCGGTGTATCGGTGCGCGCCTTGCAGGAATGGAAATTCGTAGGCCAGCAAAACCGGATCGGCATTGATCAGGTGGTAGACGGCTTGAAGGAATTGAACCTGCGCGCCGATGAATTTATCATCACAAAGTCCGGCCCCGCCGCAGAGGCCTTTGCCCGTCTGGGCATATCCGCAAGCGAACTCGAGACAAAGCTGAAAGACCCGTCCGAATTGTTGCTCGAGATCATCGGGCGCATGGAAGGCTTGGACGCCGCCGCCCGTATCCGGATTAGTGACGAATTGTTCGGGGGTTCCGCAGGTGAGCGCTTTGCCGAACTTGTGAGCCGTGGCGAAAGCGAACTGCGCAAAACGATCAAGACCGCAAATGACACCGGCGCAGTGCTGGACAGCGAACTGATTGAGAAAGCCGCAGAACTGGACCGCCGCTATGCCGCTTTGCAGGCGCGCATGGATTCCTTTTGGAAGTCCTTTGCAGTGGGTGCAGTGGACGCAGGTATCAAAATCGCCACCCTGCGCACTGATCTGGACGATCTGTTCCGGAGTTATCAGCAGGCCGATGGGCTTTTAGGCAAAGGTGCAGCAGACGCCCTGCGCGCAGACAGTGACGCCGCAGGCGAAAACGCAGACCAGATCGCCGCCCTGCGCCGCCAGTATGAAGGCCTTGGCGATGTAGCAGACAGCACGGGCGCAAGTCTTATGCAGGCCGCAGCGACCTTGCGACAGCTTGGCTATGACAGTGTAGCGGATCAGCTTTTGAGCGCCGCAGACGAAATGCGCAACCTGACCGGCGAAATGCAGGACGGCACGATCAGCGCAGACGAATTTGAAGAGCGTATGCAGATCGCCGCAAACACCGCGCAAACTGCCCTTGGCGAGATCGAAGCGATTGACCGTGCATCCTTTGGCAACGTGATCGCAGCGGTAAGCGGATTGATCACACGTTTAGGACAGGCCGCAGCAAAAGCACGCGAACTGCGCGCAAGCCTGCCCGGTGCATCGCCGGACGGTGAAACGACACCGCTCGAAAACATGGACCCCGGCCCGCGCACCCGCAACGGAACCCGCGCCGCTACGCCCGGTCTGGCCGTCACAACGTCACCGCGCCCGCAACTCCCCGGCATTGATGCAAGTTTCGGATCGCCAGAACCTACGGGCGGTGGTGGTGGCGGTGGTCGCGGTGCGGGTGGTGGCGGTGGCGCGCCCCGCCAGAATGACTTTGAACGCGAGATCGAAAGCATTGCACAGGAAACCAATGCGTTACGGATTGAAGCTCAAGTATTGGCTGAAGTTACCGGCGCGCGCATGGCGCAAGGTGACGCCCTCGAGTTTGCCAAAACCAAAGCCGAACTTTTGGCAGCGGCACAGCGCGCAGGCATTGCAGACACACCACAGTTGCGCGCACAGATTGACCAGCTTGCCGGTGAATACGTCAAAGCCGGTGCCGCCGCAGAACTTGCCGCAGACAAGATCGAAGACGTGCAGAACGCATCCCGCGCCGGTGCGGAGCGTGTGGCGTCGATCTTTGAAGCTATGGCAACAGGTGCCATGACCGCGAAACAGGCGGTAGGCCAGCTGATCCTCGAAATGCTTAAACTTGCCCTCAAAAAGCGGGTGCTGGAAGCCGCAAGCATGGCAGGCGGGTCTGTCTTTGGGAAAGTGCTGGGCTTTCTGGGCGGTGGCTTTGCGTCCGGCGGATACACCGGCAACGGCGGCAAATACGAACCCGCAGGCGTGGTGCATCGCGGTGAATATGTAATGAGCGCCGCCGCGACTAAAGCCATTGGCGTCCCTGCCCTTGAACAGCTGCACCAGAACGCCAGAAACGGCTATTCCGGCGGTGGCTTGGTAGGTGCAGCGCGCACATCGGCAACCGCGCCTGTTGGACGTGGTAGCGCCCCTGCACCCTCGGTTGTGATCAGCGCGCCGGTGACGGTATCAGGTAGCGCAGGCACGCCTGACCAGAACGCCGATCTGTCCAAGCGCATGGCCCGCGAACTCACCGAAACCATGCGCGGCACGGTCATTCAAGAAATTCACAAAGCCATGCGCCCCGGCAACGCCCTCAATCGGCGTTGAGGCCAACATTCGGCGTTGAATGTTTTTCCATCTCAACTTTAGCCAGCAACTGATCAGCCATCTCGTTTAATACTATGTCTTCATCATGATCTGGACTTGGCCATGTCTTATAAAGGGTATCGGCAAGCAAAGGCCAGTTTTCTCCGACATGAAATCCATGGTCCGCAATAGGCAATATGCGCCCTTGACGGCTTACATTCATGGAAATTGCAGAATTAAGTTCCTTATTAGTCCAACCTTTTGCAACGAATGTATCAGTCAGAAATGGGACAAAGAAAGTTGACTTCAACAATCCATGATTAATTCTCTGAACGATAGAATCTCCCCAAGCAATACTATCTTCGTCAAAAAATACTTTTACTTCAAGAGACTCTAATTTGTCACGCAGCTTGCGTATTCGCGGCTTATCTTCCGAAGCATGGGATAAAAATACGTCAAATTCTCTCACCATTTCCGCATGTCCTATAATCCATTTTGCTATATCGGGGTTTATTCCTACCGCTTGCCGACAGAGCTTCGACAACACGGGATCACCATCACCTCTTACCTGTCTTATAAAACCAAGCCAACCTTCTATGTGAGACCAGAAATCTTGTTCTTTAGCATCTTTTCCAACCCAAATTTGCGCAGCTTGCGCAGCACCATATTTTCGAGCAGAGTGAAGTTTCATCCTCAATCGACTTACATCTTTCCGCCAAACATTAGCGTAGTCATTCACAATCAGACCAGTCACCTCTTGACGTTCACCAGATAACTGAATGCGCGTTTTCTCCGGATGAATCTTGAAGCTTGAGTGCCTAAAGGCATCAAGAAGCTTTTCACCCAAAACTACTTGCCGTTCTCCAAACTCTGGATCCCATTCCTTTATTAGTGATCGGGGGATCTTCTTCTGACTTGAAGAAAAGGTGATATCATCTGCGTATCGCGTAAACTTTAACCTTTCTTTAGAGGCTATTGCGACCAGATGCTTATCCAAATTATGAGCAATTATATTGGACAAGATAGGGGAGGTTTTTGCACCTTGAGGTAGGGAATCGTTAAAAGTGGTGAGGCGTGCGAGGATTGTGGAGACTCTGGGATTAAATCCAAAGAGCTTTGAAAGGAAAACTCCCCTAATGCGCGCGAAGCCTATCGATCCATAAAAATTCTCTATATCTAAGTTCAATACCCAACGCTGTTTCTCATGGTAGCGGGCATTTGTTAAAAATGATCGCTCCGGAATAAATCCATGAACAAAATTTCTTGGCCGGTATACTTCCCACAAAATTGGAGCCAGCCGTTCTTGGGCCATAGCCATACCCCTTACAGGACGATCTATAGGCCGCGTCCCGCCCCGCTTTTTCGGAATAGTAAAGCTCTGATAGTATTTTCCGGTATCTGCATTCTGCAAAATATGAAAAACGCCACTTGATCTCATGTGGAGCGCTGCTGCAACGTCTTGCACAGAGTGAGCAAAGCTCAACTGTGCTAGGCTGTTCGCAGCATTGAAGTTTTCTGGAAGACCCAACCCTCGTTCTCTACCTTGATCGACGATTACCGGTCATTACGCCCAGCACCGCCGCGATTTTGGAATAACGTTTCAGCGAGCCACCGGGGATTCACCAGCGCAAACTAGAGAGCCGAGCCTTCTACAAAATCAATGATAGCAATCAAAAGCCTAGTCAACCCACTTTTGCACCTCAGGTTGAATCGAAAAACGGCCCCTACAAGCGCGGCTTTTCGCTGCGCTACCCTTGCCGCCCGTTTACCCCTGATCGAATCCTACGAGCCGCTACAGAGTCCCTGACGCGGGGTTCTTGCGTTTACGAGCCGGAGCGCGGCACCCTTCACCGATTGCCGTGGTGTATCCGATCCGGCGGCACCCTTCCCCATCCGGTGGTAGAGTTTACCCGTCCGGTCCGGAGGAGTGGATTGCGGCTTGTCCGATTCTGGGCGCAATAAGAAGAAGTTTAGAAGTGCTTTAGTGTTTGATATAAGTATCCTCTTAAATACATATATAATACGACCAAAATCGGACAGGTTTTAACCGCCCTTGATCAGCCCTAAAACGGCCCCGAAAACTTACATCGCGGCCCGCTGATCCGGTAAGTTTCTCAATTTGCTACCGCAACCTTTTCCTCAACTGCGAAAAGCCTCTTTTCTCATTTTGAGAAAACAGGCGCACCTCGATAGCGCACATTCCGGACGCTGTAGGGGCGGCATTTATAGACATGCCATTTTAGGGATGCAGACGAAAAACGGGCAAAGCCAAGTATATTTTTTATTTCATGCGCACCCTATTGAACGTGGAATCCGGTGACTCAATATCAGGCAGGACAGCGACAAAACCCGAGAGTGCAAACCGACATGACCGATATGGCACTTGCGGGAATGGAGTTTCCGGCTTTCTACGACGAACGAAATGCAAACGAATTTGTGATTGATCCCGAAAACTACAATGAGGATGACCTTTTCCGTGACGCGAAAGGCGCTTTAGGCCGTGCGGAAGTCGTGATCGGATGCTTGATGGATACCGTTCAAACCTTGGCAACTGCGGTGAACCTCTACAAGCGCAATGAGATCGAAGCGCGGCTGGCCGAACTTGAACAGGCAGCCGATGTAGATCGCGCAACAGCGATGCAAGAGGCCGTGCGCCTCAACAAAATTCTTGATCAGCTATCTAAGCAGGTCAGAACCAACCTTCCACAATGGAAGATCACGGGCAGTTAAGCCCAAAGTCGCGACGTGGTCCCTGCGTTCAAACTAGAACCACGCCGCATTTTTGAAATCGTCTCAACACAGGAGAGACATCAATGTCTGCAAGAGATAACACATCCGAACCGATCAAGGCAACTTTTCGCGAATACCTTTCGCATTCGGCATTTGAAGATGAAATCGACAGTTTTGCAGGAGGGGGCGAAAATTTCGGGCTCTTCAGCTTTATGGATGGTGAAGGGTTCCTCGATTTTATGACTCAGGATTCCAGTTGGGAAGATGACAAAATTCAGTTTGAATATTTGGCTGATCATCTCGAATTCTACGCTGCCTACTTTAGCGATTTAACAAGGCTGTCGCCTGACCACGCGCCGACCCCCGCACAGGCAAAGTCGTTGGCAAAAAAGATGGGGAAATTATTTGCCAAGAGAAACCGCGCAATGGAGGCTAAGTGGGCAATCCACGACAGCTGCAAAGTGATGGACGCTAAGGAAGGCAAAAAAAGCGATATCTAAGTTGTCTGATAATTTTAAATCTCCCCCAAACCCGCCGGATCAAACCGGCGGGTTTTTCTTTCACATTCGTCTGCATCCCTAACCCGCCCCTACTATAAACCAGACATCGCCAACCTAATGCCGGTTCCCGCAAATGTCTGATCAGCTGCTAAAAGACCTCAAAGAAGCGCGCCACAAAGCGGCGCAGCTTGTCCTGATGGATCGGGTCTATGCGCCGCAGTTTGCGCGCATAGAACGCGAGATTGCCGCCCTTGAGGCGGAACGTGATCTAGTGGAACGCGCCCGTGCCGTTGTCCAGCTTTACAAAGCCGCAGGTTGAACCACATCGCGCAGCTGCACCAATGACGCCCCTGCCCCATACCGTTCCCGCTTCAAGGCATGCCCAAACAGATCGCGCCTGATCCGTTCATCTACACCCGCAGCAAGCAAACGATCCTCAAAAGCATGGCGCAGGCCGTAGAGTGAATGCTTGTCTGTCTCGAGTAGGTCATTGTCGCGCAGATACTTATTGATCGTGCCGGACAAGGTAGCAGACGATCCACGATAGCGCTCAAAACCGTCTGGGAAGGCCTTCACAGCCTCAAGGCTTGCCCCGAGCAAAGGAATGACCCGCCGCGCATTGCCGCTCTTTAGCTGGCGTCCTATCGCCTCAATCGAGATATGCGGAACCTCACAATCCAAACGGATGCACTCCGAAGTAAGCGCCGCCAACTCCGAAGGCCGCGCACCAGTGTTCACCATTGCCAGCAAGATCGCCCGTGCCTGATCATTCAATCCCGCAAGTGCATCCGGCGCTAAGAACTTTTCCTTGATCCATGCCACCGAGAACGGGGGCCGCGTCTGCGCTTCGCCGGATTTGAAATTGAAGCCGCTTAGTGGCATATCTAAATTTAGCCGCTTCATGCGGTTGACCGTTTTCAACACGTCACCGACATGGATCAAGTCTTTGTTTGCCGCATTAGTTGTAAGCCCGTCACCCTCGATACGCTCAAACCACCATTGCCGGAAGTCTAGCATATCATCGGCGGTAATATCAGCGATTGCCTTGTCACCTATAACGGCTACAAAATTCTTGATCGCCTTCACACGCGGGTTCTTCCACCGGCGCAGCTGATCATCTGACTTGCCTAGCGTCTTATCGGCGGCAAGGGTCCAGTATTGTTCAAGCGCCTTTGTGACGGTCAAACCGACACCCTGCGCACCACCCAACACCGCCGCCGCCTCAATCGGGTCCGGCGCACCATCGCGCAGCGGCACAGCCTTGTAGCGCTCTACCAGATCGTGAACAGGCAGATCAGCGACCTTGCCAGCGTCCAGATATCGGAACCCGCGCACAGCGGCTAATTGCTTTGCAGCGTCCAGTCTTTTGTTTGCGTCTGCATTGTCACCGGCTAGGCGCGCTTCCCAAGCCTCTACCATCTGCGCCCATGCACCATCTGCCTTCGAATTTGCAACAGATCGCGAATCCGTGTGCAGTGATAGCCATACGAAGCTACGCGGCTCTACAGACGCATAGCGTTTAGGCACCCGCTTATAGAGTTGATAGGTTTTCCCGCGCAGTTTTATCATGGCTTGCCCCGATGCTGACCTTGCATCCGGTATAGCGATTTGTAGAGCGTTTTGTATAGCATATTTTCAGAATGGGTTGGTCAAATTTGGCCTATTTCCTCATATTTTTATGCAATTCAAGCACTTAGCAATAGGTGGAAAATCTGGAATTGGCGGAGGCTCAGGGATTCGAACCCTGGGGACGCTCTCACGCCCGTCGGTTTTCAAGACCGGTGCAATCGACCACTCTGCCAAACCTCCGCTGTGCAGGAGTCCTAAAACGGGCGCAGCGATTCTGCAATCGGGCAAAATTCACGCGGCCATGCGGGGAAAATTGCCGATCCGGGCGGGCGTCTCTTGTCGCACAGGGCACTCGCACGCTAGAGTGACACAAATACTCCGCAAAGGGGTGATGTGGCGTGTCCGAAATACGGCGCGGATGCAGGCAAGGGCGAGGAAAAATGGGCAGTCAAACCAGAGAATTTCAAAGCACGGGTATTTCCCGATGCTGGCGCGCCGTCGCGGGGACGCTGTTGATCGGCGGGCTGCTGGCCGGATGCGATGCGCAGGGCAAACTTGCTTTTCCTGCTGCGGGCACGGGCAAAGCTGCGGGACAGAATGCTGCCGCACGTGGCCCCGTCGTAGAACGTGACGTCGAGGCGCCGGAGGTGTTCTCGGTCACCGATCAGGGGCTCTGGGACGGACGGCCGAGCCTTGGCGGCGTCTGGGTGGCACATCCGGACGTGAACGAGCCCGAGCGCGTGATCATTCGCAACCAGAGCAATGGCAAGTTTGTCGTGGGGGCGCTGTTCCGCCGCGAGCGGGACATTCCCGGCCCCAGCTTGCAGATTTCTTCCGATGCCGCAGCCTCGCTGGGTATTCTGGCTGGCGCACCGGCCAAACTGAACGTAACAGCCCTGCGCAAGGTACAAGAAGAAGGCACAGCCGCCCCTGCTGAGGCTGCAACCCCTGATGCAGCAGCAGCCGGAACACAAACAGGTGTGCAGGCCGCACCTGCCGTGACCTCCGCGCCACTTGATCCGGTGCGCACAACCGCAAGTGCGGCGATCAATGCTGCGGCCCCCACACCGCCGCCGGCGCCAAAACCAGCCACCCCTGTGCAAAGTTCGAAGCTGTCCAAGCCATTCATCCAGATCGGTATTTTCAGCGTCGAGACCAATGCCGAACGCGCGGCCAAGCAAATGCGCAGTGCAGGTCTGGCGCCCACAGTCAAGCAAAGCCAGATCAACGGCAAAACCTTCTGGCGTGTTGTGGTAGGCCCCGCCGCCACCAGCGCCGAGCAGGCAAAGATTATGTCGACCATCAAAGCGGAAGGCTTTACCGATGCCTATGCCGTCTCCAGCTGATACCGAAGGATGAGTGATATGCGCGGATTGAAATTTACACTGGGTGCCTTGGCGCTTCTGGTCTCCTCGGTCAGCGCGCATGCCTTTGATACCCGTGCGACTTCGGCTTACGTCATGGACTTCAACACAGGAACTGTGCTGTTGGCCAAGAATGCGGACGAGGCCTTGCCGCCCGCCTCCATGTCCAAGCTGATGACACTCTACATGGCGTTCGAGGCATTGTCACAGGACAGAAACGGGTCGTTTACGTTGGATACGATGTTGCCGGTTTCTGCCGCAGCACAGGCCTATACGGGGTCCACAATGTTTCTGGAAGCCGGCGAGAGGGTGCGCGTCGAGGACCTTTTGCGCGGCATCATCGTTCTCTCGGGCAATGATGCGACGGTGGTGATCGCAGAAGCGCTTGGCGGCACAGAGGCCCGGTTTGCACAGATTATGACGACACGCGCCCAGCAGATGGGCATGACAAGTTCGACCTTCACCAATTCCAATGGCTGGCCAAAGGCCGGACACCTTATGTCAATGCGCGATCTTGGACTGCTGACCAGAAATTTGATCAAGGACTTCCCACAATTCTATCCGATGTTTGCCGAAAAAGAATTCCTTTTCGACACTAAAGAGCCTGCCAACCGGTACAACCGTAATCCCCTGCTGACGCTTGATATTGGCGCCGACGGTCTGAAGACCGGCCATACCCAAGAAGCAGGTTACGGCCTTGCCGGATCAGCAAAACAAGGTGACAGGCGTATCATATTTGTGCTTTCAGGCCTTGATACTGCCGAGGACCGCGCGAGGGAATCCGAGACAATAACAAACTGGGCCTTCCGCGAGTTTGCCCAGACCGAATTGGGCAAGGCCGGCACACAAATTGCACAGGCAGATGTAGCCATAGGGGCAGAGCAGACTGTCGGGATGGAGCTGGGTGCGGATCTGTCGGTGCTGATGCCTGTCAACCCGATCGAGCCGCTGAAAACCGAAGTTGTCTATAACGGCCCCATCAAGGCGCCTATCACCAAAGGTGACCAGATCGGCGAATTGATCATCAGCCCCGAAGGCCTGCCCGAAACGCGCGTGCCCTTGCTTGCTGACCGCGACGTGCTGCGCCACGGCTTTGTCGGGCGTGTGGTTGCCGCCGCCCAGCATGTGGTGGCGCGGATCAACGCAGGCCCCGCTCCCGATGCGCCCACCCCCGAGGCTGCCGCCTCTGACTCCTCGTGAGCGGCAGCGGTCTGTTCATCAGCTTTGAAGGCATCGACGGCTCCGGCAAATCCACGCAAGTGGCATTGCTGGCCGAGCATTTGCGCGCGCAGGGCCACGATGTAGTTGTCACGCGAGAGCCGGGCGGCTCGACAGGTGCCGAGGAAATCCGCGCGCTGGTGTTGCAAGGCGACCCCGACCGCTGGTCTGCCGAAACAGAAATCTTGCTCTTCACCGCCGCGCGCCGTGACCATCTGGAGCGGTTGATCCGCCCTGCCCTTGCCACTGGCAAGATCGTGATCTGCGACCGCTTTGCCGATAGCACGCGCATGTATCAGGGCCTCAGCCGGGGTGATCTGCGCGGCGTGGTAGACAGCCTGCACAGCCTGATGATCGGGGTCGAGCCGGACCTGACCATCCTGATTGATATGGACCCCGTAGAAGGGCTGAGCCGCGCCAAGGGCCGTCAAGGCACCGAAGAGCGGTTCGAGGATTTCGGCACCAGCCTTCAGGAGGCGATGCGCGCAGGGTTTCTGGCGCTGGCGGATGAATTCGTCGGGCGTTTCCGCGTGATTAACGGTGGGCAGGATATAGATGCAGTTGCGTCAGACATCCGGCAGACCGTGGATCAAGCCCTGACCGCGCGGCTCTAGCCGTTTTCTTTCAAAGAAAACGCTCCGGAATTTTTCAAAAATTCCGCCCCCCATTTCAAACCGCGCCAATCCCCGCTAAACCGCCCCCATGAGTGATGATACCCTCCCACAGCCAGAGCGTCTGGAAGGCACCCCGCACCCGCGCGATACCGTCCGCCTGATCGGGCAGGACGCTGCACAGCAGGTGTTTGTGGATGCCTTCAACACCGGCCGCCTGCACCATGCGTGGATGCTGACCGGCCCGCGCGGCGTGGGCAAAGCCACGCTGGCATGGCGCATTGCGCGGTTCTTGTTGGCCACGTCTGCGCCTGATGCGGACGCGATGTTTGCCGATGCGCCGCCCGTCAGCCTCGATATTCCCGCAGATCACCCCGTGGCACGGCGGATATCCGCAGGGGCAGAGCCGGGCGTGCATCTGGTGCGGCTGGGCGGCATGGGCAGCACAGAGAGTGATCGCGCCAAGGCCTTTGCAGAAAAGAAATTCTCCAAGGTGATCCGAGTTGATGAAATCCGCGAGCTGGGCCGCTTCATCCACATGTCCGCAGCCGACGGCGGCTACCGTGTCATCATCATCGACGATGCGGATCTGATGAACACGGCCGCCGCGAATGCGCTGCTTAAAATTCTCGAAGAGCCGCCCGCCAGAACGCTGTTGCTGTTGATCTCGCACCAGCCGTCCGGCCTGCTGCCCACCATCCGCTCGCGATGCCGCACGCTGAACCTGACGCCCGTCAATGCGGCACAAGTGGCCGAAGCCATGACGCAGGCGCAAATACAGGCCGCCAATACCGATGCGCTGGCCGCGCTCTCCGGTGGCTCTGTCGGCGGGGCGATGCGCCTGTCGCTGATGGGCGGCGCAAGCCTGTACGCCGAGTTGGTGGGCCTGATGGGCACCCTGCCCCATATGGACCGCAACCGCGCACTGAAGCTGGCAGAGTTGGCGGCGGCCCGCGGCGGTGAGGCACGGCGCGATCTGTTGTTTACCCTGATTGATCTGCTGCTGAGCCGTCTGGCGCGCACCGGCGCCACCGGCACCCCGCCGCAGCCCCAAGCCGCCATGGGCGAGGCGGATATCCTGCTGCGCCTCTCGCCCAATCCGCACCAAGCCCGCGTCTGGGCTGATCTGGCCACACAGATCAGTGCGCGCGTGCGCCACGGCATTGCGGTCAACCTTGACCCTGCCGCGCTGGTTCTAGATACCTTCTTCAAAATGGCAAAGGCCGCCCCCCGTTAACAGTTGGCCAAAGCCACCGGAGCCCCATGACCGATAGTCCCCAAATCCCCCCCCAGATCACCGACAGCCATTGTCACCTCGATTTCCCCGAACTGGTTGCTGAGTTGCCTGAGGTGATTGCGCGTGCCCATGCGGCAGGTGTGGCGCGGATGGTGACCATCTGCACCAAGCTGAAGAACGAGCCTGCTGTGCGCGCAATTGCCGAGGCACATCCGACCGTCTTCTACGCCGCAGGCACCCACCCGATGAGTGTGGCAAGCGAGCCAATGGCAACGCTGGAGCAACTGCTGGAAATTGCGCAGCACCCCAAGATGGTCGGCATTGGCGAGACGGGGCTGGATTACCACTACACCGCCGAGAGCGCGCAAATGCAGCAAGACAGTCTGCGGCTGCACATCACGGCGGCGCGCGAAACAGGTCTGCCCCTGATCATCCACAGCCGCGATGCGGATGACGATATGGCGGATATCTTGCGCGACGAGCATGCAAAGGGGGCCTATACTTGTGTGATGCACTGCTTCTCCTCTTCCGCTGCACTGGGGCGTACAGCACTTGATCTGGGCTTCTACCTCAGCATGTCCGGCATCACCGCTTTCCCCAAAAGTCAGGAGCTTCGCGATATCTTCGCCGCCGCCCCGCTGGAACGGATATTGGTGGAAACCGACAGCCCCTATCTGGCCCCGCCGCCCTTCCGTGGCCGCCGGAACGAGCCTGCTTATACCGCACATACCGCACGCCGCGCCGCCGAGACCTTTGACATCGACTATGCCAATTTCGCCGCACAGTCCGAGGCCAATTTCGAGCGGTTGTTCACCAAGGTAGCCGCCTATGAGGATGCAGAATGACCGATATCATGCGTATCACCATCCTTGGCTGTGGCTCTTCTGGCGGGGTGCCGCGACTGGGCGGCAACTGGGGTGCCTGTGATCCGGCAGAGCCGCGCAATGCGCGCAGGCGGTGCTCTGCACTGGTCGAGCGGGTCGGGCCAAACGGCACCACAACGGTGCTGATCGACACCTCGCCCGACATGCGCAGCCAGTTGCTGGATGCGGGTGTAGGGCGGCTGGATGCGGTGCTCTATACTCATGCGCACGCGGACCATGTGCACGGTATGGATGATCTGCGCATGATCGTGATCAACATGCGCGCCCGCCTGCCCGTCTGGGCGGACCAGCCCACCCATGATGCGCTGATGGAGCGGTTCGGCTATGCCTTCATCCAGCCAAAAGGGTCCATGTATCCGCCGATACTAGACATGAACCTGATGGACGGGGATGTGACGATCGACGGACCGGGCGGCACACTCACCTTCCAGCCCTTCCTTGTGCCTCATGGCGGCATGGACGCGTTGGGGTTCCGCGTCAACGGTGTGGCCTATCTGCCCGATGTGGCCAGCATTCCGGACCACATCTGGCCGCATCTACAAAATCTGCGCTGCTGGATCGTGGACGCCCTGCGCCGCGAGCCGCACCCGACCCATAGCCATCTGGCGCAAACGCTGGAGTGGATCGAACGCGTCGAGCCGGCCACCGCCGTGCTGACCAACATGCACAATGATCTCGACTACCGCACGCTGATGGCAGAGACGCCGGACCACATCAGCCCCGCCTATGACGGCATGCAGCTGGACTTTCCGCTGGACTGACATCCGCACTTTCCCCTCTGCGCCTTGCGGTTTAGGCCGGAGGCATAGCCCAAACCGGACGTGACCGATGCAAACCCTTCTTGACGTCATTTTACCCGTCTTTCTGGTCATCGGTTTTGGCTATGTAGCGGTCTGGCGCGGGCTGTTTCCGGTGTCGGGCGTCGACGGTGTGCTGCGGTTCGCCCAGAGCTTTGCCGTGCCCTGCCTGCTGTTCCAAGCCATCGCCAACCTTGATCTGGGCGCGTCGTTTGATCCGGCCCTGTTGCTCAGCTTTTATACAGGCGCTGCGGTCTGTTTCACGCTAGGCCTGTTCGGCGCGCGGCTGTTGTTCAAACGCGAGTGGGAGGATTGTGTGGCCATCGGCTTTTGCTGCCTCTTTTCCAACTCGGTCCTGCTGGGCCTGCCGATATCAGAGCGGGCGTACGGCGCCGACAACCTCACCGGCAACTACATGATCATCGCCATCCATTCGCCGTTTTGCTATGGCTTGGGCATCACGGTGATGGAATTTGTGCGCAATCGCGGGCAGAGCGGACGGACGCTGGCGCGCTCGATCAGCCGCGCGATGTTCAACAATCCGCTGGTGATCGGGATTATTGCGGGTTTTGCGGTGAATTTCAGCGGTATTGCGATCCCTTCAGTGCTGGACGATGCGCTGTCGCTGATTGTGCGCGCCGCCCTGCCCGCCGCCCTGTTCGCCTTGGGGGGCGTGCTGGTCCAGTACAAACCCGAAGGCGATATGAAAGCCATCGCCATGGTCTGCTGCATCGCCCTGCTGGTGCACCCCGCAATTGTCTGGGGCATGGGCACAGCCTTGTCCGTGCCGCAGGATCTTTTCCGCTCGGGCGTGCTGACGGCGGCAATGGCGCCCGGATTTAATGCATACATTTTTGCCAATATGTACGGACGCGGGCGGCGGATTGCGGCGTCTTCCGTGCTGGTGGCCACGGGCGCGTCTATTCTCACGGTCTGGGTCTGGCTCACGCTGCTGGGATAACCGGCGCCTGCTTATTAAGATTTTTTCATGTAAAATCAACGTGGTGCGGGTGAGAGGACTCGAACCTCCACGCCTTGCGGCGCCAGAACCTAAATCTGGTGCGTCTACCATTCCGCCACACCCGCACATGCTGAATCAGGACGCATCCCGCTCTGCTCTGCGTCACTAACAAACCACACTCAAAGACGCGAGACAAAAAAAGCACGCGACATCAACATTATCTTGTCATATTGTTGGTTCAACCTGAGGCAGGTTAAATAAACAGAGAGAGACGCCCATGAAACCGAATACGGTCGGGCGCGTTGGTGGAGAGACTTCACAAACGGGCCAATACGCGCATTATGCATCCCGCGATATCGGGTTGCTGCAAGGCACCATGCTGCTGACACTTGAGGGCGAAATGCCCGTCGAATTTGTAAGTGTCGGTGATAAAATTATTACGCGCGACAGTGGCATCACCCGCGTCGAGCATATCCAGCGGACAAAACGGATGGTGCATACCATATCGCTGGCCGCAGGATCACTGGGCCATACCCGCCCCGAGCGCGACGCGCTGCTGGCCGGTGACCAGATGTGCCTGATACGCGACTGGCGCGCGCAGGCATTGTTCAGTGCAGACCGCGCATTGGTTGCCGCGCGCACGCTGGTGGACGGTGAATTCATCTGTGATCTGGGCATGCAGGAACAGACGTTGATCCAGTTGTTCTGTGACGGCCCGCACATCATCTATGCCGACGGGCTAGAGGTCAGCACTGCCGATGGCGCCCGCGCGCGCGGTCAGGTTTTGCACGCCGCCTAAGCGCCGCCTCGATTGTTTAACCACAAGGCCCCGGATCCGTCCGGGGTTCTTGGCTCTCTGAAAACGCCTGTGATTGCAATATCTGATGCAGCTCTGGCGCCCTTGTGGCAATACAGCGCCTTGCCGGATTCACTTTCGGCTATTTTTTAGGCACTACGCCTGAAATAAAGGCGCCTTCACAAAATCATCCCCCCCTCCGAGCCAGTTTCACAGCTCTGCTGTGGATTCCCCCCTCCTGTGATGAAAAGAGATGTCTTGAGCTCAACCACAGGGAGTCACGACGGTGAAAAAGATCGAAGCGATCATCAAGCCATTCAAGCTGGACGAAGTGAAGGAGGCCCTTCAGGATGTCGGCGTTCAGGGTCTATCTGTGATCGAAGTCAAGGGCTTTGGCCGCCAGAAAGGCCATACGGAACTCTACCGCGGGGCCGAGTATGTCGTGGATTTCCTGCCCAAAGTAAAAATCGAAATCGTTCTGGACGACGATCAGGTCGATGCCGCCATTGAGGCGATCGTGAACGCTGCCAGAACCGAAAAAATCGGGGACGGCAAAATCTTCGTCTCCCCCGTCGAGCAAACAATCCGCATCCGCACCGGCGAGACCGGCTCGGACGCGCTCTAACACCCCTACGCGAATAATAAAAAGGACATTCCCATGAACAACAAAGACCTGTTGAACCTGATCCGGGACGAGGACATCGAATACGTCGATATCCGCTTCACCGACACGCGCGGCACGTTGCAGCACGTCACAATTGTGAATGATCTGGTAGACGAAGACTTCCTTGAAGAAGGCTTTATGTTTGACGGCTCGTCCATCGCGGGCTGGAAATCTATCGAAGCCTCCGACATGAAGCTGATGCCGGATTCCGCGACCGCCTATGTAGACCCCTTTTATGCCGAAAAGACTGTGTGCATTCACTGCACCGTGGTCGAGCCCGACACAGGCGAGCCCTACGAGCGGGACCCGCGCGGCACGGCGCTGAAGGCCGAAGCTTACCTCAAGTCGTCCGGCATCGGTGATACCGCCTATTTCGGCCCCGAAGCCGAGTTTTTCCTGTTCGACAACGTCAAGTTCTCCAACACCATCAACAAAGTATCCTACGAAGTTGATGCGTCTGACGCGTCCTGGAATTCGGACACAGATTACGAGATGGGCAACATGGGCCACCGCCCCGGCCTCAAGGGCGGCTATTTCCCTGTGAACCCGGTGGACGAGGCGCAAGACCTGCGCAGCGAGATGCTGAGCACGATGAAACGTCTGGGTATGAAGGTCGACAAGCACCACCATGAAGTGGCGTCTTGCCAGCACGAGTTGGGCCTGCTGTTCGGCACGCTGACCACGCAGGCCGACGAGATCATGAAGTACAAATACGTCGTGCATAACGTGGCCCACGCTTACGGCAAATCCGCGACCTTTATGCCCAAGCCGATCTACGGCGATAACGGCTCTGGCATGCACGTGAATATGTCGATCTGGAAAGACGGCAAGCCCCTGTTTGCAGGTGACAAATACGCGGACCTGTCGCAAGAGGCGCTGTATTTCATCGGCGGTGTGCTGACGCACGCCAAGTCGCTGAACGCTTTTTGCAACCCGACCACAAACAGCTACAAGCGCCTGATCCCCGGTTTTGAAGCCCCGGTGCTGCGCGCCTATTCCGCGCGCAACCGTTCGGGCTGTGTCCGTATTCCATGGACAGAATCTCCCAAGGCAAAACGCGTAGAGGCCCGCTTCCCCGATCCGGCGGCAAACCCCTACCTGTGTTTCTCGGCGCTGTTGATGGCAGGCCTTGACGGAATCAAGAACAAGATCGATCCGGGCGAGGCGATGGACAAGAACCTGTATGACCTGCCCGCAGAAGAGCTGGCGGGCATCCCGACGGTTTGCGGCTCCCTGCGCGAAGCAATGGAAGAGTTGCACAAGGACATGGATTACCTGCTGGCCGGTGACGTGTTCACCAAAGACCAGATTGCAGGCTATATCGCGCTGAAAATGGAGGAAGTGCACAAGTACGAGCACACCCCCCACCCTGTCGAGTTCGGCATGTATTACAGCTGCTGATACAGTCAGCCGGTTTCAAGATCAGGGCGTCCTTCACAGGGCGCCCTTTTTTTCTGTTTGCGGGTAATTGTTTCGCATCCGTCAACAATCCGCCAGAAAGGATCTTCCGTCCCTGATCATCAGTACCTTTTCCCGAAGGACACCTCCCCTTTTCCCGAAGGACACCTCCCCTGTGACCGAGACTTCCGCATGACTGAGGCTTCCGCGTGACACCGTGACACTTGATCCGCTTTGCCATGCTGCGTTTCGTAGAGAAAGGTATGCAATGGCTCCGGATTTCGGTAACATGCGGCGGAATAAATCGATTACACGCACATTAGAGGACCCTATTCATGCGCTCCCTTAAAACGATCACCATTTCACTGGCCCTGACCGCAGCTCTTGCTGCCCCTGCTTTTGCTGCAAAATGCGGCAATGACGCGGGCGGCTTCAACGCCTGGAAGGCCGCCTTTGCCGGTGAGGCGCAGAAGGCCGGCGTCAAGCAGCGCGGGCTGGATGCTCTGGCCTCTGCCAAATATGCCTCTGATACGATCAAGGCGGACCGTAACCAGAAGTCGTTCAAATACACGCTGGACAAATTCCTGCAAGTGCGCGGTGCGGATACCATCGTCAGTCAGGGCCGCAGCCGTAAGGGCAAAAATGCGGGCTTCTACGCGGGTCTGGAAAAGCAATACGGCGTGCCTGCGGGTGTCCTGCTGGCTATCCACGGCATGGAGACCGGATTTGGCGGTTTCATGGGCGGATCGGCTGTCGTCTCCGCCATCACTACGCTGGCTTATGATTGCCGTCGCTCTGATTTCTTTACGCCCCACGCCATCGGCGCGCTGATGCTGGTGGACCGTGGCACGATCACACCCGCCACGAAAGGCGCCAAGCATGGCGAGTTGGGCCACACCCAGTTCCTGCCCGGCAACGCGCTACGCTACGGCGTGGACGGCAATGGCGACGGCCGTGTGGATCTGTACAACCAGACTGATGCGATGGCCTCCACCGCCAACTTCCTGCGCCAGAAGGGCTGGAAACCCGGTCAGGGATACCAGCAGGGCCAGCCCAACTTTGCCGTGATCAAGCAGTGGAACGCGGCGACCGTCTACCAGCAGGCGATTGCGATCATGGGCGCCAAAATCGACGGATAAGCCCGCACCTCAACTTGAAATACCACAGACTCCGGCCCGCAAGGTGTCGGGGTCTTGCTTTTGCAGAGTATGGTTTTTACACTGTCAAGCAGGGTCAGGCCCCTGCCGTCCGCATACCGGTGAAGCCCTGATAAACTTTCAATCTGTCCCCGATCACATTCATGCGTGGTTCACAGGCAACGCGGACACCTCTGATACAGACGCAATTGGAGTGATGGACATGACACAAATACCCGCCCGCGATGCCCTCAAGGCGCAGGCCAAACGCCTGCGCGCCGATATGACCGGCAAAAGCAGCGAGATGACCCATGCGGCAGCACTGGAGACAGTTGCACACCAGTGGGGCATGCGCGACTGGAACACGCTTGCCGCGCGCGCCGATGTGCAGGCCGTGCAGTGGCAGGTGGGTCAGCGCGTCTCGGGCCGCTATCTGGGGCAGCCGTTTACAGGGATCATCAAGGGCGTCAGCCAACGACCGGAAGGCTTCTGGTCGCTGACGCTGCGGTTTGACACTCCCGTCGATGTGGTGGAATCGCCGTATTTCACTGATCTGCGCCAGCAGGTCAGCATGACTGTCAATGCGGCAGGAGAGACGGCGCAAAACACCTCAAACGGTCAGCCCTTGCTGGTTGTCGGGCCTGCGGTCCCTTAACACGTCCGCACCACAAAAGTATGGATTGAAAACACCACCACATCGCTGAGCGGCATGCGCACAACGCATTGCCGCTCGGACCGGATAAAGGGTGCGGCGGTCTGGTCGGGACTGATCCGGCGGGGCGCGCTGGCGGATCGCGGCTGGTGCAATTCGGGATCATCGTACCACAGCCGGTTGAACCGCCACAAAGGGCGCCCCGTGCGCACCGCGTCAAACAGGCGCTGCACACGGCGCGCAAGATCGCCGTCATATTCCGTGACAGGCGCGTGAATGGCCACCAAAGGCTTGCCCGCCTTCTCCGCCAGCCGCCAGCTGGCCGGAAAGCACAGCACAGCCCCCACCAGTACATGCTCTGCACCCTGCTTTTGCAGCAGGCAGATGTCTTCTTGCACCAGATGCCCAAGGGTCAGTAGCGGGGCATCGCGGTCAAGGCGCACGTTCCGGCCATCAGGGCAGGTCACCTGCCCTGCCTGCACAGTGAACCCCAGCCCGGGCAGCAGATCAAGCACCTGATCCAGCACCTCGCGCGCTGCGCCCAGCGCCGCAGGATCCATCCACAGCACATCAGCAGGCTGGTCGCGTAACAGCGCCAGACGCCGTTGCATTTGCGCGGCATAGGCATCATCCACACGCAGCCAGTCTTGTGGTGCAGCAGGCGCCATGCCGGGCAAGCCGGTCTGGGCCAGCATCTCGGGCGGCAAGGCGTTTTGTAAAATTGCGTTCATTCTGCCTGATACGCTGTCGCGTTTCAAAAAGCAAAAGCCGGATCGGGGAAGTTCAGCACACCGCCCTGCGCGGGCCAGAACAAGTGACCTTTCGTTGCCCGAGGTAAAGAACCGACTTTACAGCTCACTGCCCCAGCGCTTGTCCCAGATCATCCATCAGATCACGCGCGCTCTCGATCCCCACGGACAGGCGCAGCAGCCCTTCGGGAATGCCTGTATGCGGCTCGATGGTGTGGCGGTGCTCTACCAGACTCTCTACGCCGCCCAGTGACGTGGCGCGGTGGAACAGTTGCAAGCGCCCGACAGCGCTCAGCGCCGCAGGGGCGCCGCCATTGACAACAAAGGACAGCAGCGGCCCAAAGCCCCCCTGCATCTGGGCACAGGCCAGCGCGTGTCCGGTGTGGGTAGGCAATCCGGGATATAGGACAGTTTCGACAGCCGGATGATCGCTCAGATACTCCGCCAGCTTTTGCGCGTTTTCAGACATCCGCTCAACCCGCAGGGGCAGCGTGCGCATGCCGCGCAGCAGCAGCCATGCCTCGAACGGGCCCAGCACCGCGCCCGCCATATTGCGGTCCGTGCGGATGGCAGCCCAGATGGCGCTGTCCGCGTCGCGCACCGCCAGCGCACCGGCCAGCACATCGGAATGACCGTTCAGCCCTTTGGTGGCAGAGTGCATGACAATATCGGCCCCGAAAGACAGCGCACGCGTCAGCACAGGCGTGGCCGTGGTCATATCAGCCACCAGCACACCGCCCGCCGCATGGACAGCATCCGCGCAGGCGCTGATATCGACGATGCGCAACCACGGGTTCGATGGTGTCTCGATCCACGCAAGCGCGGGTGTATGGGCGGCGCAGGCGGCAGTAAAAGCATCCGTGTCAGCGGCCTCCACTTCAACCAGCGTGATGTCGCGGCGGGTGCAGAAATCGCGTATCCATGCCGTCGTCCCCCAGTAGATCTGGCTTTGCACCAGCACGCAGGCCCCCGCGGGCAGCGTGCGGAACACCGCCGCCACCGCGGCCATGCCGGAGGGAAACACCATCGCTTCTGTCGCGCCTTCCAGCTGCGCCAGCACGCCCTCCACCATCCGGCCATTGGGTGCGTGGCTGCGGGAGTAGACGTTACCATCCACTGCGGGGATATAGTCCTCGTCGCGCACAAAGGTGGTCGCGGGATGGATCGGAGGAACCACACCGCCTGTACTTTTGTCCAGCTGACCGCCTGCCTGTGCGGCGATTGTGGCGGGGGACAGGGTATCGGGGAATTTGGATGACATGGTGCGGGCTCCGCTCTGGTCGATTTTTCGAAGTGTTACGCCCTGCACGCCGCCAGTGCAAACATTCCGTCACAGGAGTGCGAGGGATGTGACACCCCCTTGAACCCTGCCCCCGCCTGCGCCACCCTGCGTCTAGACCAAGGAGCCTCTCCCATGACTGTGCAGCGCATTACATTCCCCGGACATGACGGGTCCAAACTCTCGGCACGGCTGGACATGCCTGCGGGGCCGCATCTGACAACGGCGCTGTTTGCGCATTGCTTTACCTGTGGCAAAGACATCGCCGCGGCGCGCCGCATTGCCGCCCGTCTGGCTGCGATGGGCATTGCCGTCCTGCGGTTTGATTTCACGGGTCTGGGCCATTCGGAGGGGGAATTCGAGAACACCTCTTTTTCAAGCAATGTGGATGATCTGGTGGCGGCAGCGCACTGGGCGGCCGCGCAAGGCATGCCGCCTAGCCTGCTGATCGGCCATTCACTGGGCGGTTCCGCCGTGATCAAAGCCGCCAGCCTGCTGGACGGGATCAAGGCTGTCGCCACAATCGGCGCGCCATTTGACCCTGCGCATGTCACCCACCACTTCGAGGACGCGCTTGAAACCATCGCCCGCGATGGGTCTGCGCAGGTCACATTGGGCGGGCGGCCCTTCACCATCGGCAAATCGTTTATCGACGATACCGGCAATGGCGTGCTGGGCGATGTTCTGGCACATTTGAAAGCCGCCCTGCTGGTGATGCACGCGCCGTTGGACAAAGTGGTCAGCGTGGACAGCGCGGGCCAGATTTTCACGGCTGCCAAACATCCCAAAAGCTTTGTCTCGCTGGATGATGCGGACCACTTGATCAGCCGTCCGGAAGATGCGGAATACGCCGCAGATGTCATCGCCACTTGGGCCGCGCGCTATCTCCCGCGGCCCATGCCCGCGCCGCCCGTGGGCACCCCCGAAGGCATCGTGCGCGTGTCAGAGGCCAATTCCGACGGCTTTTTGCAAGACATCACATCGGGCAGCAGCATCCACATGCTCGCGGACGAGCCTTTGGCCTATGGCGGCACCAATCTGGGCATGTCGCCTTACGGGTTTCTGGCTGCCAGCCTCGGGGCCTGTACGTCCATGACCATCCGCATGTATGCGCGGCGCAAGAAAATCCCGCTGGACCATGTCAGTGTCGATGTCAGCCACGAAAAGGTCCATGCCCAAGACGCCGCCTTGGGCGGTGCCGAAAAAATTGACACCTTTAACCGCCTGATCACGCTGACTGGTCCTGACCTGAGCGCAGGTGAACGCGCCCGCCTGCTGGAGATCGCAGACCGCTGCCCCGTGCACCGCACGCTCGAGCGGACCTCCACTGTGATCACGCAACTGGCACAGACTGCGTAGTGCGGGCTAAATAGCAGGCCAGTCATACTTGTCCTTGGCCGCCCTTGGGGCTACTCAGCCCCTGTCCCTTGCAGTCTCACAAAAAGGTGTGCCCATGATCCCCCGTTATTCCCGCCCCGAAATGGTTGCCATCTGGTCGCCGGAAACCAAATTCCGCATCTGGTTCGAGATCGAGGCGCATGCCTGTGATGCAATGGCCGATATCGGTGTGATCCCGCGCGCCAATGCAGACGCCGTGTGGAAGGCCAAGGATGTCGAATTCGACGTGGCCCGCATTGACGAGATCGAGGCCGTGACCAAACATGACGTCATCGCCTTTCTGACCCATCTGGCAGAGCATGTGGGCAGTGACGAGGCGCGGTTTGTGCATCAGGGCATGACCTCATCAGACGTTCTGGATACCTGTTTCAACGTGCAGCTGACCCGCGCCGCCGATATTCTGATCGCAGACATGGAAGCGCTGCTGGCCGCCCTCAAGCGTCGCGCGCTGGAGCATAAAGACACCCTGCGCGTGGGCCGCAGCCACGGCATACACGCAGAACCGACCACCATGGGCCTGACCTTCGCGCGTTTCTACGCCGAGATGGACCGTAACCTCACGCGCCTGCACACGGCGCGCGCCGAGATCGCCACCGGTGCAATTTCCGGCGCGATTGGTACATTTGCCAATATTGATCCCCGCGTGGAAGAGCATGTCTGCGCCAAGCTGGGCCTCACCCCAGAGCCGATCAGCACACAGGTCATCCCGCGCGACCGCCACGCCGCGTTTTTTGCCTGCCTTGGCTTGATCGCCAGCTCTATCGAGAATGTCGCCACCGAAGTGCGCCACATGCAGCGCACCGAAGTGCTGGAAGGGGCGGAATTCTTCTCGGCGGGTCAAAAAGGCTCCTCCGCGATGCCGCACAAGAAAAATCCCGTGCTGACCGAGAACCTGACCGGGCTGGCACGCACCATCCGCATGGCCGTGATCCCCGCGATGGAGAATGTGACGCTTTGGCACGAGCGTGACATCTCGCACTCCTCGGTCGAGCGTATGATCGGCCCAGACACCACCATCACACTGGATTTCGCGCTGCACCGTTTGACAGGTGTGATCGACAAGATGTTGATCTATCCCGACAACATGTTGGCGAACATGAACAAATTCAGTGGCCTTGTGATGTCCCAGCGGGTGTTGCTGGCCCTGACGCAAGCAGGCGTGAGCCGTGAAGACAGCTATAAACTGGTGCAGCGGAACGCGATGAAAGTCTGGGACCATGGCATGGATTTCAAGACCGAACTGCTGGGCGATGCCGAGGTTCTGGCAGCGCTGAGCGTTGAAGAAATAGAAGAGAAGTTCGACATGGGCTATCACACCAAGCATGTTGATACGATTTTCAAACGTGTTTTTGGCGACTGATTATTACCAAAACTCCAGTCATGACGCAATAAAACTGCGACAGACTGCCGCACAGTTTACCAAACGGCGCGATTTCTTTTGAAATTGCGCCGTTTCACGGTACTATCTGTGAATGTCACCAAAGGAGTAATGGACATGAAAATGAAGATTGCACTTTCTACTGCTGCCCTGATCCTGCTGCCCGTCATGGGGTATGCAGCCGGATGCAACTACGACAAACAGGCAATGTCATGCGGCGCAGGCAGCGTCTATGACGCCGACAGCAAAAGCTGCGTTGCAACCACAACCTGAGCAAGCCAACCCCGCTTGATCACATAAAACGCGGTCACGCGCCGATAAGGCAGGATCTTATTGCGCGTGATTTTTTTGTTTATATGCTCCAGTTCCTCAAACATCGGCAAAATTTTGTGCTGTTCATAAAATATCGCCAGACCTGCACGTGACTTTCATTATTTGCGAAGAAAAGTTGGGCTGCCTCCAGGAACGTTCAGTACTGGTTTACTTTTTTATCTGATATTGGCTTCATCCTCATGCTCAGAAGATTGGCGCCGATGAACGAAATTGCCACCCTTTCCTCCACTTCCCATACCCCCGCTCTGCCACGGATGCTGCCTGTCCAGCCGCTTAGCAAACGGGCAAAAGCGGCCATTGTTGTGCGCTTGCTGATTAATGAAGGGGCTGACATCGCTCTCGAAGAGCTGCCACCGGAATTACAGGCGGAATTGACACTGCAAATGGGGTCAATGCGCATGGTAGACCGCGCAACCCTCGCCGCTGTCGTTGAGGAATTTACGGAGGCCATTGATTCAATTGGTCTGTCGTTTCCGGGAGGGATCGCCGGTGCCCTTGATGCCCTCGATGGACGCATTAGCCGCGAAACCGCAGCACGCTTGCGTAAAGAGGCAGGTGTGCGCGCGGCTGGTGACCCCTGGAAACGCCTGTGCGCCCTGCCCCCCGAAGATTTGCAATTCATAGTCGAGCGTGAAAGCACCGAAGTGGCGGCTGTCCTGCTCTCGAAGCTGGCCATACCTGTGGCTGCGGGCTTGTTGGGACGCCTCTCCGGTCCGCAAGCGCGGCGTATTACCTATGCCGTCTCGCTCACCAGCGATGTAACACCCGAAGCCGTAGACCGCATTGGCCTGTCGCTGGCAGCACAGCTTGATCTAAAGAAATTACCCGCCTTTGACACCCATGCGGCCGACCGGTTGGGTGCAATCCTCAATTCCTCCTCGACACCCACGCGGGATGACGTGCTCTCGGGGCTGGAGGAAACGGATCTGGAACTGGCAAATCTGGTGCGCAAAGCCATCTTTACCTTCGCCAATATTCCCGCACGCATCACCCCGCGCGATATCCCCCGCGTGTTGCGCGAAGTGGATGCTGCCGCACTCCTGACTGCAATGGCGGGTGCAGATACCGGCCCCCCTGCTCTTGCACGTGATTTTATTCTCGAAAACATGTCAGGCCGAATGGCAGACCAGCTGCGCGAAGACATACAGGAATCGGGCAAGATCAAGCCTGCAGACGCAGATGAAGCGATGTCAGCCATTGTAGCAGTGATTCGCGACATGCAGGCGCGCGGCGATCTGGTTCTGGTCGAAGAACCACACGACGAGCCGGAATGACCGCCCCTCTTGTTGCATGATCCCGCAACGTCTATGTCGTAAGCCCACACAGTTTGCATCAGGTCTTCATGTCCGAGCCTTCTTCCGCCACGCCATCAGACCCCGCCAGCACTTGGGGCCACTACCTGAGCAACCTTGTGATTGTCGGTCTGATTAAACTTGCGTTGATGCTGCCCTATGCCATACGCGTCCCGCTGATGGGCGTGGCGGTCGCACGCATCATCGGACCTCTGGCCGGCTACAAGCGACGCGCGCTGGTTAATTTGGCACTGATTTGGCCTGATATGCCCGCCATGCAGCGCGCAAATATCGCAGCGCGCTGCCTCGATAATGTCGGACGTACTTTCATCGAGAACTATTCCGCCGATGATTTTCCCGAACGCATGGCCGCAAACCAGCTGACGGGGGATGGTGTGCTGGCGCTGGAACAAGCCGTAGCAGGGAAAAAGCCGGTCATTCTGGTCAGTGGCCATTATGGCAATTACGAAGCCACACGCGCAGCACTCGTGGCACGAGGCCTCAACATTGGCGGCCTCTACCGTGATATGAAGAATCCCTATTTTAACGCGCATTATGTGAAAACAATGGAAGCCTTTGGGGGCCCGGTGTTTCCACAGGGTCGGCGCGGCACGGCAGGATTTGTGCGCCATCTCAAAGAAGGCGGGCAATTGGTGTTGCTGTTTGACCAGCATGTCTTCAACGCGCCTTTGTTCGATTTTCTGGGAAAGCCTGCAAATACAGCCGTTTCTGCGGCAGAACTGGCCTTGCGCTATGATGCGCTGCTCATCCCGTTTTATGGCATCCGCCAGCCGGATGGGCTGACATTCCAGACAGTTCTGGAAACACCCGTTCCGCATTCGGACCCGATCACAATGACACAAGCCCTAAGCGACAGCCTCGCTGCACGGATCAAGAATGATCCGGCACAGTGGTTCTGGGTACACCGCCGCTGGCGCCCCCAAAACTAGTCCACGCGCGCCGCAGCTATAATCGGCCCGGCACCCGCAGTTTGTACCAAAACAACTATTGGATCGTCGCCTGACACGGAAATCGCCATCTCCAACGGGCTTTGCCCGTCCCACGTGCCCGCGAGGCGCCAGTCATGGGCAATATTCGTATATTCAAAAGTATTGGATTTGTTTTCGCCACGCGTGATTTCACTGGTTTTCGCGGGTGTCACATGCAGCACATGAATATCCAGCAGCCCGGCAACACCGGACGGCACAGTCCCCTTGATGCTCAGCCCGCTGTCACTGCGCTGCACATCCAGTTGCATGCGCTGCCCTGCATCTTTGTACATCGCGATCGCCTTGGACAGCGCCATCGGCTTTGCGCCAACGATATCCGTCTGTCCGTTCACCACCATCTCGGGCGTGTAAATAGAGCGCCGACCGGCCTTCGCCGCATATGCGCGCTGCCGATCAGCATGCGCGGGCTGGCCAAATTCATCTTTCCAGCCGATATAGTCCCAGTAATCGACATGCAGCGCGATAGCGATCACATCCTCATTTTCCGACAATTCGCTAAAAAGCGCATCTGCGGGCGGACAACTGGAGCACCCTTGTGAGGTATAAAGCTCGACGACGACGGCTCTCTGCTCGGCGCTGGCGGGTGCTGTAAAACCCGCCCCCAAGCCGAACAGGCCCGCAGTCAGGATGCTTGATACTCGGGACATGTGATTCCAATCGCGCTTTAATGTTGATCCAGTCGTATCGGCGCAGGACTGAAATAACCAATCAAGGTTTCGAGAGAGGTCTGTGTAAATGTCCGCTGTGGCGAAATTATGAAAATTTTGGTGTACAACGGTATACAACATACCGGATTTCGGTTGAAAACCCCGTAAATATAGGCCATTAAGGCGGCAACTGCCTCCCGTAGCAACCCCCAATTTCGGAGCCACATATGACAATCATCGTCGGTCAGGATACTGCCAAATCCCGCAAAACCCTTACAGCGGGCACACAATCCATCGCGTATTACTCAATTCCTGCTGCTCAGGCTGCCGGTTTGGGTGATTTCTCCAACCTGCCTGCCGCGTTGAAAGTGGTGCTGGAAAACATGCTGCGCTTCGAGGACGGCAAGACCGTCACCGTGGATGACATCAAGGCGTTCGCCGAATGGGGCGCGCAGGGCGGCAAGAACCCGCGCGAAATCGCCTATCGCCCTGCCCGCGTGTTGATGCAGGATTTCACCGGCGTGCCTGCCGTGGTTGACCTTGCTGCGATGCGCGACGGGATTGTGGCCTTGGGCGGCGATGCCGACCAGATCAACCCGCTGAACCCTGTCGATCTGGTGATCGACCACTCCGTGATGATCGACGAATTCGGCAATCCGCGTGCCTTCCAGATGAACGTCGACCGTGAATACGAGCGCAACATGGAGCGCTATACCTTCCTGAAATGGGGCCAGAAGGCGTTTAATAACTTCCGCGTTGTGCCCCCCGGCACCGGCATTTGCCATCAGGTGAACCTTGAATATCTGGCGCAGACCGTCTGGACCGACAAAGACCAGCACGGCGATGAAGTCGCCTATCCCGACACGCTCGTGGGCACCGACAGCCACACCACCATGGTTAACGGCATGGCCGTTCTGGGCTGGGGCGTTGGCGGGATCGAGGCGGAAGCCGCGATGCTGGGCCAGCCGATTTCCATGCTGATCCCTGAAGTCATCGGGTTCGAGCTGACAGGCCGCATGATGGAAGGCACCACCGGCACCGATCTGGTGCTGAAGGTTGTTGAGTTGCTGCGCGCCAAAGGGGTGGTCAGCAAGTTTGTCGAATTCTACGGCGAAGGTCTGGACCATCTGCCACTGGCCGACCGTGCGACCATCGCCAACATGGCGCCCGAGTATGGCGCCACCTGCGGATTCTTCCCGATCGACGGCGAGACGCTGCGCTATATGCGCACCACGGGCCGCGACGAGGACCGCATCGCGCTGGTCGAAGCCTACGCACGCGAAAACGGGATGTGGCGCGGCGATGACTATGCGCCGATCTACACCGACACGCTGAGCCTTGATATGGGCACCATCGTGCCTGCGATTTCCGGCCCCAAGCGGCCACAGGATTTCGTGGCATTGACCGAAGCCCACACCGCCTTTAGCGCCTATGTCAAAGGCGAGCGGGCGGGCAAAGACGCCTCCCCCGCTGCCGAAGTGCGCTGGGAAGGCGAAGGCGGCCAGCCCGAGCCGAGCGATATCCCCGGCGATACCGGCAGCCACAAGCGCGGCTATGTCGCCACGGCGGACGGCAATTACCAGCTGCATGACGGCTCTATCGTGATCGCCTCGATCACGTCCTGCACCAACACCTCCAACCCCTATGTTATGATCGGTGCTGGCCTTGTTGCACGCAAGGCACGCGCGTTGGGCCTGACCCGCAAACCTTGGGTCAAGACATCCCTCGCCCCCGGCTCTCAGGTTGTGTCCGCCTATCTTGAGGCTGCAAACCTGCAAGAGGATCTGGACGCCATCGGTTTCAACCTTGTGGGCTACGGCTGCACCACCTGCATCGGCAACTCCGGCCCGCTCGATCCTGCGATCAGCAAAGCCATCGCCGATTATGACCTAATCGCCACTTCCGTGCTGTCGGGCAACCGCAACTTCGAGGGGCGTATCAGCCCCGATGTGCGCGCCAACTATCTTGCCTCGCCGCCACTGGTCGTGGCCTATGCGCTGGTCGGCGACATGAACCATGATCTGGCGAATTCCCCTCTGGGACAGGACCAGAATGGCAAGGACGTCTACCTCAAGGACATCTGGCCCAGCTCCAAGGAAATCGCGGAACTGGTCGAGCTGACCGTGACCCGCGAGGCGTTCCAGACCAAATACGCCGATGTCTTCAAGGGCGACGAGAAGTGGCAGGGCGTTGAGACGACGGACGAGAAAACCTACGACTGGCCGCCCGCCTCCACCTACGTCCAGAACCCGCCCTACTTTCAGGGGATGAGCAAGGAACCGGGTGTCATCACCAACATCGAGGGCGCGAAAGTGCTGGCGGTCTTGGGCGATATGATCACCACCGACCACATCAGCCCTGCGGGTTCGTTCAAGGAAGACACGCCAGCGGGCCAGTATCTGGTCGCCCATCAGGTGCCGGTGCGCGAGTTCAACTCCTACGGCTCGCGCCGCGGCAACCACGAAGTGATGATGCGCGGCACCTTCGCCAACATCCGCATCAAGAACGAGATGCTGGACGGCGTTGAAGGCGGCTACACAAAAGGCCCCGATGGCACGCAGACCTCGATCTTTGATGCGGCAATGGCGCATCAGGCAGCGGGCACACCGCTGGTGATCTTTGGCGGCGAGCAGTATGGCGCGGGGTCCTCGCGCGACTGGGCGGCCAAAGGCACGGCCCTGCTGGGCGTCAAAGCCGTGATCGCGGAGAACTTCGAGCGTATCCACCGCTCCAATCTCGTTGGTATGGGTGTCATCCCGTTCGAGTTCACCAATGGTGATACGCGCAAGTCTCTGGGTCTGACCGGCGAAGAAACCGTCAGCATCTCGGGTCTGGACACGATCAAGCCGTTGCAGGACGTGCCGTGCGTCATCACGATGGCGAACGGCGATGTGAAAAACATCATGATCAAGTGCCGCATCGATACCGCGATCGAGATTGAGTACGTCGAACACGGCGGCGTGCTGCACTATGTTCTGCGCGATCTTGCAAACAAGAGCGTCGCAGCAGAATAATCTGCCTGATATTTGCACTAAAAAGGCCTTTGGAAGCATTTCCGGAGGCCTTTTTATGGTCACGCCTGCGGTTTTCAGCAGCAACAGACATCCTGCAAAAGACTTTATCACTGATTTGCTCGAAATGACGGGGTCAGGTGCTACGTCAAATTCTGTAATTCAACAAAAGAAAGAGCCAATGATGCCCGAAACAGCTGTTCGCCCCGGTAGTCGCTTGATGGACCGTCCGGAATACAAGTTAAAGATGAAGCCGCTGACCCGCTCGCCCGATACAACCGTATTTGAAGCAGTGTCCGCCATGTCGGAGAAAAACTACGGCTCAGTCATAGTGGTTGATGCTGATGAAAAAGTCATTGGTGTCGTCACAGAGCGCGACGTGATGAACAAACTTGTCAGCAAGGAATTGGACGCAAAAAGCACCAAGCTGTCTGATATCATGACAGAAAACCCCCGTGTGGCCCGTGAAACCGATGATATGATGGACTGGCTGCGGATCATGTCTAATGAACGGTTTCGCCGCTTGCCTGTGGTAGACGACGAAGGCCGTATCAAGGCGGTGTTCACGCAGGGTGACTTTGTTTCCTACACCTGGCCAGATCTGATGTACCAGTTGAAATCTATTGCAACAGCGACAGTCACTAAAAACTGGGCACCTTTCCTGATCGGTGGCGGTGTGGCGATCTATTCGATCATTATGGTGATGGTCGTCAGCATGATGTAGCGGTTTTTTCTACGAAATAGCGGCACGCTCGGGCCTTCTAACGGTCCGATTGTGCCGCTTTTAGCGCAGGCAAGAACCGCTGCTCGTAATCACTGCCAACCAGCGGGCCGGCAAAGCGGAACAGTACGATCCCGTCTGCATCCAGAATGAAGGTCTCTGGCGGGGCCGTCACACCCCAGTCGATCGCCGTACGCCCCTGCGGGTCAAAGCCCACACCAACAAACGGGTTATCATCGTCGCGCAGGTATTTGCTGGCGGCAGCTTCGGTATCTTTGAAGTTGATGCCGACGATATTCATGCCCGCAGCCTCCATCTCCAGCAATTTGGGATGCTCGGCGCGGCAGGGCGGGCACCAGCTGGCCCAGAAATTCACCAGCGTGACTTCGCCGCTGACCAGCATTGCATCCGTGGCTTGCGGGAAGTCACGCAAGGCTTTCTCTGGCACACCGGGCGCCATCTGGCCCACCAACGTAGAGGGCAAACCATCGGGGTCCTCGCGGTACATACCGACCACGGCCATTGCCACAAATGCCGCAAATATCAGCGGTGGCGCAATCATCAGCGGACTAATCTTTGCCATGGCGGGCAGTCTCCTCTTCTGCGCGGCGCAGGGCAGCGCGGGCTTTTCTGCCGCGCTGAACGCTTAGCAGCAGCAGCACGGCCATCAAGGCCAGCGTAATGGCATAAGCGCTCAGCACTTCGGTGGCGTATTTTCCAAGATCGGGCATCATGTGGTTTTATCCAGTCGAACGTTCAGCGCGCGGGTGCGGCGCAGTGCGATTTCAGTGCCGGTGCGGTAGAGAACCAGCGCCAGAAACAGCAGCGTAAATCCCGCAATCGACAGCACCAGCGGCTGCCAGAACACGTCCGAGATATTCTCTTCTTTATCAAGGCTCAAGGTTGCCCCCTGATGCAGTCCTTGACTCCAGAACAACACCGCATAGCGCGACATGAGGGCAAAAACGGAGCCGACGAGGCACAGCACAGAGGTCAGATCTGCGGCGGTGTCCGGATCCTCAACCGCTTCCCACAAAGCGATATAGCCCAGATAAAACAAAAACAGGATCAGGAAGGACGTCAGGCGCGGGTCCCATGCCCACCACGTCCCCCACATCGGCTGGCCCCAGACAGCGCCCGTCACCAGCCCGATCACTGTCATCACCAGCCCGACGGGTGCTGCAGCCTTGGCCGCCAGCACGCTGACATGATGGCGCCGCACCAGCCAGATCAGGGAGGCAACCAGCATCATGATCCATGCGTTAATGGCAATCCATGCGGCGGGCACATGGATGTATATGATCTTGATGGTCGAGCCTTGGCGGAAATCATCGGGCGTCAGGAAAAAACCCCAGCCGAGGCCCACAATAATGCCGAGTGCGGCGGCCGCCCATGCAAAGGGCTGCACACGCGCGCTCAGCGCAAGAAAAAGGACCGGATTTGCGTATTTCCAAAGTGACATGGCAGGGTTCTATTACTCCGTGGGGGAAGGCTCAATGGTTAACGGACCACTCACCTGATTGTCATGCGCAGGGCAGCGGCGGCAGCAAAGGGCAGCAGGGCGAGCGAGCCGAGACTGATGCCCGCCAACAAAAACAGCGGCGTTTCCGCATCCATGCCAATGGCACCGCGCCGCGCGGCTTCTGCCCCGAAGATCAGCGTGGGCACATAAAGCGGCAGCACCAGCAGCGACAGCAACAGCCCGCCGCGTTTGATCCCCACGGTCAGCGCGGCGCCAAAGCAGCCGATCATCGACAGCGCCGGCGTGCCCAGCAGCAGCGACAGCACCAGCCAGCCAAAGCCCGCAACCGGCAGGTTCAGCAGCACCCCCAGAAACGGAGCGGCGATCACCAGCGGCAGACCCGTGGTGATCCAGTGGGCAAGGCCTTTGACAGCAAGAGCAGCCTCCAGCGGCAGGGGTGCTGTGGCCAGCACGTCCAGCGTGCCATCCTCGAAGTCCAGCGCCAGAAGGCGGTCCAGCGACAAGAGGCATGCCAGCAGCGCACCCAGCCAAAGAATGCCGGGGGCGATGGAGGACAAGAGCGCGCTCTGCGGTCCCACGCTGAAAGGCACCAGCACCACAAGGATCAGGAAAAATGCAAGCCCGAGGCCAAAGCCACCGCCTGCACGGAAAGCCAGCCGCAAATCACGGATCAGCAGAGCGGTCACAAGAAGGCCTCATCGCTGGCACCGTGAAAGTCAGTGGGGATCGCGCGCAGCGGTGTCACGTCCAGCACTTGGGCGTCTTGCAGCCCCAAATCGATATGGGTTGCCAGAAGGGCCATGCCCCCTGCCCCCAAATGGGCGCGCACAGCACCCGCGAACAGGCCTACCGCATCTACGTCAAGCGATACTGTCGGCTCGTCCAGTATCCAGATCGGGCGTCCTGTTACCATCAACCGCGCCAGCCCCACGCGGCGTTTCTGGCCCGCAGACAGCGTGCCCGCCAGGCGGTCGGCCAAAGGGGTCAGCGCATAAGCCGCGAGCGCGGGCGCAATATCTTCATGGCCATAAACAGCGGCCCAGAACTTGAGGTTCTCTGCCACGCTCAGCATGGCTTTCAACCCGTCGGCATGGCCCGCATAGGCCACAGTATCGGTGGCCCCTTCGACGGTGCCTGTCAGCGGCGGCTGCAAACCCGCGATGGTGCGCAAAAGTGTTGTTTTGCCTGATCCGTTTGGCCCGCGCAAAATCATCGCATGGCCCGCGGTCAGGGTGAAACTCACCCCGCCCAACACTGGCACGCCGCCGCGTGCGACTGCGACATTTGTAAGGCGCAGGTCCAAGAGTCAGACCGGCAGCATGGCAAGGCCGACGCGGCGGCCCTCGCTCAGCAGCACATTATAAGTGCGTGCGGCTGCTGGGGATGACATCGCCTCAACGCCCACACCAGCCTCCTCGAGACGCGCGCGCAGACCGGCAGGCAAATGCGCAATCTCAGAGCCTGTACCGATGAAAATCACATCTACCTGCGCCACCAGCGCCTCAAGCGCCTCGATGTCGTCAAATCCGCCCCAAGTCTGCGTGCCCGTCGCTGCTGCAATCACCGCACCATGAATAACCTGACCGCCGATGCGGAAGAAACCCGGGCCATAGCCTTCGACCGGCTTGGCGTCGTTGAAAACGATTTCATTGAGACGCAAGGCTCATCCCCTCTTTAATATTGAGACGCAAGGCGCATCCCCTTTTCAAAATCGTGACGCAAGGCTCATCCCCTTCTCGATATCGTGGCGCATTGGTCACCCTTTCCACAGCGGCAGCCCAATGATAGCCGATGCCGCAATGACGAGATAGGCCACGGTGCGAAAAACCCGCTCGGCCGATGGGTCAAATAGACGCGCGCCCAGCATATTGGCGATCAGGTTGGGAATGCCGATCAGAAGGCCCAACAGCGCAACACTCAGATTCATCATACCCAGCAGGGACAGGAGCACAAACAACAGCAGATCAAGCGCCACCAGATAGAGCAGGAAATTGGCACGGATCACGGCCACCGGCAGCGTACTGGCCATATAGAGCATGATCACCGGCGGACCGGGAAGCCCCGCAAAGCCTGTCATAAATCCGCCCAAAGCGCCTGCCGTCACCGTCAGCCGCCGTGTCAGCGCCCCGCGCAACCGGAAGCCTGAAACAGTCAGCAGCAGCAGGGTGAACACACTGACAGACACAACCCAGCCAAAGACGGTCTGGTCCATCGTGCTGAGTGCCCAGACACCCAGCGGCAAGGCCAGCAACGCCCCCAGAACCAGTAGCCCCACATCGCGCGGGGTGCCGTCGCGCCAGGCAGCGGGGGCATTGGGCAAAGGGCCAATCAACTCAACCGCAACAAGGAAAATAACTGCCTCTACCGGCGGCAACATAGAACTTGCCACCGGCATGATCACCATAGCCGAGCCGAAGCCCGCAAATCCGCGCACCAGACCCGCGATAAAAACGACCACAATCAACCAGATCAGCCCCTCTGTCTCGAGGGCTGATCCCAGAAGGTCAGGCATCTATATTTGCGTATTGGTTGCCTGCGTTCGCATCCGGCTTGGACCAGTCCCGCTTGACTCCGAAATACAGCAAAACCGCCGTGGCCACGAAGATGGAGGAGTATGTCCCCACGATCACGCCCCAGATCATCGCAAAGACAAAGCCGCGGATCACATCGCCGCCCAGCACAAACAGCGCAATCAGCGCCAGCAAAGTGGTAAAGGAGGTCATGAATGTGCGGCTCAGTGTCTCGTTGATCGACAGGTTCAGCACTTCTTTCAGGGGACGGTTTTTGTATTTGCGCAGGTTCTCGCGCACGCGGTCGAACACCACCACTGTATCGTTGAGAGAATAGCCCACAATCGTCAGCAAAGCCGCAATAATTGCCAGATCGAAACGGATCTGCACCTCCGAGAAAACGCCGATGGTCAGTACCACGTCATGGATCAGCGCCAGCACGGCACCCGCCGCGAACTGCCATTCGAACCGCAGCCAGATGTAGATCAGCACAGCGCCCATCGCGAGGGTCACAGCAATAATGGCCGTGTTGATCAGCTCGCCCGAGACTTTGGGCCCAACAGATTCCACAGACAGGAATTTGATATCGGGACGCGCGGCTTTCAGGGCCCCTTCGACAGCTTCGATCAGCTCGGTCGTGACCGCCTCTTCGTCGTCTTGCGCCTGAATCCGGATCATCGCCACGTTCTGCTCGGGGCCGAAATTCGGGTCGAACACTTCGGTGATGGTCACATCCCCCAGACCCAGCGTCGCAATTGCGTCGCGGTATTCAGAAATCACAACGGGGCGCGGGCTCTCCGAGCGGATTGTCGTGCCACCGCGAAAGTCGATGCCATAGTTGAGGCCTTGCAACAGGAACGAGGCAAAAGCGACAATCATCATCACGCCTGAAATCCCCAACCACAGCTTCCAGCGGGTGAAGAAATCGAAATTCGTGTTCTGCTTTACAAGTCTGAGGCGCATATCAAAGCTCTATCGTTTTGGGACGGCGGCGCTCATACCAGATGACCACCATCAGACGTGTTACAAAGATCGCCGTGAAGACCGACGTGAGAATACCCAGACCCAGCGTGATCGCGAACCCGCGCACAGGGCCGGAGCCCATGGCAAACAGAATCACAGCCGTGATGAAGGTGGTGATGTTGGCGTCCAGAATGGCGCTGAGGGCTTTCTCGTACCCCAGTGCGATGGCGCGCGCAGGCCCTTTGGCGGTCAGGGCTTCCTCGCGGATACGCTCGAAAATCAGAACGTTGGCATCCACCGCCATGCCCACCGTCAGAACAATCCCTGCAATACCCGGCAGAGTCAGCGTGGCGCCAATCAGGCTCAGCAGCCCGAACATCAGGCCCACGTTGATGATCAATGCAATATTTGCAAAGATCCCAAACAGGCCATAGGCCGCCCACATGAAAAACAAAACAGCGCTAAAGGCCACCATTGTGGCGACTTTACCAGCGTCAATGCTATCTTGCCCCAACTCTGGACCGATTGTGCGTTCTTCGAGGAAATCAAGCTTGGCCGGCAGCGCACCTGCGCGCAGCAGAACGGCAAGGCGGGTCGAATCCTCGACGTTGAAATTACCCGTGATGATGCCGGAGCCGCCGGGAATATGGCTCTGGATGGTCGGCGCGCTGACCACTTCGTCATCCAGCACGATGGCAAAGGGAGAGCCGATGTTTTCAGCCGTATAATCCCCGAATTTGCGTGCGCCTGTTGTGTTGAAGCGGAAGCTGACAGCAGGTGCGCCGTTCTGGTCAAAGCTTGGCTGTGCATCCACCAGCTCTTCGCCGGTCACAACGGGTGCGCTTTCGATGATATAGAACAGGCCCTGCTCGTCCAGCGACGGCACGGCCTTGTTGCCGATGCCGGGGTTGGCTGAGCCGTCTGTTGTCCGGCTGACCACCGGATTAAAGGTCAGCTGTGCCGTGGTGCCGATGATCTCTTTTAGCTCTGCGGCTGATCCGATGCCGGGCACCTGTATCAGGATGCGGTCGGTGCCCTGGCGCTGGATCGTAGGCTCGCGCGTGCCGACCTCGTCGATGCGGCGGCGGATGATTTCCAGCGATTGCTGCATGGTCCGCTCGTCAGTGGCGGATTTTTCGGCGGAGGACAGCACGACGGTGATCACGCCTGTATCGCCCGCGACCTCGATGTCATTGGCCCCTGCCCCCGTCAGGGTCTGCACAGGCTGCGCCAGACCGCGCACAATTGTGAGTGCCTCGGCCATCTTTTCCGGATCGCTCAGGCGTACTTTCAACTCGCCGTCTATTGCATCCTGACGGCGCACGGGTGTCAGCCCGCGCAGGGCATCGCGCACTTCGGGCCACATGGCCTCCAGCCGCGCGGCATAAACGTCCTGAACCCGCACTTCGGCCAGCAGATGCGCGCCGCCGCGCAAATCAAGGCCCAGATTGACCAGATTATTCGGCAGAAAATCGGGCCAGAGCGCGCGCTGTGCGTCCAGCTCGGGCGTGTTGCCCGACAACTCTATCGCCTGAACGGCGTCATTATGCTGCTCGACCGGCGCGTAGAACGCATTCGGCATCGCCAGCAACAGACCAACCGCACAGGTCAGCCAGATGGCGATGCGTTTCCATACGGATATCTGGAGCATAAACCGCCCGCCTTTTGTATAGTCGTCTGAGTGGGATTACTTGGCCGGTTCGGTCTTGCTGATCACGGTCGCGATGGTCGACTGGATCACACGCACTTTGACGCCATCGGCAATCTCGACCTCAAGCTCGCCATCGTCCTTTACCTTTATCACCTTGCCTACGATCCCGCCTTGCGTGACCACCTGATCGCCGCGCCGCAAAGACGTCACCATCGCCTGATGATCCTTCAGCTTTTTCTGCTGCGGACGGATCAGCAGGAAATACATGATACCGAAGATAAGGATCAGCGGGATAAATTGCTCGATGCCTGACATGGGGTGGTCCTTTTTTGCGGATAGTGGGGGCTGTGCGCCCCGCTCTTTGAAGTTCGGCAGAACCTATGCGCCGGAACGCCGCTTTGCAAGGCGCTGCGAGAGTGTAAACAAGCCCGGCCTTCGATTTTACCGCCCCTCTATTCTAGAGCGCAAATATCGGCCATAACACGGGCGACACGATTCACCGATAATGAGGACAGACCCATGCATGACATCCGTGCCATCCGCGAGACCCCCGATGCATTCGACGCCGCACTGTCGCGGCGCGGCGATGCGGCCTTGTCCTCGGCTGTGCTGGCGCTGGATACTTCGCGGCGGGCGACAATTCAGGCCGCCGAGGCCGCACAGGCAGAGCAAAACGCAGCCTCCAAAGAAGCAGGCGCCGCGAAAGCCAAAGGCGACGATGCAGAGTTCGAGCGGTTGCGCGCGCTGGTGGCCGATAAAAAGGCCGAAGTGGCCGCGATGCAGACGCAGGCCAAGGATCTGGACGCACAGCTGACCGATATGCTGTCGCGCATTCCCAACGCGCCTGCGGATGACGTGCCAGACGGCGCGGACGAGGCGGACAATGTCGAGGTCAAGCGCTGGGGCGATGTGCCCGCATTCGCCTTTACGCCCAAAGAGCATTTCGATCTGGATGCCGTCGCCGCCTCGATGGATTTCGAGACAGCCGCCAAAACCTCCGGCGCGCGGTTTGTCATGCTCAAGCGCGGCGTGGCCCGTATCCACCGCGCGCTGGCGCAATTCATGCTCGACACCCATGTGGACGAAAACGGGCTGACCGAAGTGAACTGCCCCGTGCTGGTGCGCGACGAGGCGATGTATGGCACGGACAAGCTGCCGAAATTCGGCGATGACAGCTACCGCACCACGGACGGCATGTGGCTGGTGCCCACCTCCGAAGTGCCGCTGACCTATACGGTTGCGAACGACACGCTGGAGGCCGCAGATCTGCCGCGCCGGATGACATCACACACGCTGTGCTTCCGTTCGGAGGCGGGATCGGCGGGGCGTGACACTTCCGGCATGTTGCGCCAGCACCAGTTCGAAAAAGTTGAGATGGTGTCGATCACCCTGCCCGGGGAAGCAGATGCAGAGCAGCAGCGCATGCTGGCCTGCGCCGAGGGGATACTGGAAAAGCTGGGCGTGCCCTACCGCACCGTGCTTTTGTGCACGGGCGATATGGGGTTCGGCGCACGCCGCACTTTTGACATTGAGGCCTGGCTGCCCGGCCAGAATACCTACCGCGAGATCAGCTCCGTCTCGACCACAGGGGATTTTCAGGCCCGCCGCATGAACGCGCGGTTCAAGCCTGCGGACGGCGGAAAGCCGCAGTTTGTGCATACGCTCAACGGGTCAGGTCTTGCGGTCGGGCGCTGCCTGATTGCGGTGCTGGAGAATGGCCAGCAAGAAGACGGCACCGTGCTGCTGCCCGCCGTGCTGGCGCCCTATCTGGGCGGCAAGACCAAATTGGGGCTCGACGGTCTGTTGGCCTAACACTTGCACCGGGGCCTAAGGCTCCGGTGTTTTGAGCGGTTCGGGCTTTGGAATGCTCTGGTCAAAAAGCCACGGCATCAGGTTGCGCAGTGCGCGCGGACGGTAATCGCGCCTGCCTTTCACGCGCACAGCAGCACTTGCGTGCAGATCAACCGCATGCCCCGGACCGCTGCGCCATTTCAGCAGGTTCCCCGCAATCAGATAAAGCAATGGCGGTTGGTCCAATGTGTGGCTGTTCGCCATCGGATCGGGCGCGCGGTCCAGCAGGCCATCCATGTCAATCTCCAGCCCTGCCGCCTGCGCGCCTTCGGCAATCCACTGCAAGGATTGCCCCGTGAGCGCCCGCGCCTTGGGGGCAGAACCGCCGACGATGGCGTGATTGCCGGTAAACCAGACCTGCTGGTAGGGCCGCCGCGCACTCCGGTCGCCTTTGTTGAGACCCTCGTGATCGCGCGAGGCTTCCAGATTATCCCACAGCGCCGGTTTGTAGAACACCCGCCGCTCGTCCAGCGCCACGGCATGGCGCGCGGATTTCACCAGCGAACTCAACAGCGTGTCGTGAAAGCGGTATTTACGGTTCCACAGGTTGGCCACAGGTCCAAGCAAAGGCGCAGGAATGCCCAATGCACCTACCGTGTCCCAGATGCCCAGATAGGCGATCTCGACTTTGTGCATCGGGCCGGTGTCGCCCGTCCACGGTGTGACCGCGCGCCATTCCATCTCCGATTGCGAGGTGGCAAAGCGGGGCGACAGCCTGCGCCGTGCCTGCATCACGCGCAATGCGTCCGGATGGTTTTCAACACCCGCCTTGCGGTAGAGCGTGAATGCCTTGTCAAGCATGGCAGGCGTCGGATCAGCCACAATCCCGCATTTCCGGATCATCCCCGCCAGCGACCGCGCTGTATAGGCCCCGCGCGAAAAGCCGAAGATGAAAATCTCGTCCCCCGCCTCGTATTGCGCGCATAGGGCTGCATAGGCCTGTTTGATGTTGTCGTTCAGCCCCCAGCCAAACGCCCCGCCGCCGATTTTCATCAAGGTCTTGCCCAGCAGTCCCGCCTCGCGCGCATCTGCACCCACCCCTTCGAAATAGCAGGTGTGCTGGGCATTGGTGGTGCGCGTCCGTCCGAACAGGCGCACTACATGGGTGGGCTGCCTGAGCGTGGGACTGCTCCATGTGCCGTCGCAAAAAATCGCGATCCGTGCCATTGGCAAAATTCCTTTGTACTATATGTTCGTACTTGATTAACAGATTTGACCCGAAAGGTCCCTATGTCACGCACCATCGTTGCGATTTTAGCGTTTATATTTGCTATACTTTTCGCCATCTCCCCCACATTTGTCCAGGATTTCGGCGGGTTTAATCCGGACCAGTTCCCGGTGCCGCAGATTGATCCGCCCGTGCAGCCCAAAGGCTATGCTTTTGCGATCTGGGGTCCGATCTATCTTTGGCTGATTGCCGGCCTGGGCTTTGGTTTGTGGAAACGCCGCGAGGATAAGGGCTGGCACGCGATGCGTATGGCCCTGCTGCCATCGCTGGCGGTGGGCACTGTATGGCTTGCGGTGGCGGTGGCCAGCCCTGTCTGGGCCTCGGTGCTGATCTGGATCATGCTGGTCAGCGCGCTGGTGGCCCTGTTTCGCAGTCCGGTACAGGACAAATGGACAGCCTCGCTGCCGCTGGGGCTTTATGCCGGCTGGCTGAGCGCGGCGTCTTGTGTGTCGCTTGGGCTGCTGGCTGCCGGTTACGGCTATGTCAGCGGAACAACTGCCGCCCTTGGCGCGATCTTTCTGGCACTGGTGCTAGCGTCGGGGGTGCAGAGCCAGCTGGGCCGCGTGCCAAGCTATGGTATTGCCGTGATCTGGGCGCTGGTAGCTGTGGTGGTGCAAAACTTTGGCACCAATGCCACGGTTGCGGCATTGGCACTGGGCGGGGCGGGTGCGATGACCCTGCCCACTTTCAAGGCATGGCGCGCGGGCCGGTAGAGAGTTCCGGAATTAGTTCTCGAAAGCTCCGCAGCCCGCCTCAGTCCCTGCGTTTGTTGCCGGCTGTATGTTTGCGCAGTTTTGACGGCGGTGCCTTCTTGCGGCCCTTAAACGGGTTGGCATCAGACTGGCCACGCATCCACAACCGGATCGGCGTGCCGGGCATGTCGAAATCAACCCGCAAACCGTTGACCAGATAACGGCTATAGCTTTCCGGCACCTTTTCCGGATGGCTGCACATCACGACAAAGCCCGGCGGGCGGGTCTTGGCCTGTGTCATATATTTCATCTTGATGCGCTTGCCCTGCGGCGCGGGGGGCGGATGCGCCTCCAGCATACCAGCCAGCCAGCGGTTCAACTGGGCTGTGGTCACGCGGCGGTTCCACATCTCGTAGGCGCGCATGATCGCCTCGTGCAGACGGTCAAGTCCGCGACCTGTCTTGGCCGAGACCGTGATCAAAGGCGCGCCGCGCAACTGTGGCAGCAACCGCTCAAAGCTCTCTTTCAGCTCTTTGAGCTTGTTCTGGCGGTCTTCCTCGACGTCCCACTTGTTGACGGCAATGACCACAGCGCGGCCTTCCCGCTCGGCCAGATCGGCGATGCGCAAATCCTGTTGCTCGAACGGGATTTCCGCGTCCAGCAAGACCACCACCACTTCCGCAAACTTGACCGCGCGCAAGCCGTCACTAACGCTGAGCTTTTCCAGCTTTTCCTGAATCTTGGCCTTTTTGCGCATGCCGGCCGTGTCGAAAATACGCATCGGTACACCAACACCGTCCGCCCCTGCCCAATCGGTCATGAGCGAGATCGCATCGCGGGTGATCCCCGCTTCGGGTCCGGTCAGCAGGCGGTCTTCTTTGACGATCTGGTTGATCAGCGTGGATTTGCCCGCGTTCGGGCGGCCCACAACGGCCACCTGCAAAGGCTTGGCGCGGGTCGGCACGCGCACAGCGTCTTCATCTTCGTCCTCGTCGCTGACATCCACATCAACTTCGGGCGTATCATCGCGGGCCTTTTCGGCAAAGGCATCCGCCAGCGGCATCAGATGGGTATAGAGGTCGTTCAACCCCTCGCCATGCTCAGCAGACAGGCGGATCGGCTCGCCCAGACCAAGGCTATAGGCCTCGATCACGCCGGCATCGGCGGCAGCCCCTTCGGCCTTATTGGCGGCCAAAATGACATGGGCGGCACGTTTGCGCAGGATATCGGCAAAGACCAGATCGGTTGGTGTGATCCCTGTGCGCGCGTCGATCATAAACAGGCAAACATCGGCCATATCCACGGCACGCTCCGTCAGGCGGCGCATGCGGCCTTGAAGGCTGTCGTCGGTGACGTCTTCCAGACCGGCGGTATCAATGACGGTAAACCGCAGGTCGGCCAGCCGTGCGGCCCCTTCGCGCAGGTCGCGCGTGACGCCGGGCTGGTCATCCACCAACGCAAGGCGCTTGCCGACAAGGCGGTTGAACAGGGTGGATTTGCCCACATTGGGGCGGCCCACGATAGCGAGGGAGAAGGACATCAGGAAGGCTCCGAAACGGGACTAGACCCGCGCCATAGCGCAAAGCGCGCTGCTGCGAAAGCCCTGTCGTTACACAGTGCCTCAGCGGTAGGCCAGCAGCTGCCCCTTGGACGACACCACATAGAGAGTTTGCCCCGCCACAACCGGCGCAGTTGTCGCCCCGCCGGGGATCTCGACAGAGCCGACAAGTGCGCCATTAGCGGGATCATAACTGCGCAGGGCACCGTCACCGGAGGCGAGAATTACCCGGCCCCCTGCCACAATCGGGCCGTGGTGCGTGACGATGCGGCTTTGTTTCTTAGGTTTACGCTGGGTGAAATTGGGCAACTCTGCGCCCCAGATCTTTGCGCCATCGGCGGCATCAAGGCGCAGTAATTCATTCAGGTCGCTGACCGCAAAAACGCTATCTCCCACAGGCCAGACGGGACCTGTGGCGCCTTCGCGCACAGACCACAGGCGTGCCCCCGAATTCACATCAAGTGCCACAATGCGGCCAGACTGGTTGCCCAGATACACACGGTCGCCGGACACCACGGGTGCCGCCGTCACGTCCGACACGTTACTGAGCGCGCGGCCCGGGCGTTTCCCCAGCACGGAGGCATCCCAGCGGCTCAACCCGCCTTGGCGGAAGACAGCTTGCACTTCACCGGAGCCGAAAGCGAAAATCGCGAGATCGTCGGTCAGTGCGGGTGCAGGCGCGCCCAGAATATTGTTGGTGTCGTCAGAGGCGCCTATTTGCCAAGCGACCGTGCCGTCGTTGCGGTTCACGGCCCAGCCCGTGTTGTCACCCGCTGTCACGTAGACCAGATCACCGGACACAGTCGGGGAACCCGACGCACTGGCATCCAGCTGCTGGGTCCAGCGCACAGCGCCTGTGGCCACATCAAGTGCTGCCAGAACGCCGTAGCCGATAGCAATATAAACCGTATTGCCCGAAACAGCGATGCCGCCGCCCGTGGCATCGCCCGCCTGATCGCGCGGCGGCCGCAGATCGGCCTGCCACAGCGTGCCGCCGGAGGTGGAGGTGGCGGTGACAACAGACTGCGCGTCCAGCGTGAACACGCGGCCCCCTGACACCACAGGATCGGCGGTGATGCGGTATTTGCGGCTGTCGCCTGTGCCGATATTTGCTGCCCATGCCAGCGTCAGTGTGCCGCCCAATGCCGGATGGCTGATCCGCGTCGCAGCGGTGCCTGTGGCCTGGGTCCAGTCCACGTTGACCCGCGCAGCCGGCAGACCGGCCGCGCGGCTGGTGTTGCCCGCAAAAGCTGCCGTCGTCGACAGATCATCGCCTTCTTGCAAGACAGAGCGGATGTCTTCGCGCGCGCCCGGCAAGATCACGTCAGGCTCGGTGCAGGCCACCAGAAAGGTTGCGGCCCCGACCAGCGCCAGCACAATGCTGCGCGGCATCACGGCACGGCGTTCGCTGTGCAAGGGAAAATCTGTCTCGGTCATGGCCTGCTACTCCGGTCTGCGCTATGCGTGTCGGTTCTTGTGGGGTGAACCGTGCGGCGGCATTTTTATCCGTTACTGTCTTGTATGGGCGCGCCTGTCAGATCAGGTTCTGCCCCCAAGGCTACAATCACCTGCAATGCACGTTGTTGCAAGTCCGGTGTGACCTGCGCATCGTTCAGAATAGCCTGATATGTCGTGATCGCTGTGGCGGTATCGCCTTGCTGGATCGAAATCAGCGCCAGTTGTTCCTGCGAGAGCAGCCGCAGGGTGCCGCCTGCCCCGCTCAGGTCCTCGAAGCCCTGACGGCGTGTGGCAGCGTCCAGCGTGCCCGATTGAAGCGTCAGCGCCTTGAACTGGGCAATCTGGCGGTAGACCATCGGAATATCGGTGTTGGCAGCCACGGCGTCCAGATTTGCAACGGCAGCTGCCAGATCACCGGCGGCCACATGCTCGGACGCGGTCAGCAGCAAGAGAACGGCACCTGCCTGCGGTGCGGGGGCCTCGATGGCCTGAAGCGCGGCGGCGCGGGTGGCAGCATCCGTGCTGTCCAGCGCGCCCAGCACGGCATCGCCCAGCCCTTCGGCCTGCGCACGCACCTGAGAGGCGCGGTATTCGGTAAACGCAGCCCCGCCGACAATCGCCAGCACGGCCAGCACGCCGATCCAGCCATAGCGTTTAAGCTTGGCAATCATCTGGTCACGGCGCAGCGCGTCGGTGACCTCGTCAATAAATCCGTCGCTGTTGCTCATCGCGCTTTGGCCTTTATCTATCCCGTTCCCCCCCCTCTTAGCGAAGCTGCGGGACCAAGCCAAGACCCAAGCCAACCACACGGATAATCAGCAGTGGCGATCAGCGACGGCACAGCCCACGCCAGACCCGATCCGCAGCGGCGCAATTAAATACAATCAGAACTGTGCAGAGTGGAATGGTTGCACTACATACAGCCAAAAGGCGGACCGATGGTTCTGTGCATGACGCAGACGGGGCTTGGTCCGCACCGAACTGATGGGACTTGTGATGCGTATCTTTCCAATTCTGGCTGCTTTTTTGATGGCAGTGATCTTGTACATGGCGATTCTGGAACGCCCGACCCTGATGGGCCTGTTTGGCGGCGGAAACGCAGAAGCCGCCCAGCCGGAGGTTCTGGCAACAGCAGGTGCCGCTGCAAAACTGGTCGCGGAAAAACGTGTGAAGGTAGTGGTGGCAAGGCTGACGGCCCAGAGCATCGACAGCGCAGTTGTCCTGCGCGGCCAGACGGCAGCAGCACGTCAGGTGGATGTGCGCGCGCAAACTTCGGCCATCGTGATCTCGGAGCCGCTGCGCAAGGGTACACGGATCGAGACAGACCAGATCATGTGCAGGCTGGATGAAGGCACACGTGGTGCCGCATTGGCCCAGGCCCGCGCGCAACTGGCCGAAGCGGAATCGCGCGTGCCTGAATCCGAGGCGCGCGTGCAAGAAGCTCAGGCGCGGCTGGACGAGGCCGAGATCAACCAGAACGCCTCCTCGCGGCTCAAGGCGGACGGCTTTGCCTCCAGCACAAGGGTGGCAAGCTCGGATGCTGCTGTGGCATCGGCACAGGCGGGTGTCAGTTCGGCACAATCGGGTCTGCGCGCGGCACGTTCGGGGATCGAGACGGCACAGGCAGCCGTTGCAGGGGCAGAGACAGAATTGTCGCGGCTGGTGATCAAGGCGCCGTTCAGCGGCCTGCTGGAGAGTGACACCGCCGAGCTGGGATCATTGCTGCAACCGGGTGCGCTGTGCGGCACGATCATCCAGCTGGACCCGATCAAGCTGGTGGGTTTTGTACCTGAAACCAGTGTAAACATTGTGAAGGTCGGTGCCATGGCCGGTGCGCGGCTGGCGGCCGGTGGGGGTGATGTGCAAGGGCGCGTGACATTCCTGTCCCGTTCGGCTGATCCACAGACGCGGACTTTCCTGACCGAGATTGAAGTGCCCAACCCCGATCTGGCGATCCGTGACGGCCAGACCGCCGAGATCCTGATTGCCGCAGAAGGCGCCAATGCGCATCTGGTCCCGCAAAGCGCGCTGACGCTGAACGACGAGGGGGCGCTTGGCATGCGTCTGATCAATGCCGCCAATATCGTTGAATTCCACGCGGTCACGATTGTGCGTGATACGGTCAAGGGCGCTTGGGTCACGGGCCTGCCTACGGAGGCAAATGTGATTGTTGTCGGTCAGGAATATGTTGTTGAAGGTGTCGAAGTAGTACCGACATGGCGCGAGGTTTCCCAATGACCGGTATCGTTGACTGGGCCGCCTCGCGTGCGCGCATGGTGCTGGCTTTTATCCTGCTGAGCCTCGTTGTGGGCGGGTATGCCTATACGACCCTGCCCAAAGAGGGCGAGCCGGATATCGAAATTCCGGCGCTGTTTGTCTCTGTCCCCTTCCCCGGTATCTCGGCGGCGGATGCGGAGACACTGCTGCTCAAACCGATGGAGACCGAGCTGAGCGATCTGGACGGGCTGAAAAAAATGTCCGGCACCGCGTCTGAAAACTATGCGGGGCTGGCGCTGGAATTCGAATTCGGCTGGGACAAGACCTCGATCATTGCGGATGTGCGCGATGCGATGGGCACGGCGGTGGCGCAATTCCCCGAAGGCTCGGAGACTTATTCGATCAACGAGATCAACTTTTCCGAATTTCCAATCATCATCGTGAACATGACTGGCCCCGTGCCGGAGCGGACGATGGCGCGCTATGCCAAACAGTTGCAGGATGATCTGGAAGGCCTCGACGCTGTGCTGGAGGCAGGCATTGCGGGCAGCCGTGACGAGATGCTCGAAGTGCTGATCGACCCGTTGAAGCTGGAAGCCTATGACGTGACGGCGGCCGAATTGATTGCGACTGTCCAAAACAACAACAAGTTGATTGCAGCCGGCGAAATCGAGAGTGCCAATGGCACTTTCTCGGTCAAGATCCCGTCGAGTTTCAACGCGCCGCGCGATGTCTATAATCTGCCCGTCAAAACCAACGGGGACCGCGTCGTCACGCTGGGGGATCTGGCAGAGATCAACCTTACATTCGAGGACCGTCTGGGCACTTCGCGTTTTGATGGCGAGGCGTCGATGGCCCTGCAAGTGGTCAAGCGCAAGGGCTTCAACCTGATTGACACCGCCACGCAGGTCAAAGAACTGGTCGCCAAAAGCGCCGAGCAATGGCCCGACGAGCTGAAAGCGGCGATCGAGGTCGGCACCTCCAATGACCAGAGCCGTGTTGTGGACAGCATGGTCCAACAGCTGCTGGGGTCGGTGTTAACCGCCATCGCGCTGGTGATGATTGTGGTGCTGGCCGCCCTTGGCATCCGTGCGGCCCTGCTGGTGGGGTTTGCTATTCCAACATCTTTTCTGCTGTGTTTTGCCTTCCTCGCGCTCATGGGCATATCTATTTCGAACATCGTGATGTTTGGCCTCATCCTCGCTGTAGGTATGCTGGTGGACAGTGCGATTGTGGTGGTCGAATACGCCGATCAGGGCCAACAAGAGGGCCAGGGCCCGATGGAGGCTTACGTCAACGCGGCCAAGCGGATGTGGTGGCCGGTTGTCTCGTCCACCGCGACCACACTTTGTGCCTTCCTGCCGATGCTGTTCTGGCCGGGGGTGCCGGGTGAATTCATGGGCATGTTGCCGGTTACGCTGATCTTCGTTCTGTCTGCCTCTCTGGTGGTGGCGCTGGTCTATCTGCCCGTTCTGGGCGGTGTGACGGGCCGGCTGGAGCGGTGGATGGCCGACAATATGGAGCGGATCGCGGCCCTGCCGTGGTATCTGCACGCGGCCCTTTTGCCCGCGGCAATTGTGATGATGTTTCCTGCAATAGCGCTGCTGGGCGGGGGTACACTTTTTGGCTGGATCGGCGGGCAATTTGCGGTGATGGACGGGCTTGACCTGCTCACCTCCGTGATTCCGACATTCATAAAGGTGTTCGCCTTTATTGTGATCGGTGCGCTGGTGCTGGTGGTGGCCTTGGGCGGCTTTATGCTGTTCCTGCTGGCAGTATTCGCCACCCTGACGCGGGCAGGCCAAGGCGGCCGCTGGCTTGCGTCCAAGCTGTTTCGCAAAGAGCCGGACCGCATCCACGCAGGCTACAAACGCTCGACCTTTGGCCGGTTCATCGAATTTATCGCCGGCAATCCGATCATGCCGCTGGTGTCCTGCGGGATCGTGTTCGTCTTTGTCGGCACCACGGTGATTTTCTTCTCCAACAACTCCAAGGGCGTTGAATTCTTTGTGGAGTCCGAACCGGAGCAGGCGATTGTCTATGTGCTGGCACGCGGCAACCTGTCGCTGAATGAAAAGGATGATCTGCTGCGTCAGGCCGAAGCGGTTGTGCTGGACCATCCCGGAATTGCCACCGCTTTTGCCTTTGCAGGTGCGGGCGGGCTGGACAGCAATACAGGCGGCTCCCAAGCGCCCAAAGACCTGATCGGACAAATCCAGTTCGAGACGATCCCGTGGGAGGACCGCGCCCTGCGCCCCGATCTAGACGGTGACATTGTCATCGCAGAGTTGACGGAACAGCTGGCCGACATCCCCGGCATCCAGATCGAGGTGCTTTCGCTGGACCGTGGCCCCGCCTCCGGCAAGCCTGTTCATCTGCGCTTCAAAGGCGACCGGTTCGAGGATCTGGTGGCTGCCACAGCGATGGCGCGGGCGCATTTCAACACTGTCCCCGGTCTGACCCTGATCGAGGATACGCGCCCCCTGCCCGGCATCGACTGGCAGATCGACGTGGATGTCGAAAAGGCCGGCCAATACGGCGCGGATGTGGTGAGTGTTGGTGCGATGGTACAGCTGGTCACGCGCGGTTTGCTGCTGGACACCATGCGGGTGCCCTCATCGGACGAAGAGATCGAGATCCGCGTCCGCCTGCCCGAGGAAGACCGCCTGCTGTCCACGCTTGACACGCTCAAGGTCCGCACCCGCGACGGCTTGATCCCGCTGTCTAATTTTGTCACCCGCACGCCGGTCCCAAAGCTGGCCGAGATCAGCCGCATTGATCAAAAGCGTTATATGGACGTGAAGGCAGACGTGACACCCGGACTGATGAAGATCGTCAAAGCCACCCGTGGCAATGACGATCCGGAGGCCGCAATCACCCTCGCCACCCTGCGCCCTGCGGGGCAGGATGCGGATTTCACCACGATCGAAGGGGATAAGTTCAAAATCACCGACCGGACGGCGGCGGCCCAAGACCTTGACCTGCAGAGCGAATATGACAGCCAAGAGCTGCGTCTGGTGCCGGTCAACGGGAACGAGCGGATCACGGAGATCACCAAATGGGTGGAAACCGCCGATTTGCCCGACGGGATCACCTATGAATGGACCGGCGATCAGGAGGATCAGGCCGAAAGTCAGGCCTTCCTCAGCTCCGCGTTTACCGCTGCCCTTGGCCTGATGTTCATCATCCTGCTCGCGCAGTTCAACTCGCTCTATAACTCGGTGCTGGTGCTAGTGGCGGTGGTGCTGTCCACCACGGGTGTGCTGATCGGGATGCTGGTGATGGACCAGACGTTCAGCATTATCATGACCGGCACGGGGATTGTCGCACTGGCGGGGATTGTGGTGAACAACAACATCATCCTGATCGACACCTATCAGGAGTTCAGCCAGTATATGCCGCGGATCGAGGCGATCATTCGCACGGCACAAGCCCGTATCCGGCCTGTGCTGCTGACAACCATCACCACGATGGCGGGTCTGGCACCCATGATGTTCGGCCTGTCGCTCGACTTTGCCGAGGGCGGTTATACCCTTAACAGCCCGACATCGCTGTGGTGGAAACAGCTGGCAACAGCGGTGGTGTTTGGCCTCGGGGTAGCGACTGTGCTGACGCTGATCGTGACGCCTTCACTGCTGGCGATCCGCGTCTGGGCCTCCACCTATGCGGAATGGATCGCCCGCCTGCTGGCGCGCATGTCGATGGGCCGTGCCAGCCGTGCCGCGCGCGACTGGTCGCTGCAACGCCAGTCCCGCAACCAGAACCCGCAAGAGCTGATCTGGAGTGACGAGAACCTTGCGCAAACGCGGGTTGAACCGGCAGAATAATGCCACATCACAGAACTGTGACCTTATGGCCCATCGCGTCCCCCGCGGTGGGCCATATTAGTTCAGCGAAGCCACTTCGCATAAAAGGACCATACACATGCGCCGCTTTCCCCTGCTTATCGCAGCCCTTGCCCTTGCAACAACAGCATTGAGTACCCAAGCCATGGCCGAAATCATCACCAAGCAAAGCCCCCATCCCGTCAAAATGACAATTGACCGCTTGCAAGCCGCCGTCGAGGGCGCGGGTGCCACTGTGTTTGCCCGCGTGGACCATGCGGCAGGTGCCACCAGCGTTGATCTGGAATTGCGCCCGACAGAGCTGTTGATTTTCGGCAACCCCAAGATGGGCGCACAGGCGATGCGCGATGCGCAGATTACAGGGCTGGACCTGCCGCTGCGCGTGCTGGCCTATGAAGATGCCGATGGCGTGGTGCATGTGAGCTACAACACCCCGACGGATCTGGTTGCAGATCACGGCGTTCCCGCTGATGCGCCCTATCTGGCGATGATGGCCGGCGCGCTGGACAAGCTGACGTCCAAGGCGATTGCAGTCGAGTAATCCGGCTAAAGCTGCCTCTGCGCGATGCGGGGGCAGCCTGTATTATTCTTCCGCCTGCCGGCTATTCTTCCGCCTGCTGGCTATTCTTCCGCCTGCTGGCGATGCCACAACTGTGCATAGCGCCCGTCCTGGGCCAGCAGCGCATCGTGATTGCCCTGCTCCACCACTTCACCTTTTTCCAACACGATGATGGTGTCGGCATCTGCAATGGTGCTGAGGCGGTGGGCAATGGTCACAACCGTGCGGCCCTTGCCAGCGCTGCGCAGGGCCTCCTGAATGTCGCGCTCTGTGCCGCTGTCCAGCGCACTTGTCGCCTCGTCCAGCAGTAGGATTGGCGGATCTTTCAGCAAAGTGCGGGCGATGCCCACGCGCTGCTTTTCGCCACCTGACAGTTTCAGCCCCCGCTCGCCCACGGACGTCTCGTAACCGTCCGGCAGAGCCGCGATGAAGTCGTGAATCTGCGCCGCCTTCGCAGCCGCCTCAACCTGTTCCTGCGTGGCACCGTCGCGGCCATAGGCGATGTTATAGCCGATGGTATCGTTGAACAGCACCGTGTCTTGTGGCACCACACCGATCTGGCGGTGCAGCGAGTTCTGCGTGACATCGCGCACATCCTGCCCGTCAATCGTCAGACTGCCAGATTGCACATCATAGAACCGGAACAACAGCCGCCCGATGGTGGATTTCCCCGATCCGGTGGAGCCGACAATGGCCACCATCTGACCCGGTTCCGCCGTGATGCTGACGCCGTTGAGGATTTTGCGATCGGCATTATAGCCGAAATGCACATTATCGAGCTTGATCTGCCCGCCGGTCACTTTCAGCTCCGGCGCGTCCGGCTTGTCCGTAATCTCGGCCGGTTGCTCCAGCAGGTCAAACATCTGGCCCATGTCCACCAGCGCCTGACGGATCTCGCGGTAGACGGTGCCAAGGAAGTTCAGCGGCACAGTGATCTGGATCATATAGGCGTTAACCATGACAAAATCGCCCACCGTCAGTGATCCGTTCTGCACTCCGATTGCCGCCATCACCATCACACCCACCAGTCCGGCAGTGATGATCATGGCCTGACCGAAGTTCAGGAAGGCCAGCGAATAGTTCGTCTTGATCGCCGCAACCTCATAGCCGGCCATGGCACTATCGTAGCGCCCCGCCTCGCGCGTCTCGGCGCCAAAGTATTTGACAGTCTCGTAGTTCAGCAGACTGTCGATGGCCTTCTGGTTGGCATCCGTGTCCTGATCGTTCATCTGGCGGCGCAGCTTCACGCGGTATTCGGTCACGGCGAAGGTGAACCAGACGTAGAAGGCAATCGTCACGGCAACCACCAGCAGATAGGTCACGTCAAACAGGATCGTGAGGATTACGCCGACCATGATCAGCTCAAGGATCAGCGGTCCGATGCTGAACAGCAAGAACCGCAGCAGGAACTCTACGCCCTTCACGCCGCGCTCGATGATGCGGCTCAGGCCGCCTGTCTTGCGGCTCATGTGATAGCGCATGGAAAGGCGGTGGATGTGGTTGAATGTCTCTAGTGCCAGCATGCGCAGGGCGCGCTGTGCCACGCGGGTAAAGATCGCATCGCGCAACTGTTGAAAGCCGATGCCCATGAGGCGCGCCATGCCGTAGACGATGGTGAGGCTGATGGCGCCGAGCGCGAACATCGGCATCCCCTCGCCCGCCAGTGCGTCCACGGCATCGCGGTAGAAGAACGGCGTGGCGACGGTGACCAACTTGGACACGACCAAAGCAATCATCGCCCAGACCACACGGTGGCGCACCCAAGGCATGTCCTTGGGCCACAAATAAGGTGCTACCTTGCGCAGCACCCGCATGGAAGACTGACGCTCCTGCTCGGCTGCGATCTCTTCTTCGGTGGTGGCCTGTTTGGCAGAGCTGGATTTTGCGGAGGGGGCGGTGGCGCGATCAGCAGACATGGTACTTCCTATGTATTCAATTTCCTACATAGGACGGTTGAGCGCCAAGGACCACATCAGTTTGGCAAATCGAACACCTGACCGGGATAAATCAGATCGGGGTTGCGGATGCTGGCGGCATTCGCCTCGAACACCCGCAGATAAAGCGTGCCATCGCCGTAGCGGTCACGCGCAATCGCCCACAGGGTGGCCCCCGCCTGTACAGTAATGGCCTTGACCGGCCCGTCGCTGTTTGCGGCAGCCTGCGCCAGCACCTGGGCAGATTCGCGTTTGAACGGCGTCTGGACGCGGCTGCTGACCGCGCCTTGCGTGCTCACCTCGTCGACGCGCAGGGTATAGACGCCTTCATCCACATCGGGCAGATCGCCGCGCCAGCGCCCTTCAGCATCCACAGGCAGGCTGATCACCGCACGGTTATCAAGGTAGATGCGGACCTTTACCGTGTCAGGCTGCGCCCGACCCGTAAGCTGTACATCGCCCAGATCGGAATACCCGATGGTATCCAGCGCCACAGTCGTCATGGCGTCAGGCGCAACAGGGTTAAGCAGGCTGACCCCTTCCGCACCGGATTTCAACACAGCCACGCGGGCAGGCTCAACAGGAACGGAAGGGGCGGCGGGAACGGAAGGAGCGGCGGGCTGCGCAGTCACGGACGAAGGCGCCAGAATAATCTCATCAAGTGAAGCGACCGGCTGCTTGTGTTTGGGATCTGTCGCCGACAGACCAACAACCTGCGCGGACGCGGAAGGAGGCAACATCGTAAGTGTGGCAAACCCGCCTGTGCTATCGGCCTGGACAGTGGCCACTTCCTTACCATCGACCAAAATCCTGACATCGCTCATGGGGGCAGCACGGCCGGCGATGATGGTCGTGCCGTCACCCTCGCGCCGAACTTCGTCAAAGCTGGGGGCTTGGGCAAGGGCCGTTTGGTCTGGCGTGATCAGGTCTGGCGCAATCTGGTCAGGGCCAACAGTCAGCGCAGACGCCCCCGGCGCAAGGACCGGAACAGGCTCGGCCCCGCTGCGACCAAAGGCAATATAAGCCCCCAACGCCAGCACAACCATCATGCTGCCGCCTGCCAGCATTGCCCCGGTATTTCCACCCAGAGACGTCGAAAATTTATCCATCGGCCCGCTCTCCACCCGCTGTGCGCCACACACACGCGTTGAGGCTTTGTACCCGACACGCTATCACGGGTCAAAACACCAATCCGGATAGAGCGATTATTCCCACACCTGATGCAGGAGCACCTTCATGTCCCCACAGCCTACCCCGAAATCTGTCTGCGTCTTTTGCGGCTCGCGCGCGGGCGATGATCCGGCATTTACTGCCGATGCCGAGGCCTTGGGCGCAGGCATTGCCGCAAAAGGGTGGCGGCTGGTGTACGGCGCAGGCGATGTCGGGTTGATGGGCAGCGTCGCGCGGGCAGCGCAGAACGCCGGCGGCGACACCTTCGGCGTGATCCCTGCACATCTGGTGGCTTGGGAAGTTGGCAAGACAGATCTCACCCGCTATATCGTCACCGAGACCATGCACGAGCGTAAAAAAGTGATGTTCATGAACTGCAATGCCGTCGTCGTCCTGCCCGGTGGCGCGGGGTCACTGGATGAGCTGTTTGAAGTGTTGACATGGCGCCAGCTGGGATTGCATGAAAAGCCCATTTATATCGTGAATACAAATGGCTACTGGGATATTCTCAAGCAGTTGATGAACCATGTCACAGATCGGGGCTTTGCGGATCACAGCCTGCTGGATTTTCTGACATGGGTGCCGGATGCACAATCCGCGCTGACAGCTTTGGCGGCAGAGTGATGCCTTAAGAAGACGCCTTAGTCTCTTGATAATACAATAAAAAAAGCCCTGAAATTCACACTTTCAGGGCTCTTTCTGTTTCACCGGTGCACCAAGCTTACATACGGGATGCGACGTTTTCCCAATCAACCAAATTATCGAGGAAGTTCGTCAAATAATCCGGGCGCGCATTGCGGTAGTCGATGTAATAGGAATGCTCCCAGACGTCACAGCCCAGCAGGGTTGTCTGGCCGAAACATACAGGGTTCACGCCATTCTCGGTCTTGGTGACCTTCAGGCCGCCATCCGTGTCCTTTACCAGCCATGCCCAGCCGGAACCGAACTGGCCAGCACCTGCGGCTTTGAAGTCGGTCTTGAATTTATCGACCGAACCAAAGCTCTCGATGATCGCTTTTTCAAGCTCGGACGGCATTGAGGAAGACGCAGGCCCCATCATTTCCCAGAACTGGTTGTGGTTCCACAGCTGCGAGATATTGTTGAAAATGCCGTTTTGCGCAACGCTAGATGCATCATAGGTGCCTTTGATGATCTCTTCGAGGGATTTACCGGACCATTCGGTGCCTTCAATCGCCTTGTTACCATTGGTGACATAGGCATTGTGATGCTTGTCATGGTGGAATTCCAGCGTCTCGGCGCTCATCCCTTTGGATGCAAGGGCGTCATGGGCATAGGGGAGATCGGGAAGTTCAAAAGCCATTGTAGGGCCTCCTCAATAGGTGAAAGGTTCTAGGATACAAGAAGCGCGCGGCGCGCCCGCGTCAAGGGCCTGCGGCGGGAAAATCGGGGAAGGTGCTGGTGCAGCCCGCCCCGGTTTCGTCAAAAGGCGCCCACTTCGGAGCCCGGCTGTGCCGCAACGCTGAGCACATCAAAGACATATTGCGCAACAGAGCGGAAGCACACCACACGCAGCACGCCCTCTTGCGGCATCCAGAAAGCAGCAGGCACCTGAGCAATGCGCGTGCGGCGGAACATGCCGACAGTGAAGGCCGCGGGCGACAGATCAACGGGTGCCAGCTTGGCCATCACTTCACGCGCATGGGGGCCGCGCACCTCGAACACAGCGCGCGCGTCCGAGACGTTGACCGCCAGCGCATGCGTACCAGACAGCTTTTCGCGCAGATCCGCCAGCTTGGCATTTGCATCCTCGTAGGTACACATTATCAGCACTTCATCCGGTGACATCCACGCCATACCGCCGGTGCCCTCAGTCAGGCACTGGCGCTGGTCGGGCATGTTCACACCTGCCGCAGCCACAGCCGCTTTTTGCAAAGATTTGGCTGCCAGATCTCCTCGCAGAGTGATCATGCCAACAGCGCCCATCTCGGATACTTCAGCGATACCAGCAGCATACGCGGCGTTCTTCAACGCGGAAACGGCCTCAGACATTCTGCTTCTCCCCTTCTTTATCGTAGAACACCGGATCGACGATCCGCGCGCTGTAGGTTTTGCCATCGGTGCCGGGGAACTCCAGCACCTCGCCCATACGGGCGGGGCCGTTATGAACCAGCCCCATAGCGATGCCCTTGCCCAGCGTGGGCGAATGGTAGGTCGAGGTCACACGCCCGATCATGTTGCGCTGGCCGTTCTCGTTCTTGCCCGCCCCCACGGCGTAAGCACCGTCGGGCAGCGTGGCACCATCCAGCGTCTCCAGCCCGACCAGCTTCCAGCGGTTCGGATCGGCCATGTGCGCGCGCAAATGGGCGCGCTTGCCCAAGTAGTCGTCCTTCTTTTTGGACAAAGCCCACTGTAGGTTAAGGTCTTGCGGGATCACCGTGCCGTCACTCTCGTCGCCGATCATGATAAAGCCCTTTTCGGCGCGCAGGATGTGCAGGCATTCGGTGCCATAGGGCATCACACCCAAGTCGGCACCCACAGCCATCAGCGCGTCCCAGAAGGCCTGTCCGTGGTTTGCATCCACGGCAATCTCGTAGGACAACTCACCCGAAAAAGAGATGCGATAGACACGGACATTGAACCCGCCAATCACGCCATCCGCCCAGTCCATGAAGCCCAACGCTTCCTTGCTGACGTCCATGCCGCCCAGCTTTTCCAGTGCTTTACGGGCATTTGGACCCACCACGGCGATCTGTGCGTATTGCTCTGTCACGTTGGCCACATAGACCTTCAGATCCCACCATTCGGTCTGAAGCCATTCTTCCATATGGGCATGGATACGTTCGGCCCCGCCGGTGGTGGTGTGGCACAGCCATGTGTCCTCGCCCACACGCGCAACCACGCCATCGTCGATCAGAAAGCCGTTGTCGTTGCACATCAGCCCGTAGCGGCATTTACCGGGCTTCAGCGTGCTCATCATGTTGGTGTACATCAGATCGAGGAACTTGCCTGCATCCGGCCCTTTGACAATCAGTTTGCCAAGCGTCGAGGCATCCAGCAGGCCCATCTTGGTCCGGGTGTTGGTCACTTCGCGCATCACGGCGTCATGTGTACTCTCGGAACCGCGCTTGTAGGCATAGGGGCGGCGCCACTGGCCCACTGGCTCCCACTCGGCGCCGTTGGCATCATGCCATCCATGCATCGGCGTGCGGCGCAGGGGCTGGAACACAGCATCCCGCGCTTCACCGCCGATAACAGCCATCGAGATCGGGTGATACGGCGGGCGAAACGTGGTGGTGCCAACGGCAGGAATGTCTTCACCCAATGCACCAGCTAAGGTCGCCAGACCGTTGATATTGCTCAATTTTCCCTGATCCGTTGCCATGCCGAGCGTCGTATAGCGTTTGGCATGTTCGACGCTGACAAAGCCCTCTTGCGCAGCCAGCCGCACATCGGAGACTTTGACGTCATTCTGATAGTCCAGCCATGCTTTCTCGCGCAGCTTCACACTCGCCCCCTGTGGCATCAGCCAGACAGGCAGCATCGGCGCTTCCTGGCGGCGCTCCGCCTTGGCGGCTTTTGCGTCTTTGGGCAGTTTCATGCCCAGACAGCGCACAGTGCCATCGGCAGCAGCAAAGGCATCATTCAGCACATCGTCCAGCTGGAACATGCCAGTGGCCGCCCCTGCGGTGGTCACAAATTGCGCGCCATCCGCGCCCAGCGGGCCGCGATCGGGATCGGGGCTGAAGCAGGCGTTGACCGTGTCCCACTTCAACTTGCCACCGCAATGCGACCACAGGTGCACCACCGGCGACCAGCCGCCAGACATGGCTACCGCATCGCAATTGATCTGCTCCAGCACGGCACCCTCGCCCGCTTGGGAGCAGACGGAAACACCGGTGACGCGCTTGACGCCCTGCACGGAGGAGACGGCATGGCCCATCAGCACGCGAATACCAAGCGCCTTGGCTTGGGTCATCACGGCGCTGTCTTGGGGCAGCACGCGCGCATCCAGAATGGCGGGCACGTCGAGCCCTGCATGTTTCAGTGCAATCGCAGTCAGGTAAGCGTCATCATTGTTGGTCACAACAACCGTGCGGTCGCCCACAGACACGCCGAAGTTCACGACATAATCGCGCACAGCAGCGGCCAGCATGACACCGGGAATGTCGTTGCCCGCAAAGCTGAGGGGGCGTTCGATTGCGCCTGTAGCCGTGATGATATGGCCTGCGCGCACACGCCAGAGGCGGTGACGGGGGCCGGACTTTTCGGGCGCATGATCAGTTAACTGTTCATAGCCCAGCACATAGCCATGATCGTAGACACCTGCGCCCATGGTCCGGGTACGCAGGGTGACATTTTCCATCACCGACAGCTCGGCCACAGTGGCGTCGATCCAGTCTTGCGCAGGTTTGCCTGCAATCTCGCAGCCGTCCACAGGCGTGCGCCCCCCCCAATGGGCTGTCTGCTCGATCAGCATGACACGCGCACCGGACAGCGCGGCCGTGCGCGCTGCCTCAAGCCCCGCCACACCGCCGCCCACTACCAGCACATCGCAGAAGGCATAGAAATGCTCGTATGTGTCACCATCGCGCGACTTGGGCGCACGGCCTAGACCGGCAGAATGGCGGATGATCGGCTCGTACACATGCTTCCAGAACGGGCGCGGATGGATGAACATTTTGTAATAGAAACCGGCCGGCAGGAAGCGGGCGAGGTATTTGTTGATCGCACCTACGTCGAACTCAAGGCTGGGCCAGTGGTTCTGGCTCTGGGCTGTCAGGCCATCGAACAGCTCGGTTGTGGTGACCCGTGCGTTCGGCTCGAAGCTGCCGTCCTCGCCGAGGTTTACAAGGCCGTTCGGCTCTTCGGGGCCTGCCGCGACAATGCCACGCGGACGGTGATATTTGAACGACCGCCCCACCAGCATCTGGTCGTTTGCCAGCAGCGCGGAGGCGAGTGTATCGCCCTCGAACCCATCCATATGCTTGCCATTAAAGCGGAATTTTACAGCGCGTGAGGTGTTGACCAGACGGCCACCTGTGGCGAGACGGGTGCTCATATTGTGGACTCCTGCGCGGGGGGGAAAGACGGAATGAGTTTAAGGGCAAAATAAAGAAGCGGCATCAGGAGGGGGTTCTCCATCCGGGACGTTTCGCGTCAATTTGCGCAAGCAGCTCTTGGGGTGGCGCGTAGGTTTGGGCGCTGTAGGTGCCGAATACTTCGAGCGTCATGGTGTCGCGGGCCATATGGAACCATTTGCCGCAACCGTTCTGGTGGCGCCAGCGCTCAAAGTGCACGCCCTTGGGGTTCTTGCGCATGAACAGATAGGTTTCCATCTGGTCATCGGTGCTGTCCGTGGCATGACGGGTGATATGCGCCTCGCCGTGGGCGTTGAATTCGGTTTCTTCAGCGGTGATGCCGCAGTTGGGGCAGGATACGATCAGCATGCGGATGCTCCGTTTTTAAAATAATGTGCCATCAATGCGCCACGCCTGCGGCAACGCTCTCGTCAATAAACCGCCCTTCGGTAAATCGCCCCAGACCAAACGCATCTGTCAGCGGCGAGCGGCCTTTGGCCATCAGTTCTGCCATGGCCCAGCCGGAGCCGGGGATGGCTTTGAAGCCGCCGGTGCCCCAGCCGCAGTTGATGAATATACCCTCGACGGGCGTTTTGCTCAGGATGGGAGAGCGGTCGCCGGTGACGTCTACGATACCGCCCCACTGGCGCAGCATTTTGAGGCGGCTCACCATCGGGAATGTCTCGATCAGGGCGCGCACGGTTTCCTCGATGTGGTGGAAGCTGCCGCGCTGGGTGTAGTTGTTGTAGCCGTCCGTGCCGCCGCCGATGACCATTTCGCCCTTGTCGGACTGGCTCATGTAGCCATGGACGGTGTTGGCCATGACGACCACGTCCATGCAGGGCTTTATGGGTTCCGAGACGAGGGCCTGAAGGGCGACAGATTCGATGGGCAGACGGAAGCCTGCCATATCGGCCAGATGACCCGAGTGACCCGCGACTACCATGCCCAACTTATCACACGCGATATCGCCGCGATTGGTGGAGACGCCGACAACCTTGCCCCCTTCAGAGCGGATGCCGGTGACTTCGCATTGCTGGATCACATCCATGCCCATATCGGAACATGCACGCGCATAGCCCCATGCAACCGCATCGTGGCGCGCTGTGCCGCCGCGCGCCTGATAGAGGCCGCCCAGAACCGGATAGCGCGGACCGGCCAGATTGATGATCGGAACGAGGGATTTGACTTTCTCGGGGCTGATGTATTCAGTGGTCACCCCTTGCAACATATTGGCATGCGCCGTGCGCTTGTATCCACGCACCTCATGTTCGGTTTGTGCAAGCATGATGACCCCTCTTGGGGAGAACATCACGTTATAGTTGAGATCCTGCGACATTGTCTCATAGAGGCTGCGCGACTTTTCATAGATCGCAGCCGATGGATCCTGCAAATAGTTGGAGCGGATGATGGTTGTGTTGCGCCCCGTGTTGCCACCGCCCAGCCAGCCCTTTTCCAATATCGCCACATTGGTGATGCCGAAATTCTTGCCTAGGTAATAGGCTGTAGCCAAACCGTGGCCGCCTGCCCCGATGATGATCGCGTCATACTTCTTTTTCGGCGCCGCATCGCGCCATGCGCGGGTCCAGCCGGTGTGGTGGCGCATCGCTTCGCGGGCCACGGCAAATACGGAGTATTTTTTCATCGCTGGTATCCCTGACATAGATAAGGAGTGGATTCGGAGCGCGTCGCCCCATTGGAGTTCTTCATGGGGGAGTCGCCGGAAAAGAGGATACTCCGCGCGGCACTCTTTACCGTTTTTACGACATCGGCTGCAAGCTGTGTCATATAGAGGCGGTCTATTCGTCGCGGGGCGCCATTGTGCCCTTTTGTGTCGGGCCTGCGCGGTTTACACGGGGGGCGATTGAAGGAGTTTTCAGCCGATGCTTAGTTTCTGGATTGTCGCGATACTGATCACGCTGGCCGTCGCCGTCATTCTGGTACGCGCTGTTGTGCGTGGGGCGGGGGACGAGATTGAATCGCGCGCCGCTTCCGATGTGGCCGTCTACCGCGCGCAACTGCAAGAGGTTGACCGCGATGTGGCACGCGGCGTGATTGCCGCCGCCGACGCAGAGCGTGTGCATGCCGAAATCGCACGCCGTCTGATTGCGGCTGACAAAGCACAAAGCGCCGAGCACCGCAGCACCGGCAAAGCGCCTGCATCTGCTGCATTGGTGATTATTGCTGTCGCTGTTATGGGCAGTGTCGCCAGCTACTGGTGGCTGGGTGCGCCCGGATACGGGGATATGGCGCTGAAAGACCGGATTGCCTTTGCCGAAGAAGTGCGGACTTCACGGCCCAACCAAGCAGCAGCCGAAGCTGCCTTGCCGCCTTTTGTGGATCCGGTAGATATCGACCCGCGCTACCAGCAGTTGCTGATCCAGTTGCGCACCACTGTCGCGCAGAGACCGGAGGATGCGCAGGGCCATGCATTGCTGGCACAGCAAGAGCGGCGGATTGGTAATTTCATGGCCGCAAAAGAGGCCCAGACCCAGCTGATGACGCTGAAAGGTGACGCGGTCACTGCACAGGATCTGGCCGATCTGGGCGAGATACAGGTTTTTGCCGCCGGCGGCTATGTCTCGCCCGAGGCCGAGATGAGCCTGCGCGCGGCCTTGGCACAGGACCCCCGCAATGGCGTGGGGCGCTATTATCTGGGGTTGATGTTGGCGCAGACCTTCAGGCCGGATCAGGCGTTCCGCATCTGGGACGGCCTGCTGCGCGCAGGGCCAGAGGATGCCGCATGGATCCCGCCTATTCTGGAGCAGATCGAGGGCATGGCACAACTGGCCGGTGTCAAATATTCAATCCCCGATATTGGTGATAATTCCGTGCGCGGGCCAACTGCGGAAGACATCGAGAGTGCGCAGGATATGACACCGGCAGAGCGGATGGATATGATCGGCAGCATGGTGGCAGGTCTGTCGCAACGGCTTGGGTCCGAGGGCGGGCCTGCGCGGGACTGGGCACGGCTGATTTCCTCGCTGGGCGTGCTGGGCGAACAGCAGCGAGCGGCAGCCATCCACGCCAATGCCATCGAAGTCTTTGCCGATGATCTGAGCGCAATTGACCTGATCAATCAGGCGGGCCGCGATGCCGGAGTGATTGATTGATCTACGAGGACATCACAGCATTTGCCGCCGCCCTGCCCGCGATGCGTGCACTGATCGGGCTGGATCTGGGCGAAAAAACCATCGGCGTGGCGGTCACGGACAGCTTTTTATCCGTGGCGACCCCGTTGGAGACGGTGAAACGCAAGAAATTCGGGCTGGATGCGGCGCGTCTCGGCGAGATTATTGCAGGGCGCAGCATTGGCGGGCTGATTTTGGGACTGCCGTTCAATATGGACGGCTCCGAAGGGCCGCGATGCCAGTCCACGCGGGCTTTTGCGCGCAATTTCAGCCGCCTGCATCCGGAATTACCGATTGGGTACTGGGACGAGCGTTTGTCAACCGTTGCGGCAGAGCGCGCCTTGCTGGAGGCGGATACGTCACGCAAGCGTCGCGCCGAGGTCATTGATCACGTTGCGGCAAGTTATATCTTGCAAGGTGTGTTGGACAGGCTGCGCGTTTTGCGCGCCCGAGCGGAGGCTTGATGTATGAGTGACGAGATCTGGAAACGTGCCGAGGTTGAAAGCCCCTGCATCAAAATCTGTGTGATCCATCCTGAAAGCCGTCTGTGCACCGGCTGCCTGCGCTCGATCGACGAGATTGGCGCGTGGTCGCGCATGGCACCCGAAGTACGGCGCGCCGTGATGGATGATCTGCCAAACCGCGCACGTGCGTTTACAAAGCGCCGTGGCGGACGCGCGGCGCGGCTGGCGCGAGAGACGTAAAACCTAGCTGTGAGCGGAGAGGCTGAGGCCTGCAATCGCAGCACGATTGAAGACTGCGCGTGCCAGAGGCACCACGTTAGAAGCATAGCCGTTATTTGCAGCAACCAGTGTATGACCGCGTGCGAAATTGCAGCACGGCATGTTCAGCGCCGGATATTGCCCCGCCCCGTCATGCGCCGCATTGTGATAAGCGACACGTCCGAACGGTCCTGTGATAATCTGTTTCATGCTTTGCCCTTTTGCCCGATCATGCTCCTCTTGCGGGAGCGTGCTCGAATCCTACATCCCACTCGGGTTAGGCAACAATAAGGCAAATATATTAAAATTGTGTGCAGGTGCGAAACTGTTACATCTGTGCCAGCCGCTCGCCCGGCAGGGCACCAGATATGCCGGTCACCAGCAGCAGCGCCAGACCGCGCGCAATCGGATAGACTTGGCTCAACTCACCCTTGGTACAGGCGCCCAGTAGGAACACCTTCCAGCAGGAACACCTGATAGCCCGGATGCGCAAATATCCCCGCGACCATCCACGGCAGACTGACCCATCCACGGCAGACTGACCCATCCACGGCAGACTGACCCATCCACGGCAGACTGACCCATCCACGGCAGACTGACCCATCCACGGCAGACTGGCCAGCGCCGGTGCGGGTACACTCATCAGCGCAACAGCGGCGGGCGGCAGATGGCCCAGCATGACAGCGGCCATGGTCACCCGCTTGTCTGCACCCCGTTCGACTATTGCGTTCCATGCCGCATGCAGGAAGCGGCGACGCGTACGGCTGCGTAAACCGTGCCGGTCACGGAATCCCCAACCACTCCTGCGCACCGCCGCTACATTCCGGCCGAAAGAACGCGATCATGCGGCCTTCGCCGGCGGGGTCGGTCTCCCCCCTCCAAGGCTGCGTGCCGTGCAGGACAAAGGGGTGCAGCAGCGCACTCTGGCCCGGTTTCAGAAGCAGCGGCACCTGTTCGCATTCAGCAAAAACCCGCTTGCGTGCTGCGGCATAGACATCCGTTATGTCGGTTTTTGCAGGATCTTTTTCCGCCATGGCCGCGCGCAGAGCGTCTTGCATGATCCGCTGGCTGCCGCGCCAGACCACCGTTGGCGATCCGGCCACATCAGTCAGGGGCAGCGACAGGATATAGGCGTGATATTCACGTGCAAACCGCCTGCGGTCAGGGCCTACAGGCAGCAGGCCATCCACATGCGCCGCGGACCGCTTCACGCGAAAGCGGTGGTTGGCATCACTCTCACCTCTGTCTTGTTCGGGATACCCTGCATAGATGATGGACAGTTGCGCGCGGTGCAGCGGCAGGTCCGGCAAGTGCCACGGCCCCGCTAAAGCCACGCCACCAATGCTGCCATCCACTGCATTGGGCAGCGCATCTACGCCCACAAACCACGTCTGCCCGTGGCGCAGGTTGTCCGGCCCGCGCCATTCGGGCTGTGCGGCGACACCGCGCGCGGCATCTAAAGCGGCCGCGGCCCAAGCGGCCACTCGGGGATCATGGTCATAAAGACAATACCCCTCCGGTCCCGTCACCCCAGGAAAACCTTGCGCAGCATGTTCAGCGCCACCAGCACCAGAAATACCGCAAAGACCCGCTTGAGCGGTTTGGGGTCCATAGAATGGGCCAGTTTGGCGCCGATGGGCGCGGTGATCAGCGTCATGGCGATGACCAGTACAAAAGCCACCAGATTGACAGCACCAATGGTAAAAGGCGGGCGCGTTGCGGGATCAATCGTGGTGAACAAAAAGCCGATCACGGCAGGCGCTGCAATGGCCACGCCAAAGCCCGCAGCCGTGGCAACAGCGCGGTGGATCGGCGTGTTATAAAGGCTCATCAACGGCACACCGAAACTTCCGCCGCCAATGCCCATCAGGACAGACAAGAAGCCGACAGCAGGCGAGAGAGCGGCGCGCGTGGCCCCTGTGGGCATCGCCTGACCCAGCCGCCAGTGGGCGCGGCCAAAGCCCATATAGAGGCCGACAACCAGTGCCAGCACGCCAAAGATCGCCTGCAACGTGGAGGACCGCAGGCCAGACACCACAAACATGCCCACCACAGCGCCGATCACAATACCGGGCGCCCAAGTGCGCAGGATGTCCCAATCTACAGCGCCTTTTTTGTTGTGCGACAGAACAGACCGCACCGAGGTGACAATGATTGTCGCCAGCGAGGTCGCCAGACACATCTGCATCAGCTGCGGACCGTCATATCCAAGCGTCTGGAAGGCGTAGAAAAATGCAGGCACCAGAACAATACCGCCGCCCACGCCCAGCAGCCCCGCCAGCACGCCGGCAAAAGCCCCGATGACCAGCAGCATCACGGCCATCTGGATGAGTAGAACGGTCTCGGGCATGGGGGGCCTCCTGCTGCACTGCGTGGTTTGCGCCTTTGCTATACCGCCCGCGACGCGCTGGCCAGCGCAGTTTGCTCCAGTGTCTGCTCCAGCGCGTCACGCACCAGTGCGGTCCCTGCCCCCGCGCGGTGTGCATTCTCCGACAGCACCCGCCGCCAGATCCGCGCACCGGGCTTTCCCGCAAACAGCCCCAGCATATGGCGTGTGACCGACCCCAGCTTGCCTCCCGCCTCCACATGCGCCGCGATATAGGGCAACATTGCCTCCACCACCGCCGGTGCGGATGTATCCGTGCCAGCGCCAAAAATCCGGCGATCGGCCTGACACAGGATATCTGCGGGCTGGTGGTAGGCCGCGCGCCCGATCATCACGCCGTCAAGGCCCCCGTCCAGTGCCGTTTCTGCTGCCTCCAGCGTGGTGAGACCGCCATTCAAGGAAATATGCAGGTTGGGAAACAGCTCTTTCATCCGGTGGACCAGCGGATAGTCCAACGGCGGGATATCGCGGTTTTCTTTAGGGCTAAGGCCACTCAGCCAGGCCTTGCGCGCATGAATGGTCACGCGCTCCAGGCCATTGCCCACCAGACGGCTGAGAAACTCCGGCAGCACCTCCTCCGCATTCTGATCGTCCACGCCAATGCGGCATTTCACCGTTACCTCCACATTGACGGCCCGCTGCATGGCGACGACACAGCGCGCCACCAGCGCCGGATCTTTCATCAGCACCGCACCAAAGGCGCCTGATTGCACACGGTCGGACGGGCAGCCGACATTCAGGTTGATCTCGTCGTAGCCCGCCTGCGCGCCCAGACGTGCAGCCTCTGCCAGCTCCGCCGGATCGGATCCGCCCAGTTGCAGGGCCACCGGATGTTCGGACATGTCATGGTCCAGGAGATGCAGCGCATGACCGCGCACCAAAGCGGGCGATGTGACCATTTCGGTATAGAGCAGCGTGTGCTTGCTCATCACCCTATGCAAGTAGCGGCAATGCCGGTCCGTCCAGTCCATCATCGGCGCAACAGATAGGCGCGCAGACTGGTAAGCTCCTTTATTTATTGGATAATCAGTCATATATGTGGTGCCTACCATGGATGTATTTTGGACTATTTCGACGTATTTGGACCGATACATCCCCAACGGTAGTCCACAGGACTACCAAAATCACCGCGAGGACTACCGAAAATGGGATCAATTGTCGAACGCAAGCGCAAGGATGGCTCGGTAAGTTACCGTGCGCAGATCGTTATAAAGTCGAAAGGTAGGATCGTCCATCAAGAGTCGTCCACCTTCGACCGCTCAACCACAGCCAAGGCTTGGTTGAAACGTAGAGAGAAGGAACTGCAATCTCCGGGTGCTTTGGACGCAGCCCGACGTAAGACCGGCACCGTCGGTGATGTTATCGGGGACTACTTAAAAGCGACTGGCGACGATATCGGGCGCACCAAAAAACAGGTTCTGCAAAAAATCAGCAACGAGTTCCTAATCAGCGAGATCCCCTGCGACGAATTGCGTCCTCGCGACATCACAGATTTTGCAAGAAGCCTTTCTAAGGGGCGCTCGCCTGCTACGGTTCAAAACTACCTGAGTCATCTGAATGCTGTCTTATCCATTGCCCGCACAGCATGGGACTACGATATGGACCGCGACGTAGCACAAGACGGGATCACAGCCGCGCGCCACCTGAAGCTCGCCGGTAAATCAAATTCACGCAGCCGCCGCCCTACGCTGGATGAACTTGATCGCATCTTAACGTTCTTCGTCGAAGCACACCAACGAGACAAACGCAGCCTACCCATGCACGCGGTGGTCACATTTGCTGTCTTTTCATCCCGGCGCCAAGACGAAATCACCCGCATCACATGGGAGGATTTCCACGAGGGCGACATGACCCAACTTGTGCGGGATATGAAACACCCTGGTCAGAAAAAGGGCAACGATGTGCTATGCGAAACGCCACCTGAGGCCTTACGCGCAATGCGACTGCAGCCGCACCGCAGAGGCAAAGTGTTTCCCTATAACTCTGACACAATCAGCCGGAGGTTCACCGATGCATGTAAATTTCTAGAAATTGATGATCTGCGGTTTCATGACCTACGACACGAAGCCGTTTCTCGTTTATTCGAAATGGGGCGCACAATCCCTCAGGCGGCTGCAGTATCAGGACATCGAAGCTGGCAATCCTTACAACACTATACCCATCTGAGAGGAACTGGCGACAAGTTTGAAAACTGGTCAGGTTGGCAGATTTTAGAAAAACGCGCGAAGGCACCGAAGAAGGCATAGCGCGGAAATGGTTTGGGTTGCGGGAGCAAGGTTTCAAAAATACTCGCCTTTGTATCAGGTTCCTGATGCGCAATACCCACCTTCCAGGACAGACTAGATATCTGCTCTTGAGACTAATACCTTTCTACAAATCGACCCGCCGCAAGCGCAGCGCGTTGGTAATCACCGAGACCGAAGACAAGCTCATGGCCGCAGCTGCGATCATAGGTGACAGCAAAAGCCCCGTAACCGGATAGAGCAATCCCGCCGCAATTGGCACGCCCAGAGCGTTATACGCGAAAGCGAAGAACAGGTTCTGCTTGATGTTGCGCAGTGTGGCGCGGGCCAGTTTCCGTGCCCGCACAATGCCCATCAGGTCACCGCCCAGAAGGGTAATACCCGCACTTTCCATTGCAACGTCTGCGCCGGTGCGCATGGCGATGCCGACATCTGCTGCGGCCAAGGCTGGGGCGTCATTGACCCCGTCTCCTGCCATCGCAATCTTGTGGCCCTGCTTGCGCAACTCATCAATCAGTTTCTTTTTGTCTTCCGGCAGAACGCCAGCGCGCACTTCGTCGATGCCCAGCGTCGCTGCAACCGCTTGTGCCGTGCGCTCGTTGTCACCCGTTGCCATGATCACCCGCAGACCTTGGGCGTGCAGTTCCTTTATCGCCTGCGCTGTTGAATCCTTGATCGGGTCGGCCACTGCCACGATACCCGCGAGCGCGCCGTCAACCGCAACGAACATCGCGGTCTTGCCCAGAGCGCGCAGTGCGCCTGCCTTCTCCTCAGCTTGCCTTGTCTCAAGGCCCATGTCGTGCATCATCGCGGCGTTACCAATTGCGACCGCGCGTCCACCAACGTCGCCGCGCACACCTTTGCCCGTGACTGCCTCGAAATCTGTAGCGTTCTGGTGTGCCGCGCCCTGTGCATCGGCACCTTCAACGATCGCCTCGGCTAGAGGGTGTTCAGAGCCGCGTTCGAGTGCTGCCGATAGCGAAAGAATGTCAGTTTCGGTCACATCGCCAAGCGCGATTGTATCAGTCAGCTTGGGCTTGCCCATCGTCAACGTCCCGGTTTTGTCCACAATCAGCGTATCGACCCCCGCCATCCGCTCCAGCGCCTCGGCATCCTTGATTAGCACTCCGGCCTGCGCACCGCGCCCTGCGGCCGTGGTAATCGAGATCGGGGTGGCAAGGCCCAACGCGCAGGGACAAGCGATGATCAGGACCGAGACGGCAGAGGCGATGGCAAAGACCAGAGCCGGTTCCGGCCCAAAGATCATCCACATAACGAAAGCGAAGATCGCCACCCCCACCACAGTTGGCACAAAGACTGCTGCAACGCGGTCCGCCATTCCCTGAATTGGCGCGCGTGAGCGGCGCGCATTTGATACCATGGCTACGATCTGGGCCAGCACTGTATCGGCACCGACTTTGCCCGCCTCAATCACCAAAGAGCCGTTCTTGTTGATCGTGGCACCGGTCACAGCATCGCCAGAACTCTTTTCCACCGGCATGGACTCTCCAGTCAGCATGCTCTCATCCAAGCTGGACCGTCCCTCTATCACCACCCCGTCCACCGGGACGGCGTCACCTGGACGCACCCGCAACCTATCGCCTTCGATGATATTTTCCAAAGGAGCATCATATTCCGTGCCGTCCGGCAGGATGCGCCGCGCAGTTTTGGGCGCGAGGTCCAGAAGCGCGCGGATGGCGTCACCTGTGCGTTCTCGTGCTCGCAGTTCCAGCACCTGTCCGACAAAAACCAGCGCGATGATGACAACCGCCGCCTCGAAATAGGTGCCGACACCCTGACCCATCCGGTAGACCTCCGGAAACACACCTGGCAGGAAAGTCGCCACGATTGAATAGAGATAGGCAGCCGCCACGCCGAGGCTGATCAACGTCCACATGTTGGGCGAGCGATTGATCACCGAGTCCCAGCCGCGTTTGAAGAAGGGCAAGGCAGCCCAAAGCACGATGGGGGTCGCAAGCACGAATTCCACATAGCTGGCCACCTGATGCCCGATCCAGCCGCGCACGGGCAATCCAACGAGTTCGCCCATCGTCAGCACGATGAGCGGGACAGCAGCCGCTGCCGAAATCCACATCCGGCGCGTGAAATCCAACAATTCATCACTGGGCTCATTCGAGGGAAGCATTGGTTCCAGCGCCATACCGCAAATAGGGCAAGGCCCCGGTGCATCGCGGACGATTTCAGGATGCATCGGGCAGGTATATTGCACATCTGCGGGTGCAGCTTTCGTATGCTTGGCAGCGCGGCCCGATGCATAGAACCACGGATCCCCTTCAAATTTCGTCTGGCAGTTTTTGGAGCAAAAATGGAAAGTCTTGTCCTTATACATCGCCTGCCGCATGTCAGGGCCGACCACGACGGTCATACCGCAAACCGGATCCTTTACAGTCTCGGCACCCTCTGGAATATCGGCTTCTCCGTGGTGATGATCGTGGTCCATGTTTTGCCAACTTTCTGTTGATTTGTTTACGCCTGCGGAGTCCAATGACGGGCACTTCGAGCGCTCATTAATGAGAGCCGTGGTCGCGCTCGCTTACAGGGTTGCGTGCGAGAAAGACGCCGACGAAGGTGAAGACCATCGCCATGCCGATGACGCCGAGAACGACGATCAACGGATCGGATTGCCACTTCATCGCCGCAAAGGCGCTCAGGACGATAACGTCCAACGATATGGCGGTGAGCATGACCCATCCCCGCGCACCGATTTCATGGCGCAGGTGGCGGTAAACGCCCGCATGAATGATCATGTCCATCACGAGATAGAAAAATGCCCCGAGAGAGGCGATGCGGCTAAGGTCGAAGAAGACCGTCAGAAATCCCGCGATCACGACCGTGTAGATTAGCGTGTGGTCCTTGATACTGCCCGACATCCCGAAATGACTGTGCGGGATCATCTTCATCTCGGTCAGCATGGCCAGCATCCGCGTGACGGCGAAAATGCTCGCGATCAATCCAGACGCTGTTGCCACAAGCGCCAACGCCACCGTCAGATAGAAGCCGGTTTGCCCGAGTGTCGGCCGCGCTGCCTCAGCCAAGGCGTAATCTTTTGCCGCCACAATCTGGTCGATCGGCAGGCTCGAGCCTACTGCGAAGGCGACCAGCAGATAGACGATCACGCAGATCACAATCGAAAACACAATCGCGCGGCCCACGTTGCGGTGCGGGTCAGTGATCTCGGCCCCACTGTTGGTGATGGTCGTGAAACCTTTGAAAGCCAGGATCGACAGTGCGACGGATGCAATGAAGCCGCCCGCGCCCGTTTGCCCTGCTGCCGCCTCAAAGGAGATGCCACTTGCCCAGAGACCAGCCACACCGAATAGAGCAATGCCACCAACCTTAATCACGGCCATGATGATAGACAAAATGCCAACCGACCGGGTGCCGGAGGCATTTACAAGATAGGCGATCACTATCAGACCGACGCCAAGGACTGGGATAAGATAACTGTCCGGATCACTCCCCAAAGCCCGACTTGCGTAGGCCCCAAAGGTGCGCGCGACGAGGCTTTCGGCTATAACCATGGACAGCGTCATCAGAAGTGCCGCGCCTGCCGCGATCGTTGTAGGACCGTAAGCCTTTCTCAGGATCATCCCGATGCCGCCCGCAGACGGAAAGGCGTTCGACATTTTGATATAAGTGTAGGCGCTGAACGCCGTCACGATTGCGCCGGCGACGAACGACAACGGAAAGAGCGGTCCGGCGAGCTCTGCAATCTGTCCTGTGAGTGCAAAAATGCCTGCACCGATCATCACGCCAGTGCCCATGGCCACAGCACCGGGCAATGTGATGCTGTTTTCTTTGTAGCCGTCTGCCATCATTTTTCCTTCTAAGGTTTTCGCTTCATCGCGCCCCTGAGTATGGACAGCGGATTATTCCGCCTATTTCACCTCATCACGCCGTCCCATTTGCCGTTGTTTCGAGCCGCAAAATAAAAATACTATTGGCTCGTGAGCATTCAGGCATGAAGCGCTGTGAATTCAGGATTGGAGGTTGGCACATGTTTTTCGCATAGTGCTGTTTTCGAGAAAAACGCTGTGATCTCATGATATCTGATCCGGGTGTCTTCAAGCGTCTGGTAGTAACGGAACAGTTCCTTGAGAGGCGCTGAAAAATCCTTATGTGCAGCCAACACAGCCACGAGCGCACCCAGACTGATCCGGCCCTCGATCACGAAATATCCGCCAAGAGAATAGAAAAGAAAGGGAGTCAGGGCGGTCAGGAAGTTGTTCAAAGCTTTGATGAAGAACTTCAAAATGAATATCCGCCGCCTCACTTCTTCAAGCTCTCTAAAGCTGTTCAGTGTCGGAGCAAACCGGGAGGGGCCCTCCACGTCTCGCAGCTGGTCGCTCAAGTGCCTACCCAAGTGACGCATTTCCTTAATTCTGATCCGGGAGAACACATTAACGCGGCGCTGTAGCTTGGGGAGCAGGATCAGCTGGACAGGCAATACAGTCAGTGCAGCTGCGCCAAGAACGGGGTCCTGCATGAACATGAACAACAGGATTGTGGCAAGTGTGCCCCCTTGCAGAACGGGCAGCGTCAGAACATCGGCGGCAAACCCGCCAACCGGTTCGACCTCTTGCGCAAGGATGGGAACAATCTCGCTCTGCTCTGCGGCCTCAGGGTCCACGCGCCATTGCCGATAAACAAGCAGGCGAAAGCGGCGCAAAAATCGCTCGGCCACGTAACCTTTGAAGACATTCAGGACATACTTGTTAAGGCCGCTGATGCTGATCGCCAACAAATACAGGCCAGACAAAGTCATGAGAAGTTGGACCTGAGTAAAGTCGTATCCCAGAAACGTGACGGGAAACCGGTCTGCATCCAATGCGCTATTCACAATCTGCTTGGGTAATTCCAACGTCAGATACAGGATCGGCATCGCAACCAAGCTCAGCACAATCATGAAGGCCTGCTGCTTTTTTGAATATCTAAGAACGGTCTTGAAAAGGCTGGGATCAAGGCCCCGAACTGTTGAGGTCCGAGGATCAGACGGCTCTTGGTGTTGCATCCATCCAAGCAGCCCACGGACGGCAAATGAGAACACGACACCCAAAAGTAACGCTGGGGCGATGACGAAGATCACATGAATGATCGGATGAATCCAGTCCGGCACCGTATCGTCATACGGGTAGCCAAAATACAGCACCAGATCATGGACAATCACGTAGTATCTATCCAAGAGCCCCATAGTTCTTTACTTCCCTTGGTCACGCGCAAGATGATCGTGGACCATAATCACGCCGAACATACCCGCTTCGCGGTGACCGGGGATCAGACATACAAATTCCAAATTTGTTTTATTTGAAAATTCCCAGTCCAGCGTTTCGCTCGATCCGCGCGATAAAAAAACCGCGTTTGAACCTTCGTGTTTCATATCAGGGTGCTTTTGCATCCACTGTTTGTGTTTTGCGATCTCGTCAAAAGAGCCGAGAAAAAACTCGTGATCCAAATCCCCGAAATTATTGATCACAAAACGAACAACCGATCCCTCCTTGATGTGGATGGCGTCAGGCTCGAACAGCATATAGCCGCTCTTCGTCTCCTCGATGTTGATCTCGATCGTGTGGGTGATCGCGCTATCCGCTGCGGGTTTGCCTATAGAAATATGCTCAGGGTGGTCGTAGCCTTGCGCATGCGGTTCATCGCCAATACGCGTGTTTGCCAGCACGCCAGAGGCTATTGAAGTGCAGCACACCGCAAGGGTCAGGGTCAAAACGCCAAAGTTCATTTAATGCTCCTTCAGACCGGATTTCGATGCTGTGATGATCACCATCACAATAGCTGAACGATGAGAGGCGACGTAAAACGCCGCCTCCCTTGCTCGTTATTTCAGCTGCGTTACAGTCAGCTTGCCTTTTACTGGCTCTGCAACAAACTCGATCTCCTGCCCTTCGGACAACCTGGAAATCATCGCCTCATCCGCGCGAAACACCATCTTCATTCCGGGCATATCGAGGTTCAGCAGAGGACCATGATCAATCGTGACCTTGCCGCCTTTTGCATCCACCTTCGTCACTTTGCCTTTGGTGTATTCCACCTCAGCCTGAGCAACCTGCACATCCGCCGGTGCCATCGTCATACTGGCCTTCATTGCCTGATCGCCCACGGCAACGGCGCGGAACATACCGGATTCGTAATGGCCCGGCATGAGGCAAGCTGCCTCGAACGTGCCGTCATTCGCAAAGGTCCAGATCACCTCTCCGGTGGCACCGGCATCAAGGGTGATGCGGTTTGGATCGTCATGCTCCATCATCATCTTCGCCATTTCGATTTTGTGCTCGGCGTTGCGCTCTACTGTGTCCAGCACAAACTCATGCTCCTGCTCACCTTTGTTTTCGATCACAAAGCGGATGGTTTCGCCGGATTTGAAGGTCAGATCATCACCCTCAAATAGCATCGCACCATCCTCTGTCTCGACCATGGATACGTTGATTGTCCGGTCCACCGATGCGGCGTCACCGGGCCTCCCGACCCCCATCATTTCGGCATGGTTGTCGCTGTGGCCGTCAGCACCGTGGGCTTCTGCTTTTACCGCATCATGGCCGCCGTCATGAGTGCCGGCAGCAAATGCGGGCATGGCAAAGGTAAATGCGATTGCAGTTGTCCAAAGAAGGTTTTTCATCTGTTTTTCCTGATATTTTGTTGATGTTCTAAGCAAAGGGCCGGATCAGCCCTTTTGCGTTGGCTTAGGGGTGAGAATGGTCTTGGGACTGGTGTTGGACGCGAACTCCGGCAGCTCGCCTGTCCACTCATACGCTTGCTCGCCCGGAGGGTTTTCATACCAGCCAGGGTCCTCGTAATCGTCCGCGCCGATCCCTTCACGGACCTTGACGACCGAGAACATGCCGCCCATCTCGATCGGCCCGTGCGGCCCCCATCCGTTCATCATCGGGATCGTGTTATCAGGCAATTCCATAGTCATCTTGCCCATGTCGCCCATACCTGCCGTGCCCATCGGCATATAATCCGGCTGGAAGGTCCGGATTTTTTTGGTCAGCTGTTTTTTATCCACCCCGATAAAAGTTGGCACGTCGTGGCCCATCGCATTCATCGTATGGTGCGATTTGTGACAGTGGATTGCCCAATCACCCAAATGCTCTGCTGTGAACTCATAGGCACGCATTGCACCCACGGGGATGTCGATGCTGACCTCGGGCCACTGCGCGCTTTCCGGCACCCAGCCACCATCGGTGCAGGTCACTTTGAAGTCATAGCCATGCATGTGGATCGGGTGGTTGGTCATCGTGAGGTTGCCCACACGCACGCGCACCTTGTCGCCCCTGTTCACGACCAGCGGATCGATATCGGGGAAAATCCGGCTGTTCCATGTCCACAAATTAAAGTCGTTCATCGTCATGATCCGCGGCACATAGGTGCCCGGATCAATGTCGAACGCGTTCAGCATGATCAGGAAATCGCGGTCCACGGGCATGAATGTCGGGTCCTTGGGGTGGACGACGAACATGCCCATCATCCCCATCGCCATCTGCACCATCTCGTCTGCATGCGGGTGGTACATAAACGTGCCGGACTTGATCAGATCAAACTCGTAGATAAAGGTTTTGCCCGGCTTGATCCCCGGATGGCTGAGGCCCACGACACCGTCCATCCCGGATGGCAGTATCATCCCGTGCCAATGGACAGAGGTGTTTTCCGGCAGCCTGTTGGTGACGTAGATGCGCACCCGGTCACCCTCGACTGCCTCGATTGTGGGGCCGGTTGACTGGCCGTTATAGCCCCACAAATGTGCGATCATACCATCAGCCAGCTCCCGCTCGACCGGCTCGGCAACAAGGTGGAACTCCTTCACCCCATTGTTCATCCGGTGCGGCAGAGTCCAGCCGTTGAGTGTGACAACAGGATTATAGTCCACCCCTGTGGAGGGCCGTGCAGTAATCGCGGTCGCAGCACTGTCCATTTGCGCGGCCTCAGGCAGGCCCATGTTCAGGGTCTTGCCCCAAGCCTGGGAGGAAACAAGCGTTGCACCAGCAGCACCTGCTCCGAGTAATTGACGTCTGTTCAACATTTCATAGTTCCTTTTCAATGTCCTGCGCCACCACCAGCGGCAACCGTTGCGCCCTCTCCACCACCGCCTCCGCCACCTGCACCGCCGCCATAGATGGCAGCTGTCAGATCGGCTTGGGCCATGTAGAAGTCGCTCTTTGCATTTGCTGCCTCAAGGGATGCGCTCAATTTCTCGCGCACATCCGTCAACAACTCGAAAGTGTTCGTGATCATCCCGTTGTAAGAAAGGAGACCTTCTTCCTCGACGGTCTGGCGCAGGGGCACCAGAACATCGCGGTAATGGCGCGCAATCTTATAAGATGCGTGATATGACGCTTCTGCACCGCGCGCCTCGGAACGGACATTCACTGCCGTCTCGGCAAGCACGTTTGCCGCTTGCAGATACATCAGCTCGGCTTTACGCATCCGCGCCTTGCCCGTGTCATAGATCGGAATTGCGAACTCCAATTCGACCTGCGGTGTCAGGACTTTTTCGGTGTCCCCGTCCTCGCCGACTTCACGCTCGAACTCGGCACCTCCAACGATCTCCAGATCGCTGACAATACGGGTTTGGTCCGTTAGGCCAAAGGCTGCAGCCTGTGCTTCGAGGCCCAACTTTGCCACGCGTAGATCCACACGATTGCGCAATGCTTTGGATTCGATACTTGCGATTCTACCAATGGACTTTGGCAGAGCGGGCAAGGCGTCGGGCACGTAATAGTCTACGTCAGTGCCCCAAAGCCCCATGAGACGGGTTAGCTCTTCTTTGGATTTGGCCGCATTCAGACGCGCCTTTGCCAGTTGTCCGGCGAGTTCTGCGTTGAACGCTTGCTCGCGGGCTTGACCGGCTTTGTTCAAAGCACCCGTTTCTCCAAGCTTGCGGGCCAGTTCGGACCCTGCATCAGAGGTTACCTTGGCGCGCTTGAGGTAGCCTACAGCTTCAAACGCAGCCACCGCTGTGATCCATGCCTGACGGGTTTGGTTGGCCAGCGACAGAGTATCATTCACAGCCGACAGTTGCGCCTGTCGAAAGCTGGCGTCGGCGATTGCGCGGCGCTGTTTGCGTGTCGTCGCATCCAGAATGTTGGCACGGATCAGCCCTTCGATGGCGCGATACGCACCCAGCTCTGGCGCACCGATCCCCAAAACGCCGATGGAGACGACCGGATTGACCGGTGTGGATTGCTGCCACGCATCAGCGGCGGACAATCCGACATTCGCATAGGACGCCTGCAAACCCTTGTTGTTCAGCAAAGCCACCTGCACTGCAGTATCCGCCGAGATCGTCTTGTGATGCACCATGCCATGCACCTGCTTCTTGAGCGCTTCGTTTTCAGCTTGGGTCTCTGCAAAGACGGTTCGCTTTCCGATTGCCGGGGTGATCTGGCTCGCCACATTGGCAAAGCCTGCTTTCGGCTCTGTGTAAGCGCCTGGTATTGCGACAGCACATGCACCAAGGAACAGCGGGAAGCCCGCAATTAGCGGGAGTTTCGAGATACGCATCAGTTGCCCTCCGATTGTTCTTCATTGACCGTCCGCCAGTCGCGCGGGCCAGTCGGGCCGCGATAAGTGTATCCCGCAAGCGGGTCACGGTAACTGACAGGGGACATGACTGCTGTGTTCGTCACAGCCTGTTGGGCGGTCACGGCTGGAAGTGGTGTCTGGGTATATGGCAAGGGCTTGATATCTTGAGCCCATGCGCCAAGCGCGAGGGCCGAAGCCCCCATAACGAGTTGAATTTTCATAAGGTAAGCCTGATTGATGGACTTCAGAACCGCGCACATATGCACACGAAACGGAAAGCTCCGCTAAGAGCCCCGGATCAAATCAGGAATTGGGGAGGGCGCAAGAAGCCGGACTGCTCAACAGAGTTCATCTGTGGATTGAGTGGCAGATAGCAGCCACTTGTGGACTGTCTCGCAAAAACAGTGCCTGTCTCGCCGAGGACAACAGAGCTGCAAATACCACTGCAACATTTTCCACCGACATGGTCCTTGCTATCCGAGCTGACCACCGTGCCACATTCGGCCTGCACCGCGGCCACAGCACTATGATCCATGCCGCTGTGATCGGCATTGTCAGATACAGTCTGTTGAGTGCCATGCATGTTTGAGGATGCGTGTGAAGCGCTTGGCGGGAGAAGAACCAATGCAAAAGCGAACGCTGCACAGGCAAACGTTCTCAGCAGTGCAGTTATGGAACTTCTCAAGATCATCTCTCCCGTTTGGGCAAGTTGTAAGGGCCTGTCAATCCGTCCAGCGCTGGAAGGTTTTCAACTTTCTTAAAAGGGTGGCGCCCATTTGCCGACGCCACCGCTCTCCAGTCGTAACTATAGCATTCTAATCAGCATCCAGAGACCCATGCCAAGCATCATCAGGTTCTCTGTTAAGGAAATGAACCCGAGCGGCACGTTGCTGTCACCGCCGACACAGGCGCACTTCAACTCCCGTTTGTCGATGTAGACGGCCTTGATCACCGATACGGCACCAATGCCGCCGATGATAATTGCAACCGGTGCAGCGATCCACAACAGCGCGCCAGCCGTCATAGCGATCCCGGCAAAGGCCTCGCCAAACGGATAGACTTTGCCGTAAGGCACCCAGCGTTTTGCGAGCAGATCGTAGTTCAGGAACATCGTGGAAAAGCTCTCGATGTCCTGAAGCTTTTGCACTGCCAGAATGCACATCGAAATGGAAATGAGCCATACGAACGCCTGCACCGTGAAGATACTCTGAAAGCTATACCATGACAGTCCGAGCGCCATGAAAAACGCGGCCGCAAAGATTGCAATCACCGGCTGGTAGGAGGTACCCGACTGCTCCTCCTTCGGCTTGTCGAGACCGAAGTGGATGCGCAGGTCGTCGTATCCACCGATCCTCCCGCCGTCGATAAACGTCTGCGGCGTTGTCTTTACGCCATGCTTTTCCATAAATGCATCTGTCTCCTCACGTGTCGTCAGAGGGTGGTCCTCAATCTCAAATCCCTGACGCTGCAGTAAGCCCTGTGACTTGAGGCCGTAGGGGCATGTATGATCAGGCATCACCATGCGGTAGAGCTTTGCGGTTTTTGTGCTTTGATCTTTGGACATCTCTGTTTCCTTCACTTTCCGTCGATTTCAGGTGTCGCGGTCGGGCCGCCTTCCAGATCAATGATCAGCGCCTTCATCTCTGCAATCTCTAGCCGCTGTGCTTCGATAATATCATCCGCGAGCGCACGCACGCGCGGGTCTGAGATGTTGGCCCGCTCGGACGTTAGGATCGCTATGGAATGGTGCGGGATCATCGCGCGCATCCACGAGGTGTCATCGACAGTTGTCTGAGTGCGCACCAGAAATAATGAAGCTGCAAAGATCGCCACGCTGCCGATGAGGATCGCGATGTTGGCGCTGCGGTTGGTGTACATGCCCAACATGAAAGCCAGCATGATCACCGCCATCACAGCGCCCATATAGAGCGCCATATAGCTGCGCGTTTCGCTGAAAAATACGTGATCAAGCGCGTAGATGTTAAGATACATCAAGCCATACATCACCACGGTCGACGTGATGATCATCGCAAAAAAGCGCCAATAGGACATGGGAATAACCTCCAGATAAATTGCGTATCTGTAGTTAAAACCGTGTTCCAGCGCTGGAGGGTTCCATAATTATGTGGGAAATTTCTCGAGTTTGTTCAGGATTGGACAATCAGGCCGCCCGTCACCGGCGCATTCACGCACCAGATGGGACAGAGTATCGCGGATCGCAGCGAGGTCTGCGATCTTGCTCTCGATCTGGGCCA
>Ga0163215_100304_pt1 | contig 100335 bp, 105 predicted proteins | sample SynspAceP_FD_185934 | JGI IMG/M metagenome (GOLD analysis project Ga0163215, IMG submission 185934) | Saline lake microbial communities from Ace Lake in Antarctica - Synechococcus sp. Ace-P (Hybrid Assembly) | ecosystem: Environmental > Aquatic > Non-marine Saline and Alkaline > Saline | place...
CGACCTTGGACTTGAATTCTGGGCTGTGGGTACGGCGTTTGCTCATCGGTAGGAGCCCCTTTCAGGGGCGGTGCCCCGCCTCAAAGGTTAACGATGGGGCCTGTCCAGAAAACCCAGACCACCTCAGCCTTCACCTCTTCGTTTCAGGCCGTTTATAAATCTCCCGATGGCCTTTCGTTCGTGGGGCTGCAGGTGATCGTCTGGGCGGTCACCGTTGTGGTCTCCCTGTGTACCTGCGGCCTTGGCGCCCTGGTGGCTGTTCCTGTTTCCAGCTTCTATCTTCAAAACGCTGTTTATTACAAGGGTCTGGTGCGTTGATCCCCAGGTTCAGAACGCCGGAAACAGATTGATTCCGGCGCCGTAGGTCATGCCGATGCGGAACGCCCAGTAGCCGGCCAGCAGGGCTGCGGCAGCCACCAGCCGGGGAGATGAGATCCCCCTAGGCCACAGTTCCCGTTGGCGGATCGCCTGCAGCGACCAAAGAATCAGTCCTGCCGCGGCGAGCGGGCCGAGGGCATGCAGCGCCAGGGATTCTCCGAAGTCAGCGACCAGGCTGGCGCTGATGGATCGGGTCAGATAGCAGGTGGGGCATGGAATGCCTGTCAGGGCGCGGAAGGGACAGGCCAAGCCAGGCAGATCCGGGTGCAGGCCCTTGAGCGCCAGGTAGCCGGTCAGCAGAGCCGGGACCCAATAGCCCGAGGCCCGCAATCGGTTCAGGAACGCTGAACGACGGCGACGAGCTGATTTCAGAGGCCCAACCGTCTGGGACACAGCCGTTAGCGGTCGACGGAGCCCATGATCACATCGATCGAACCGAGGATCGCCATGATGTCGGCGACCTTGGCTCCGGTCAGGATGTGGGGGAGGATCTGGAGGTTGTTGAAATCGGCCGCCCGGATCTTCCAACGCCAGGGAGTGACATCATCATTGCCCATGATGAACACGCCCAGTTCTCCTTTTCCGGATTCCAGCCGCGCGTAGAGTTCACCGCCTGGAATCTTGAAGGTTGGAGCCACTTTCTTGGCGATGTACTGGTAATCGAAGCCAGAGGAATCGCCGCCCTTGCCTTCCATCATCCGCTTGGCTTCGAGATTCTCGGTAGGACCGCCGGGGATGGCCTTGGCGGCCTGCTTGAGGATCCTCAGCGACTGGCGCATTTCCTCGATCCGCACCCGATAGCGGGCGTAGCAGTCGCCTTCGCTGGCGGTAGCCACGTCCCACTCGAAATCGTCGTAGCACTCGTAGTGATCCACCTTGCGCAGATCCCAAGGCACTCCAGAGGCGCGCAGCATCGGCCCGGAAAGGCTCCAGTTGATCGCCATCTCACGGCTGATCACCCCCAGACCCTCAATGCGGCGTTTGAAGATCGGATTGTTGGTGATCAGCTTCTCGTATTCATCGATTTTTGGCCCGAAGTAGTCGCAAAAATCGAGGCATTTCTCCAACCAGCCGTAGGGGAGATCGGCCGCCACGCCACCGATGCGGAAATAGTTGTTGTTGATCAGCCGCTGGCCTGTGGCTGCTTCCCAGAGGTCATAGATCATCTCCCGCTCGCGGAAGATGTAAAAGAAGGGGGTCTGGGCGCCCACATCCGCCAGGAATGGACCAAGCCAGAGCAGGTGGTTGGCGATCCGGTTGAGCTCCAGCATCAACACCCGGATGTGGCTGGCCCGCTTCGGCACCGTGATGTCCGCCAGCCGCTCAGGGGCGTTCACCGTGATCGCCTCGTTGAACATGCCGGCGGCATAGTCCCAGCGGCTCACATAGGGCACGAACATCACGTTCGTGCGGTTTTCGGCGATCTTCTCCATGCCGCGGTGCAGATAGCCGATCACCGGCTCGCAGTCCACCACGTCTTCGCCATCGAGGGTCACCACAAGCCGCAACACTCCGTGCATCGAGGGGTGATGGGGGCCGAAGTTGACCACCATCGGCTCGGTGCGGGTTTCGAGCTGCGTCATGGGGTCCCAGAACTGCTGGCGAATGCCGGGATCTTAGGAAGGAACCCATGGTTCAGTCGTTTGATCACGTTCCAGTTCTGGCCGAAGCGTTGATCGCGGCTTTTGCCGAGGTCTGCGCCGCTGGGCCTGTCCCTGCGCCCCCCCCTGCCGACTGGCTGATCGATGCCACCGTTGGCGGCGGCGGCCACAGCGCCCTGCTGTTGGAGGCCCACCCCGCCCTGGGCCTGATCGGCCTCGACCGCGACCCCGCCGCCCTGGCTGCCGCTGCCGATCGGCTGGCCCCCTTCGGCGATCGGCAGCGGCTGGTGGCCTCCAATTTCGCGGCGTTCACACCGCCCTGGCCGGTGCGGGGCGTGCTGGCCGACCTGGGCGTGAGCAGTCCGCAGCTGGATCAAGCCCAACGGGGGTTCAGCTTCCGCGCCGATGGCCCCCTCGACATGCGCATGGATCCCCAGAGCGGGGAAACGGCCGCCGAGCTGATTGATCGTCTCAGCGAAACCGAGCTGGCCGATCTGATCTATGCCTACGGCGAGGAGCGCCTTTCCCGGCGGATCGCCCGGCGGATCGTCGAGAAGCGGCCCTGGAGCGGCTCTTCGCAGGGCACCGCTGCTCTGGCCTATCTGGTGGCCGGCTGCTATCCCCCCAAGGCCCGCCGCGGCCGCCTCCATCCAGCCACCCGCACCTTTCAGGCCCTGCGCATCGCCGTCAACGATGAACTCGCCGCCCTAGATCAGTGGCTGCTGCGCGCCCCCGACTGGCTGCAACCCGGAGGGGTTCTGGCCGTGATCAGCTTCCACTCGCTCGAAGACCGGCGCGTCAAAACGGCCTTCCTGGGCGATGGACGCCTGGAGCGGATCACCAGGAAGCCGCTGGTGGCCTCCGCAGCCGAACAGGAGGCCAATCCCCGCAGCCGATCGGCCAAGCTGCGTCTGGCGCGACGCTTGCCGTGATCGACCTTTCCCTGCCGGAGCTCTCGCGCAGCGACCTGCTCTGGTGGGCGGCGCTGCTGATCCAGCTGCTGGCGATCCCCGGCACCCTGCTGCCGGTTCTGCCCGGATTGATCTTTCTGCCGCTCGGGGCCGGGCTCTGGGTCTGGGGTGTGGGTTGGGCCACCGCCTGGCCAGAGATCGGCTTCGCCAGCTTGATCCTGCTGCTGGGCTGGGGGGCCGATGCCCTCGGGGTGGTGCTGGGGGCGGCGCGCCTGCAGGCCACCCGCTGGGCCTACATCGGTGCGGCCCTGGGCCTGGTGGTGGGGTTGTTCGGCCTGCTGCCGGCCCTGCCTGTGGGCGGCCCGCTGCTGGGAGCCCTGGTGGGGCCGCTGGCGGGAGCCTCGCTGGGGGAGCTGATCAGCGCGCCCAGCGCCTTGGGGCCCCTCGGACTGCTGCGCCTGCGCCGCTCCTTGCTGGTGGGCCTGGCGGTGGTCGCCGGCATGCTGGTCAGCCGGGTGGCCCAGGCCCTGCTGGCGGTACTGGGGGTGGTTGGTTTCGTGCTGCTCAGCGCTGTGCTGCTGCCGGGCTGAGCCTGGTTTTGCTGCGGATCGGAGCGGCCCAGTGCAGGTAGTTTCTGCAGGCGTGCAGCAACACTCCCAAGGCGAAGAGCAGCTCCGCCACTTCCTGGTCGCGGGTGACCAGAACCGGCACGTCGAGGCCTCCCTTCTCCAGCGCCACCGGGATGTAAATGGCCGTGGCGAGCAGGAAGTAGCCGATCAGACAGCCCACCGGTAAGGCCGCATCCACGGCCGACCAGGAGCGCAGCCAGCCCTGCCGTTGCAGCAGCCAGCGCAGCGGTATCAGCAGGGTGATCACCAGGAAGGCCGCCGCAGTGCTGGCCCAGAGCTTGTCCTTGAACCCCACATGGTTGTGCAGGTTCGTCTCTTTCTGGGCATTGACCTCGTTGAACAGCTCCGGGGTGTCCCAGTTGAAGATCGTCTGACCCCAGCTCATTTCCTCCAGGCCCACGAACAGGCAGAGCAGGGCGAATCCGAGGAACACGCCCGCCAGCAGAGCCTGGCCGGAGCGCCATTCCGCCCTGGCACTGAGCAGGCCGATCACGCCTGCCGCCAGGAAGAGCAGGAAACTCAGCCACTCCACCAGGCTCCCCTCGCTCACGAGCGGTTGGTAGGCCTCAATGTCGGTGACGCCGAGGCGATAGATCACGAAGGCGCCCATCGCCGGGAAGGGAAACAGCCCGATGGCCTGGATCAGACGGCTGCGCCCGGCTGGCCGTTCAGCGGCCGCGAGCAGGCCCAGGCCGCTGCGCCGGATGGCGGCCACCAGCAGCACCAGACCGCAGAGCGCCACGACCCCTTGAACCGTGGTGGCCTGGCTGCCATCCACCCCCAAACTCCGGCCAGCCGCAGACAACAACATGGCCGTGCCGAGCAGGCCCAGCAGGCGATTCAGAGCGACGCCAAGGAAACGGAGTCGGCGCTGTTGCAGGGGCTGCGCTGCCGCTCGCTCTCCCGCTTCGGCCGGACGGCCTTCAATCGGAGGCTGGCCGTCGATTCCCTGGACGAGCGGCATCAGCTGTTGGCGAGCTTAAAACCAGCTTATGGGCCGGTTGTCATCGGGTTGTGGCGCAAGGTTTCCACGCTCTCGATCACAGCGGCGGCGGCCGAATCGATCTCCTCTGCCGTGGTGCTGCGCCCCAGGCCAAAGCGAATCGATGCCGCCGCCTCCGCCCGGCTGCGACCCAGGGCGGCCAGCACGTGGGAGGGGTTGCCGCTGCTGCAGGCCGAACCGCCGCTCACCGCCAGCCGCCGCCGCAGCAGGCTGTGCAGGCGGTTGCCATCCACCCCGTCAAAGCTGAGGTTGAGGTTGTGGGCCAGGCGCGCCTCCAGGCTGCCGTTGAGCCGCACCCCGCCAAGGGCCAGCAGCCTGGCCAGCAGCCGGTCGCGCAGGCCGCCGAGCCGCACCCGGCGGCTCTCGCGGTCGGCCATAGCCAGCTCCGCGGCCACCGCCAGCCCCACGATCAGGGGAACGGGCAGGGTGCCGCCGCGCAGGCCCCCTTCCTGGCCGCCGCCATGCTGTTGGGGGGCCAGGTTCAGGGCTGGATCGATCACCAGGGCGCCGATCCCCTTGGGCCCGTAGATCTTGTGGCCGCTGAGGCTGAGCAGATCGATGCCCAGCTCCGCCGGCTGCAGGGGGATCTGGCCGAAGGCCTGGGCGCCGTCACAGTGAAAGGCGATGTCCCGCCGGCGACAGAGCGCAGCGATCGAGGCCAGGGGCTGAAGCACCCCGATCTCGTTGTTGGCGGCCATCACGCTGACCAGCACAGTGTCGGGCCGCAGGGCGGCCTCCAGCTGCTCCAGGTCCACCAGGCCATCGGCCCCTACGGGCAGCACGGTGAGTGAAAAGCCGTGGCCGGCCAGGTAGCGCAGCGGATCGAGCACGGCCCGGTGCTCGCTGGCCAGGCAGACCAGGTGGCGGCCCCGGCTCAGCCGCGCCTCGGCCAAGCCCTTGAGGGCCAGGTTGTTCGCTTCGGTGGCGCCGCTGGTGAACACCACCTGCTCAGGCCCCACCCCCAACAGGAACCCCAGCTGCTGGCGGGCCCGCTCCACCGCCGCCGCCGCCGCCAGCCCTGGCCGGTGCAGGCGGCTGGCCGGGTTGGCGAAGGTCTCACTCCAGTAGGGCGCCATCGCCGCGACCACGGCAGGATCACAGGGCGTGGTGGCCTGGTGATCGAGATAGGGGGGCGGTGCACCCTGGAGCGAACCGTCCGCTGGAGCGCCCCGGCGTGCCATCCGGCCTTTTCAACAGAGACGAACCGTTCCATGCTGACAACACGTCTGCCTTGGTGGAGCCATCCGATGGCAGGGAACAGGATCAATCGCAGCCGGCCGTCGCTGAGCCAACTGTGGCCCGTTGGCGTGATCACGGCCCTGCTGGGCCTGGGGGCCGCGCTGGTTCCTGCCGTCGCCCAGGGCACCAGGGTCGGCATCCCGGCCCAGAACCGTCCTGCGGGCATGGCGTTGCTGATGGAGCGCACCATCCGCGGTGGTCCCGAGGCGCTGGGGGTGTTCGGGATCACGCCGGATCCATCACAGCCAGACCTCTGGCGGATCAAGGTTTGGGAGGAAGTCCCCGACGACGTGAAGGTGCGCAGCGAAACGATCCGCTGCTCCCCCTCGGCGCCGACGCGGGTGACCAATAACGGCCGCTCTTTGATCCTGCGCGAACTCAACCCCGGTGGGGCGATCTCCTCGGTCAACCGGATCGACCATCTGGTCTGGTGGGCCACCTGTTTTCCCGAGCAGGCCGGCAAGGATCCCGCCGGCCTGCGTCCGTTGGCTCTCCAGCTCGGCTACAGCGGCCATCGGGTCGAGCGGGAGACGGTGCTGCCTCTGGGCTTCCCCTGAGCCCTACTGGATAGATTCCCAACATGTGCTTCTGGGTTCATGAGCCAAGACATCCCCGCCCTTCCCCAGGACGCGGCAACAACGGCGTCAGAGGGCACTTCTTCTGAGGGCACGGCATCAGAGGCACCCGTTGAAGCGGCCCTGCCGCCGGCCCGGCTGCTGCTGGTCGATGACGAACCGGGTCTGCGCAACGCCGTCCAGGCCTACCTGGAGGACGAGGGCTTTGATGTCACCACCGCCAGCGATGGCGACCAGGGCTGGGCGGCAGCCCAGGAGCTGCTGCCCGATCTGGTGATCAGCGACGTGATGATGCCCCGCTGCGACGGCTATGAGCTGTTGCGGCGCCTGCGCTCCGATGAACGGCTGGGCGGTACGCCGGTGATCTTTCTCACCGCCAAGGGCATGACGGCCGATCGCATTGAGGGCTTCCAGGCCGGCGTCGACGATTACATCCCCAAACCTTTTGATCCCGACGAGCTGGTGGCCCGGGTGCGCAACGTGGTGCGGCGCCAGGAGCGTTTGCTGGCGGAGGCCGCCCGTTACGCCGATGCCGACATCGGCCAGATGGCTCGCCAGATCACCGAGATCCGCTCCCTGTTGCAGCTCGGTGGTGCCAAGAAGGCGGCGGCTCCAGTGCGCCATGAGTTCACTCCCCGCGAAGCAAGCGTGCTGCAGCTGGTGGCCGAGGGCCTGATGAACAAGGAAATCGCCAGACGGCTGGAAACTTCCATCCGCAACGTCGAGAAGTACGTGAGCCGGCTGTTCATCAAAACCAGCACCACCAGCCGCACCGAACTGGTGCGTTACGCCCTGGAGAACGGCCTGGTTGTCTGAGCAGTGGCGGCCGGCTGTGGCCAACAACGGCTGGACCTACCGCGACCGGATCGGGCCCGCTGAGGCCGGCTCCAGCCTCAGCGCGTTCTACGCCGGCCGCTACGCCCATTCCGATCAGGGCGTCTGGGCGCAGCGTCTCGCGGCCGGCGAAGTCTTGTGCAACGGCCAGCGCCTGCGCAGCGATTTCACCCTATCCAGCGGTGATCGCCTGCAGTGGCAGCGGCCCCCCTGGCTGGAAGCGTCGGTGCCGGATCACTGGGAGGTCATCCACGATGACGGCGACCTGCTGGTGATCGACAAGCCCAGCGGGCTGCCGGTGCTGCCGGCGGGTGGGTACCTGGAGCACACGCTGTTGCGCCTGCTGGAGCGCCGCTTTGGCGGCCAGGGTTCAGGGCCAGCTCCCAGGCCCGTGCATCGCCTCGGCCGCTTCACCTCCGGGCTGCTGGTCTGCGCGCGCCGCTCCGCCACCCGGGCCTGGCTCAGTGCCCAGCTGCGCAAGAGCGATCCGGCCTCTTGCCGCAAGTTTTATCGCGCCCTGATCAGGCCCGGGGTGCTGCCACAGCAGCCCGGTTTCAGCCGCTGGATCCACGCCGCGATCGGGCGCGTGCCCCATCCCCGGCTGGGCCAGGTCTGGTGCGCCGTGCCGCCGGAGGCTCCCGGAGCCCTGACGGCCCTCAGCCAGCTGACCCTGATCGAGAGCCGCCCTGAGGCTGATCTGGTGGAGGTGGCGATCGTGACCGGACGGCCCCATCAGATCCGCATCCACACCGCCAGCCTCGGGGCGCCCTTGCTGGGCGATCCGCTGTATCGAGCTGGCGGCGGGGCTCGCGATGAGGCCCTCCCCGGCGAAGGTGGGTACACCCTGCGGGCCCACCGCTTGCGTCTGTTACTGCCGGGGGGGGAGGAGCTGGCGCTGGAGGCGCCCTTGCCGGCGGCCCTGCTCAGCTCCGGCCAAATTCGATCAGCCGCGAGAAGTAAAACGGGGCCGTGTTGAGGCTGCGGCGTAAGGGCTGGAATCCTGCCGTTGCCGCTGCCGCCACGATGCCGTCTTCGCGCAGGGTGTAGGCGCGGGTGGTCTTGCTGGGGCCGGGGAAGAGCTGACCGATCGATTTCAGCGCGGCCAGCAAGGGGGTGTAGGGGGCGAAGCTGACCAGCAGCCGGCGCTCGGCCATCGAGGCCAGGTGGCGCACCATCTGCTCGGCGGGCTCCTGGGGGTAGTGGATGAACACATCCAGGCAGATCACCGTGTCGTAGCGGCCGCTGAGGCTTTCGAGATCGGAGGCGCTGAATTGGATGCGCTCTGGGCCGAGATCAGCCGCTGCGGCCCGGCGGCCCGCCTCGTTCACCATCGCCTCGGAGAGGTCGCTGGCGGCGATGCTGCCGGCACCGAGCTGGGCCAGGGGAAGGCTGAGGCTGCCGACGCCACAGCCGGCATCGAGGAAGCTGCGCCCAGCCAGGTTGCCCTCCTCCTGCAGCCACAGCAGCACCTGATCCACGGTTTTCTGGTGGCCGATGCGGATGTTCCGCTGCACCTTGTTCACTTCGTCGCTGTCGCTGTAGATGCGATTCCAGCGCTCAAAGCCCGTGCTGTTGAAGTAGTCGCGGACCTCCGCTTTCTCCAGAGCCTTCTCCAGCAACGGTTCAGCGGACATCGAGACAGGGTGCAACCGGCCGAATCTTAAGGAGACTCCCCGCCCCAGCCGGCCCCGCCCCAGCTGGCCCCGGCCCGCCGCCAGCGCAGATCGCCTGGCGCCGGGCGGCTCCAGCGCAGGGCCTCGCCCAGGGGAAGGCCCACCAGCATCGCTTCTACTGGCCGGTCATCGCCCAGCACCCACCGTGGCAGCACGGTGGCTGCGGCGATCGCCCGCCCCGGGGCGCCGCTCCAGCGGGCCAGCCGCACCACCCCCTCCAGCAGCGGCAGGGTGACGCCGGCCAGGGTGCCGTCCTCCAGCCGGCAGCTGCCGCCTTCCACCAGCAACGTCCGCTCATCCCAGCGGTGACGGCCTTCCTCGAGCCCGTAGGGAGCGAGGGCATCACTGACCAGCACCACGTGCCGGGGCGCCAGCCGCTGCAACAGCACCGCCATGGTGGGGGTCACATGCACCCCATCGGCGATCAGCCCGAGGCTGATGTCGCCGCGCCGCAGTGCCGCGCCGATCGGACCCGCCGCCCGGTGGTGCAGGCCGGGCATCGCGTTGAAGCTGTGGGTGAGCATCGAAACGCCTGCGGTGAAGGCGGCGTCGGCTTCGGCTTCTGTGGCGGCGCTGTGACCCAGGCTCACCACGATGCCCCGGGCACGCAGGGCCTCGATCACGGCGCCGGCGCCGGGGAGTTCCGGGGCCAGGGTGACCAGATCGATGCTGTCTTCAAAGCCGCCGATCCGCTGCTGGAGCGCCGCCAGGCTGGGCGGGCAGAGGTGCTGCTCGGGGTGGGCGCCGCGGCGGGCCGTGGCCAGGAACGGGCCCTCCAGGTGGGCGCCGAGCAGCAGGCAGCGGCCCGGCCGGTGCTGGGCGCGGGCTTGCCCCAGCACGGCCAGGGCCTGGCGCAGGGGCTCCACCGCGCAGGTCACCAGGGTTGGGCAGATCGCCTCGACCCCATCACGCCAGAGCAGCTCCAGCAGCTCCAGCAGGCGGGGCAGTTCGTGGGGCTGGAGCTCCGGGAAGGCCAGGCCCAGGCCGCCGTTGATCTGCAGGTCGACGCCGGCTGGGCTGAGCCAGTTCCCCTGCCAGTCGTCGCCGGCAGCCTTGCTGCCGGGCTGCAGCGGCCGCACGCAGGCGATCTGACCCTGCTCATCGACACCGATCCGCCAGCGCTGGTCGTCGTTGCCCGCGCTGGAGCCGGCGCCTGGAAGGCGGACGTTGCTGAGCCAGCGCATGACCTTCGGCGGCGAGGCGCCAGGAGCGGGAGAATGCCATCTTCGCTGCCCTCCTCCCTTGGACGTTGAGCCCAGGCCTGCTGCGGCCATCCCCACACCCCGGCCAGCAACGGAACCTGGCGCCTGTCAGGTCGCGGTGGTGATGGGCAGCGATTCCGACCTGCCCACCATGGCGCCGGCGGTCCAGATCCTGGAGCGCTTCGGAATGGCGGTGGAGGTGCGGGTGCTCTCGGCCCACCGCACGCCGCTGGCGATGGTGGAGTTCGCCACCGGGGCCCACGGCCGGGGCCTGAAGGTGATCATTGCCGGTGCCGGCGGGGCGGCCCATCTGCCGGGGATGGTGGCGGCGCTCACCCCCCTGCCGGTGATTGGGGTGCCGGTGCAGAGCCGCGCCCTCTCGGGGTTCGACTCCCTGCTTTCGATCGTGCAGATGCCGGCTGGCATTCCCGTGGCCACCGTGGCGATCGGCAACGGCAGCAACGCCGGCCTGTTGGCGGCCCAGATCCTGGCCACGGCGGATCCCGTCCTGGGCGAACAGCTGATGGCCTACAGGGCCGAACTGCATGATCAGGTGAGGGCGAAGGATTCCAGTCTTGAAGCGTTCGGGATGGCGGCCTACCTCCGGGCGATGGAGGCCCCCCCGTCATGACCAAGGCTGCGACCGTGACGGTGCCGATGTCCCTGCGTCTGGGGCTGGCCCTGCCGCTGCTGGTGCTCAATGTGTTCGTGCTGCGCCAGCTGCTGCTGCCGCTGGCGCCGTTCCCGGCCCTGATCCTCACGGCCGCCCTGATCGCCTTCCTGCTCGACATCCCCAGCCGCTGGCTCACGGGTCGCGGGGTGCCCCGCCTGCTGGCGCTTGCCCTGGTGCTCGGCTTGGGGCTGGGCTTGCTGGTGCTGGTGTCGCTGGTGCTGGTGCCGCGCCTGGTAGACCAGCTGGGCGATCTGCTCAAGGCCTTGCCCCGCTGGCTGGTTCAAGGTGAATTGCTGCTGAATGAGGCCCAGAGCTGGGCGACGGCCCATGGTCTGCCGGCCGACTTCGGCGATCTCAGCAGTGAGCTGCTCACCCGCTCCACCCAGCTCGCCAGCCAGCTCAGCCAGCGGTTGCTCAGCCTGCTGGGCGCCACGCTCACCTTGACGATCAACACGCTGGTTGTGATCGTGCTGGCCGTGTTCCTGCTGATCGGTGGTGAGTCGATCAGCCGTGGGCTCGGACGCTGGCTGCCGGCCAGCTGGAGAGCGATGGTGCTGGGCACGTTGTATCGCACCTTCCGCGGCTATTTCGCCGGCCAGGTGGTGCTGGCCTTGATCCTCAGCGCTGCCCAGATTGTGGTCTTCGCCCTGCTGGCCATCCCCTACGGCGTGCTCTTCGCCGTGGCGATCGGGTTCACCACCTTGATTCCCTATGCCAGCGCCTTCACGATCGTCCTGGTGAGTGGCCTTCTGGCTCTCGATGATCCCCGCACGGGTCTTGAGGTGCTGGTGGCGGCGATCACGGTGGGTCAGGTGGTCGACCAGATCATCCAGCCCAGGCTGATGGGTCAGATCGTTGGCTTGCAGCCGGCCTGGCTGCTGGTCAGCCTGCCGATCGGCGCCCGTATCGGCAGCTTGCTCGGCCTCGGCGGCCTGCTTGGCCTGCTGCTGGCGGTGCCGGTGGCGAGCTGCCTGAAAACCTTTCTCGATGAGCTCGCCTGCCGCCTGGGACTGCCTGAGCCTGGCGAAATCCGTGGCCGTGAGGCCGGCCTGGACGTTCGCGGGCCCTGAGCCGATTCACACACCGATGCCCACGTCAGCCGCCGGCCTGCTTTGGCCGGAAGCCCTCCTGGCTGAGCGTCGCCAAGGCGATGGCCAGCTGATCTCCCTGCAGCTCGATCTGGCCCTGCTTGAGGGTGCCGCCGCTGCCGGCGGAGGTCTTGAGCCGCTTGAGCAGACCGCTGGCTTCGCTGTCGCTGAGCTCCAACCCGGTGATCACAGTTACGGTTTTACCGCCTTTGCCGGCCTTGGTGCGCTGCACCCGCACCCGCTGCTGGGATCGGGCCGCCGCACCGGCGCCTGAGCTGCCCGCCCTTTCGGTGCTCTCGGGCCTGCTGAATTCTTGCCAACCTCCCTTGCCCATGGCGCCCGTTGTCGCGACGCCTCCATCACAGCGCAACGGCCCAGCCGCCGGTATCGCCAGCGAAGCGTTGAAGCCAGCTTCCTAGGCTGGACTTATCACGCCCCTCTTCCGGTGACCAGCACGCTCCCCTCCGTCCATCCGGATCCCGCCACCCTGGCCGCATCGGTGCGGCCAACGGCGGCCGGTCGCTTCGGTCGCTTCGGCGGCCAGTACGTGCCGGAAACGCTGATGCCGGCCCTGGCGGAGCTGGAAGCGGCAGCAGCGGCGGCCTGGGCCGATCCCGCCTTCACCGCCCGCCTGGATCACCTGCTGCGTACCTACGTGGGCCGGCCCACCCCGCTCTATGAAGCTGAGCGACTCACCGCCCACTACCAGCGCCCCGAGGGCGGCCCGCGCCTCTGGCTGAAGCGCGAAGACCTCAACCACACCGGCGCCCACAAGATCAACAACGCGCTTGGCCAGGCCCTGCTGGCCCTGCGTATGGGCAAGAAGCGGATCATTGCTGAAACTGGCGCTGGCCAGCACGGCGTGGCCACTGCCACCGTCTGCGCTCGCTTCGGGCTGGAATGCGTGGTCTACATGGGCGCCGAGGACATGCGCCGCCAGGCCCTCAACGTTTTCCGCATGCGCCTGCTGGGAGCCAGGGTGCAGCCGGTGACAGCCGGCACGGCCACCCTCAAGGACGCCACCAGTGAAGCCATCCGCGATTGGGTGACCAACGTGGAGAGCACCCACTACATCCTCGGCTCGGTGGCCGGCCCCCACCCCTACCCGATGCTGGTGCGCGATTTCCACGCCGTGATCGGCCACGAAACCAAGCGGCAGTGCGCCGAGGCTTTCGGTCGCCTGCCTGATGTGCTGCTGGCCTGCGTCGGTGGCGGCTCCAATGCGATGGGGCTGTTCCATCCGTTCGTGAACGACCCTTCCGTGCGCCTGATCGGTGTGGAGGCTGCCGGTGAGGGGGTGGCCACCGGGCGCCACGCCGCCACGATCACCGAGGGCCGCGTCGGCGTGCTGCACGGGGCCATGAGCCTGCTGCTCCAGGACGCCGAGGGTCAGGTCCAGGAGGCCCATTCGATCAGCGCCGGCCTCGACTATCCCGGCGTCGGGCCGGAACACAGCTATCTCAAGGAGCTCGGCCGGGCCGAATACGCCGCCGTCACCGACCAGGAGGCCCTGGATGCCCTGCAGCGGGTCAGCGAGCTCGAAGGCATCATCCCGGCGCTTGAAACGGCCCATGCCTTTGCCTGGCTGGAGTCGCTCTGTCCGACGCTGGCGCCGGGCACGGAGGTGGTGATCAACCTCTCTGGCCGCGGCGACAAGGATGTGACCACTGTGGCCGAGCGGCTCGGCGATGCGATGGCCGGTTGAGAGGAAACGGGCGGTGAGCTGGCCGCACGCGCCGTTGCCGGGGGCCACGGCGGTCATGCTGCCGGCCACGCAGATGCCGAAGTGATCGGCAGCGGCGGCTGCCAGGGCAGGGATGTAATCGGCGACCAGCCCTTCGTTGATGGGGCCAAAGCGCCGGTGGGCTTCGCGCACCAGCTCCTGCACCACGTCGGTATCGGGCAGATGCCCTGTGGAGATCCCGCTGGACACCGATTGCATAGGTGCGTGGGTGGGGACGGGGGACCGCTCAGCGGGTGGCGGAGGCCTGGGAGTCGGCTTCGGCTTCCCAGGCAAAGCGGGGCAACTGCTGGAGGGCCTGCCGCTGACTCTCGATCCAGGCCTTGTTGATCTGGCTGATCTCGGGATGGCCGCGCTCCAGTTTGAGCTGATGGGCGATCTCCAGGCTGTCGCGGCGATAGAGCGCCACTTCGAAGGGGGGGCCGACGGTCAGATTGGAGCGACGGGTGATCACCTGCGACACCAGGCAGAGCCGGGCGGCGTCTTCGAGTGAGAGTTTGTGATGGCCCACGCCATCGAGGGGAGGCTTGCCGTATTTGCTCTCACCGATCTGCAGGAATGGTGTTTCCGGCGTGGCCATGATCGCGTTGCCCTGGGGATAGATCTGATAAAGCCCGTGGCTTTGTCCGGCGATCTGCCCACCGAGGATGAAGGTGGCCTCACCGCTGGCGCCCGCCTGCCGCAGGGCCGAGTGATTCGCCTCCTGCACCGCCACGCTGATCCGACCGATGTAGGCCGCGGCTTCAAACAGATAGGTTGCGCTCAGCAGGTCGGGGGGCGTGCCGGCTTCGGGCGAGGCCTGCGGCTTGGGCTTTGAACCGTCCAGGCGAGCTTGGTCGAGATCGCGGCTGATCCAGTTCAAACAGGCCTGGGTGGTGGCCAGGTTGCCGGCCGCCAGCAGGATGAACAGGCGATCGGGGCTGGGCTGGAACACATGCAGCTTCCGATAGCTGGAGATGTAATCCACACCGGCATTGGTCCGGGAGTCTGAGGCCATCACCAGCCCATCCTCCAGATAAAAACCGACGCAATAGGTCAATGCTCGTGGCCTCAGCTGAGCAGGCGCTGCAGGCTACTGGCGACTGAGCGCACCGCCGCGCGGGCGGTGGCGTAGGCCATCCGCATCGGCCCGACCAGGGCAACCTGGCCGCGGCTGCCATCGCCCGCCTCGTAGGTGGCCTGCACGACCGCGCACTGGTTGAGCGCCGGGTGGGGGTGTTCGGCGCCGATCCACACCCCGTCGAGGGGAATCGCCATGGGCAGGGCCATCAGCGAAGCAGGGATTCCGTCGCGATCGCTGACGTCGCGACGCAGCAGTTTCTGGGGGTCTTCTTCCACCAGCTGAATCAGCGGCCGCAAGCTGGCGGTGCGGCTGAACTCCGGTTGGCCCAGCAGGCCACCGAGGCCAAGGGCCACGGCTCCTTCGCCATCCGCCCTGCGGGCCAGTTGATGGCTGCTCAGGGCTTGGAGCACCACCCGGCCACTGGTTTGCAGCTGGGGAGGGAGCCTCTGCCAGCGGATGGTGGAATCGGGATTGTTTCGGAGCTGATCATTCACCCAGCGCTCTAGGGCAGGCAGTTCCGGTTCGGTTCCGGCCTGCAGCCGCACATTGAGGCTGCAGGCCACCCCTCCGTTCTCGACCAAAAAGATCAGCAGCCGATCACCGGCCGCCACCAGCCGCGTTGCCTGCAGCCGCGACTGCAGGCGTTGTGGGCGGGTGATCAGGCTGAGCAGTCCGGTGAGATCGGCCAGCCGCCGGGCCAGATGAATCAGGAGATCATCCAGTGCCGCCCATTTCAGGCTCATAGCCAGCAGTTCACGCTCCAGCTGAAGGGCGCCGGCGCCGGGGGCTGGCAGCAGATCGTCAACAAACAACCTGTAGCCCAGCTGGCTCGGAACCCGGCCGGCGGAGATGTGGGGCTGGACCAGCAGACCTTTCTGCTCCAGCACCCCCATGGCGGTACGCACTGTGGCGGGGCTGGCCGGGAAATCGAAACGCTTCACCAGGGTCTGACTACCCACGGGCTCCACCGTGTCGACGTAGTGCTGAATGGTTGCACTTAGCACCTGTTGGTCCCGCCGTGTCAGGTCTGGCAACGTTTGGTGATTGAACTGATTCAAATTGGATTCTAGTCTCTATGGCACAGCTTCTGCGCTATGTGATTTTAAGCTGTGCCTTCTTCACTTGGCCGGCAGAGAAGGACTTGGGTGAATAACGTGCCCTTTATCAGCACTTTGCCCTGGATGAATCCAGCTTCTTGCTTTGCTTTATTGCGAACAGTCTTTTGGGTTTTGTGTAAGTCGTGGGGATCGTATTGCTTCCCCTGTTGCAAGCTGCAGGTCGGCAAGGCTGGTTGGTGGCGGGTTTCAGTAGCGGGCCACCGAGCGATCCACCTCCACGCTCCAGGCGTCGATGCCGCCCTGCAGGTTCCAGACCTGATCGAATCCCTGGGTTTCGATCAGCCAGCAGCCGAACTGCCAGCTGCGAATCCCCGCATGGCAGAACACCACCACCTCCCGGTCCCGATCCAGCAGCAAGCCGATCTGAGACATCCACTCCTGCGAGCGGCTCAGGGGCAGGTGGATCACGCCCTCACCCAGGTTGGCCTGGACCAGTTCGGCGTCTTCACGCACATCCACCAACTGCAGCGCCTCTCCTCGAGCGAGCCTGGCCTGCAGCTCCTGGGCCCGCAGGCTGGAGGGGGGATGGGGTTTGGAAGGGTTCATCGAAGGGGTTTCCCGGGAGTGAGGGGCCAGAAGCGAGGCTGGATGGTCCTACGAGGTCAGGCCGGATGCCTGAGAAGACCACCGCTAGCGCGAGCAAAGCAGCCTGGATGCATAAGGATGAGGCGAATCCTGCCTTGGACGCATGAAGGGGCGCCCCTTCCTGGTGCTGGTGCTGACCGTGGCCCTGACCCTGCTCGCCATCGGCGTCGGCGGTTGGTGGCTGGTGGTGCGGCAGAGCCCGCTCAACCTGCAACATCGCAGCCTGCCGATGCCTGAGGCGGCGCGGTTCATTCCCCGCACCGCCCCTCTCAGCCTCCATCTGTTGACCAATCCTGATGGGCTGGTGGCCTACACCAGGGTCATGGCTCCAGCAAGGCAGCGGCGCCGGGCAGTGGCCGCGGTCGAGCGCCTGCGTGATGGCGCCTTTGCAGCTGCAGGACTGGATTACGCCAGTGAGCTGGCCGATTGGCTGGGCTCCCAGACCAGCCTGGCCCTGATGGCTCCCGAGGGCCCCGCTGGCCCGACGGGCTGGCTGCTCGCCATGGAAAGTCGTGATGCGGAGGGGGCCCGCCTCTTCCTGCAGCGCTTCTGGCAGACCCGCAGCCTGGCGGGCACGGAACTGCAGATCAGCAGCTATCGCGGCATGGGGCTGATCAGCGGTCGTGGCGGCGTGACGGGCGAGCGGGCCAGGCCCCTCGCCACGGCCTTGATCCATGACCGGCTGGTCCTGGTGGCCTCAGGTCGCGGTGTGCTCGAGCAGGCCCTGGATGTCTCCCAGATCGCCGAGCTCAACCAGGCGGAAAACCCACGACTGGCCGCCGATCTGCAACGTCTTGGCCAGGGCATTGCCCTGATCACGGCCCGGCCCGACGTCTTCGCCGATTGGCTGGGGATTCCGGCGGAGATTGGGGCCGATCCAGACGTGGTTGGTCTGGTGGCGGCCCTTTCTCCCTCGGGTCGGGCGTTACGGCTTGAGTCCGACATCGACCTGCGCCAAGCCCTGCCGTCGCTTCAGCTCGAGCTCCAGCCGCCCTTGCTCTCGGAACTGCGCAGTCCGGCCAGCAGCCTTGCCCTGATCCAGAACCCGGCCCTGCTGTTGCAGGAATCGCAGCCCCCGAACGCATCGGGTTCACCACAGCCAGCGAGCAGCGAGGAGCGTGCGCTTGGCAGCGAGCAGGACCGCTTCGATGCCGAGGCTGTGGCCACTGATTTCGCGCTCTGGCAGCGCCTGCTGGCTCCGCTGCTGCACCAAAGCCTGCTCGGATTGGCCGGACCCCTTCCCGCCCTTGTCAGCCGTCACGATCAGGGCCCCTTGCTCTGGGCCGAGCAGGCCAAAGGCTGGTTGCTGGCAACGAGCCGCGATTCCGCCAGCGCCGCCCAGCTCCAACCCTCGCTCAGCGCCGATGGCCTGATCTCTGCCCCCCTGATCCGCTCCGAGCGGATGCCTCTGCAGGTCTGGACCCGGCTGGAGGCGGCCCCTCGTCAAGGCAACGCGGACCAGCTCCAGGCCAGCGTGGCCGGCACCCGAGCCGTTCAGAACGGCGTGGCCTGGTGGGCGGAAGGGCTGGGCGTACTCGACGCCCAGCTTGAAGGGCGTCAGCCTCCCAAGGAGCGGCTCCTTCAGTTGCAGGCCCTGGGGTCGCCCCTGGCTCCGCTTCAAGCGGCCCTGGCCCCAGAGCCCGCCCGCAGGCTGCTGGCCCTGTGGCAGCCCTGGCGCTTGCTCACCGGGCTTGCCGGCAGCCCATTGGCCAACACGATCGACGGTCTCGCCTTCAGCCTGGAAGCGGAGGCTCCCGCAGACACAGAGGCCGAACCGGCCCTGCGGCTGCGGGGCCGGCTGGAGCTGGGCTGAGCCGATGGGGACATCCCAGTTGCTGCTGCTGCGCCATGGGCTTGCTCTCGACCGGGAGCTGGCCGGGCGTTTGGGCCTGGCCGATCAGCAGCGGCCTCTCACTGAGGAGGGACGCCAACGCACCGCCTGGGTGGTTGAAAAGTTGGTGGGCCTGGGACTGGGCTGCGATCAGATCCTTTCGAGCCCCCTGCTGCGCGCCAGCGAAACCGCGGATCTTGCCCTCGCGGGCGGCTTGGCCCCCCGCCTGAAGCAGACGCCTGAACTGGCACCGGAGGCCGATCCCCTCGATCTGTTGTTGCCCTGGCTGGGGGCGCAGCCGCCCCTGCCAGGCTGGCGGCGGCTCTGCCTGGTGGGCCATGAGCCGGATCTGAGCGGCCTGGCCGCCCGGTTGTGCGGGGCGCCGCCTGGAGCCCTGCGGCTGCGCAAAGCCGGAGTGGCGCTGCTGGAGCTTCCTGCCGGCAGTCCGGAGCCGGATGGATGTCTCGGCCGGGCCTGCCTGATGCTCCTGCTCACGCCCCGCAGCCTGTCAGCGCCGCTACGGCGCCCCTGAGGAGCTGGCCCTAAATTCGACTCCCATTGGTGGCGTTGGCGATGGTGGTGGATGCAGCGCAGACTGCGGCAGATACATCTGCGGCAGAGAAATCTGCGGCCCCAGCCGCCCAGGCCTTCCGGCCCGGACTTGAAGGCGTCCCGGCCACGCAGTCGTCCATCTGCGACATCGATGGCCAGAAGGGTCTACTCACCTACCGCGGCTATGGCGTCGATGAGCTGGCGGCCAACAGCAGCTTCCTGGAAACGGCCTATCTGCTGATCTGGGGCGATCTGCCCAGCTTCGATCAGCTGCGCGCTTTCGAGAACGATGTCCAGATGCACCGTCGGGTGAGCTTCCGTATCCGCGACATGATGAAGTGCTTCCCGGCGGACGGCCACCCGATGGATGCGCTCCAGTCGAGCGCCGCCTCTCTTGGGCTCTTCTATTCACGCCGCGCCCTCGACGATCCCGATTACATCGTTGACGCGGTGATGCGACTGATCGCCAAGATCCCCACGATGGTGGCGGCCTACCAGCTGATCCGCAAAGGCCAAGATCCCATCCAGCCCCGCGACGATCTCCCCTATTCGGCCAATTTCCTCTACATGATCACCGAGCGGGAGCCCGATCCCCTCGCCGCTCGGATCTTCGACGCCTGCCTGATCCTTCACGCCGAGCACAGCCTCAACGCCAGCACCTTCAGCGCCCGGGTCACCGCCAGCACCCTCACCGACCCCTACGCGGTGGTGGCCTCGGCAGTGGGAACCCTGGCTGGCCCCCTGCATGGCGGCGCCAATGAAGACGTGCTCGCCATGCTCGAGCAGATCGGCACGGAAGACCAGGTGGAGCCCTACCTGGATAGGGCCATCGCTGAAAAGCAGAAGATCATGGGCTTTGGTCACCGCGAATACAAGGTGAAGGATCCCCGCGCCGTGATCCTGCAAGACCTGGCCGAGCAACTCTTCAACCGCTTCGGCCACGATTCGATGTACGACCTGGCCCGTCGCCTTGAGGAGGCGGCCGCCACGCGGCTGGGGCCGAAGGGCATCTACCCCAATGTCGATTTTTATTCAGGCCTCGTCTACCGCAAGCTCGGCATCCCCCGCGACCTGTTCACGCCGATCTTCGCGATCGCCCGGGTGGCGGGCTGGCTGGCCCACTGGAAGGAGCAGCTCGGTGCCAATCGGATTTACCGGCCCACCCAGATCTATACCGGCAGTTCCGGCAGAAGCTGGGTGCCCCTGGATGCCCGAAATGCCGCGGGTGGCGGTTAACTTGCATGCACCGGATCCGATTCGGCAGTTGACGCTGTGGTGATGATGACCGCGCCAGAGTCCATGACAATGCTGAGATCTCCGCTGGCGGCGGTCAGTACGGGCCTTGACCTTCAAGGCAGCTTCACCACGGCCATGGAGGGCTTCGGCCTCACTCCGGGCACCGCCCACCTGCTCTGGCTGCCCCTGCCCATGCTGCTGGTGCTGGTCGCCGCGGTGATCGGCGTACTGGTCAACGTCTGGCTGGAGCGCAAGATCTCCGCCGCCGTTCAGCAGCGCATCGGTCCGGAATATGCCGGCGCCCTTGGGGTGCTGCAGCCCCTCGCCGACGGCCTCAAGCTGCTCTGGAAGGAAGACATCATCCCGGCGAAGGCCGATGGCCTGCTGTTCACCCTCGGCCCGATCCTGGTGCTGATCCCGGTGATCCTCTCCTGGCTGGTGATCCCCTTCGGCCAGAACATGCTCATCAGCGATGTGGGCATCGGCGTGTTCCTCTGGATCGCCCTCAGCAGCATCCAGCCGATCGGCCTGCTGATGAGTGGCTACGCCAGCAATAACAAGTATTCGCTTCTTGGTGGGCTGCGGGCGGCGGCCCAGTCGATCAGCTACGAGATTCCCCTTGCCCTGGCGGTGCTGGCGGTGGTGATGATGAGCAACTCGCTCAGCACCATCGACATCGTCAACCAGCAGAACACGGCCGGCATCCTCAGCTGGAACATCTGGCGCCAGCCCGTGGGCTTCCTGATCTTCTGGATCTGCGCCCTGGCCGAATGCGAGCGCCTCCCTTTCGACCTTCCCGAGGCAGAAGAGGAGCTGGTGGCCGGATACCAGACGGAATATTCCGGCATGAAGTTCGCCCTTTTCTACCTGGGCAGCTACATCAATCTGGTGCTCTCGGCCCTGTTGGTGGCGGTGCTCTATCTAGGCGGCTGGGGCTTCCCGATTCCGGTGGAGTGGTTAGCCGGGGCGATTGGCCAGTCCGTCGATGCCCCTGTCGTGCAGGTGATCACGGGCTCGCTGGGTATCGTCATGACCGTGCTCAAGGCCTACCTGCTGGTGTTCATCGCGATCCTGCTGCGCTGGACCCTGCCCCGGGTGCGGATTGACCAACTGCTCGATCTGGGCTGGAAGTTCCTGCTGCCGATCGCCCTGGTCAATCTGCTGGTCACCGCCGGATTGAAGCTGGCCTTTCCTGCCTTCTTCGGCGGTTAAGGCAGCGTTCGTCCATCATGAGTGAGTAGAAGTACCTTCTCCAGAACTCCCTCCAAAACTCCGTTTCCGCAGGCGGGCTCAGTTACAGCTTTCGGGTTGCCCGGGTAGCCCCTCTCCCCTCTCACCTTCCGACTTCTCCAGCCATGTTCGGATTCCTCCAAAAGGTCGGCGATTACACCAAAGAGGCTGTTAGCGCCGCCTCCTACATCACCCAAGGCCTGTCGGTCACCTTTGACCACCTGAGCCGGCGGCCGATCACCGTTCAGTACCCCTACGAGAAGCTGATCCCGTCAGAGCGTTACCGGGGCCGGATCCACTTCGAGTTCGACAAGTGCATCGCTTGTGAAGTGTGTGTGCGGGTGTGTCCGATCAACCTGCCGGTGGTGGATTGGGCGATGAACAAGCAAACCAAGAAGAAAGAGCTGAGTAACTACTCAATCGATTTTGGTGTTTGCATCTTCTGCGGCAACTGCGTGGAGTATTGCCCCACCAATTGCCTCTCCATGACCGAAGAGTATGAGCTGGCGGCCTTTGATCGCCACAGCCTCAACTTCGACAATGTGGCCCTTGGCCGGCTGCCAACCAGCGTCACCAGTGATCCGGCCGTCACCGCCTTCAAAGAGCTGGCCTATCTGCCCAAAGGTGAGATGGATCCCCACGGCGTCGATCCAGCCCGGCCCCGGGCCGGCAAGCTGCCCGAACAGGTGCTGGCTGAACTCAAGGCCGGTTCAAATGGGGAGTCAGCCTGATGACGATCGCTTCCACCACCCAGGGAATTTGTTTCCTTATTCTGTCGGCCGCCGTGGTGTTCGGTTCACTCGGCGTGGTTCTGCTGCCCAACATCGTCTATTCGGCCTTTCTGCTCGGCGGCGTTTTTCTGTCGGTGGCGGGCCTCTATCTGATGCTCAACGCCAGTTTCGTTGCTGCTGCCCAGGTGCTGGTCTACGTCGGCGCGGTCAACGTGCTGATCCTGTTTGCGATCATGCTGGTCAACAAGAAGGAGGCGATGGCGGACATTCCAGGTCTAGCTTTGCGTCGCCTGCTCTCCGGTGGTGTTTGCCTCGGCCTCTTCCTGTTGCTGCTGCGGGTCGATCTCACCACGCCATGGGCGGTGCCTGGCCCCAGTCCGATCGGCGATGACGCCACCGTCCGGATTGGCATCCATCTCTTCACCGACTATCTCCTTCCTTTTGAGTTGGCTTCGGTGTTGCTGCTGATGTCGATGATCGGTGCAATTGTGCTGGCCAGGCGCGATGTCTTCAGTGTCGACATCGTCACCGGTGATGATGCCGATCAGGCCCTGATCGAGAAGTCCAGAACTCCCCTGCTGATCGAGACCCCCCCAGCTGAACCCACCGCTCTGGAGACCAGACGATGATGACGACCAATTCGATTGATGTGCCCCTGCAAGCCTATCTGGTGCTAGCGGCGATTCTCTTCTGCACAGGGGTGTGGGGTCTGATCAACAGCCGCAATGCTGTGCGGGTGCTGATGAGTATCGAGTTGATGCTCAACGCCGTCAACATCAACCTGATGGCCTTCTCCAGCTACATCGATGGCCAGCTGATCCGTGGTCAGGTGTTTGCCATCTTTGTGATCACCGTGGCGGCGGCTGAAGCGGCTGTGGGCCTGGCGATCCTGCTCTCTCTCTATCGGAACCGCGAAACCGTCGATATGGAGCGCTTTAACCTGCTGCGCTGGTGATCTCTCAACCTCTTCATGCAGCTTGAGAGGGTCTGGCTGATCCTGCGTAGCAATAGTCAGGAGGCCCAGCGACAGGGCCGACTCTGTGCGGCCGATCTCAAGGGCCAGGGCATTGAGGTCACGGTCGCCACCAGTGGTCTGGCCGCCAACCCGTTCCCCGGCCTGCTGGCCACAGAACCGCGCCTGCCAGATCTCACCGTTCTGCTCGGCGGTGATGGCACGGTGCTGGGCGCCGCCAGGCACCTGGGCCCCTTGGGGGTGCCGATCCTCAGCTTCAACGTGGGTGGCCACTTCGGTTTTCTCACGCAGGCGCGCCAGTTGCTGGTTCTTTCGCCCAGCACCCCGGACAATCTCTGGCAGCGGCTGCGTGATGACCGCTTTGCCCTGGAGCGCCGCATGATGCTCGAGGCTGTCGTCGACCACGGTGATGGCGCGCCCGACGACCGCAGCCTGCCTGACGGGCAAGGGCTGCATCGTGCCCTCAATGACTTCTATTTCCGTCCTTGCCTGGAGGAAGTTGCACCCACCTGCCTGTTGGAGCTGGAGATCGATGGGGAGGTGGTGGACCAGTTCCGCGGCGATGGCCTGATCATTTCCACGCCGACCGGCTCCACTGGCTATTCGATGGCGGCGGGTGGACCGATCCTGCACCCTGGCATCGATGCCATTGTGGTCAATCCGATCTGTCCGATGAGCCTCTCCAGCCGCCCCCTGGTGGTCCCCCCCGGTTCGACCCTGGTGGTGTTGCCCCTGGGTGAGGCCAGTCGCCGGGTGAAGCTCTGGAAAGACGGGGCCCACGCCACCGTGCTGGAACCTGGCGACCGCTGCTTGGTGCGACGCTGTGAGCACTCCGCCCTGATGGTGGTGCTCGAGCAGAGCCCGTCCTATTACCGGACCTTGACCCACAAGCTCCACTGGGCAGGTGACCTGACCTCCGGTGAACCATCGAACAATTGATCGTGTGATCGGCCAAGGGAGCGAGCTGCCTGCCGCCGGCGGCCAGGATGGACCGATGCGTTGGAAGCAGGCGGTCTGATGGCACTGGAGATCGAACGACGCTTTCTTGTTGAGGGGAACAGCTGGCGCGAGCACATCTGCTGGCAGCAGCAGTTCCGCCAGGGCTACCTGGTGTCGTCGGAGCAGGGATTTACCGTTCGGGTGAGGCTCAGTGATGACGGCCAGGCCTGGCTCACACTCAAGGCCGCAGCGACGGGGATCGCCCGCCACGAGTTCGAGTACCCGATTCCATTTGGCGATGGCGAAGCGCTGCTCGCTCTCGCGGCGCATCGCCTCAGCAAACAGCGCTTTGGCCTTGATTGTCCCGGTGGTGACTGGGTGGTCGATGTGTTCGAGGCGGAGAATGCGCCTCTGGTGCTCGCCGAGGTGGAACTCGAGCACGCAGAGCAGCCTCTGTCCTTGCCAGAGTGGTGCGGGATTGAGCTGACCGGCCAAGGTCCATGGAGCAATGCGGCCCTGGCAGCCCATCCCTACAGCTGCTGGTCCGATCAACACGGACCTGTCTGGTCCGATCAACACGGACCAAATCCAGATGGCTCACATCAACAATGACTCGGTGGCCGCGGGGCTCTTCAGCCCATGTCTTAAGGTTTTATCCTTGTTTGCCTTTGCCGGCTTGTCTCCTTCCATGATCGGTCTCTACGACGATCAAGGTATGTTGCGTTTCTCTGGACGGGACACCCTTGCCTGCCTGGATTACGCCGAATTGTTCGGGCTCACTCCCGACGGCTATTGCCTGCAGGCGTTATCCGCTGACGAACACTCGGAGTCACAATCCGGCATCAACTGAGTGCGGGGTTGCTGAATCGGCGCCTTCAGGCTGGTTGAGGCTCAGGGAAGGTTGCAGCAGTTGAAGCCATCGCGGCAGATCTTGCCGTGATCCATCGCCCAATTCAACAGGGCGACCCGGTTCTTGGCGCCGGTTTTGCTGAAGATATTGCTGACGTGATTATCGACCGTGCGTTTGCTGATCATCAAGCGCAAGGCAATTTCCTGGTTGGTTAGGCCGGTGGCCACCAGCTCGATGATCTCGATCTCACGCGCGGAAAGAATGGGGCCAGGCAGCTGGGCTAGACCATCTGGTACGGACATCAAGGATCCCAGCCTCCGGGGATTCACTCTAAGCAACCAAAGCGCCCGGACCACTGTTGCCGCATGATGGGCAGCGTCTGATTCTCCCGTTTCTTTGTTGCTGCAACAGGCGCTTGCCGATGGTCGCTTCGCGATCACCGCGGAGGTCATGCCGCCGCGTGGCGGCGACCCCGGCCGCACCTTGAGGGTGGCGGCGGGGTTGAAAGGCCTTGTTCATGCCGTCAATGTCACCGATGGCAGCCGGGCGGTGATGCGCATGAGCAGCCTGGCCCTCTGCCGCCTGCTGCTTGACATCGGCCTGGAGCCCGTCTTGCAACTCTCCTGCCGCGACCGCAACCGCATTGCCCTCCAGGCCGAACTGCTCGGAGCCCATGCCCTCGGCATTCGCAATCTGCTCTGCTTGACCGGTGACCCTGTCGGCGCCGGCGATCAACCCGGGGCTCGCCCCGTGAATGAGCTGGAAGCGGTGCGTCTGTTGCAGCTGGTCAGAGGTTTCAATGCGGGGGAAGACCCCGTCAAAGGCTTGCTGAACGACGGCCCCACCAGCCTGTTCGCTGGCGCGGCTGCCGATCCGCAGTCGCCCAGTTGGAGCGGCCTGAAGACCAGGGTCGGGCGCAAAAAGGCCGCCGGTGCCCGCTTTCTGCAGACGCAGATGGTGATGCAACCGGAGGCCCTGAAGCGCTTCTGTGGCGAGATCGCCGCACCACTGGGTCTGCCGGTGCTGGCGGGGGTGTTTCTGCTGAAGTCGGCGCGCAATGCCGCCTTTGTGAACCGGATGGTGCCAGGAGCACTGATTCCCCAGGCCTTGATCGATCGTCTCGCCGCCGCTGAAGATCCGGCTGCCGAAGGGATCAACATCGCCGCCGAACAGGTGGCAACCTATCAATCGATCGCCCAAGGGGTGCACCTGATGGCGGTGAAAGCGGAAGAGCGAATCCCGATGATTCTGGCCAAGGCCGGTGTTGCTCCAGTTGAGCCGCTGTCGCTCAGACTCCGCCCTGGCTGAGGCTGAAATCGGTGCCGAGCAGCTCGGCCAAAGCCTTCTGATGGGGGGAGGGTTGGGCGACATCCTGGCGCCGCACATCGGTGATCAGCCAATCCAGGGCTGCTTCTTGAAGATCGAAGTGGTCACCATTGCGATCGACGCAATAGCGCCCGAACACCAATTTTTCGACCAAGCGCACGCCAGCGCCAATCCGGGAGTATTCAAAAATGATCGAGTTATCGATTGTGGCACCTTCGCAGATGTGGCAGCTCGGGCCGATCATCGCTGGGCCAATGATTGTCACACCCGGTTCAATCCGGCTCATCCCTCCCACGTAGACCGGGCCGCGCACATCAATCTGATCCCAGTCCGCCGCCACGTTCAGGCCCACGTAGATCCCAGGCCGCACTTCCCGTCCGGGGATCTGCACCTGGCGAACATCGCCGAGCAGCACGCTGCGGATCGCCTGCCAGTAGTCGGGCACCTTGCCGATGTCGACCCATTCAAAATCCATCGGCAGGGCATAAAAGGGTGCGCCCACAGCTGTCAGCCTTGGGAAAAGGTCGGCGCCGATATCGAAGGGAACACCTTCGGGGATGTGATCGAGTACTTCGGGCTCGAAAATATAAATACCAGTGTTGATCATGTCGCTGGCGGCATCTTCCAGAGAGGGCTTCTCCTGGAAGGTCACCACCCTGGAATCTTCATCGGTGACGACGACGCCATAGCTGCTGACTTGATCCTTCGGCACTCGCTTGGTCACCAGACTGGCGATTGCACCCTTTTCCTTGTGGCGCCGAACAGCTTCAGTCAGGTCAAGATCGATCAGGGCATCGCCGCAGAGCACCACAAAGGTGTCATCAAAAAATTTCTGAAAGGTTTGAACTTTTTTGATTCCTCCAGCCGAGCCAAGGGCGGCGCCGATCAGTTCGCCATCTTCGATGCGCCCCTCAAAGCTGTAAGCAATCTGTACACCGAATCGCTGGCCGTCGCGAAAATAATTTTCAATTTCTTCGGACAGGTGGGAGACATTGACCATCACCTCGTCAAATCCGTGTTGCCGCAACAATTCCAGCAGAAACTCCATGACGGGTTTCTGAAGGATCGGGATCATCGGTTTGGGAATGGTGTGCGTAATAGGACGCACGCGGGTACCCTTGCCGGCCGCGAGGATCATCGCCTTCATGGGCGCCTTCCTTAATTTGTTACTTCAAGACATCACTATATGAAAGAAAATCAGGCGGCCTCTGGCAATCGAGCCGGCAAGGGAGCTGGCCCAGCTGTGCGTTGGCGTTCCAGCACAGGGGCCGGGTCGTTGTCGGTTCGCTGCTGCTGTTGCTGCCGCCGAGTCTCCAGGTGGTCCACCTCCTGCAGCCGCTTGATCTGAAGCGGACCAAAGAGCCCACCCTCCTGCTGCAGGTCGAGTCGGCCCTGGGAGCAGAGAAACAGCAAGGCCCAGAACACCCCCACCCGATCGTGATCGAGATCGGCGGGTGCCGACGCTGCCCAGGCCGCAACAAGCTGCTCGAAGTCGACCCATGCGAGGGCCGCGGGCCACTGCTGCAGAAACAGGCTCAGGGCCGCGGTGGTTTCTGGCAGTTTCTCGCGGTGGGCCAGGGAGGCCACTTGTTCGATGGCCTCCCGCTCGCTGTAGGGCCGGCTCCTGGGTTTGGGGCGGTTGCGGCCACCATCCTGCTCCAGCCGCGCGGCGATGTCCTCGAGCTGGCTGATCAGTTCACCGAGGCTGACCGGCCGTTGCAGTGGAGGGGGTGCCACCGGCCGGCGCCAGAGTTGCCTCTCCGGCCGGCGTGGCAACACAAAACCCGCGAAATCTGCGTCCTCATCATCCGGATCACAGCCGAAGGGATCCTCGATCAGCTGCGGCGCTGGGAACGTCTGTCGCTCCAGCACCTCGGCCTTCAGGCCCACCAGCACGGCCGCAGCCAGGAAGGCCTCGCTGGAGGCGGCCAAGTCCTGTTCGTAACTGCCGCCCCGTCCGGCCTGGGTGGCCGCGATCAGGCGGGGCACCTCGATGCGTCCGCGCAGCTGGTCAAGAAAGCCGTCCACAACGGCGATCACATCGACGTCCCACGGGTCGATGTCGCCACGTTCAGCGGCGTCCTGAAGCAGGCGAATGGCCAGCCTGGCGCCTGCGTCTGCCACTCCTTCCCCTCGCTAGGGGCAACGTACCCGGTTTGGCCGGCTGCAGCCAGAAGCCAGCTGGAACTCAGCTGGCTGGCGGACCAATGGGCTCAATCGGTTGTGACGGCTTCGGCGGCCGGTGCGGAACTCTCCCCAGCTGCTGGCAGCAGGCCTAGCTGGGCATCCACGGTGGCCCGATAGCGCTGAATGTCGGCTTCCAGCTCGGTGATCTTCACCCGCTGGGCTTCTCGATCGCTCTGGGACTGGACCAGCTCCACCTTCTTGACCACGCCGGTCCAGACGGCGAACACCCAGGCGGCCGTGGCGCCGATCCCGCCAACCACGAGCAACATGGCCGCCAGTGGCAGGGTGGTTGACACGCCCGGCAGGAACTGAACGGTGGTTGGGGCTGTGTTTTCCAGGGTGAACATCACCGTGGCCAGCCCGAAGCTGAAGATCAACAGAAAATTCAGCTGTCGCATGGCTCGATTCAGCTGGTCTTGGTTGCTGGCAGGGAGCGTAGGCAGGGCGATCTGGTTCTGCAATCCGCTGCCGGCAACCGCAGGGTTTCGTAACCGCTCAGAGGCAGGCGCCCCGGGCGCTTTCAGCCCAGGGCCGGGGCCTGGAGCAGGGCGGGGGCCATCCACTCGACCGGCTGGGCGTTGCGGATCAGCCCGTTCTCCGGAGGAGACAGCACCCGGGCCATCACCGATTGCTCGCGTAGCACCAGGGCCTCGATGGAGGCGCGGTAGGTGTCGGTGACGATCCTGGGGTACAGACCAATGCCGATGATCGGCACCAGCAGGCAGGAGATCACGTAGATCTCGCGGGGCTCGGCATCCACCAGCTGGGTGTTGTGGGCCGCCAGCTCGGGGTTCTCCTTGCCGAAGAAGATCTCCCGCAGCATGGAGAGCAGGTAGATCGGCGTCAGAATCACCCCCACCGCCGCCAGGCCTGCCATGACGATGCGGAAGCTGAGAGAGTAGGCCTCGCTGGTGACGAAGCCCACAAACACCATCAGCTCCGAGACGAAACCGCTCATGCCCGGTAGGGCCAGCGAGGCCAGCGAACAGACGGTCCAGAGGGCGAACATCTTGCGCATCTTCTGGCCCACGCCGCCCATCTCATCGAGCTGCAGGGTGTGGGTGCGGTCGTAGGTGGCGCCCACCAGGAAGAAGAGGCTGGCACCGATCAGGCCATGGCTGACCATCTGCAACATGGCGCCGCTGGTGCCGAGGGCGCTGAAGCTGCCGATGCCAATCAGCACGAAGCCCATGTGGCTGATCGAGCTGTAGGCGATCTTGCGTTTGAGGTTGCGCTGGGCGAAGGAGGTGAGGGCGGCGTAGATGATGTTGACCACCCCCAGAACCACCAGCAACGGCGCAAACTGGGCGTGGGCTGCGGGCAGCAGCTGCACGTTGAAGCGCAGCAGGGCATAGCCCCCCATCTTCAGCAGGATGCCGGCCAGCAACATGTGCACGGGCGCGGTCGCTTCGCCGTGGGCGTCAGGCAGCCAGGTGTGCAGCGGCACGATCGGCAGTTTCACCCCAAAGGCGATCAGCAGGCCGGCGTAGGCCAGCAGCTCAAAGCGCGTGCCGAAATCCTTGGCCGCCAGGGCTGTGTATTCAAAGCTGGGGGGGCCGCCACCCTGGAAGCCCATGGCCAGGGCCGCCAGCAGGATGAACACCGAGCCGCCGGCGGTGTAAAGGATGAACTTGGTGGCAGCGTACTGGCGCTTCTTGGCCCCCCAGATCGCCAACAACAGGTACACCGGCAGCAGTTCCAGCTCCCAGGCCAGGAAGAACAGAAGCATGTCCTGAACGGCGAAGACGGCGATCTGGCCGCCATCCATCGCCAGGATCAGGAAGAAGAACAGCCGCGGTTTGAAGGTGACCGGCCAGGCGGCCAGCACCGCCAGGGCGGTGATGAAGCTGGTGAGCAGGATCAGGGGCATCGAGAGCCCGTCGGCACCGACCGACCAGGCCAGGCCGAGATCGGGCAGCCATTCCACCCGCTCGATCAGCTGCAGGCCGGCCTCTGAGGGGTCGTAGCCGTTGAGGTAGGCCCCAACGGTGACCAGGAAGGTGAGCAGGGCGACGCCCAGGGCGTACCAGCGAATCGTCTTGCCGTCGCCGGGATCAGGAATGAACGGGATCAACAGCCCGGCCACGATCGGCATCAGGATCGAGACGCTGAGCCAGGGGAAGGCCCCTGCGTGATCGCCGCCCAGGACCGCCAGGGCGCCTGGAGCAACGGAGAAATCCAGCGGCACAGACCTCGGAAGCAGTTCTGGGCGGAGTGTAGAAATACAGGCCGCGCTTGAGCTCCCCAGATACGGGTTGACACACACAGTGGCGGCAGGCCTAGAAGCTGCTGAACAGCACCACCAGGGCAATCACGCCTCCGAAGACGATCAGTGCATAGAATTGGGCGCGGCCGGTTTCGAAGTACTTGAGACCCTCGCCGCTGCCGAGGGTGAGCAGGCCGGTGAGGTTGACCACCCCGTCCACCACCTTGGCGTCAACCTCCAGCACCTGGCGAGCGAGCTTGCGGCTGCCCTTGACGAAAATTCGATCGTTGATGTCGTCGAGGTACCACTTGTTGGCCAGAAAGGCGTTGAGGCGGGGGAAGCGGCCCGCCACGGCCGTGGCCAGATCCAGCTTGTGTAGGGAGTAGGCCAGGACCGCCACGGTGATCCCGGTGAGCGAGATCACCACCGAGGCGCCGGCCAGAGGTAAAAAGTCGCCCCAACTGAACTGCTCGGCCATCTCGGCGGCCTCACTGGGGTCAAGCAGGTTGGCGAAGCGGTTGTTCCAGGGGGTCCCAAGCAGGCCGATCAGCACGGAAGGCACCGCCAAAACCGCAAGCGGGGCTGCCATCTGCCAGCCCGATTCGTGGGGAACGCTGGCGTGCTGGCCATGCCCTTCCTGGCCTTCTTCCTCCATTGCCACCCGGCCGGCATCGGCCAGCACCTGGGCTTTCAAGGCGGCATCGGTGCCTCGGAACGGCCCCTCAAAGGTGAGGAAGTAGAGCCGGAACATGTAGAAGGCGGTCATGCCGGCGGTGAGGAAGCCCACCGCCCAGAGCAGGGGGAAGGCGTTGAAGGCCTGGCCGAGGATCTCGTCCTTGCTCCAGAAGCCCGCCAAAGGAGGGATGCCGCTGATCGCCACGCAGCCGATCAGGAAGGTGGTGGCCGTCACGGGCATGTGCTTGCGCAGACCTCCCATCAGGCGCATGTCCTGGGCGAGAACCGGTTCGTGGCCCACCACCTCCTCCATGGCGTGGATCACCGAGCCTGAACAGAGGAACAACATGGCCTTGAAGAAGGCGTGGGTCACGAGGTGGAACATCCCGGCCACCGGGGCGCCGCATCCCATCGCTAAGACCATGTAGCCCAGCTGGGACACCGTGCTGTAGGCCAGGCCCTTCTTCAGATCCATCTGGGTGAGGGCGATCGAGGCGCCCAGGAAACAGGTGATCGTGCCGATCACGGCAATGAAGGCCTGCACCTCCTCGAACTGGATGTAGATCGGCTGAAGGCGGGCCACCAGGAACACGCCGGCCGCCACCATCGTGGCCGCATGGATCAGGGCGGAGATCGGGGTGGGCCCCTCCATGGCGTCGGGCAACCAGACATGAAGCGGGAACTGGGCCGATTTGGCCATCGGCCCCATGAACACCAACAGGCAGAGGATCACCGCCGCCGGGTGAGAGACGCTGCCATCGGCCAGGGCCTGGCTGAGGCGGAGGCCGATGTCCTCGAAGCCGAAGCTGCCGGTGGCCCAGAACAGGCCGAGGATGCCGAGCAGCAGGCCGAAATCACCCACCCGGTTGACCACAAAGGCCTTCTGGGCGGCGTTGGCGGCACCATCGCGGTCATACCAGAAGCCGATCAGCAGGTAGGAGCTCATGCCCACCAGCTCCCAGAACACGTAGATCTCGAGCAGGTTGGGGCTGATCACCAGGCCCAGCATCGAGCTGCTGAAAAGGGCCAGATAGGTGAAAAAGCGCACATAACTCTTGTCATGGGCCATGTAGCCATCCGAGTACACCATCACCAGCACGGCGATGGTGGTCACCAGGGCCAGCATCACGGCGCCAAGCGCATCGACCCGGAAGCCCATCTGCAGATTGAAGCTGCCGGCACTGGCCCAGTCGAACAGCACTTCCGTGGGCGGCGCGCCGCCGATCTGCTCGATCAGCACCGCGTAACTGAGCACGGCGGCGGCCCCGACGCAGCTGATCAGGAAAACAGCAACAGGTTTGCGCAACCTGTTGATGGTGCGATTGAAGCTGATCAGGCTGAGGCCGATCAGCGCTGCCCCCAGCAGGGGTAGCACTGGAATCAACCAGGCGAGTTCCGAGGCCGATGTCATCCAGTCCCTGGGCAGTCCCCCGGAGTGTAAGCAGACCTCCAGGTCTGCTTCGGGCTGTGTGAGCGACCGCGCTCAGCCCAGGGCAGCGCCGAGCGGACCGTCGCTGAAGCTGCTGGCGGCAAGGCCGATGTAGCGATGGCTCCACCAGAGCCCGCCGATGGCGATGGCGATGCCCAGCTGGGAGGGCCGCAGGAATTCAGCGGGCACCAGCGACTGGCGCCCATCGAGCACGGCTCGAAACGGAAGCACCGAGGTGTTGGCCTTGACGGCAGCGAAGGCCGGTCCGTAGCGGGCAGCCAGGCGCCGATCGCCGTGCCAGATGGCGAACAGGTGATGGGCGATCAGCCCCACACAGGTGACCAGCGTGAAACTGCTGCCGATCCAGAGCAGGTGGGTCGCACACCAGAGCACCTGGCCAACGGCCTGGGGGTGGCGGCTGATCCGGATGATGCCGGTGGCATAGAGCCGCTGCTCAGGTTTGAGCAGCGCCGGGATCTCCAGCAGGTTGTAGGTGGCCGGATAGAGGAAGAAGAAGCTGATCGCCGTGCCGATCCAGATCAGGGGGATCAGCCCGGCGCTGCCCTGCAGGTTCCAGAGCCGCACGCCGTCGTAGCGATGGGCGAGGAAATAGCCGATCACCAGCACGGCCGATGGAATGCTGAGCGCGGCGAACAGCAGCCGCCAGGCCCGGGCGCCAATCCGCTTCTCCCCCCAGACGCGCAGGGCCGCACCGCCGCTGTGGATTACGGCGAAAGCGAACAGGAGGGCCAGCATCTCCAGGCTGGACTGGTGGTCTGCAAGGGGCAAGCAACGGCCGCAGCTGGGCGGATTCTGACGGCCTGTTGCCCTCTGCTGCTCCGCTTGGTTCACCCGCAAGGTTTCCCTTAGAGTTCGCCCACTCAGCTGGAGCAAGCCCCACGGGTCATTCCATGGCTGATCTGCCCTTCACCCTCGATCAGCTGCGCATCCTGCGGGCCATTGCCAGCGAGGGCAGCTTCAAGAAGGCGGCGGACAGCCTCTACGTGACCCAGCCGGCGGTCAGCCTGCAGATCCAGAATCTGGAGAAGCAGCTGGATGTTTCCCTGTTTGATCGGGGCGGCCGCAAGGCCCAGCTCACCGAAGCCGGCCACCTTCTGTTGAGCTACTGCGACCGGATCCTCGGCCAGTGTCAGGAGGCCTGCCGCTCAATCGAGGATCTCCACAACCTCAAGGGGGGGTCGTTGGTGGTGGGTGCCAGCCAGACCACGGGCACCTATCTGATGCCGCGGATGATCGGCCTGTTCCGCCAGAAGTATCCCGATGTGGCGGTGCAGCTGCAGGTGCACAGCACCCGGCGCACCAGCTGGAGCGTGGCCAATGGCCAGGTGGATCTGGCGATCATCGGCGGCGAGCTGCCGTCTGAGCTCAACGACCTGCTGCAGGTGGTTCCCTACGCCAACGATGAACTTGCCCTGGTACTGCCGGTCAAGCATCCGTTGTCGCGCCTGAGCGAGCTGCACAAAGACGACCTCTACCGCCTTGGCTTCGTCTGCCTTGATGCCCAGTCGACCACCCGGAAAATGGTGGACCATCTGCTCTCGCGCTCCGGCCTGGAGTTGCAACGTCTCAAGATCGAGATGGAGCTCAACTCCTTTGAGGCGATCAAAAATGCTGTCCAGTCTGGTCTGGGAGCGGCCTTCCTGCCGGTGGTCTCGATCGAGCGGGAGCTGGCGACCGGCAGCCTGCAACGGCTCCCCGTGGCCGACTTGCTGGTGCGGCGTCAGCTGAAGTTGATCACCCACCCAGCCCGCTATTGCTCCAGGGCCTCTGAAGCTTTCCGCCGCGAAGTGCTGCCTGAGTTCGCCAGCCCGGATAGCCCCCTACGCCAGCCAGCCAAGCCTGCAGCCAGCCCCGAAGTGCTGGCTGCAGCGACGGCCCAGAGCGCAGCGGCTCAGAACTGATCCCCTTCGGGGGTGATCCCGACGGCGTCATCGGCGGCTCCGGCGATGCCGCGGGTCTGGAATTTGTTGCCGCTGATGTCGGTCTGGTAGACGCAGCGGACCACTGGGCTGTCCCGGATCGAGCCGATGTAGGCAAAGGTGTTCATGCGCTGCTTGCACTGGCGCATCTGCTCGGCGGTCACGGCGCCTTCCTTCTGCAACACGCTCCAGTTTTCCCGGCGGATCACGCAACCGGCCTGCAGGGTCGGCTGGGTCACGAAACTGCTGCTCGGGTTCATGGTCGTGTAGAGCTCGATGTCGTTCACGAAGGCACTCGCACCCCACTGCTTGCAGAACTCCGGATCCGGGACGGCGAGGTCGAGCTGCTGGCTGCTGGCGATGTTGCCCTGGTTGCCCACCGTGTTGCTGGAGAGGGCGGTGCCGATGCCGATGCCAACCACCAGCACGCCGGCGAGCACGGCCATGGTGGCCACATTGAACTTGAAGGGCTGGGCAGGAGCCGCTCCGACGCCGCTTGCGCCGTTGCTCTCGATGCCGGCCCGGCCGGGCTGGCGGCGGGGACGGGAGCGTTCGCCGTAGCGCTCCTCGTCGTAGGCCGCGTAGGCGTCGCGATCGCCGTTGGTGCTACTGGAACGGTTACGAGCCGAAGAGGGGTCACGCTCGCGGTCGAAACGGGAACGGTTCATCTCAGGCCTCCGGGCTGCGGGGCAATCCCATCGAATAATTCAGGACCCGGGCATCCGGGTTGTACTTCAGCTCGCCGGCCTGCAGCAATTGCCGGATCGTGCCCTCCAGCTCGGAGCCGATCCTGCGCAGGTTGTATTCGCTGAGATCCTTGCCGGCGTCGGCCGCCACCAGGTCCTTGAACCGCTTCTGGACGGTCGCGACCACGGCCGGCTCCCAGAGAAACTCGTTGTCGGGATCGAGGTCGAGGGTGAGTTTGGAGGGATCGGCCACGAGTTGCTCCTCCTCCAGGCGGGCGGTGAACAGCCGTACGTGACGGGTCGTCGATTTGAGCAGGAGTTCGTCGGCCATGAAAGGGGGGGCGGAAGTGCCGGAACAGGACGCACGACCTGACTTTAGGAAGCTCTCGTTCAGCGCTGGGCGGCCTGGGCCTTTTAAGGTTGATTTTGGTTTTTGATTTCCCATGCGCGTCGCCATCGCCGGAGCAGGTCTTGCCGGCCTCTCCTGCGCCAAATACCTCTGCGACGCAGGCCACACCCCCGTGCTCTACGAAGCCAGGGATGTGCTCGGCGGCAAGGTGGCGGCCTGGCAGGACGAAGACGGCGACTGGTACGAGACCGGTCTGCACATCTTCTTCGGGGCCTACCCCAACATGCTCCAGCTGTTCAGCGAACTCGGCATTGAAGACCGTCTGCAGTGGAAGGACCACGCGATGATCTTCAACCAGAAGGACGATCCCGGCACCTACAGCCGCTTCGATTTTCCTGATCTGCCCGCCCCGCTCAACGGCGTGGCGGCGATCCTCGGCAACAACGACATGCTCACCTGGCCGGAGAAAATCCAGTTCGGGCTTGGCCTGGTACCAGCGATGATCCGTGGTCAGGGCTACGTCGAAGACTGCGATCAGTATTCCTGGACCGACTGGCTGCGGCTGCACAACATTCCGGAGCGGGTCAACGACGAGGTGTTCATTGCGATGAGCAAGGCCCTTAATTTCATCAATCCCGATGAAATCTCCAGCACGGTGCTGCTCACGGCCCTCAACCGCTTCCTGCAGGAGAAAAACGGTTCAAAGATGGCGTTCCTTGATGGCAACCCGCCCGAGCGCCTGTGTGAACCGATCGTCGCCGCGATCCGCGAACAAGGGGGGGAGGTGCATCTGAACCGGCCGTTGCGCGAGATTCGGCTGGCTGGCGACGGCTCGGTGGCTGGTTTCCGCTTCGCCGGAATCAAGGGCAACGAGCCTTTGGAGGTGGAAGCCGATGCCTATGTCAGCGCCCTGCCGGTCGATCCCCTCAAGCTGCTGGTACCCGAAACCTGGCGGTCGATGCCCTATTTCCAGAAGCTGGAGGGCCTCAAGGGGGTTCCGGTGATCAACATTCATCTCTGGTTTGACCGCAAACTGACCGAGATCGACCACCTTTTGTTCAGTCGTTCCGATCTGCTCAGCGTGTACGCCGACATGAGCAACACCTGCCGGGAGTACGCCGACCCCGACCGTTCCATGCTGGAACTGGTGTTTGCCCCTGCCGAGGCCTGGATCGGCCGCAGCGATGCGGACATCATCGCGGCCACCATGGGCGAACTCAAGCGGCTGTTCCCCAACCACTTCAGCGGCGACGACCAGCCCACCCTGCGCAAGTTCCACGTGGTCAAGACGCCGCAGTCGGTGTACAAATCGGTCCCTGGCTGCCAGCAGCTCAGGCCCTCCCAGCAATCGCCGATCGCCAATTTTTTCCTGGCCGGTGACTACACCATGCAGCGCTACCTGGCCTCGATGGAGGGTGCCGTGCTGAGCGGCAAGCTCTGCGCCGAGGCGGTCAGCGTCGCCGCCCGGCCCGCTGCGGTGACCGTGTGACTGTCCTGGTTGCTTCCCCAACAGCCACACCCAGATCCTCCCTGAACCTCGATCAGGCCTACGAAGCCTGCCGGCAGGAAACGGCCCAGTGGGCGAAAACCTTCTACCTCGGCACGCTGCTGATGCCGCCGGCCAAACGGCGGGCGATCTGGGCCATCTACGTCTGGTGTCGCCGCACCGACGAGCTGATGGACAGCCCCCAGGCCCAGGCCTTGCCGGGGGCTTGCCTGGCGGAGCGGCTGGATCTCTGGGAGGCGCGCACCCGCTCCCTGTTCAACGGTCATGTGGATGACTCCCTCGACCTGGCCATGGTCGACACGCTCGAGCGGTTCCCCCAGCCGTTGCAGCCCTACCTCGACATGATCGAGGGCCAGCGCATGGACCTGCTCCGCCACCGCTACGCCAGCTTCCAAGACCTCGAGCTCTACTGCTATCGCGTTGCTGGCACCGTCGGGCTGATGACGCAGGAAGTGATGGGTCTGGATCCCGCCTACACCTCGGCTCCCTGGAGCGAACGGCCCGACACCTCCAATGCCGCCGTTGCCCTCGGCATCGCCAACCAGCTCACCAACATCCTGCGGGATGTGGGCGAAGACCGCAGCCGCGGTCGTATTTACCTTCCCCAGGAGGATCTGGTCCGATTCAATTATTCAGAGGCTGACCTGATGGCCGGCACGATCAATGACAACTGGCGTGCCCTGATGGCCTTTCAGTTGCTGCGTGCCCGGCAGTGGTTCAGCCGATCCGAAGCAGGGGTGCGCTGGCTGGCTGCCGACGCCCGCTGGCCGGTCTGGGCCTCGCTGCGCCTGTATCGGGGCATCCTCGCGGTGATTGAGCGGCATGACTACGACGTCTTCAATCGTCGCGCTTTCGTGCCAAGAGGATTCAAGTTGCTTGATCTCCCCTTCTCTTACCTGATTGCCCAGTTGCGCTGATTTCGCTCTCACCCAAACTCAGCCATTCGAGCAGAACCGGGTTGACTTGCTCGGGGGCTTCGTCGTGGGGGCAATGTCCCAGCCCCGGCAGGACCCTCAGCTCCTGAATGCAGTCGAATTGTTCACTCCACTCCAGCGCTTCCGCCGGGCTTTCCCAGGGGTCCCGCTCGCCCCAGAGCAGGCGCACCGGCACCGACAGGTCTGCCAACAGCTCAGGGGCAAGATGATCATCGAAAAGATTGATGAATCCCCGGAAGCTCTCCGCCGCTCCCGGATCGGTGCTCGGCCTGTGCAGGATCTCCACGAGCTCGGCGTCGATATTGGCGCCACTGGGATAGGCCTTGGCCAGCACCTGGCGGATGAAGGAGGGACGGGCCAGGATTCGGAACAGGGGCGCCACGATGCGGCGCTGACGCACCAGCTGCTTCACCAGCGGCCGCAACCGCCGCTCAAAGGCCGGCAGTTTGGCGATGCGCTTCTCATCGAGGGTGCGCTGGGCACAGTCGATCAGGATCACCTGCGTGGGGGCGATACCGCGACTCTCAAGCACCTGGCAAGCCCGCAGGGCCACCAGACCCCCGATTGAATTGCCCACCAGCTGCAGGGGCCCCCGGCGCTGATTCGGCTCCAGGCTGGCGACGAAGTCGGACACCTGGGTGGCCCAGAGATCGAAGCAGTAGCGCACGGAACCGGCTAGCTGCGGCTCGTCCTTGAGCCGGGAGCGTGGCTTGGCGCTGGCCCCGAAGCCAAGCAGGTCAAGCGCATACACATCAAAACGCTCAGCCAGCACCGGCAAGTTGTGACGCCAGTGGGCTGAGCAGGCGCCAAAACCGTGGATCAGGATCACCGTGGAGCGATCAGGAGTGTCTCCTTCCGGGCCGGCTTGGCTGAAACCGATCGTGTGGCCCTGCCACTGCCAGGTTGGCGCCACGGTTAGAGCGATCAGACCGTGGCCGTTTGGTTGGCGAGCAACGACTTCAACTTCGAGAGTTCGCCGGCCCAGCGTGGGTCAGGGGCGCCTTCGGTGACGGTGTCGCTATGTACCACCTTGTTGCTGGCCTTGCGGGCCACGGCGGTTCCACCGGCCGGACGACGATCACTGCCGCCGGCGATGGGGGTGCTGCGTGCGTCCTTGCGCTCGGACCGCTCAATCCGCAGGGTGTTGCCGCCGAAATCGCGGCCATTGAGCTGCTCGATCACGGTGTCAGCTAGCTTTTCTTCATCGACATTGGCGAACCCGAAGCCGCGGCAGGCGCCGGTTTCGCGGTCTTGAACGGTTTTGAAGCGCACGCCTTCACCAACGGCCTTGAACAGAGCTTCAAGCTCCTTGGCATCAAAAGTTTGCGGCAGATTGCCGACATAAAGGCGAACGCTCATGGGAAGAGAGGAGAAATGGAAACAACTGGCTCTAGGCCGCTGATCAATCGATCGACAGGCTGGATCGAGGAGCCAGGGGCCCAGGAATCCATGGATGGAAAAGTCTGATGATTAACCGGCACCCCTGGGGCACGACGGATCAGGCATTTGGTAATGCCTCTTCAAATAAGAGTAAATCACGACGCGGTTCCATTCAGCCAGATGGAGGCAGCCTTCAACGCTTCTTCAGAATTGCTGATCCGGCCGAAGGCCCGCTCTAGGCAGAGGTGCCCCAGCAATTGCCCCAGCCGCCGCGAAGGAGCCAGGCCCAGGAGTTCCTGCAGCTCGCGTCCGTCCAGCGGAGGGTGGGGATGGAACAGGGGATCGGCGGGATCACGCCATCGCTCCAGCCAGGCCAAGGCCAGCGGAGGCGGGAAAAACAGCAGCAAGGCAGGCAGATCGCCGGCGATCTGCTGGTGCAACCGCAGGCGCTCGGGTTCAGGCAACCGATCGAGAAGCGACTCGGGCCCTTTGTCGTCCTGGCCCAACAGCCGCCACCAGTGGTGCAGCCGCTCGCAACGCTGTTGCAGTTGGCGGCTGCCCCGCAGGCTGGCGAGGCCAGCGCCATCGAAGAGCACGGCCAAGCGGGCCAAACCAAGGGGCGCAGAGCTTTCCGGCGGCAGCAGACCTCTGAGCCTGGCTTGCTCAGTTGTCAGCTGCTCCAGGCAGCGTGCCGTTGCTGCGCGATCGGGCGCATCGGGCCCTTGGTCGGTGGCGCCGGGGGCCAGCTGCCACCGCGGCCGCCAGCTCTCAAGCAGGTGGCTCTCGTAGGCCAGAGCCAGACCCTGGCCCCCATCAGGACAGCCCGCCAGTTTCTCCAGCTCCGCCAGCACCCGCTCCGGGGCCACCTGGGTGATCAGGTGGTGATGGGCCTGGATCCAGTCCAGGGTTTCCTCTCCCAGCGCGAAACCGAGTTCGGCGGCCAGACGGATCCCCCGCAGCAAGCGCAAAGGATCCTCGCGAAGATTGGCCTCCGCCACAGCCACCACCTGTCCATTGGCCAGGTCCTTGAGGCCAGCGGTGGGATCGAGCAGGGGGGCGCCTGGCCGCAGTGGCAGGGCCAGGGCATTGAGGCGAAAGTCACGCCGAGCCAGATCGGCCTCCAGGCTCCCCCCCACCTGCCGTGCCAGATCGATGCTCCAGCCCTTCAAAACCAGCCTGGCGATCGACCGCTTGGCGTCCAGCACCACGGCGCTGCCGCCATGGCGACGGCTGAGTGTCTGGCAGAGGGCAATGGCCTCCACCGGAACCACCAGATCCAGGTCGGGCCTCGCGGCCAGGCGCCCGAGCAGCCCATCGCGCACGGCGCCGCCCACCAGGGCCGAGCCGGCGGGGAGATCGGCAACCGGCAGGGGCCAGGCGTCCGTGGCCAACACCAGCCGCAGGCGGTCGGCGGCTAGGGCCAGGCCCGATGCACCCTGCTCACTCCACCCCAGAATGGAGCGATCCGTGGGCCGCTGGGGGATGTGCATCTGCGTGGACTGCCACTGGGTCGACCGTTGCCAGGCCTATCACGCGGTTGAGCGCCAACATGGTGTGGACCATCTCAGTGCGACCCCCGATTTTCAGCCGATCGAACCCCGGATCCATGTTCAGGTGATCGACCTTCCCCAGGCCCAGGTGGGTGTGGAGTGGGACGTGCGGGGTTGCCTGAGCTTCAAGGCCGAACCGGGGCGTTGGCTCCGGCTCCGGCCTGGGCAGTTGCTGCCGCGATGACGGAGCACCCTCCCTTGCTCCTGGCCCTGCACAGCAGCAGCGACACCCTGGCGGTGGGCCTGCAGGCATTGGGCGCTCGCCAGCCCGGCGGCGAACCTGCCGCTGCCCAGATCGCCACTCACCCGCTGGGCAGGGCCCTGGGCAACGAATTGCTGGGCTGCCTCGAGGAGTTGCTGCCGGCCCGGCGCTGGAGCCACCTGGGCCGGCTGGCGGTCGCCACCGGGCCAGGCGGCTTCACGGGCACCCGGCTCACGGTGCTCCTGGCCCGCACCCTGGCCCAGCAATTGCAGCTTCCCCTCGATGGCTTCAGCAGCTTTCTGCTGATCGCCCGTCGCCTCTGGTTGGCCGGTGAGCTCAACGACGACGCTGAACCGTTCTGGATTGAGCAGACCTTGCCGCGTCGTGGCCTGGTCTCCGGCTGCTATCTGCTGGATCCGGCCGTGCCGGGGGGGCTCCAAGAACTCCAGGCGCCGCGATTGCTGCGCACCCCTGGGGAAGGGCCGGCGGCCAGGCGCCTGGAGGCCCGGGTGGAGCCGGCGGCTGACCTGGCCCAGCTGCTGGCCTTGAGCCAGGCGGCAGCAGCAGCCCAGATCACGGCGCCCTGGCAGCCGGTGTTGCCGCTCTATCCGACAAGCCCGGTGGAGTTGGGCTGATGCGGCGGCTCCTGCTCTGGGCGGTGCTGGCCTTGGGAGTGGCCGGCTTGATTCGCGCCACGGCGCTGGGTTTCCCCTTGCCCCCGTTCGCTCCGGCCTCGCGCTCCGGCCCCCAGTTGATCCTGGCGCTCGGCGGCGATGTGGCCCGCGAAAAGCTCGCCGGCCAGCTGGCCCATCGCTACGGCCTGCCACTGATGGTGAGCGGTGGCAGCAATCCCGAATATGCCCAGTGGTTGCTGCGTCAGGAAGGCCTGGGCCGGAATCAATACCAGCTCGACTACCGCGCCTCAGACACCGTCAGCAACTTCACCACCGTGGTGGATGACCTCCGGCGCGACGGTATTCGCCATGTCCTGCTGGTGACCAGCAGTGATCACATGGAGCGGGCGTTGCTGGTGGGCCGGATCGTCGCCGGTAGCCGCGGCATTGAGCTCAGCCCGGTGCCGGTACCCTGCGGAGCCGACTGTGCACCGGAGAGCCGCCGCAAAATCTGGCGGGATGGCCTGCGGGCGCTGGTCTGGGTGATCAGTGGCCGCGACCTGCGCCAATGGGCGGCAGAGCGGCTCGGACCGGCGCCGCCGGCAGCAGCCCCTGGTCCAGTAGGCCGTTGATCTGTTGCTGGCAGGCAAGGGTGGTGGCCTCAAGGTCGGCGCGCTGGCGCGTGGCCGGTGGCGCAATCGGCTGACCGATGCGGATGTGGATCGGTACGAGCCGTGGCCAGGGCCGCCCCTGACCCAGGGCCCGGTGGCTGTTGACGATCGCGACAGGCAGCAGGGGTGCACCGGCCCTGGCGGCCAGGAACGCGGCCCCCAGCTGGGGATCGTTCACCCGACCGTCAGCTTGGCGGGTGCCATCGAGAAACACGCCGGTGGCCCAGCCCTCCGCCAGGCGGGCCATGGCGACGCGAATCGCCTCACGGTCGCTGGCACCCCGTGACACCGGGTAGGCCCCACAGGCCCGGATGATCGCGCCGAGAAGCGGCACCTTGAACAGTTCGGCCTTGGCCATGAAGGCCACCGGGCGGCCGAGGGCATGGCCCAGCAGGGGCGGATCGAGATGGGACCCGTGGTTGGCGACCACCACCAGCGGTCCCTGCAGCGGCACCTGGCGGTTGTCTGCCGTATGGCCGCGGAAGAGCAGCCGGTAGATCGGAAACACCAGCAGGGAGCTGATCAGCCGGTAGGTGACGCTGGGCCGCGGTGTCAGCAGGGCCGGCCTGGGCAGGCCGGGATCTGGAACCAGGGGCAGGTTGCTCAAAGGCCCAGATCCTCGGCGCAAGCGATCCGGGCGCTGACCACCCCCTCAAGCTCCCGTTTGACCAGGCCGCTGAGCACGTTCCCTGGCCCGATCTCCACCACGGTGCCGATCCCCTCGGCTTGGAACTGGGCCATTGTTTCGCGCCAGCGAACGCCACGCACCATCTGCCCAGCCAGCCTCTCCTTGAGCAGCTCGCCATTGGTCTGGGGGCTGGGATCGGTGTTGCTCAGCACCGGGATAGAGGCCGTGGCGAAGGGCACAGCGTCCAGTTCCGCCGCGAAGGCCGCAGCCGCCTCTTGCATCATCGGCGAGTGAAAAGCGCCAGACACCGCCAGAGGGATGGCGCGCTTACAGCGCAGGGCACGGCTCACCTCGCCCACAGCCTCCGGTGTCCCGGAAATCACCACCTGGGCCGCACTGTTGTCGTTGGCGATCACCACCCCGTCGCTGCTGGCCACCAGCCGCTCCAGTTCGTTGCGATCGAAGCCAATCACGGCCGTCATGGCCCCACCGCCGGCAGCGGCCATCAGGTTGCTGCGGCACTGGATCAGCCGCAGGCCGGTGGCGACGTCAAAAACACCGGCGGCATAGAGGGCCACCAATTCCCCCAGACTGTGGCCCGCCACCAGTTGGGCTGTGCGCCCCTGGGCGAGCAGCCCATCCACCAGCAGACTTTCCACCACAAACAGGGCGGGCTGGGTGTTGCGGGTGTCGTTGAGGTCGTGGAGCTGGTCGGGCTGATCCGGGACGCTGCCGGAGCAGATCGCCAGCAGATCACGGCCCAGCAGCTCCGAAGCGATCGCGAAGCGCTGCCTGGCGCCAGGGAGCTCCAGCAGGCCTTCAGCCATGCCGAGTTTCTGTGATCCCTGGCCGGGAAACACCCAGGCAATGGTCATGGAGGCAGCGCGTTGAACCGGCTGGAGATTAGGCGCCGCTGCCGCCGGGACCCCGCCAGCGCAGCAGGGCGGCCCCCCAGCTCAAACCAGCGCCGAAGCCACTGGTGGCGATCAGATGGCCGGGGGCGATCCGGCCATCCCGCACGGCCTCATCGAGCATCAAGGGGATGGTGGCGGCGGAGGTGTTGCCGTAGGCGGCCAGGTTGCTGAGCACCCGATCAGCTGGAATCCCCAGGCGTGTGCCCACCGCATCGAGGATCCGTTGGTTGGCCTGGTGCAGCAGCAGCCAGTCGATCTGGCTGGTGGCGGTGCCGGTGTCCTTCAGCAGGGCTTCCAGCACGGCAGGCACCTCGCGCACGGCGAACTTGTAGACCTCCTGCCCATTCATCTGAATCGGCTGGAAGCCACCGCGCTGGGCGGTATGGCCCTCCACCAGGGGATGGCGCTCCTGGCCCTGCTGCAGGGTCAGGCACTCGGCGCGGCGGCCATCGGAGTGCATTCGGAAACCCAGCAGACCATCGTCAGCGCCAGGGCAGGCTTCGAGCGCCACAGCGGCGGCGCCATCGCCGAACAGGACGCAGGTGCTGCGGTCATCCCAGTCAATCCAGCGGCTGAGCTGGTCAGCGCCGATCACCAGGACGCGCCGCATCGTGCCGCAGCGCAGGTAATGGCCGGCCGTGATCAGGGCAAACAGGAAGCCACTGCAGGCCGCCGTCAGATCGAAGGCCACCGCCTGGTTTGCCCCAAGGGCCGCCTGGATGCGGGGGGCCGTGCCGAAGAGGTCGTCGGGGCTGGAGGTGGCCAGCAGGATCAGATCGAGATCCTGAGGCTGCCAGCCCGCATGGGCCAGAGCCGCCCGCCCCGCATCGGTGGCCAGGCTGGTGAGTGTCTCCCCGGGCCCAGCGACCCGCCGGGCGGCGATGCCGGTACGGCTGCGAATCCAGGCGTCGTTGGTCTCGACCCGATGGCTGAGCTGGTCATTGCTCAGGCTGAGGCTGGGCAGGGCACTGCCACATCCCACCAGCGCCATCCCAGCGCTCCATTGACCGAGCGACACCTGCGCGACCACAGTTGGGCTCAGTCAACCACAGGCGGGGATGGCCCCGGCCTTGGCGCCGGCTTCAGGACCGGGTTCGGCGCCCGCTTCTTCACGGCCCGCTTCGGCAGTCGAGGCTGCACTGAGCTGGTGGAGATCGTCCATGACGCCGTGGCTGGCGGCACGGTGGGCCAGGCGCAGGGCGCTGACCACCGAGAGGGCCTTGCTGCTGCCGTGACCGATCACGCAGATGCCGTTGACACCCAGCAGCAGGGCGCCGCCATGTTCGGCATGGTCGAGCCGTTTCTTGATGCGCACCAGGTTGCTGCGCAGGAAGGCGGATCCAACCTTGCCGCGGCGGCCACGGGGCAGTTCCGCCCGCAGCACGTCGAGCAGAACGCCGCCCACCGATTCCAGGAACTTGAGCAGCACGTTGCCGGTATAGCCGTCACAAACGACCACATCGAACTGGCCGGAGAGCACGTCGCGGCCCTCGCAGTTGCCGGCAAAGCGAAGCCGACTCTCGGCCTCCAGCAGCGGATAGGCCTTGACCGTGAGGTCATTGCCCTTGCACGACTCTTCGCCGATGTTGAGCAGGCCGATCCTGGGGTTGGCCACTCCCAGCACATCGCGGCTGTAGATGCTCCCCAGCAGGCCGAACTGGTGGAGATAGGCCGGCTTGCAATCCATGTTGGCGCCGACATCCAGCACCAGCACCTGCTCGGCGGGGTCTTTGGTGGGGAACAGGGCGCCGATCGCCGGGCGATCGATGCCCTTCAAGCGGCCCAGCCGGAAAATGGCGGCGGCCATCACGGCTCCGGAGTTCCCCGCCGAATAGACGGCCATCGCCTGTCCCTGGCTGACCTGGTCCATGGCCAGGTTGATGCTGGCATCGCGCTTGCGGCGCACCACCCTGGCCTCCTCGTGCATCTGTACCGAGGGGCCACTGCTGATCAACTCCAGCAAACCCGCCGCCACCGCCTCCCGGAGTTCCTCGCCCAGGTCGAGCGCGGCCACGGCTTCCTGGAGCGCAGCCTCTTCGGCCACGAAACGCACGCGCAGGGGCAGCACCCGGACGGCATCGAGGCAGCCCGCCAGGATCGGCCCGGGGGCGAAATCGCCACCCATGCCATCGACGGCCACCCAGAGGCGATCGGCTTCGCGAATCGGCGCCTCAAGGCCTCCAGCACCCTGCTGCAGCCGGCGCAGGGGGTAGAGCACCGAGCCGGCCGTTGAGGCCACCGAGCCCGCCACAGACCCCGCCACCGAGCCGGCGGCCGAGGCCATCGTGGTCGCCGAGGAGGTGGCGGTGCCCACCAGGCTGGTCACGGCAGCGTTGCGGCGGTACCAGATCACCAGCCGCCGGATGGCCCGGCTCGGCTTCGGACGCCGGTACCGGGGATCGAATTCAGGCTCCTTCGCTACCAACGGATTCCACGATGCGCTGGAACAGATAACCCGTGCCCCGGGCTGTGAGGATCAGCTCGGGGTTGGCGGGATCGTCTTCCAGTTTGGAGCGCAGCCTGGAGATGTGGACATCCACCACACGGGTGTCCACATGACGCTCCGGGGTATAGCCCCAGACCTCTTTGAGGATCTCGCCGCGGCTGAACGGCTCGCCCGAGCGGCTGACGAGCAGCTCCAGCAAGCTGAATTCCATGCCGGTGAGGCGGATGCGCTCGTCGTTGCGGTACACCTGGCGTTTGTTGGTGTCGATGCGCAGGTCGCTGACCTGGATCACCCCGGAGTTGGGGATCCCCACCACTTGCTCTTTGTCGACGCGGCGCAGCACGCAGCGGATGCGTGCCTCCAGTTCCTTGGGGCTGAACGGCTTGACGACGTAGTCGTCGGCACCGAGTTCGAGGCCCGTGATCCGGTCGGCCACATCGCCGAGGGCGGTGAGCATCACGATCGGCACGTCGGATTCCTTGCGCAGCTCCTGGCAGACCCCGTAGCCATCCAGCTTCGGCATCATCACGTCGAGCACGACCAGGTCGGGGCTGGAGCAGCGGAAGGCTTCCAAGGCCTCCACGCCGTCACTGGCGGTGACCACGTGGTACCCAATCATCGACAGGCGGGTTTCCAGGATCCTGCGGATGCTGGCCTCGTCATCGACGACCAGGATTGTTTCCTTGGCGGGAGGGGATGCCGTCATCGCGTCGCTACACGACTACAACAGATGCGACCACTGAAAAGGGCCGAGTGCCCTCTGGTTCACTCAACGCCACCATTCTTCATACATCTCCTTGCCCCGCCTTTCCACCTTCTACGTCTGCCAAAGCTGTGGAGCGCAGTCGCGCCAGTACTTAGGCCGCTGTCCAGGCTGTGGTGGCTGGAACACGCTGATCGAGCAGGCGGCCCCTGCCGCCGATGGCCGCCGCAGGCGACAGGGGCCGCCTGCCGGCGAGGGGACAGGCGAGGCGACAGGCCGTGGCAAGCCCCGCCGATCCCAGCCGATTCACGCCGTCGGCGAGCGGCCGCTGCAGCGCCTGGCCAGCGGCTTCGTCGAGCTCGATCGGGTGCTGGGCGGTGGCCTGGTGCCGGGTTCGCTGGTGCTGGTGGGTGGCGACCCGGGCATCGGCAAGTCCACCCTGCTGCTGCAGAGCGCCCAGGTGATGGCGCAGTCGTGCTCGGTGCTGTATGTGAGCGCCGAAGAGTCGGCCCAGCAGGTGAAGCTGCGCTGGCGACGGCTGGGTTCGCCCGGCGGCGGGGAGTCGATCAACCTCCAGCTCCTGGCTGAAACCGACCTGGAGCTGGTTCTCCAGGAGCTCGAAGCCCTGCGGCCGGCCGTGGCGATCATCGACAGCATCCAAGCGCTCCACGACGCCGAGCTCAGCAGTGCGCCCGGCTCGGTGGCCCAGGTGCGCGACTGCGCCGCCGCCTTGCAGCGCCTGGCCAAGCGCCAGGACACGGCCCTGCTGCTGGTGGGCCATGTCACCAAGGAGGGCATGCTGGCCGGCCCGAAGGTGCTGGAGCATCTGGTTGATGCCGTGCTCACCTTCGAGGGTGACCGTTTCGCCAGTCACCGCTTGCTGCGGGCAGTGAAGAACCGCTTCGGCGCCACGGCGGAACTGGGGGTGTTTGAGATGCGCGATCGGGGGCTCGCTGAAGTGAGCAATCCCAGCGAGCTGTTCCTAGGCAGCGATGGACCGACCGCAGGAACGGCCACGATCGTGGCCTGCGAAGGCACCCGACCCCTCCTTGTGGAGTTGCAGTCGCTGGTGAGCAGCACCAGTTATGCCAGCCCGCGGCGCACCGCCACTGGCATCGGCATCAACCGTCTGCACCAGATCCTGGCGGTGCTGGAAAAGCACCTGGGCCTGCCGCTCTCCCGTTTCGATTGCTATCTCGCCGTGGCCGGCGGCCTCGATGTGGAGGAGCCGGCGGCGGATCTCGGTGTGGCGGCGGCGGTGGTCACCAGCTTTCGCGATCTGACCTTGCCGGCCGGCACCGTTCTGGTGGGCGAACTGGGCCTGGGCGGGCAGTTGCGGCCGGTCGGCCAGCTGGAGCTGCGTCTGCAGGAGGCCGCCCGCCTGGGCTTTCGCCGTGCCGTGGTGCCCCGCGGCAGTGGCCTGGGGGAAAGTGCGGCTGAATTGGGGCTGGAACTACTGGAGGCAGGCACTGTGGCGGAGGCCTTGGTGGCCGCCCTGGGGGTAGATCCAGCGGCCGATCCAGCCACCCATCCGGAAGTCGATTGAAGACTCAGAAGTAGACGTCGACTGAGCCTCGGCCGCTGGTTTTCAGCCAGTTCTGGGCCTCGATGTAGTTGTTCGGAGCCATCCGGATCGCCTTGCCCCAGAATTCGGCGGCGCGGGAGAAGCAGCGGTCCGACTCATCGGTGTCGCCCCGTTCCTCAGCCAGGGAGCCCAGGTGGTGATGGATCACCGCCATGTTGTTGAGAGCCTGGGGCATGTTGGCGTTGAGATCGAGGACCTCGTCGTAGAGATCCAGAGCCTTCTGGTGATCCCCATTGCTGGTGAACACCAGGGCCATGTTGTAAAGGATGAAAGCCCGGTCGTTCGGGTCGTCTTCGAGCCTGAGCGCTTCTTCGTAGTTCTCCAGGGCTTCGGCGTATTCCCCGTCGCCCTGGGCACTCATGCCATCGCGGTAATAGGCGAAGGCTTCCTTGGAGCGCCTGTTGGTGGGCAGCACCTTGAGGATCAGGTCCGCCATCACCGTGAAGCTTTTATCGATGAAGTTGTCGTTGCGTTGGCTGCGGGGCACGGCGGCAAGGGAGCACTTCCTTCCCTCATCTTCGCTCTTGCCGGCAGCGGTGGTTGCCGCTGTCCCGACTCCCTAGCCTGGGTGCCCCGACCCTGACTGTGACCTTGCCTCCCGTTCCATCCGCGCTGGACACCGGGTCGCCGCAATCGGTGGCACCGCAATCGGTGACGCCGGAATCCGTGGCGCCTGAATCCGTGACGATCGACGCTGGACAGCTGGCGCCGCTGCTCCTCGATGTGGAGGGGATGAAGTGCGGCGGCTGTGTGCGTGCGGTCGAGCGACGGCTGCTGGAGCAGCCAGGCGTTCGCCAGGCCAGCGTCAACCTGCTCACCCGCACGGCCTGGGTGGGCCTGGATCAACCCCTGCCCGCCGCTGGGGCTGAGGCGGGGGATGGGCCGGTGGAGGCCCTGGTCGCCAGCCTGCGCTCGCTCGGTTTCAAGGCCCAACCCCGCAGCCAGGGCCGCTCGCTCGGCAGGGCTGAGGTGGTGGAGGGCCATCCCCGCTGGTGGCAGGAATGGCGGCAGTTGATCGTCGCCCTGGGCCTGCTGCTGCTCTCGGTGCTGGGCCATCTCACCCTGGCTGGCACGCTGCCCGCGTCGCCGCTTGGTGCCCTTTGGTTCCACGCCCTGGTGGCCAGCATCGCCCTGCTCGGGCCGGGGCGCCCGATCCTGGTGCGCGGCGCCCGGCAGGCGGCCCATGGGCTGCCGAGCATGGACACCCTGGTGGGCCTGGGGATGGGTAGTGCCTACCTGGCCAGCCTGGTCGCCTTTCTCTGGCCTGCCGCTGGTTGGCCCTGTTTCTTCAACGAGCCGGTGATGCTGCTGGGGTTCGTGCTGCTGGGCCGCTTCCTTGAGGAGCGGGCCCGCTTCCGCACCGGCCGTGCCCTCCAGCAACTGGCCGAACTTCAGCCCGATTCCGCCCTGCTCCTGCTCGGCGATGGCCCGCCTCGGCAGGTGCCGGTGGGCGGGTTGCGCGCCGGTGACCGGCTGCGCCTGCTCCCCGGCGACCGCATTCCGGTCGATGGTGTGGTGCTCGATGGCTGCTCGGCCGTGGATGTCTCGAGCTTCACCGGAGAACCCCTGCCGCTGGAGGCCCAGCCCGGCACGGATCTGGCCGCCGGCATGCTCAATCTTCAGGCCCCGCTGGTGCTGGAGGTGCGCCGGGCTGGCGCCGAAACGGCCCTGGCCCGGATCATCGCCCTCGTCGAGCAGGCCCAGGCGCGCAAGGCGCCGATCCAGAGCCTCGCCGACCGGATTGCCGGCCGTTTCAGCGTGGTGGTGCTGCTGCTGGCCCTGGCCACGTTTGTGTTCTGGTGGCAGTGGGGCACCAGGTTGTGGCCCCAGGTGTTGGCCGCCGCGCCCCAGGGTCATGGCGGCATGGGCGGGCATGCCGTGCTCGGGGCGGTGGCCGGTACGCCTTTTTCACTGGCGCTTCAACTGGCGATTGCCGTGCTCGTGGTGGCCTGCCCCTGTGCCTTGGGCCTGGCCACGCCCACCGCCATCACCGTGGGAGCGGGCCTGGCGGCTCGCTCCGGCCTGCTGTTCCGCGGTGGCGATGCGATCGAGATAGCCTCCCGCCTGCAGACCGTTCTGTTCGACAAAACCGGCACCCTCACCCAGGGCCGGCCGGAGGTGATCGCCGTGGAGCTGGCGGCGGATCTGGATCCGGTATGCGAGCCGGAAGGAAGGCCTGAATTGAGCCCGGAACGGCTGCTCCAAGTGGCCGCCAGCCTGGAGCAACACACTCGCCACCCCCTGGCGACGGCCCTGTTGGAGGAGGCTTTGGCCCGCCAGTTATCGCTGCTGGCGGTGGAGGACAGCCGCACCTTTGCCGGGGCAGGCGTGCAGGGGCAAATCGGCGGCTTCGATGGGGTTTGTCGGGTCGGCAAGCCTGGCTGGTTGGAGGGGCTGGGCGTACGCACAGACGCGAAGCTGCTGGCGTCGCGGACTGCGCTCGAAGCCCAGGGGGCCACCGTTCTGGCGGTGGCCGCCGGCGATGGGGTTCTCGGCCTGGTGGGCGTGGACGACCAACCCCGCCCCGACGCAGGGCGCACCCTCGAGGCGCTCCAGGCCATGGGGATGGACGTGGCGATCCTCAGCGGCGATCAGCGCCAAGCGGTACGCCGGCTCGGCGCCGAGCTTGGCCTGGAGCCAGAGGCAATGGCCTGGGAGCTGTTGCCTGAGCAGAAGCTGGAGCAGCTGGTGCGCTGGCGCCAGCGGGGGCCAGTGGCGATGGTGGGCGATGGGATCAACGATGCCCCTGCCCTGGCCGCCGCCGATCTCGGCATCGCGGTGGCGACGGGCACCCAGATCGCCCAGGACACAGCCGATCTGGTGATCCTGGGCGATCGTCTCGAAGCCGTGGTCGAGGCCCTCGCCCTGGCCCGCGACACGATGGCCAAGGTGCGCCAGAACCTGGCCTGGGCGTTCGGTTACAACCTGGTGATGCTGCCCCTCGCCGCCGGGCTGCTCTTGCCCCGCTTCGGCCTGCTGCTTTCGCCTCCGTTGGCCGCCCTGCTGATGGCCACCAGTTCGATCACGGTGGTGCTCAACGCCCTGTCCCTGCATGGTCGCCGCTGACGCCCTCCCCGCCAGGGGCCGGTTCCTGGTGCTCGAAGGCATCGACGGCTGTGGCAAGTCGACCCAGCTCGAGCTCCTTCGCCAGTGGCTGCCTGCCAGTGGGCTGCTCCCCGCCGGGCGCCGGCTGTTGATCAGCCGTGAACCCGGTGGCACCGCCCTCGGCCAGGCCCTGCGCCAGTTGCTGCTCCATCCTCCTGAGGCGTCGGAGCCCTGTCCCACGGCGGAGCTGCTGCTCTATGCGGCCGACCGGGCCCAGCACGTGCAGGAACGGATCGCCCCGGCGCTGGCAGCCGGTGACTGGGTGCTGTGCGACCGCTTCACCGGCTCGACGGCGGCCTACCAGGGCTACGGCCGCGGCCTCAGCCTGGAGCTGATCGCCGCGCTGGAGGCGATCGCCACCGGCGGGCTCAACGCCGATCTCACCCTCTGGCTGGACCTGCCCCTGGAGCTCTCGCTGCAACGGCGTGGCCACCGCCCGGCCGATCGGATCGAGGCCGGGGGGGTGGCTTTCCTCGGGCGCGTTCAGCAAGGATTCGCCTCCCTTGCCGCCGAGCGCGACTGGCGGCGCATCGATGCCAGCCCGGCGGCCCCTGCTGTGGCCCGGGCGATCAGCCAGGCCGTTGGGGCTGAGCTCGATGGCTGAGCTGTTTGCTGACCTGTTCGACGACCTGATCGGCCAGGCCCAGGCCATCAGCCTGCTGCAGGCCACCCTGGCCCAGGGGCGGCTGGCCACGGCCTATCTGTTTGTAGGCCCCGACGGGGTGGGGCGGCGGCTCGCCGCCCGGCGCTTCCTTGAGGGCCTGCTGGCGGGCCCGGACGGTTCGGTCCGGCTGCGGCGCCGGCTCCTGGAGGGGAACCACCCCGACCTGCTCTGGCTGGAGCCCACGTACCAGCACCAGGGCCAGCTGGTGCCGGCCTCCCAGGCGGCTGAGCAGGGCCTCTCCAAGCGGGGCCTGCCCCAGCTGCGGCTTGAGCAGGTGCGTGAGATCAGCCGCTTTCTCTCCCGCCGGCCGCTGGAATCGAGCCGCTGTCTGGTGGTGATCGAAGCGGTCGAGGCGATGGCGGAGGGGGCGGCCAACGCCCTGCTCAAGACCCTCGAAGAGCCAGGAGAGGGGGTGCTGATCCTGCTCAGCTCGGCGCCGGAGCGCCTGCTCGCCACCATCCGCTCCCGCTGCCAGCAGATCCCCTTCGCCCGGCTCGATGCCACGGCGATGGCCCGGGTGCTGGATCGGCTTGACCCGGCTCAGAGCTCCCAGCCGGATCCCGATCCGCCGGCGCTGCTGGATCTGGCCGCCGGCTCTCCCGGGGCCCTGCTGCACCATCGCGAGCAGTGGCGAGCCCTGCCCGAGGGGTTGGCCGATCGGCTGCTGGAGGGATCCCCGGCTCCGATCGAGGCCCTCGCCCTGGCCCGCGACCTCTGCGAGGCCCTGGACCTCGACCAGCAGCTCTGGCTGCTGAACTGGTGGCAGTGGCAGCGCTGGCAGCGTGACCACCGGGCCTCGGATCAGAGGCGCATCGAGCGCCTGCGGGGTCAGCTCAGGGGTTTTGTTCAGCCCCGCCTGGCCTGGGAGGTGGCCTTGCTGGAGCTCATGGCGCAGGAGGGCCAGCCTGGCTGATCGGCAGCTCCAGGCAGTAGCCAGCCCCGTACACCGTCTTGATGTAGAGGGGTTTGCGCGCATCAGGCTCCAGCTTGGTGCGCAGGTGGCGCACATGCACCCGGATGGTTTCGATGTCGTCGTCCGGTTCGTAGCCCCAGACCTCCTTGAGGATCAGCGATGGGGCCACGGTCTGACCATGGCGTTGCATCAGACAGTGCAACAGCTCGAATTCCAGGTGGGTGAGGCGCACGGCTTTGTCGAACCAGATCGCCTCGAATCGCTCCGGCACCAGGGTGAGGGGGCCGAAGCTGAGGATCTCGCTTTTCTCGCAGGGCAGTTGGGCCCGGTCACTGCGGCGCAGCAGGGCTTTGACCCGAGCCAGCAGTTCTTCGAGGTCGAAGGGTTTGGTCAGGTAGTCATCGGCGCCTGAGTTGAAACCGCTCACCTTGTCCTTTGTGCCTCCCAGGGCGGTCATCATCAGGATCGGCGTCCGGGCGCTGCGGCCGTCCCGCCTCAGTCGTTGGCAGACAGTCAGACCATCCACCTTGGGAAGCATCAGGTCGAGCAGGATCAGGTCGGGATTGGTCTGCATCGCCAAGGCCTGCCCCTTGATGCCGTCTTCGGCGCATTCCACGCGGAAACCCCTGTGTTCCAGGTGCCCCGCCACCAGTTCCCGCATGTCCTTGTCGTCCTCGATCAGCAGGATGCAGGGTTGGGCGGATGGGGGCCTGGGAGTTGGCTGCATGGAACGGCTACAGATCCGGTATCGAACGAAGGGGGGAGACTTTCACTGCTGCAAGCAGAAGCGGGATTTCTGCAAGCAGAAGGCGGATTCTTTCACTCAAGTCGAACCAGGATTCGTTGATTGGCCTCGTTCAGCGAGCACCTTGCCAGCTCCGAATCAAAACCAAACCAGCATCCAAGCCAGTGCTGGCGTTGGCCATGGAGCAACAAGCGCCAAGCCGCTCTTGCCAAGCAACGCCAACCATCTTCAGCTTCTCTTTCGATTGGCGGGCTGTCAAGCCCCCAAATAGAAAAAAACGAGCCTCAGAGCTGAGGCTTGAACAAAACTCCCCGGGCGGGATTCGAACCTGCGACCAATCGGTTAACAGCCGACCGCTCTACCACTGAGCTACCGAGGATTGTGGCTTGGAGAACCTACCGCTCAGCACGGCCGCCCGGCAAGGGGGTGAGGGTCTTCTCCAGTTGCTGTCGCAGCGTCACGCCCTGCTGCCAGGGCCCCGGACGGCCCTGGTCCATCAAGGCGGCGCCGTCGCAGCCGTCGAGTTCTTCGAGCCGATGGGTGATCCAGAGCGCGGTCAGGCTGGCCGGGGCCTGGTTGCACAGGCGGCGAATCAGCTTCAGCACCTCCTGCTGGCTGGTGGGGTCGAGCAGGGCGGTGGGTTCATCCATCAGCAACAGCCTGGCTTCACTGGCGAGGGCGCCGGCGATGGCCAGACGCTGCTTCTGGCCGCCGCTGAGGGTGTGGATCGGCCGCTGCTCGAACCCTGCCAGACCCACCTGGGCCAGGGCGGCGGCCAAGCGGGTCTGCCGTTGGTGTTGATCGAGGCCTTCGGGCAGCGAGAGCTGCAGGTCGGTGGCACAACTCGGCAACAGCAGTTGGTGATCGGGGTTCTGGAACACCAAGGCCGCCTTGACGGGGCAATGGATGTGGCCGTGACCCGGCTCCAGCAGCCCGGCGATCAGCCGCAGCAGGGTGCTCTTGCCACTGCCGTTGCCGCCCACCAGCATCCACAGCCCAGGGCGGGGCAGCTCCAGGTTGCAATTCTGTAGGGCGCGGCTGCCGCCGGGCCAGGTGAAGTCCAGCTTCTCCACCCGCAGCGGGCTCGCCAAGGTCAGCTCCCGAAGGAGAAGCCTGGACGCTTGCTGCCCACACCTCCGGTGGCGGATTTCTCATACAGCTGCACGGCCACCAGTTCGCTGCTCAAAAGGCTGATCTGTTTCTCCTCGGCTTTTTCGCAGGAGAGCTCCAGCACCTTGGGCTGGCCGCTCTCCAGGGCTGCCTTGATCTCGCCATAGAGGGTCTGGGCGTCAGCCAGTTCCTTGCGCTGCACAGAGATCGGCATGGGACTGAGTTTGAGAGAAAGCTCGACGACGTACACGGGAAAGAAGGAAAGGCCGGAAGCCACTCTGGCGAATGGCAGGGCGCCGCGCTTTTCGTCGTGGTCCCCGGGGCTCACCTGTTGGTCTCTGGCCCCTAGGTGTCCTTACTCATCTGGCGAAATCAGCGCTCTCTCAGCCGCAGTAGCCTCCCAACGTCCCGTACAGTGGGTTTGTAAAGCTTCGTAAAGAGAATCCATGACGATTGCTCTAGGGCGCGCGCCAGCAGCCCGGGGATGGTTTGACGTCCTCGATGACTGGCTCAAGCGCGACCGTTTCGTTTTTGTGGGCTGGTCCGGCCTGCTGCTGTTCCCCACGGCCTACCTGGCCCTGGGCGGCTGGCTGACCGGCACCACCTTCGCGACCTCGTGGTACACCCACGGGATCGCCAGCAGCTACCTGGAAGGCTGCAATTTTCTCACCGCAGCGGTGAGCACCCCGGCCGATGCGATGGGCCACAGCCTGTTGCTGCTCTGGGGCCCGGAAGCCCAGGGCGATTTTGTGCGCTGGGTGCAGCTGGGTGGCCTCTGGCCATTCGTGGCGCTGCACGGCGCTTTCTCGCTGATCGGCTTCATGCTGCGTCAGTTCGAGATTGCCCGCCTGGTGGGCATCCGCCCGTACAACGCGATTGCCTTCTCCGGCCCGATCGCGGTGTTCGTGAGCGTGTTCCTGATCTACCCGCTGGGTCAGAGCAGCTGGTTCTTCGCACCGAGCTTCGGTGTGGCGGCGATCTTCCGCTTCCTGCTGTTCCTGCAGGGCTTCCACAACTGGACCCTGAACCCGTTCCACATGATGGGCGTGGCGGGGATTCTGGGCGGTGCGCTGCTGTGTGCCATCCACGGCGCCACGGTGGAGAACACGCTGTTTGAGGATTCCGATCAGTCGAACACCTTCAAGGCGTTTGAGCCGACGCAGGAAGAAGAGACCTACTCGATGGTGACGGCCAACCGTTTCTGGAGCCAGATCTTCGGGATTGCGTTTTCCAACAAGCGCTGGCTGCACTTCTTCATGCTGTTCGTGCCTGTGATGGGCCTGTGGACCAGCAGCATCGGCATCATTGGCCTGGCGCTGAATCTGCGTGCGTATGACTTTGTGAGCCAGGAGATCCGGGCGGCTGAAGACCCGGAATTCGAGACCTTCTACACGAAGAACATTCTTCTGAACGAAGGCCTGCGTGCCTGGATGGCACCGGCAGACCAGCCCCATGAAAACTTCGTCTTCCCTGAAGAAGTTCTGCCCAGGGGCAACGCTCTTTGAGGCTTAGCCCAGCAGTTCAAATCCTTTGAACACCTGTTGATCAAGCGTTCTTCGGAGCGCTTTTTTTGTTCGTTTGCTTGCCGACCTGCAGCGCTTACCCCTGCAATCCGTTAGTATCACTGGGTTCTGTCAGCAGTGTCGTGGACGTTGGCTCAGGAGCTTGTCTCCAGATCTCTCTTCCGAATGCAACACCGGCTGGCATTTTTCCCAAGGGAGGAGGTGTCCGTGTTTCACAGTGAGAAATGCAAGGGTCTGCTGATCGCGGAGAACGTCGTCTGATTTTCAGGGCGTAAGTTCCGAGTTCAAACGGTTCCGCGCCAGAGCGGACCCGGCGAGAGCCCCCATCCCTGCCGTCATGGCTGGGGTGGGGGCATCGTTCTGTTTGATGCCATTCACCTTGATGCAATTCACCGGCGGAGCCGCTCGATCAGTTGATCCAGCTGTTGGCGCGCTTCGGGTTGATCGTTTTCCCCTTTCGCAAGCAGCACCACGCCACTGGCAAAGCCGCGCACGCCGAAGCGGTGCCCCTCTTCTGTTGTCTCTCCTGTCATCTGATCCAATCGGCGTAGGGATCTGCGCAGCAGGGCCCGGTCGGAGGCGAAGGCGGCCTCATAGCGCGCCAACCAATCGAGATCCACGGCAATCCAATCGACCGTCCGTTCCTGCCCGTCCCGATCGCGGTAGTCAATGCCGTTGGGGAAGCGCACCAACACCTCCCGTTGGGCCAGGTGAGGCACCAGAGGCGTGCTGGCCGCCACGGTGGCATCTGCCGGGATCTTCTGCAGCAGGTTGCGGGCGGCCTGCCCGTGCTGCCACTGCTGCATCGGTGAGCTGTACACCCAGGGCTGCACGCTGTCGGGGATCAGGAACGAGAGGCTGCGGTTCGGATTGGCCATCAGGGTGAACAACAGCGAGAGCAGCAGGCAACCCAGCCAGACGCGCCGTAGTCGGCGGCTTTGAAACAGCGCTTCTCGGCGGCTCCACCATTCCAGGGCGCCGTAGAACAAACCAGGCACCACCAGCAGGGTGTAGCGCAGATTGATCGAGAGGGGATTGTTACTGCCCTGGGCGAGCAGCAAGCCCATCAGGGGCAAGCCCATCAGCAGCCAACTGTCCAGCGAGATCAAGGGGATCAGCATCAGCGGCAGCCCCTGGGCCAGCAGATAGCGCAGGGTTTCAAGCGGCGGCGAGACCAGCTCCCTGAGCACCAGCAGGGGCTGGCCCAGAGCGCTGCTCAGTACGCCCAGGCTGCTGGCTTGCTCGGCATCTCCGATGTACTGGCCAAAGTTCTCCACCATGAACCGGCGGGAGTTGTCGTCACTGAAGATCGGCATCAACAGGTTGGTCACCAGCAGCACCCAGCCAATCCCCAGCCCCCCCAGGGCCATGGCCAGCCCGAGGGGATGCTGTCGCCGCACCACCATCCAGAGGGCGATTCCCACCAGCAGAACGCCGGTGTCCTCCCGGATCAGCGGCAGGGCAACAGCGGCGACGGCCACCAACCACCAGCGCTGCCGCTGTAGCCCCAGCATCAACAGGAAAAAGGCCAGGGGGAGTTGGCAGAGATCGGTGAAGTTGCCCCAGGTGGGCCCGATCACCGCATTGGCGGCGTAGAAGCTGCAGGCCACGAAGGCCGCCAGACGGGGATCCACAAGCGTGTTGCGTGCCAGGCGATGCAGCACCAGCCCGGCGGCGGTGATCAACCCCACCTGCACCAGGGGAAGGGCCCAGATGCCAAACACCGCCACCAGCGGCGACCAGAGCAGCAGGATCGGCGTGAAGTGCTGGCCGAGGCGGTGATACCCCACGGCCGGCAGCTCTCCGGCATGGATCACGTTGGTGGAGAGCTGGGAGGAGAGCGTGCTTTCAAACGGGTGGCCCTGCAGGCCGCTCCAGAGCACCTGCAGAAAAATGCCCTGGTCGTAGGAGGCCGTCAGCACCTGGAGGCGCCACCACTGCAGCAGCAGCCCAACCACGGCAAATACGGCGGCAGCCAACAGCACAGTGCGTTGGCTGTCGGCCTCAGGGCTGCGCTTCATAACCTTCAAGAGCTTCAAATTCTCAGAAATCCGGGGCCTTGGTGGAACAGCGCCAACGTTGCCAGCTCTGATCGGCAACGGCCTCAAGTCGGCAAAGGGTGCCGTCGGTCAGCAGGGCGGCTGGCAAGCCGCTGGGCTCCTGACGGATCAGCAGGAAATCGGCGGGGATGGCCCCATCGGCTTGCTTCGGTAACGCTGCAATCGCCCTGCCGGCATACCAGCGCAGGCTTGGCCTTTGGCCGCTTTTCCCCTCCATGAAAATCTCCAAGGGTTGGGCGTCACCAGGCGCGGCCGCGCTTCTGGCCAGCTCTGCGGCCGGCAACACCGACCAGTGCTCATTCAACTCCCAGATCCAGAGCGGGCTGATAAACAGCAGCAGCAGCGACACACACCAGCCGGCGGCAAGCAGCATCAGCCCCTGCCGGCGGCGACAGCTGGAAGCCTGAACCAGCAGCAGGGCTCCGCCGGCCAGGCCCAGGCCTGCTGGAAAGGGCAGGAACCGATAGGCCCCGAGCCCGGGCAGAAGGCCTGGGGCGGCAGGGAGAATCAGCAGCGAAGTGGCCAGAAGGACCAGGCCCAGCAGGCCCCAGAACCAGGGCAGACGACGCAGAACCCCTGTGACCTTCCCAGAGAGAATCGAGGCGAGGACCGGTGCGCAGACCAGGCAGAACGGTGGCCAGAGCAGCAGGCTGTACCAGGGCAGCTGGGTTTGCAACGGCAACACCATCCAGGCGGTGGCCAGGCTCAACCCAAGGCTCCAGCGACCGGCCCGTTCGCGCCGCTGCCGCCAGGCCAGGGCCAGCCCGAAGGGCCAAAGCGGCAACCAGGGCCAGCCGCCCTCCAGCACCTCCAGCAAGGGCTCGATCGGCCCGCCGCTGTGGCTCTCCACAGAACTGGTGAGGCGCGAGAGTCCCTGGCCGCCCCACATCACCAGGGCCTGATCACCGCGCTGCAGCAGATGCCAACCGTGCCAGGCCAGGCCAGGGGCCAGGCCCAGCGCCAGGCCCAGGCCAAGCCAGGCCCAGTCGCGACCGCGAAGATCGCGGTCAAGCAGGCGCAGCAGCAAGCCGCTGGCCAGCACCGGCAGCACGACCGGCGCTTTGAGCAGCAGCAGGCCACTGGCGGCAAGTCCTGCGATGAACCCACCGGCGATCAGCCCAGCGGCTTTGGCTCGCCGCCGCTGGGCACGCAGCAGGCCCAACCAGAGCAGCACCATGGCCAGCAGTTGGACGCCATCGAGCATGGCCAGGCGACCGTGCCGGGCCAGGGGTAGCAGGGTCAGGGCGATCAGGGCGCTGCAGACGGCGGCGGTGCGCTCGCCTGGACGCAGGCGCAGCTGAAGCAGGCCGATCAGGGGCACCAGCAGGCTGGAGAGCAGCGCTGGTGCCAGCCGCACCAGCCATTCCGGTGGCAGCTCCTGGAGGCCATGGCCGCCCAGCTGCCGCCAGGCCTCGAAGCCCGCCGCCATCAGCCAGTGCAACCCAGGCGGCTTGTTCAGATAGGGCTCGCCCCAGTAGCTGGGCAGGAGGCGTTCTGGCCAGGGGCTCCAGCTGGTCTCCAGGGCCACCCTGGCCACGATCCCTTCGTCCCAGTCCCGCAGGGGCAGATCGCCGAGCCCGGCGGTGGCGAGCACCAGGGCCACCAGCCAGAGCAGCAGCAGAACAGGGCCGATCGGCAGCGTCGAGCGGGGCTCTAGTGGCTGGTTCATGGTTGCTTCGCGGCTGACTCCAGATTCCGGGTCACCTCTTCAATGGCGATCGGCAGCGAGCGGAAGCTTCCGCGCAGGCTCGCGGGTCTGCCGCTGAGGGCTCCGGAGAGATCGGCGAGGGCCTCAAGCACGGGCTGGCGCTGCTGCGTGGCTGCCCTGGCCGCCGCCTTGGCCGCCACGGCATGGGATCGCCAGGGATTCCAGCCGGCCAGCAGCACCACCGAGCGGTAGGCCGACGGCCAGGGGTTGGTGGGGTGGAGCCCCTCGAGGCGGCTGAACCAGCGGTCGGCCGTGACGGGGCGGTTCTGCAACACCGCCAGCAGGGCCAGGCTCCAGAGGGCTTCGTCGTCGTTGGGCTGGCTGCTGAGGCGGGCTTCAGCCCAGGCCTGAACCCGCTTCTGGTAGAGGAAGTGGCCATCGAGCTGGTGCTGGGGACCGATCGCGTCAAAAACTGCGGCAAGGCCGCTGGGCCCCGCTTCAAGGCCCTGGGCCAGGCGGATGAAGCTGGTGTCGAAGCGTTCCGGGGAGGGGGCCTGCGCTCGCCGCTGCCAGAGCTCCAGCTGCCGCCCCTCGCTCCATGGCCAGCTGGCGGCCAGGGCGAAGCGTGGATCGGAGCGCACCTGAGCGCCCAGCCTGCGTGAAGCCTTCCGCTTGGTGCCCTGGTCGCCCGTGGCGAGCAGCAGCCAGCTGGCCTGGCGGAGAATCAGCGCGTGCTCACGCCGCTGTTTGCCTGTTTCGCGGCCGACGATCCGTCCGCCGTTTCTCCTGCCGGCATGGGTGAAGGAGTGCTGGTTGAGATCTTTGCTGGTCGGAACCACCACAACGGTGACCGGGGCATCCTGAGCTTGGCGGCGAATGGCCGCGGTGATTGCGCCGATTGGGGCGCCTTCGTGGCTCTCGATCGCCTGGCTTTGGCCAACGGTGGTGCTCACGCCGGCGGCCAGCAGCCCGATTCCCAGCAGCCCGCCACCCAGCGGGGTGCCCCAGCGCCGCCTGGCCATGACGAACAGCTGCCACCAGCCGCCCGCCAGGAGCAACACCAGCAAGGGCAGCACGGGGGCCAGGTAGCGCGGGTCCTTGTTGGGGCTCAAGGTCGTGATCAGCCAGCCGCTGAGCGTGCAACCGATCAACCAGGCCCAGCCGCTGGGCAGGACCAGGCTTGTTTGCCCTGGGCTTTGCCTGGGGCTTTGTGGTGGCTGCCGCCAGCGCTGCAGAGCGGCCAGGCTGCCGCCCACGAGCCCGAGGCTGAGGCTGACCCAGCCCAGTTGCTGGGGCAGAAGACGCGGGTACCAGAGCAGGCTCGCCAGGCTGAAGGGATCGGGATCTCCCTCCGTGGTGGCCGCTTCCAGCACGGCCCGGTTGGTGCCGCCGATGGTGGTGATCCAGTTGTGGCGTAGCCAGGGCAGGCAGAGCCCCAGCACGGTGGCCAGGGCCACCAGCACCTGCAGCCGCCGCCCCCGTTGCCGCAAGCCCTGGAGAGCAGCCCAGAGGCACGGCGCCAGCAGCACCAACAGGGCGCTCTGTTTGACGAGCACGGCCGCCGCCACCGCCAGGGCCGCCGCGATCGCTTGACTCCAACGGCCACCTTCGGTATCGGGGGCTTGCCAGCGGCCGAGCAACCACAGGGCCAGCGTCGCCGTGGCCGCCAGCGGCAGATCCAGGGTGAAATCCACCCTCAACGCCGCCAGGGCGGGGCTGAGAGTGGTGAGGCTGGCGGCGAGCAAGCCGAATCCCGGGCCCAGCAACTGGCGTCCCCAGCAGCCCACCACCAGCAGCAACAACGCCTGCCAGAGCGCCAGTGCCCAGCTGGCCTGATCAGCGCTGTCGCCGGCGACGGCCATCACCGTGCCGTTGACCAGGCTGGCCAGCGGCGGAATTTTCGGGGAGAGATCCAGCAGGGCATCCCAGCCCTGCCAGCCTCCGGCAGGCAGCAGCCCCAGGGCGCGGCCATGGTCAACGGCGCTGTTGAGGTAATCGGCCTGGTCCCAGGCCGGCAGCCGCTGATCGAGCTGCAGCCAGAGCCTGTCGGCCAGGGTGCCCAGCACCCAGATCGTCGCCAGGGCCAGCCACCACCGCCGTTGTGGCATCGATCGGGAGGTCAGGGCATCCGACGCGTCAGTGCCGCCAGTTTGAACCTGCCGTGGCCTGCCAAGGACGTTGTGCGTTCTGTCACATCTCCCCTCGCCAAGCTGGCCCCCTTGAACGATGGTTGCCTTGTGCGCATTGCGCCAACTCGTGTGTGAGGACCTCATGAAACTTTTCCAGCAAATGCTGCTGGCGCCTGCAGCCCTTGGTCTGTTGGCACCAATGGCCGCTACGGCATCAGAGCTCAACATTGACGGCGTCAACCGCTACGCCGACTCCCAGGAGCAAGTCACCAGCATCACCCAGTTCAGTGATGTGCAGCCCACCGAGTGGGCCTACCAGGCTCTCTCCAACCTGGTGGAGCGCTACGGCTGCGTGGCTGGCTATCCCGATGGAACCTTCCGTGGCAAGCGCCCGCTGAGCCGCTGGGAAGCCGCTGCCCTGCTCAACGCCTGCCTGGACCGGATCACCGAGGTGACCGATGAACTCCGCCGGCTGATGAAGGAGTTTGAAACCGAACTGGCCGTGCTCAAGGGCCGGGTCGATGGCCTGGAGGCCAAAGTCGGCGAGCTGGAGGCCAATCAGTTCTCCACCACCACCAAGCTCAGCGGCCAAGCCACTTTCATTGTTGGCGCCAACTCCTATGGCGGTTCAGCCAGGGCTAGCATTGCTGAGTCCGTACTTTCAGGCGGCTCGGTACTTCCTGGTCAGAGATTCTCTGATGCTGCGGCTACCCAGCAGGGAGCTACAGCATTCAACTACGACCTGCGGCTTGACCTCGACACCAGCTTCACCGGTAAGGATCTGCTCCGCACTCGCCTTCGCGCCGGCAACTTCGGCTCCAGCCCTTGGGGTACTGGACCCGTCGGCCTGAACACCTTCGAAGTCGCCTTTGAAGAAGGCTCTGGTGCCAACAGCGTTGGCATTGACCGCCTCTTCTACCAGTTCCCCGTCGGCAAGAGTTTTACTGCCACCTTTGGTGCCAGAGTTCGTCAGGATGACATGCTTGCCGTATGGCCTAGCGTCTACCCGGCTGACACAGTTCTTGATGTCTTCACCTACGCCGGTGCTCCCGGTGCTTATTCCTTGGCTCTTGGCTCCGGTGCTGGCCTGTGGTGGCAGAGCGGTGGTTTTAGCATCAGTGCTAACTATGTAGCCGCTAATGGTAACAACGGCGGCCCTAACATCTTCTCGAATAACCCTGGCGGCATCGGTAACGAGTCCTCAGCTCAGACGGGTACTGCCCAAGTCGCTTGGAACAACGAGAACTTTGGCCTTGCTGCGACCTATACCTACACATCACCTCAGGGTGGTCTCGTTGGTCTGTACAGCGGTAACGGCACTCCGTTAGCCAATCTGGGCTTTGCTCTGTCTGACAGCGTGAATTCTGTTGGCATCAGCGCTTATTGGCAGCCTTCTAATTCCAGTTGGATTCCTTCGATCAGCACGGGTTGGGGTCTTAATTCCCACAACGCGAGTAGCAGCTCTGCCGGTGCTGTTGAAGACGTCATTGATGGCGCCGTGAGCCAGTCTTGGTATGTGGGTCTGCAGTGGACCGACGTCTTCATCAAGGGCAACGCCGCCGGCATGGCTGTCGGCCAGGCCACCTTCCTTACCAGCTGGGGTGATGACGACTTGATCGATCCCAACGACGGCAACTATGCCTGGGAGTGGTGGTATAAGTTCCAGGTTACCGACAATATCAGCGTGACACCTGCGATCTTCTACTTGAGTGCACCACTGGGTCAGCTCCAAAAGTCTGATAGCGACGAAACCTTCAACAACTTTGGCGGTCTCGTCAAGACCACCTTCAAGTTCTGATCTCAGCGATTCAATCTCTTGATCAGTGATCAACCTGGCTGACCCCTCACACAGTCAGCCATTCCTCCTTGCTTCTGCCGCGGCTTCTGTCGCGGCTTTTTTTTGGCCTTTTGAATCTCTCTTTGTGTGGGCACCCTTGTGCTGTTGCTTTGTTGGATGAGCCGGATTTGACTGTGCTGAAGCAGCAGGAGCAGCCGGCTTGTGCGTGTATCGCTGAGCACACCAAGTTGTGATCAGATGCGACAATTTTTTTGGCATATTCGATACACTTGCGCCAAGCTTCCTAACGGTCGCCCCCTCAATTGGTGTGAGGATCCAATGAAACTGTTCCAGAAATTCCTGCTGGCACCGGCTGCCCTTGGGCTGCTCAGTCCGCTGGCCGCGTCCGCTTCTGATTTGAATGTTGATGGCCTCAATCTTGAGGCCATCAACGCCTATGCCCGGCCTGGTTCCGCGAAAAGCCGGAATCAAGTCACCAGCATCACCCAGTTCTCCGATGTTCAGCCAACGGAATGGGCCTATCAGGCTCTCTCCAATCTGGTTGAGCGTTACGGCTGCGTGGCTGGCTATCCCGATGGCACCTTCCGCGGCAAGCGCCCGCTGAGCCGCTGGGAAGCCGCCGCCCTGCTCAACGCCTGCCTGGATCGGATCACCGAGGTGACCGATGAATTGCGCCGGCTGATGAAGGAGTTCGAGGTTGAACTCTCCGTGCTCAAGGGCCGGGTCGATGGCCTTGAGGCCAAAGTGGGTGAACTCGAAGCCAGTCAGTTCTCCACCACCACCGTGCTCAAAGGTGAAGCCACCTTCGTGCTTGGTGCGGTGAATGCCGGTGGAAATAGCTCATCCGGAGCCTTTGGCCCTGGCAATGATGCCGATAACTACAACCAGCAGTTCGGATCCACCAATTTCAGCTATGACGTTCGTCTCAATCTCGAGACGAGCTTCACCGGCAAGGATCTGCTGTTCACCCGTCTTCGTTCAGGCAACTTCGAAAACGCCTTTGCTGGCGATGGTGTGAACACTTCTGCTCTTGATCGAGCAAGCAGTGGGATCGGAGGGAATAACAGTGTCGGCGTTGACAGGCTCTACTATCGATTCCCAGTTGGCGATCAATTCACGTTTGTTGTTGGCCCCAGGGCTAGAAATACCGAATCCTTGGCTGTCACGCCTTCGGTTTATGGCAGCGGGATACTCGACTACTTCTCTGTTAACGGTGCTCCTGGCGTTTATAACAAAGCCACCGGTGCGCTGGTTGCTGCCATCTGGAGGCAGAATGTCGAGAAAGGTCGTGGTCGCTTCAGCTTCGCGGCGAACTACGTGGCGCAGCAAGGCAATGTTGGCCAGGTCTTTGACGGCAATCCCAATAACTGCTCAGGAAGCGAAGGTGGTATTGGTACCGATTGTGCTCGTGGCAGCATCACGGCCCAGCTGAACTACACTGCACCTCAGTGGAATGTTTCACTGGCCTATCGCTACGGCCAGCAAGGCACCAACTTCCGCCGTGGTACCAACTTCGTCTCCTCTAACAGTTGGTTCTTGGCCAACGGCGAGTCCAACAACTTTGCTGTCAACGCCTACTGGCAGCCCAAGAACCCTGGAATCATTCCTTCGATCAGCGTGGGCTGGGGCTTGAACTCTCTGTCCGATAACTCCATCAACAGCTCCGGCAATGAATTCGAAGATCCCTTTGTGACACAGTCGCAGAGCTGGTTCGCCGGCCTCAAGTGGAAGGATGTGTTTGCCAAGGGCAACGATGCCGGCATGGCTGTGGGCCAGGCCACCTTCGCCACCCAGTTGTCTCAGGGTTCCATTGATGGCCAGAACACCACACCCAACGACGGCAACTTCGTCTGGGAATGGTGGTACAAGTTCCAGGTCACCGATAACATCTCGGTGACTCCAGCGATCTTCTACCTCAGCCGTCCCCTCGGTCAGCTCACCAGTAGTAATGGCGATTTCAACGTTTTCGGCGGCCTGATTCAGACGAGGTTCAAATTCTGATCCGGTCCTGAACCCTTCAGGACCTTTTCCTCGCACACCACCTCCTTGGCCTCCCGGAAACGGGGGGCTTTTTGTTGGCAGCCGCAGACCTGGGGCAGAGGTGGAGATGATGGGAGAGACGGACGCATTCGATGGCATTGCCGCTCCCCACCGAGTTGTATGCCGTGCTCGGCATGCCCCCCTCAGCCAGTGCCGCTGAGCTCAAGGCGGCCTATCGAACCCTGGCCAAGCGGCACCATCCCGATGTGGGTGGCGATGCCAAGCGGATCCTCGCCCTCAACGCCGCCTGGGCCGTGCTGGGTGATCGGGAGAAGCGTCGCCGCTACGACGCCGAGCGCGGCAGGGTCGCTGGCCAGGGGGCGGCGGTGGTGCGGCCGGCTCGCGCCAGGGCCCGGCGTGACAGCGAGATCAGCGCCTGGCTGCGGCAGGTGTATGGGCCGATCGATCGTCTGCTGGCTCAGGTGATCAATCCGTTTCCAGCCCAGCTGCGCGCCCTCTCAGCCGATCCCTACGACGACGACCTGATGGCGACGTTCTGCGATTTTCTCGAGACCAGCCAGCAGAAACTCGAGAAGGTGGTGGCGCTCTATCGCTCCATGGCCTGCCCTGGCGTTGCCGCTGATGTGGGGCTCAGCCTTTATCACTGTTTCAGCCAAGTGCAGGATGCCCTGGCTGAATTTGAGCGCTACACGCTGGGTTACGTGGACAACTACCTCCACGACGGCAGAGAAATGCTGCGCGAAGCCAGGCAACTGCGTAGCCAGCTGCTGCAGGATCGCAAGCACTTAGAGGGGTGAGGTGGGGTGAAGCCTCAGCTCAGAATGGCTCAAGCTGGTCGGTGCGCAACCAGACATCGGGGATCGGCAGACTCCAGTGCAGCTGGGCGTAGTCACCCTTGAGGGCGAGCACCTCGCCGGGGCCTTCAAACAGATAGGCCGGTGGGGTGGGATCACTGGCGGACGCCTCCAGGCTGCCCGCATAGGCGCTCGCACTCACCTTCACCAGAGAGCCCTTCTTGAAAGCTGGTGCCGGTGTTTGGGCCATCTCAAAGACTTTGCGTCTCCATCAGGCTAGAACCCCCTCGACTCCGCTGCCTGCCTGTGACCACGAACCTGGCCGCCATGCTGGCCGTGTTCGGCGCCCTGCTGCTGGTCGCCGTACTGCTCGATACCTTCGCCTTCAAGGTACGCGTGCCCGGGATCTTGCTGGTGCTGGCGCTGGGCCTGCTCACCGACAACAACCTGGAGGCCATCCCCGGTGGAGCCAAGGCACTGCTCAGCCTGGCCAGGGCCGAAGAGGTGGCCCAGGTGGCCCTGGTGCTGGTGCTGTTCTTCGGTGGGCTCACCACCAACTGGGCCAGGGTCCTCAGCATCGTCAAGCCGGCCACCCGCCTGGCCACCGCCGGCTCCCTGATCACGGCTTTGCTGGTGATGGTGGCGGTGCTGGGCTTTCAGAGCCTGCCGGGCAGCCTGCTTCCCACCAGCCTGCCCCTGGCCCTGTTCGTAGGGGCCATGGTCTGCAGCACCGATGCGTCGGCCGTGATGGCGATGCTGCGGCCGCTCTCAGGCCACCTGCCACCCCGCTTGCTGGCCCTGATCGAGATGGAATCGGCTGTGAATGATCCGGTGGCCGTGGTGTTTGCGGGTCTGGCCCTGGCCCTGGCCAGCGCGGGCGGAGCGACCACGGCCCCGTCGGGGCTTGTGATCGACGTGGTACGCCAGTTCCTCCTCGGTGGCCTGTTGGGTTTCTTGGGCGGCAGCCTGGCCCAGCAGTTGCTGTCCACGCATCGGCGGCGGGTCAGCCCTTCGGTGCTGGCGGTGATGAGCCTGGCCGAGTTGATGCTGGTGGTGGGGGTCACCCAGTTGTTGGGCGGCAGTGGTCTGCTGGCGGCGTTCATCGTCGGGCTGGTGCTGGGAAACAGCCCGACGTGCGATCAGCCCGCCATGGAGGAGGCCCAGGCCGGCTTCGCCAAGATGGCCGAGCTGATGCTGTTTCTCTGCATGGGCCTGGTGGTGGATCCCCAGGAGGTGGTTCAGGCGTTGCCCTGGTCGTTGGCTTTGTTTCTGGTGATGTTGCTGGCGCGGAGCTTGATGGTGCAGGGGATGTTGCTGGGTTCGCCCTTTGGCCAGGCGGAGAAGACCTTTGTGGGCCTGGCCGGCCTGCGCGGGGCGGTGCCGATCGCCATGGCGATTCAGGCCGCCGCCAGCGATGTTTCCTGGGGGCGCCTGATGCCGTCCCTGGCCCTGGGGGTGGTGCTGATGGGTCTGCTCTTCCAGGGCTTTGCCCTGGTGCCCCTGGCCCGTCGCCTCGGCCTGACCACAACGTCAGCGGTGCTCCACGACCCCTACTCCTAGCCTGGGTTCCCACCAGCGATCGGAACCATCGGCATGCGGCTGCTTCTCCTGGGATGCACGGGCTTTGTTGGACGGGAGTTGGTCCCCTGGCTGCTGGAGCGTGGCCATGGCTGCACCGTGGTGAGCCGAGGCGCCAACAGCCTGGCTGGCCTGGATCATCCGCAGCTGCATCGGATTCAGGCCGATCCCTCCCAGACGGCCAGCTGGCAGCAAGCGCCGCTGGCTGAGGCCATCGCTGGCGCCGAAGGGGTGGTCAACCTGGCCGGTGAACCGATCGCCGAAAAGCGTTGGACCCCTGAGCACTGCCGCCTGCTGTTGGACAGCCGCGTGCAGACCACCCGCCTGCTGGTGGAGGCGATGGCCCTGCAGCAGCAGAAACCTGCGGTGCTCGTGAACGGCTCCGCGGTGGGTGTCTATGGCTCCAGCCCGGAGCAGCGCTTCGCTGAGACCAGCCCGGCAGCAGACGATTTCTTGGGTCGGCTCTGCAGCCAGTGGGAGGCGGCGGCGGCAGAAGCGGCGGCCTTCTCCCGGGTGGTGACCCTGCGCATCGGCATCGTGCTCGGGGCCGACGGCGGCGCCCTCGGCAAGATGTTGCCGGTGTTCCAGGCCGGTTTCGGTGGCCCGATCGGCACCGGGAGGCAATGGATGAGCTGGATCCAGCGCAGCGACCTCTGCCTGCTGATCGCCTCGGCGCTCGAGGATCCGGCTTTTGGCGGGGTCTACAACGCCGTGGCGCCCAACCCGGTTTCGATGAAAGAGTTCGCTGCCGCCCTCGGCAAGGCGCTGGGGCGGCCCAGCTTTCTGCCGGTGCCCGCCCCGGTGCTGCAGCTCATGCTCGGCGACGGCGCCCAGGTGGTTCTGGAGGGTCAGTACGTGCTGGCTGAGCGCCTGCAGCACCAAGGCTTCAACTTCCGTTATCCAGATCTTGCCGGCGCCCTCGCCGCTGCCACCACCCCAGCACCCCGCTGAGCACGGCAGCGGCCATCAGCAGGCCGATCGCCGGGGTGAACAGCGGTTCCCAGAGCTTCTGAAACAGGATCAGCGGCGCCTCCAGCTTCTGGCCATGCAGGCCCACGTGCAGGCCCACGGACACGGCGAACCAGAGGGCCCCGCCCATCACCACGAACACGTTCAGCACCAGCAGGCCGTCGATCCAGCCCTTCAATCGCTCCAGCCAGGGAAGGGAAGACGCTTCAGCCATCCAGCACCGCCAGGATCTCTGCAACCATTCTGGCTGAGCCGCCCGGACCTCCGATCCGCTCCAATCCATTGCTTCGGCAGCGTTCGGCCCACTCCGGGCCCTCGCCCAGGGCCTTGAGCTGGCTTGTGAGCAGCTCGGCGCAGCCCATCAGGCTCTGCTCCGAGCCCGGCTCGCCGTCTGTGCAGGCCAGCGAACTCCCCAGCAGCCGTCGCTGGGCCTCGGCGAAGGCAGGGGTGAACTGGGGGCCGCAGCCGGCCAGTTGTACCACCGGTTTGCCCAGCCCCACGGCCTGCTCAGCAGCGGTGCCGGTCATCGAGAGCAGCAGATTGGAGCGCTGCAGCACCGTTGGGAATTGCCCCCAGCGGAGTTGGAGCTCCAGGCTGCCGCGCCGCAGGGTCTGTCCCTCAAGCCGCCACCCCTGCCTGGCGGCCAGCTCCGCCACCTGCCCGGCCTGGAAATCCTTGACCAACGCCGCCGTCAGCCCGAGCCGTTCCGGTTTCTGGAGGGGTGGCGGCAGGCGGATGAGCACCTCCAGCATCAAGGCCAGATTGCGCTGGGCCTCCGGCAGGCGGCTGCCTGGCAGGAGGCCCAGATGCTGCCGCGACGCCGTGGGCGCGCTGGCCCCAGCCAAGGCGGGATCAAGAAAGGGATTGCCGAGGAACTGCACGCTGCGGCCCAGCTGGGCGCTGAGGTCGGCGGCGCTGAGGGCGTCGCGGCTGAACACGCGCCGGAAGCGTCGGCTTCTCAGGCAGGCGCCGCAGGGCCAGGGCAGCCGCAGCCGACCCTCGTAGTGGCTGGAGTAGGCCACCAGATAGGTGACAACAGACCTGCGGCTGCACCAGGCAAACAGGACTGGCAGCACATCACCGATCACCACCACCAGGTCCACCGAGCGGCTTCGCCGCAGGAACAGCCCCAGCCTCCGCAACAGGTAGGTGGCCTGGCCCTGGAACACCTCCGTCAGCCTGCCTCCCAGGCTGGTGTAACCCAGCCCGCCGGTGCTGAACTCCCGGGTCTGGCCGAGCACGCTCAGGCCCGCCTGCCGGTAGGCGGCGCCGTGCCCCACCAGTGGCACTGCGGCCACTGCAACACCCCGGGCCTGAAGCCGCTGGCCAATCAGGCTGCCGCTGAGATCCTCTCCATGGCCATTGCTGAGCAACAGAACGCGCGTCACGGCGTTTGGCCTCCCGCCCTCAACGGGCTCAGCCCTGCAACCAGTCCCTCACCTTCTCCAGCGAGCGCCAACCGGGCTTGCGGCGCAATCCATCGGCGATCGAGGCCTGCAGGTCGGCCGAGAGTTCAGGCGCCATCGCCGTGACCCGCAACACCAGATCGATGTGCTCGCGCACTCCCTTGGCGCCCGTGTCGAGCATGGCCAGGCAGAGATTGATCCTGGCCTGGGGGTCCTGGGGGTTGAGCTTCACCGCTGTGCGAGCGGAGCGCAGGCCCGGCTCGGGCTGATCGTCCAGCAGCTGCAACCAGGACAGGCAAGTCCAGGCGGCTGACAGGCGCGGCGCCTGGGCCGTGATGGCGAGGAAATCATCGATCACCTCGGCGGCCGGGGCACCGCCCTGATAACGGCCCATCGCCTGATCGAACAGGGATTCCGTGGTGTCCGTGGGGGCCGACATCGGCTAACGCTCTGGCGGGTCAGGCGATCAGATTCCCACGCCGCCGGACCGCAGGACGCTGCCGGCCGGCGCGCTCAGACGGCGAAGGAGCTGCCGCAACCGCAGGTCTGGCTGGCATTGGGATTGGTGAAGTTGAAGCCACCGCCGATCAGGGCCGAGCTGAAATCAAGCTGCATCCCATAGATGTACAGCAGGCTTTTGGGGTCGCAGACCACCCGAAAGCTGGCTGCCCCGGACGGTTCATAGACGTAGACCTCGTCGCCTGGAAGGATCGAATCGGCTTCGACGAAATCCATCGTGTAGCTCATGCCGCTGCAGCCGCCGGAGCGCACGCCCACCCGCAGCAGTTTCTGATCGCCCAGCTGCTGGGTGAGGCCGGCCAGCTGCTTCATGGCCGGATCGGTGATCAGGATGCCTTTGCCGTCCTTGCCGGTGTGGGCCGTGGCGGCCGGTGGATTGGAGATCGCGCTGGTCATCGGTGCCGCCTCAGAGGATCTGGTCTGTCTTATGGGCACTCTATGGACGTCCGGCCAACTTCGGGCAACCGCAGCCCGGCTGGCCGGCTCCATAGAGTCTTGATCTCCTGGAGCAGGCAAGGTGCGAGTCGCCATCGTGGGTGCGGGTCTGGCGGGTCTCTCGGCCGCCGTGGATCTGTGTGAGGCCGGCCACCAGGTGGATCTCTACGAATCCCGTCCGTTCGTCGGCGGCAAGGTGGGCAGCTGGGAGGACGCCGACGGCAACCACATCGAGATGGGGTTGCACGTGTTCTTTTTTAATTACGCCAACCTGTTTGCCTTGATGCGCAAGGTGGGGGCGTTCGAGAACCTCCTCCCCAAAGACCACACCCACCTGTTCGTGAACAAGGGGGGCGACCTGCGGGAGCTGGATTTTCGCTTTTTAATCGGCGCCCCGTTCAACGGCCTCAAGGCTTTCTTCACCACGCCCCAGCTCGACTGGATCGACAAGCTGCGCAATGCCCTGGCCCTGGGCACCAGCCCGATCGTGCGCGGACTGATCGACTACGACGGTGCCATGAAGGTGATCCGCGAGCTGGATCGGATCAGTTTCAAGGAGTGGTTCCTCAGCCACGGTGGCAGCGAGCGCAGCCTGCAGCGGCTCTGGGACCCGATCTCCTATGCCCTGGGTTTCATCGATTGCGGCGCCATGTCGGCCCGCTGCATGCTGACCATCTTCTTGATGTTCGCGTCGAAAACCGAGGCCTCCAAGCTCAACTTGCTCAAGGGGTCGCCCCATCGCTGGCTGCATCGACCGATCCTGGATTACATCGAGGCCCGCGGTGCCCGCCTGCATCTGCGCCATCGCGTCAAGGAGGTGCACTACCACCAGGACGGCGCCGACGCTCCCGAGGTGAGCGCCCTCACCCTGGGCACCCCGGACGGGGAGCGGGTGATTGAGGCCGATGCCTACCTGGCGGCCTGCGATGTGCCGGGGATCCAGCGCCTCCTGCCCCAGGCCTGGCGGCGCTACCCCCAGTTCGAGCACATCTACAAACTCGATACGGTGCCTGTGGCCACGGTGCAGCTCCGCTACGACGGCTGGGTGACCGAGCTCGGTGAATCGGCCGAGCAGGAGCGGGCCCGCCGTGACCTGGGAACCCCCAGCGGCTTGAACAATCTTCTTTACACCGCTGACGCCGATTTCAGTTGCTTCGCTGACCTCGCCTTGGCCAGCCCCGCCGATTACCGTCGAGAGGGCCAGGGATCCCTGCTGCAGTGCGTGCTCACGCCGGGGGATCCCTGGATTTCCCGCAAGAACGCGGAAATCGTCGCCGACGTTGATGCCCAGGTGCGGCAGCTGTTTCCCTCGGCGAAGACTCTCACCTTGACCTGGAGCAACGTGATGAAATTGGCCCAGTCGCTCTACCGTGAGGCGCCTGGCATGGAGCCCTATCGCCCAGAGCAGCGCACACCGGTTCGAAATTTCTTCCTGGCCGGCAGTTACACGCGCCAGGATTACATCGATTCGATGGAAGGGGCCACGATGAGCGGTCGCCTGGCTGCTGCGGTGATTCTTGACCAGCCGGCACGGCTGGCCAGCAGCGCTGTGGTGGCCTGATCAGCATGGGCCGTTGGATGGAGCACAGCGTCACCACCGATATCCAGGCTTCGGCTGAGCGGGTCTGGGAGGTTTGGAGTGACCTTGAGGCGATGCCGCGCTGGATGCGCTGGATTGAATCGGTCAAAACCCTGGAGGATCCCGATCTCACCGACTGGACCCTCTCAGCCCAGGGGTTCCGCTTCCACTGGAAAGCCAGAATCAGCCAGCGGGTTGAAGCCCAGCAGCTGCACTGGGAATCGGTGGGAGGACTACCCACCAAAGGGGCGGTGCGCTTCTATCCCCAGACCCCTTCACTCACCGCCGTTCGGCTGACGGTCAGCTACGAGTTGCCCGGGGTGCTTGCCCCCTTGATGGAACCAGCCATCCTGGGGGGAATTGTGACCAGGGAGCTCCAGGCCAATCTGGATCGCTTCAGGGACCTTGTTGAAGGTGATCTTCCAAGCCGTTGAGGACGAAAGCAGCAGGGCCAAACTGCTGCTGCTGCTGCCAGGACTCCTGGCCCTGATCGCCTGCGGCGGAACGCCACCTCCATCGTCACCGTCTCCCGAGGCCCAGGCTCCTGCAGCTGACCCTGCCACCGCACTTCTGGCACCCAAGTCCGCAGCACAGACCGAGCGCTCCGCCACAACGATCGGCAAGGCCTTCACTCCACTGCCCACTGGGCAACAGGTGTTGGCCGCCAGTGCGGAGCGTCGCAGCGATCCCTTCGCTCCTCTTCCCGACGCCAGGGGACCTCAGCCCGTGGCCACCTCTGGTTCCGCGCCCGTCGCTAGCTCCGCCAAGGCCAATCCCACGCCCTCTTCGAAGGCGACACCGGTGGCACTGCCGCCAGGGTTTCAGTTCAACGGCGTTATCAGTGTTGCCGGGGTTAAGCAGGCTCTGGTGGCCTTCGGCAACGAGAGCGGCAGCGTTTCGATCGGCGATCAAGGGGGCAGTCAGACGCCCATGCTTCCCCCCGGCTGGAGCGTCGCCTCGATCGATGCCGGCAACGGCAGCCTCCAGCTGCGTTCGGGCAAGCAGCTGGTCACCACCTGGCTCAGTCCGGCGTTGCCCTGAGCAGCGGTCGCCCCGCCAGGCTGGCGATGCAGGCCTGCACCAGACCGCTGAGGTCGTAGGGATCGGCCTCAGCATCCACCCGGCCGAGCAGCTCCCTGCAGGTGCGGCTGGTCTGGGGGCCGATCGAGATCAAGGCCACCGGCGCCAGCTGGCGCTGCCAGTCGTCACCGAAGCTGCGCTGCAGCAGCCGGCAGGTATGGATCACCGTTTTGCCGCTGCTGAAGGTGAGCGCATCGATGCGGCCCTGCTCGAGGGCAAGGGCGGTGGCGACGGGCATGCGGGCCGGGCAGCGCGATTCATAGGCGGCCGCTTCAACGACCCGGGCGCCGGCCTCGGCAAAGGCTTCGCCCAGCAAGGTGCGCCCGCCGCTCTGGACACGTGGCAGCAGCAGCCGCAGGCCCCAGCCAGACACGGGAAAGTTCTCGATCAGGCTGTCGGCGACGAAAGTTGGCGGCACGAAATCCGCCGGTGCCCGCAGCGCTTCAAGGCGCGCAGCGGTTTTTCGGCCCACTGCCGCGATTTTCACCGTGCCGGGGCGTCGCGAGAGATTGGTGCCGATCCGCTCCAGTCGCTGCTCCACGGCGTCGACGCCATTACTGCTCGAGAAGATCAGCCAGTGGAAGTCGGCGAGTTCGCCGAGGGCATCGTCAAGCGGGCCCCATTCGTCCGGGGGGCCAATCACCAGGGCCGGCAGGTCGAGCACCTGGGCGCCGGCTCGCTCGAACCGTTGCCGGGCTTCGGCGAGCTGACTCTCGGCCCTGGTCACCACAATGGTGCGGTCCTGTAGGGGTGGCCGCCACGCTGCGCCCATGGGCTCAGGCCTCCAGCTTGATGGTGGCTCCGGCCTGCTGCCGCAGCCGGCTGGCTTCCTGATGCCGGCCTTGGAGGCTCAGCAGCTGGATTGCCTGGCGAAAGCTGGCCCGTGCCGCATCGATGTTGCCGCCGAGAAGCTGAGCCACGGCAAGGTTCTGATGGGTTTCGGGGTGGTCGGGATCGCACTCCAGGGCGGTGGCGTAGGCCTCCAGCGCCCCGGCGATCGCGCCCTGCCTGCGGCGGATCAGCCCCAGGTTGAGCCAGCCAGTGGCCAGCTCTGGCGCGCTGCGGGCGGCCTGTTCTGCCAGTGCCAGGGCGGCCTCGCTCTCGCCCTGGCGCAGCAGCAGGGCGCTGAGGTTCAGCTGCGCCGCGAAGCTCAGCCGCGGATCCAGTGGCAGGGCCAGGGCCTGGCGGTAGTGGCTGATGGCCTGCTCGGGAGCCGCCGGAGCTTCGGCCATCGCCAGGTGCAGCAGCAGTTCGTAGCGCTCAGGATGGGCCTGCTCGGGACAGTGGGCCAGCCCGTCGCGCAGCAGCAGCTGGGCGCGATCCAGTCGTCCTTCGCTGATCTCCAGCCCAGCCAACTTGGCGCTGGCGTAGGGATCGCCGGGGTGCTCGCGCAGCTCCTGCTCCATGGCACGGCGCAGGCGGTTGGCCTTGTTGCCAGCGGACAGCAGCTCCGGCCTGTAGCCGTCATGGCAGAGGGCCGGCTGGGGGCAATCGGCAATGCGCCAATGGGGCTCCTTGGCGCACAAGGCAAGCACGCTGTCGTCCACCATCGCGTGGTACGGGCGGCTCCAGCGGATGTCTGGATGGCGCCGGAACAGCCGGCTCACCCTGGAATAGGGCGACTGCTTGGCGCCACGCTCGAAGCGCAACAGGTTGATCAGCAGCAGGTCAGGCTGGGCCATCAACTGTCGCAACGGCTCCCAGGCCTCCGGCAGAAGCTGCTCGTCGGCATCGAGCACCAGCACCCAATCGCCGTTGACCCAGCCCAGGGCCAAGTTGCGCGCCGGGGCGAAGTCACCGGGCCAGGGGATGGTGTGAACCGTGGCGCCGTGCTGCCGCGCGATCGCGGCTGTCGCATCGCGGGAGCCGGTGTCGACCACCACCTGCTCATCCACGAAGCCCTGCACCGACGTCAGGCAGGCGGCGAGCCGCTCCGCCTCGTCCCGCACGATCATCGAGAGGCTGAGCATCGAGAGGGCAGCGCTTGGAGGGAGACTAAGGGGCCTCTCCGCCCCAGCTCGGCGCTCGCTTTGGGTGTACCCCCATCTGGTGGCAATCCGGTTGAACCTCCTGGCGGTACATCTCCTGCCCTTTGTCACGGGCCGATCCCTGGCAACACCCACAGCCTGGACGCGCTAAGCAGGGCACCTCCCCTGGTTTCTCCGCCGCGCCGATCCACGCAGACCCACGCAAACCCACTGTTTCAACCCGTTGCTGAGTTTCGATGACCACCGTTGATGCCTTCTGGCTGCTCCATCCCTTCCTCGCGGTGGTGTTGGTTTATCCCCTCCTGGGTGTGGTGCTGCGGCTGGCCCAGCAGACCCGCAGCCGGCGTCTCCAGCAGGTCAAGCATCCGCCCACGGTGGGCCGGGACCATGCCGATCTGGGCAAGTGGTTGGCCGGCGGGGTGGTGGGCATCGTGCTGATCGCCCTGGTGGTGGTCATCGCCACCAAGAACACGCTTCAGGAGTTCACCGGTGGGGCCCCACGGCTGGCCTTGCTGCTGCTGGCGCTGATCGGCACCACTGTGGCCTTCGTGGCGCTCTGGCGGGCACGAAAGCCGATCTACCGCGCTGCCTTCGCTTTCATCTGTTGGGCTGGGGTGATTGCCCTCGGGCTGCAGCCCGAGGTGTTTCGTCTCGGCGACAATCCGCTCGAGCCGGCCTTCTGGCAATCGCATTTCTGGGGCGGTGCCGGCCTGACCGGCCTGATGCTGTTTTCGGTGGCCAGCCGCCCGGAAATCCATAAGCACCTGCACTGGCGGCGCTGGCACATCGCCATGAACTGCTTGGCGGCGGTGATTTTCATGGCCCAGGGCTGGACCGGACCGCGCGATCTGCTGGAGATTCCGCTCAGCTGGCAGAAGCCCACGATCTTCAGCTGCGACTTCGAAGCACGCACCTGTCCCACGCCCGCGCCTGCCCCTTAGCGGGCCCTAGTCGGTGAAACCGCCTTCGATGCCGCCTGCGCCCAGTCCGAGGCGCTCGAGCAGCATGGCCTGGGCGAGAGGCATCTGCCCCGGGCTGTAGGCCGCGGGCAGATCGGCTGGCAGCAACGGCTGCAACGTTTGCCAGAGATAGGGGCTGCCGTAAACGGCGAGCCCGGCCAGGCGCCCGGCTCCCAGCAGCTGGGTCACTACCGCAGGCCAGGGTTCCTCCCCGCCCGCACTTCCCCGGAAGGGATTCCCGCGCACGAACAGCTGCAGCAGCACCGGGCCGGCCGGTAGCCGCTCCAGGGCCAGGGGTGCGCTGGTGTCGTTGTTCCAGGGGCTCGGGCTGCGTCCATCGATCAGGCAGGCCGCGTAGCCCAAAGCGGTCGGGCGCTGCAGGGCCGGTGCCATCAGCGGCAGGAAGGCGTTGGCCACGCTGCTGTCGAGCCGGATCAGGTTCAGGCCTGGCCCCGCCGGTAGCTGGGCCACACCCTGAGCCTGCAGGCTCAGCGTCGCCAGTTCCCTGGCCAGTGCCCGTTCTGCGTTCGATTCGAGCCCTTCGAGATCGCCGAGAGACAGCGCATCGCCTGGGTCCGGGGCCGGCAGCGACGTAGAGGAGAGTGCGCGCTCGCGCCGCTCCAGGCTCTGCTCGAGCCGGGCCATGGGGATCCGCCCGCTCTGCAGGGCTTCGAGCAGGGCTTCGATGGCGGCATCGGCGTCGGCGGGCATCAACAGCAGGTCGGAGCCGGCGGCAAAGGCCAGCACCGCCGCTTCGCCAGCGCCCCACTGCCCGGCGATCGCCTCCATCACCAGGGCATCGGTCACCACAAGCCCAGCGAAGCCGAGGTCCTGGCGCAGCAGCTGATCGAGCACTGCCGCTGAAAGGGTGGCCGGACGCTGGGGATCCAGTGCCGGCAGTTGCAGGTGGGCGGTCATCACACTGGCGACCCCGGCCGCGATCGCCTGGCGGAAGGGGGGCAGCTCCAGGGCCTCAAGCCGCTCGCGGTCGTGGGCGAGAACGGGCAGCTCCAGGTGTGAATCGCTGCTGGTGTCGCCGTGGCCGGGGAAGTGTTTGGCGCAGGCCAGCACCCCCTCGGCCTGGGTGCCGAGGAGAAAGGCGGTCGCCAGCTCTCCGACGCTGCCTGGATCTTCCCCCCAGGCCCGCACGTTGATGACCGGGTTGGCCGGGTTGTTGTTGACATCACAGACCGGCGCCAGTACCCAGTTCAGACCCAGCAGGCGAGCCTGGCGGCCAGTGCAGCGCCCGTAGGCGGTCGCCAGAAGGACGGCCCTGGCAGGATCGCTGCGGTGGAGCAGACCGAGGGCCATCGGCGGAACCAGCCAGCTGGCCCCCTCAAAGCGTTGGCCGACCCCTTCTTCGACATCGGCGCAGAGCAGCAGGGGATGGCCCGCCCAGGCCCGGAGCTGGCCCGTGCGCAGGCGCAGCTCGGCGGCACTGCCACCGAGGAGAATCACTCCGCCCACGCCCAGGCGCAACAGCCGCTGCAGCTCCGCATTGGGCAGCTCCCAGCGGGGATAGCGGCGCTGGCCATCGCTGAGATGGCCGCTGCCACGCAACACGACCAGGCGCGCCACCTGCTCCTTCAAGCTCAAGCGGCGCCAGTCAGGCTGGGCTGTCATCGCGGGTTAGCTCATCAACGCCTGGTTCATCGCTGCCAGCTGGAATCTCTCCCCGCTCCAGCCGTTGCCGCCCGAGTTGGTTGAGCAGCCCCAGCACCGTGGTGCCTTTTTCGATGCCGCGATCGAGCTGGAAGATCACCTCAGGGGTGCGCCGCAGCTTGAGCCTGCGGCCCAGTTCCCCTTTGACAAAAGGCGTGGCCGATTTCAGCCCGGCCAAGGCTTCCTGGCGGTCATCTTCGCTGCCGAAGATGCTCACGAAAATTTTGCAGTGCTGCAGGTCGCCGGCCACCTCCACCGTGGTGACGCTGACCATGCCCAGGGCAATGCGTTCGTCCTTAAGCCCATGGACGAGCAGTTCACTCACCTCTCGCCGGATCAGCGCCGCGACCCGCTCCACCCGTCGGCCCTGTGCCATGCCTAAGCCAGTGGTGAGGGGTTCACCATCGCACGCAGCACCAGGGTGAGGCTGAGCATGCCGCTGACCAGGGCGCCCACCAGGGCGACGGCGGTGACCGGGTTGCTGCGCCGCTTGGCCAGCGGCTCGAACACCGAGTTGAACACCCCCAGGCTGATGGCCACCAGATAACGCGGATAGCGCGTCACGTTCAGGAAAAAGTCCTTCATGGCAGGCGGTATGGCGCGGCAGTCCCAGCGCGAGGCGTGGCGGAATCACAGCTACTCTGCCGCCACGGGGTCCGAGGCGACGAAGTTGGAGCTTTTTCAGTTCAGGCATTCTTCCTTCTGCGAGAAGGTTCGGCTGGTCTTGGCCGCCAGACAACTCGACTACACCGTGATCGAGGTCACCCCTGGCCTGGGTCAGCTCGACTTGTTCCGGCTCTCTGGCCAGCGCCAGGTGCCCGTGCTCCGCGATGGAGCGGAGGTGATCGCCGATTCATCCGCCATTGCCGACTATCTGGAGCGCAAAGGCGAGGGTGTGTCGCTGCTCCCCAGCGATCCGCTCGAACGTGCCCGCGTCCTCCTGCTCGAAGACTGGGCCGATACGGCCATGGCCGCCGGGGTTCGCCTGGCCCTGCTCCAGGCCGCCAGCCACGACGGCCTGCTGCGCAGCGCCTTGCTGCCCGAAGCAACGCCGGGGCCACTGCGCTCCCTGGTTGGGGCCTTGCCCGGGGAACTGCTCACTGGCCTTGGAGAGCTGATCGGGCGTGACGGCCGTCAGCAGTTGCAGGCCAGCCTGGAGCAGCTGGCGGTGCTGGCCGCTGGTCGCCCCTTTCTGGTCGGCGATCAGTTGTCCTTGGCTGATCTGGCTGTGGCCGCCCAGCTCTCCCTGCTCAAGTTCCCCGCCAGCGCCGGTGCGCCCCTGGCCGGCCAGGGCGTTCCTGGCTTTGCCGACCATCCCCTGCTGGTTTCCCTGTTCGACTGGCGGGACCGGCTCTACCTGAGCCTTGGCCGCGGTGGGGTGGGCGTTCCAGATCAGGCCCCAGACTGAACCGACACCCTGTGCCATGTCCGATCCCCTGCTGCGCGAACTTGATCACTACGTGGTTCTCGAGCCCCAGGTGGGCGAGCGCACCCTGACGGCAGCCGAGACCCTCGATTGGCTGATCGAGCGGCTGGCGGCGCTGCCGGAGCCTCCCAGTGATCTGGTTGCCCTTCCTGACAACCGGGCCCGGGCCGAACGCTTGCTCGACACCGCCTGCGAACTGGAGCTGGAGCCCGGCGTTGCCGTGCAGTGGTTCGCCGTGCGTCTGGAGCCGCCCCGCCGTTAACGGTCTTTGAGCACGCCGGGCAACGCCTCAAGCACCTGTTGGGCCACCGCGCCAGCCGGCCGGCCGTCCTGCTGGATCTGCAGGTCCGCCTGGGCATAGAGCGGCTGTCGCTGCGCCATTAGCTCCGCCAGGCTCATGGCCGGATCGGTGCTGGCCTGCATCAAGGGGCGCGGGGTTGGATCGGCGTTCAGCCTTTCGAGCACCAGGGGCAGCGGTGCATCCAGCCAGACCACCAACCCCTGTTGCAGCTGGCCCCAGTTCTCGCGTCGCAACACCACGCCGCCGCCGGTGGCCACAACCAGCGAATGCCAGGCCGAGATCCGCGCGAGTACGGAGGCCTCAAGCTCACGGAACCCGGCTTCGCCATCGGTTCTGAACACGTCTGGGATCGGTCGTCCCGCGGCCTGCTCCAGAACCTGGTCGGCGTCAACGAAGCGATAGCCCAGAGCGTCGGCCAGGGGGCGGCCGACGGCGCTCTTGCCGGCGCCCATCATGCCGACCAAATAAATGTTGATGCCGCCAAGACGCTCGCTCAGGGCCTGCGGGGAAGTCTGCGCAGATGGTTGCGGCAAAGGCTGTGGCAATGGGCTGGGATCGGAAGCAGACAAGGGCGGGGAGCGGCCTGATGGGGACTGGCGTGGCGCTGGAGGGTGGATGGCCCAACCAGCTCTGCCTGATCACGCTCCCTAGGATGACCCAACTGCCGGGACGATCAAGGATGACCACAACGTTGACCCCACCAACGCTGTGCGAGCCTCCCGGGCCGACGCTGGCTGGCGCCCATGGCCAGGGGCGACCCTGCGTGATCACCCGCCGGGCCACGTTCAGCTCCAGCCATCTCTATCGGCTGCCGGAGTTAAGTGATGCGCAGAACGAGGCCAGGTTCGGCCGTTGCAGCCTGGCCCCGGGCCATGGCCACAACTATGAACTGATCGTGTCGATGGCTGGTGGTCTCGACCAGGACGGCATGGTGCTGAACCTCTCGGATGTCAAGCACGCCATCCGGCGTGAGGTGACCGAGCCCCTCGACTTCCGCTTCCTCAACGACTGCTGGCCCGAATTTGATCTCAGCCGGCCCGAGGGCCGACTGCCCACCACCGAAGCCCTGCTCCAGGCGATCTGGCAGCGCCTGGCGCCGCATCTGCCCCTGATCGGTCTGCGCCTCTACGAACAACCCACCCTCTGGGCCGACCTGCTCGACAACACCATGGAAGCCTTCCTCTCGATTCGCACTCACTTCGCTGCCGCCCACCGGCTGGCCCGTCCCGAGCTCTCCCAGGCCGAGAACGAGCAGATCTACGGCAAGTGCGCCCGCCCCCACGGCCATGGCCACAACTACCTGCTCGATGTCACGGTGCGCGGCACGATCGATCCGCGTACCGGCATGGTCTGCGACCTGGCCGTGCTGCAGCAGCTGGTGAACAATCTGGTGGTGGAGCCCTTCGATCACACCTTCCTCAACAAGGATGTGGCCCATTTCGCCGCCTGCGTGCCCACCGCCGAAAACATCGCCCTGCACATCGCCGACCTGCTGACGGCACCGATTGCCGCCGCGGGCGCCAGCTTGCATAAGGTGCGCCTGCAGGAGAGCCCGAACAATGCCGCCGAGGTCTTTGCCGAAGTGCCGCTTCTGGAGATGCGGCCGGCATCGCTGGAGGCCCTCGCCGCCGTTTGAGCCCACGGCCCTGGCTGCGCTTGGTGTTGGCGGTCAGCCTCGACGGCCGACTGGCTCCCCCGAGTGGCGGCGCAGCCCAGCTCGGAGGCCGAGGTGATCGCCAGGTGTTGGAAGAGGCCCTGGCCTGGGCCGATGGCTGCCTGATTGGCGCAGGCACCCTCAGGCAGCACGGCGACACCTGCCTGATCCATCGGCCCCAGCTGCTTGAAGCCCGGCTGGGCAGCTGCCGCTCGCCACAGCCGATCGCCGTGGTGGTCAGCCGTCAGGGCCTGCTGGATCCATGCCTGCCCTTTTTCGATCAGCCGCTGGAGCGCTGGTTGCTGCAGGCAGGGCCGCTTCGGGCCTCTGGTGTCCGCGCCGGCTTCTCGCGCCTGTTGCGGCTGGAAGCCTGGCCGGAGAGCTTAGAAGCGCTTCAACGGTTGGGGTTGGAGCGGCTGGTGCTGCTCGGTGGCGCCGAGCTGGCATCCGCCCTGCTGGCTGAGCAGTTGGTGGACGAGCTCCAGCTCACCGTCTGCCCGGTCCTGCTGGGTGGCCCCCACGGCTGGGTGCCATGGGCGGCGTCGATCCCCCCGCAAAACTGGGACCTGCTGGAGCAACGCCCGCTCGGAGAGGGAGAACTGCTGCTGCGCTACCGCCGGGTTCGGCACCAAGACCGGTAGCCAAGATGGAGCAAGCCATCCACCGATCGGCCTGATTGAGCAGCTACCCCGCTGACCCTTTGACCGATTAACCCGAAGGGATCCGGAAGCGCTTTTGCAGCTTCTGCAGTGGCACATCCTTAAGGGTGTCGCTGGGAAGTCCGAGCAGACGGGCGGCGCAGCGTTTGATCACCACTTCGATGTCGTCGCCCAACCGGCCAGCCAGCATCTCGGTCATCACCCCGAGACTGCGTCCGCTGGATTCGGCTTCCTTGATCAGGCATTGGCTGGCGCTCCCGGCTACCTGGCGGCACGGCCCCCTGAGGATCTCTTCAAGGGCGGCCTGGTTGCCGGCTGCCGCGTCCAGGCAGATCTCGCTCAGCCGTCGCTCGAGCTGGGGGCGCATCAACTGCAGAACAGGACCCAACAAGCCGGCCCGCGCGGGCGCAGCCCTGAGCGCAACGGTGCTCAGGGCTGCGGCAGCGAGGGCGCCCAGCAGTGCTGGGGGGATCGCGACAGGGCGCTCGGTCATTGGCCTCATCCGGTTAGTTTTGCGCAGCCGCCCCTCGGCCGGATCCCCTTTGCACCATGGCTGAGCTGCTGGCCCGCTGGCATCGGGCGATGGAGGAGATCCCCGAAGCGCAATGGCAGGCGCTGACAGCCCCGGCCGGCTTGCCGTTCTACAGCTGGCGCTGGCTGCAGGGGCTTGAAACCTCCGGCAGTGTGGCGCCCCGCCAGGGTTGGCAACCGTGCCATCTGAGCCTCTGGCGCGAGCACAACCTCATCGCCGTGGCGCCGCTCTATCTCAAGGGCCACAGCTATGGCGAGTTCGTTTTTGATCAATCGTTCGCCCAGTTGGCTGGTCAGCTGGGCCTGCGCTACTACCCGAAACTGCTGGGGATGAGCCCGGTCAGTCCGGTGCAGGGCTACCGCTTCCATATTGCCGCTGGTGAAGAAGCCGCCGCACTGACGGCGCTGATGCTCGAGCTGATCGACGACTTCTGCCGCGAGCATCACATCCTCAGTTGCAACTTTCTCTACGTCGACCCCGCCTGGCAGGGCCTGGCGGAAGCGGCGGGCTGCGCCACCTGGCTCAACCAGCAGAGCCTCTGGAGCAATGGAGACTTCAAAAGCTTCGACGACTATCTCGCCAGCTTCAATGCCAACCAGCGCCGCAACATCCGCCGTGAGCGCCGCTCGATCGGCGCTGCTGGTCTGACCGTCACACCGCTGGCGGGGGACGACCTGCCGGCCTCGATGGTGCGGCACATGCACAGCTTCTATGCCCGGCATTGTCAGCGCTGGGGGGCCTGGGGCAGTCAGTACCTCACCGAGGCCTTCTTTGCTTTCGCCGCTGAGCAACTGCGCGAGAATCTGGTGCTGTTCAGTGCCCACCGCGGTGATCCCTTCGATCCGGTGGCGATGTCGCTCTGCGTGTACAGCCATGACACCCTCTGGGGACGCTATTGGGGCAGCACAGAAGAAATCGAGAATCTCCATTTCGAGGTCTGTTATTACGCCCCCATTGAGTGGGCGATCCAGCAGGGGCTTCGTTCTTTCGATCCAGGTGCGGGCGGCAGCCACAAGCGCCGGCGCGGCTTTCTGGCCCAGCCCAGGGCCTCCCTGCACCGCTGGAGTGACCCCCGTTTTGACAGCCTCCTGCGCGGCTGGCTGCCGCCGGCCAATGCCCAGTTGCTTGAGGAGATTGAGGCGGAGAATGCCGAGCTTCCCTTCAGCCGCCGTGACCTGCCGCTGGCAGCGCCCCAGGGGGCCCTGGACGGACAACCGGAAGCCAATTCGCTTGGCCGAGGCGGAGATTTAGGCTGAGCCTCTAAGGAAAGGGGGGCTGTTCCCCCCGCGTGCAGTCACAGGTTGATGAACCAGGTTCAGCCGGAGCCGATCACGGCCGAATTGCGGCAGGCGCTGGATGAGCAGCTGTCGCAGCGGAGCATCGAGCTTGATCCTGCTGGCTACCTCTTGATCAAGCTGGACCCGGCGGCTGGTGAACTGATTGCCGAGCACTACGGCAATGGCATCAATGCCCAGGGGCTCGCCACCGATCCGGACTCCGGCGAGGTCTTGAGCTGCCGCGGCGGCGAGGTGCGCTTGCCGCAGCGGGTGTATCGCGGCCGTACGGCAAAGGAACTGGGCATTCAGCTGAGCGAACGGCCCGTGCCCCTGCCGATCAGCCGTCTCGACCACGCCCTTTATCTCGGCAGGGAACTGCAGAGAGCCGAGCGGTGCCTGCAGGAAGGCCGGCCCTACATCCAGGACTGAGACCGCTCAGAACGGAAGTTCAGACCGGAAGTTCAGACCAGCTGATCAGACCGGTTGCAGCTCTTTGACGTCTGCGGTAGCCGGCGGCAGCTCGGGAGGCAGGCTCTTGAGCTGACCTTCGATTTCCATGGTGACCACACTGCGGTATTCCATGAAGTGCTCGTTGTGGGCCAGCACCACGAGGAATTGCTCGAGCTGGGAGGGATTTTTGCGGGCAATGCCGAACATGTAGCGCCAGAAGCGGCCGCGGGTGTCGCGCTTGATTCCCTGCCGCCAGACGACAATGCCCAGAGCGCGCACATCGGTCCAGCTGGGAAGCTTGGCTTTGGCATCGGCGGGCTTGAGATACTTTTGCCAGCGCGGCTCGCCCACCTTCAGGTAGTAGTGATAAACCCGGTCCATGTAGGCGTTGGGTTCATAGAGGGCGCAGAAGGCGTCGACGTACTCGGTGGCGATCTCCCTGATCGGCCGGGTCGGCACGAAGTTGAGCAGGTTGGTCTGGTTGACGCCCTTGGCCGAGGATTTGTCCTGCACCAGCCGGCCCTCTTTCTCGAGGCGATGCCAGAGGCCGGTGTTCGGCAGTGCCTGCAGCATGCCCATCATCGCGGCAGGGATTCCGGTGCGGCTGACGAATTCAACGATCCGCTGGCCGGCTCCCGTCTTCTCGCCATCGAAGCCGATGATGAATCCAGCCATCACCCGGATTCCGTAGGAGGTGATGCGATCAACGGATTCCTCCAGAGAGCTGCGCATGTTCTGCAGCTTCTTGGCCGTTTCCAGGCTGCCTTCGTCGGGGGTTTCGATGCCCAGGAAAACGCTGTCGAAGCGGCTTTCCGCCATCATCAACATCATCTCCTCGTCTGAGGCCAAGTCGACTGAAGCCTCGGTGGCGAAGCTGAAGGGGTAGCCGTGCTCAATCTGCCATTCCTTGATCGCAGGCAACAGCAACTTGGCGTTGCGTTTGTTGCCGATGAAGTTGTCGTCGACCAGGAAGATGGAACGGCGCCAGCCCAGATCGTAGAGATATTGAAGTTCGCCCACCAGTTGCTCTGGCGTTTTGGTGCGCGGTTTGCGGCCGTAAAGAACAATGATGTCGCAGAACTCGCATTGGAAGGGACAACCCCTCGAGAACTGCACCGACATCGAGTCATAGGCATCGAGCTCAAGAAGATCGAAGCGGGGAATCGGCGTGCCGGTGACATCGGGCTTCTCGCCTTCGGAGCTGAAGCGGCCCTTGGTTTCCCCCTTCTCGATCGCTTCGATGAACAGCGGCAGGGTGATTTCGCCTTCGTCAAGGATCTTGAAATCGGCAAGATCCAGCTCAGGAGCATCGGGGGTGGAGCTGGCGAACGGCCCGCCCACGGCCACCGGCAGGCCCCGTTGCTTGGCCTTGGCCATCTGCACGGCCATGTCGGCCTTCTGCACGATCATCCCGGAAATGATCACCAGCTCCGCCCAGTTCCACTCGGCTTCGGTGACCTCCCTGACGTTGCGATCAGCGAGCTTGAACTCCCAGTGCTGGGGCAACAGGGCCGCCACGGTGACCATGCCCAGGGGCGGCAGCAACACCTTGCGATTGACGAGCTCGAGGATCTTTTCGTAGCTCCAGAATGTCTTCGGGAATTCCGGGTAGATGAGCAGGGTGCGCATGCCGTTCCGGGGAGTGATGACCACGGGGACCCACCCTTCCCCAGGTGCGGTCGTATCCCGTGCTGATTGACGGTCACCTTAGGCGCTCCCCCCGGAATCAGAGCCTCTTCTGCTCTAATGACGGGGTTGTGTGTCTTTGGCGACCATGGGCGTCGTGCTCTATCTCGGTCTTGTTGGAGCTGGGCTGGTCACGGCCTTCCTGCTCTCCACCGTGCTCAGAGGCATCAAGTTGATCTGATCCCAGCCAGCGGTTCCGGGGCCAGCACCAGGCCGATCAGGAAGGTCATCACCAGCCTGGCCCGCTCATGGCCAGCAGGATCCAGTCCCTCAACCGCGTCCCCTGAGATTGGCCACCATGGCTTTGCTGCCCACCAGCACCGCTTCAAGGTCGTAGTGGTCGGAGGCGGTGATGCGCGCCGGCACCAGGGCGCCAGGGCTGGCGCAGAGGCCGCCTTCGCCCACCTGGACCCGCACTTCCCCATCCACCTCGGGAGCGAAGCGGGCGCAGCGTCCCAGCATCTCGCCACTGGCTGGGTTTTCCTGTTCGATCAGCACATCAACGATGCGGCCGACCCAGCTGGCGTTGCGGGCCGCGGCGATCGGTTGCTGAAGTTCCATCAAGCGGTTGCGCCGCTCGATCGCCACCAAGGCCGGAACCTGATCGGGCAGATCAGCGGCGGCGGTTCCCTCTTCTGAAGAAAAGGTGAACACGCCGACATGGTCGAACTTCTGTTCTTCAACGAAGGCCAGCAGGTGCTCGAACTGTTCCTCGGTTTCGCCCGGGAAGCCGACGATGAAGGTGGTGCGCAGCACCGCCTCGGGCAGCTGGGCGCGGATGCGATCGAGCAGCGCCCCGTTGACGTTGGCCTGCCAGGGGCGGTTCATCGCCTTGAGCACCGAGGGATGGCTGTGCTGCAAGGGGAGATCGAGGTAGGGCAGCACATTGGGCACCTCCCGGTAGGCGTTGAGCACGTCGGGCGTCAGGCCGGTGGGATAGGCGTAATGCACCCGGATCCAGGGGATCTCCACCTCGCCGAGGGCGCGCAGCAGGTCGGCCAGGCGGGGCTTGCCGTAGATGTCGAGGCCGTAATTGGTGGTGATCTGGCTGATCAGGATCAGCTCCTTGACGCCTTGGGCCGCCAGCTGGTGGGCTTCCGCCACGATCGACTCGATCGGCCGGGAGCGCTGGTCGCCGCGCAGCTTCGGGATGATGCAGAAGGCGCAGCGGTAGTCGCAGCCCTCGGCCACCTTCAGGTAGGCGACCGCCTCGGTGGTGGTGCGGTAGCGGGGCAGGTGTTCGTCGGCCACGAAGGTGGGCTCGGCGCTCACCCGGTTGACCCGCTCGCCAGCCTCCACCCGCTCCAGCACCTCCACGATGTGCTGGTAGTCACCGGTGCCCACGATCGCTTTGGCCTCGGGCAATGATTCGAGCAATTCCTCCTGGAAATGCTGGGCGAGGCAGCCGGCGATGATCAGTTCCTTGCCCTTTTCGGCCAGCTCGACCAAGGTGCGCACCGACTCTTCCCGGGCCTCCTGGATGAAACTGCAGGTGTTCACCACCACCAGGGCCGCCTCGTTCTCGTCGGCGCTGATGCCGTAGCCCGCCGAGGCCAGCAAGCCGAGCATGTGCTCGGTGTCGACGCGATTTTTCTCGCAGCCCAGGTGCGCAAAGGCCACAGTGGGCTTGCTTGCGGTTTTGCTCATCGAACGATCGAGCCCAGGGCCGGAATGGACACCCTATGAGATCTACGCCCCAAGCCCCTGATCCCGCCGCCTGCCGCTGGCAGGGCCTGTTCCCACTGCGTTGCCCTTTGATTGGGGTGGTGCATCTGCAGCCGTTGCCGGGGTCGCCTGGCTGGTGCGGTGATTTCGGGGCGGTGCTGGCGGCGGCCCTCGCCGATGCCCGGGCCTACGCCGAGGGCGGCGCCGATGGCCTGATTGTCGAGAACTTCGGAGATGTGCCGTTCTGGCGCGGAACGGTGCCGGCGGAAACCGTGGCCGCCATGACCCGGATCGCCACCAGCGTGGCGGCGGCCACGCCCCTGCCCCTGGGCATCAACGTGCTGCGCAACGATCCCCTCTCGGCGCTGGCGATCGCCCAGGTGAGTGGGGCCCGTTTCCTGCGGGTGAATGTGCTCAGCGGAGCCTGCGTGACCGACCAGGGCGTGATCGAGGGGCAGGCCGCCGAACTGTTGCGCCGCAGGCGCCTGCTGGCCGCCGAATCGGTTCTGATTCTCGCCGATGTGCTCGTCAAGCACGGGTCTCCGCTGGCACCGCTGGGCATGGCCGAAGCCGTGGCCGATGTACTCCAGCGTGGTGGGGCTGATGGGGTGATCGTTTCTGGTGTGGGCACCGGCCAGCCCACCGCCCGCCGTGATCTGGAGCGGGCGACGGCGGCGGCCAGGGGCGCCCCCGTGCTGATCGGCAGCGGCGCCTCCGAAGATCGGATCGCCGCGCTGGTTCCCCACTGCGATGGGGTGATCGCCGGCACGGAGATGAAAGAGGATGGGCTGATCGAGCGACCCGTGGATCCGGCCCGGGTGGCGGCGCTCCAGAGCGCTCTCGACCAGGCGATCCGCAACCAATCCAGTGGTCAACGGGTCCTGCCACAATTCCAACATTCGGTTCCTTTTCTTTGACCAACACCCGACTCACCAGCCGGCTGGGCAGCCGCCGCCGTAACGAACCGGGCCGGCGCTGGATCCGCGTCCTGATGGCGGTTCTGGCCACGATCGGTGCGATCGACACCGGCGCGATCACCCTCAAGCGCTGGGGCCTGATCGGTCCGCTCAACTGCCCGGGTGGTGCCGAGGGCTGCGACAAGGTGCTCAACAGCGTCTGGGGAAGTGTGCTGGGCCAGCCGCTCTCCCTGTTCGGCTTTCTGGCCTACACCGCCGTGTTGGTGATGGCCTTGCTGCCGCTGGTCTGGAAGGGTGAGCAACGGGCCAATCTCTCGGCGCTGAGCTGGTGGGGCCTGTTTCTGGCCAGCGGTGGCATGGCGGTCTTCAGCCTGCTGCTGATGGGACTGCTGGTCTTCAAGATCCAGGCCTTCTGCTTTTTCTGCGTGCTCTCGGCGGTTCTGAGTGTGGCGCTGTTCGTTCTCAGCCTGATCGGCGGGGACTGGCCCGACCGTGGCCAGCTCATCTTCCGCGCCGTGATTCTGGCCCTGGTGGTGGGTCTGGTTGGGCTGGGCTGGGCCGCCTCCGTCGATCGGCCGGCGGCCCTGTCAACCCGTGGCACCCCGCCCGTGGTGATGAGTGCCAGCACCCCGGCGACCGTGGCTTTGGCTGAGCATCTCAAGGCCACCGGCGCTGTGATGTATTCGGCCTACTGGTGCCCCCATTGCCACGAGCAGAAAGAGATGTTCGGCAAGGAGGCCTACAAGGATCTCACCATCGTTGAGTGCGCTGCCGACGGGGTGAACAGCCAGAAAGCGCTGTGCGATCAGAAGAACATTCAGGGCTTCCCCAGCTGGGAGATCAACGGCCGCCTGGATTCAGGCGTCAAGCCCCTGGCTCGGCTGGCTGAGCTGAGCGGCTTCAAGCCCGCCGATCCCTCCTAGGGCTGCTGATCTGGCCGAGGGCGGCGGTCTGAATCGCAGCGTCTTTTTGCTGAACCGTGTGGCGCTGCCAGAACGGCTGGGTGCTGGCGGCATCGGTGCGGAAGTGCCCGCCACGGCTTTCCTGCCGGAACTCGGCGGCTTCAACCAGCAGGATCGCCAGCGTCAGCATCTGCCGCAGGTCCTGGAGCGGCTCCAGGCGGCGGCGCTGGGCTGGGCTGAGGGCCAGACGCTGGCCGGGTTCGAGCTGTTCCAGCTCGCGCAGCAGAGGCTCATGCTCCAGTTCGAGCTTCTCGAGCCGCAGGTCCGCGAGGGCCTGGCGCAGCTCGCTGCCACAACGTTCGACCCCGGCCACCCGCCAGCAGCGCCGCCGCAGCGCCGCGATCTGGCCGGCGATGGCGGCGTTGTCCCGATCCACGGGGCCATGGGCCTGGGCCTCGGTGCAGGGTTCAGATTGCGGCCCGCCCACGGCTGACTCGGCAGTGGTTGGCCCGTCAGGGTCTGCCAGGGTCAACCCGCCCAGCTGGCGCGCAAACACCAGGCATTCCATCAGCGAATTGCTGGCCAGGCGATTGGCACCATGCACTCCGGTGCAGGCCACCTCTCCGACGGCATAGAGCCCCGGCAGGCTGGTGGCCGCGCTGAGATCGGTGCTGACGCCGCCCATCCAGTAATGCGCCGCCGGTGCAATCGGGATCGGCGTGGTGGTCGGCTCCAGGCCAAGCTCCCGGCAGCGCCCCAGGATGGTGGGGAACTGCCGTTCCAGTCGCGCGTCGCCGATCGGCCGCAGATCGAGCCAGAGCTGGTCCACCTTTTGCTCCTGCATGGTTCGCACCAGGGCGCGGCTGACCTGATCGCGAGGGGCCAGATCCCCCCCCGCCAGCTGGGCCACGGGGCTCTGGCCGCTGTGGTCCACCAGCCGGGCGCCCTCGCCCCTCACCGCTTCAGAGATCAGGAAGTGGGGAGCGCCCGCCAGCATCAAGGCGGTCGGGTGGAACTGAACGAATTCGAGATCGCGCACCTGGGCGCCGGCTTGCCAGGCCATCGCCACCCCGTCGCCGGTGGCCTGGGCCGGGTTGGTGGTTTTCTCGAACAGGTGGCCGCCGCCGCCGCTGGCGAGCACCACGGCCCGGGCCCGCAGCCAGCGCACCTGCAGGCCATCGAGAACCTGCAGACCCTGGCAGCGGCCCCGTTCGACCCAGAGTTTCAGGGCCAGCAGGCCCTGGCGCTGCTCCAGCAGCGGGCGCCGCTTGGCCTCCCGCTCGAGGGCGTCCACCAGGGCTCCGCCGGTGCGGTCCTGGGCATGCAGCACCCGGCGGTGGCTGTGGGCGGCCTCCAAGGTGGTGCTCAGACCTCCATTGCTGCGATCGAACGCCATGCCGAGCTGCAGCAAGCGCTCCACACAGGCCGGCGCCTGACGAACGAGCAGCTCAACGGCCTGGGGATCGCAGAGACCGGCACCGGCCTTGAGCGTGTCTTGGCGGTGGCTCGTGAAGCTGTCTTCCGGCCTGGTCACCGCCGCGATGCCCCCCTGGGCCCAGCGGCTGGCCGAGAGCGGTGCTCTGTCCTTGCTGATCAACAACACCCGCAAGCCAACGGGAAGTTCCAGGCAGGTCATCAGCCCGGCGGCGCCGCCACCGACCACCACCACATCCCAATGGCTGGCCAGGAGCGGTTGAGATCGAGCGTCCGCAGCCATGCCGCCTCAAGGCGGGAGCTGGAGCTTAGGGCTCAGCGGTAGACGCCGTTGTTGATGCGATCAAAGCCTTCGTTGAGGGCGATTGAAGACGGCGTGATGATGAAATTATCGCGATACTTTTCGAACAGTTCCTTCTGACGCTCGGTCAGATCGAGGCTGAGCACGTCATCGATCGATTCGTAGGGCCCACTGATCACGATCTTGCCGGCCAGGGTTGGATACATGCCAGGAAATTGCTGGAAGCTTCGAACTGAGGAATTGTTGAGATCCACCTTCCCCTGGGCGGAGGCAATCTTGTCGTCCACCAGATTTCGGCGCTCTGCGGCCTGAGCGGCGGAGGGAAGGAACAGGGAAAGGAGCAGGCCGGCCAGAAGCACGCCGCTCATCAGCCAGGCAACCAGCCGTTTCATCAAAATTCTCCTTGCGTGGGCCCCCAGGCGGGACCAAAGCAACGCTACAGCCAGGCTGCCGCTGTTCCCTCTCAGCCCGCTCTAGTTTTCGCAGTTCTTCAAGCCAGGCTTTCAGATCAGCCCACTGAACTGGGGGGCGAGCAAGGCCGCCATCAGGAACAGGCCATCGACGGCCAGGGTCATGACCAGGGCTGCGGCGGCGACCCGGCCGGCGCAGTCTTCCGCCGCCAGCCGGCGGCCCAGGGCCATGAGCCCGGCGGCGAAGCCCGCCACCACGAGCAAGGCGAAGGGATGCAGCACCTGTCGGGCGGCTTCAGCCAGCAACAGGGGCGCATCGGCGAGCGAGGCGTTGAGGACCAGGGGCCAGAACGGCATCACCCCGGTGAGGGCCATGGCCGCATCGGTGCAGGCCGTGCCCAGCAGGGAAGCCAGATAAAAGCAGGAGGCCAGGTGCCAGCGCCCCCTCAGGCCGGCTATGGCCAGGGGAAGGGCGAAGGCTTCGATCGGCAGATGCAGGAGCGGATGCAGGCGGAACCAGCCCCAGAACAGACACCCCCCCAGCCAGCTGCCCGAAAAGCCCACCAGGAGAAGGCCGATCTGGCGCCAGGACCCGCGACCATGCTGCTCAAGCCGAAGGGCCACGCCCAGCAGGCAGGCGGTGAAAACCGCCGCACTAAAGGGCTGCAGCCGCACCCAGGGGGCCTGCAGGAACACCGGCACCACGATCAGTGCAGCGGCGACAGCAACGAGACGCCATGAATCCGTGCGCTCCTGGTCGAGCGGCAAGGTCAGCCGAATCGTCAGGCTGTCCTCGGTCTTGGGGAAGGTGACTGGAACCCCGCTCACCAACATGTATGAAGAAAGGTAAGCAACCTTAAGGGACCGCTCCCTGCGAACGGGGAAGGGCTGCGCCAGTTGGCTGCTCCAGATGGCATGGGTCGGGGCCATAGGGTCAGATCGCTTTGGATTCTCAATCCCGATGCCTGCCGCCATCTCCCCGCCAGCGCTGGGGCTTCTTGAAGCGTGCTGGCATGCCCTGGTGCTGGGAGTGGTTCAGGGGCTCACGGAGTTTCTGCCGATCAGCAGCACGGCCCATCTCAAGGTGGTGCCGGTGCTGCTGGGCTGGGGTGATCCCGGTGTGGCCGTCACGGCGGTCATCCAGTTGGGCAGCATCGGCGCGGTGATCATTTACTTCCGCCGTGATCTGGCCGCCGTGATCCATGGCATCAGCCGGGCCTGGCAGCAGGGCGATTGGACCGATCCCTCAGCTCGGCTTGGCCAGGCGATGCTGATCGGCACCCTGCCGATCCTGGTGGCCGGGCTGGCGATCAAGGGCTTCTGGCCGGGCTACGAAACCTCTGCCCTGCGCGGGATCACCTCGATCGCCATCGTTTCGATCGTGATGGCCCTGCTGCTGGCCCTGGCCGAAAGCGTTGGGCGCCGGCGTCGGGACCTGCCCCAGGTGAGGCCCATCGATGGGGCCCTGGTGGGCATGGCCCAGGCTCTGGCGGTGATCCCCGGCGTCTCCCGTTCGGGCAGCACGCTGACGGCGTCTTTATTCGATGGCTGGCGGCGTGCCGACGCCGCCCGTTTCTCCTTCCTGCTGGGTATCCCGGCCATCAGCCTGGCCGGGCTGGTGGAGCTGAGGACGGCTTTTGCCGCTGATGCGGTTCTCGGCCCGGTTCCGATGCTGGTGGGGATCGCGGCGGCGGCGGTGGTGTCCTGGCTGGCGATCGCCTGGTTGCTGCGCTTCCTCCAGACCCACAGCACCTGGTTGTTCGTCGGCTACAGGCTGGCTTTCGGCGTTGTCCTGCTGATCTGGGTGGCCAAGAGCGGCACTCCGCCAAACTGAAGGCCCCCTGAGCCATCGATCCCGTGTGGAATGAGCCTTCCGCCGGTATCCAGCTGGCCTCCGCCGAAGCGGGCCGTTGGCCCCAACCAGCCGTGGTGGCCACTGTTGAGCCGGGATCGATCGGCGAAGAGCTCGGTTTTCAACCCGGCGACCGGCTGCTGAGCATCAACGGCGTGCGGCCGAGGGATCTGATCGATCTGCGGGTTCTCGTCGGCGAGGAAGAGCTGGTGCTCGAGGTGGAGGATCCCAGCGGCAGCAGCCATCGGCTGGAGATCGAAAAGGACGCCGATGACGGCCTCGGCCTGGGCTTCACCGAAGCGCTTTTTGATGGCTTGCGCCAATGCAACAACCATTGCGCCTTCTGCTTCATCGACCAGCAACCGCCGGGCAAACGCCGCAGTTTGTACGTCAAGGACGACGACTACCGGCTCAGCTTTCTCTACGGCTCCTATCTCACGCTCACCAATCTCAATGCTGCCGACTGGCAGCGCATCGAAGAACAGCGGCTCTCCCCGTTGTTTGTCTCCGTTCACGCCACCGAGCCTGCGCTGCGCAGCCGCCTGCTGGTCAATCCCCGGGCCGGCCTGCTGCTCGACCAGTTGGGCTGGTTTGCCGAACGGCGCCTGCAGATCCATGCTCAGGTGGTGGTCTGCCCGGGCCTGAACGACGGTGAGGCGTTGCTGCGCAGCCTCAGGGATCTGGCCGGCTTTGCCGCTGAGCCCTGGCCGGCGGTGCTCTCGGCGGCGGTGGTGCCGGTGGGGCTGACCCGTTTCCGCCCCGATCAGGATTCCCTTGTGCCCGTCGACCGGGCCTGCGCCCGTGCCGTCATTGAGCTGGTGGAGCCCTTCCAGCAGGAGTGCCTGGGGCCGCTGGGCAGCCGTTTCGCCTGGCTCTCCGATGAGTGGTATCTGATTGCGGGCCTGCCCCTGCCGCCCCGCTCCGCCTACGAAGACCTGCCCCAGCAGGAGAACGGTGTCGGCACCATCCGCGCCTTCCTCGATGCCCTCGATCAGGCCACCCGCCGCCTCCCCGAGCGCCTGGCCGCTCCGCGGCGGGTCAGCTGGGTGGTGGGGCAACTGGTGGCTGGCGCCCTCAGCCCGGTGGTGGAGCGGCTCAATGCCGTGGATGGCCTGGAGCTGATCCTGCATGGCTTACCCAGCCCGTATTGGGGCCAGGACCAGGTGGTGACCGGCCTGCTGACCGGCTCGGATCTTTTGCTGGGGCTGGCGGACAAGGACCTGGGCGATCAGCTGCTTCTCCCCTCGGTGCTGCTGCGGCAAGGGGAGCCCGTCTTCCTTGACGACATGAGCCTCGAGCAGTTCGCTGCCCAGTGCCCGGTGCCGATTGCGCTGGTGGCTGGGGCAGATGATTTCGTGGCCGCTTGTGTCGGCAGCGAAGGGCTTGTTCCTTAAGCTCTGTCGGAACAACCGATTTGTTTGGCGTGCGGCCATCGATCCTTGCAATCACGGCACTGGCAGGGATGGCCTTGGTACCCGCCGTTGCACGGCCGGGTTGGAGCCAGGAGGCCGAGGCCCCAGCCCAGGATCCGCCTGCGCAGGAGGCTGTTGTCCCTCAATCCACGGGTATCCCCCTGGCTCCGGAGGTGGTTGGCGAGCGCCCCCTTGCGGATCCCTCCGTGCTGGCACCGGCGGCGACGGAACTCAGCCCCGCCCTGCAACCCCTGGCCGCTCCCCCCGCGCTGGCCTTGCCGATCACGCCCAATCAGGTGCGGATTCAGGAACTGAGACCCCTGGGGCTCAGTGATGTGGAAACCCTGGCTGAGGTCAACAACCCCAACCTCAAGGCGGTCGCCTCCCAGATGGATCAGGCGAAGTCCAACCTCAGGGCCCAGATCTCGGCCTGGTACCCCAACATCAACCTCAGCACCAGCAACAGCTTTCCAGGCCTCAGCAACAACTACCGCTTCCAGAGCAGCAGCGATGGCAGCTTCTCCAACCCCGGAGCCACCACCGGATTGCGCTTCGGCGCCCAGATGAACATCGGCATCAACTGGGATCTGATCAATCCCCAGCGGGTGCCCCAGATCGCCAGGGCCCGTGACCAATTCGAGCAGGCCCAGAACCAGTACCTGATTGCCCTGCGTGATCTCAGGCTGCAGGTGGCCCAGTCCTACTTCGATCTGCAACTCTCCGATGAGAACGTGCGCATTGGCCAGGAATCGGTCCGAGCGTCTTTGGTCAGCCTGCGCGATGCCAGGGCCCGCTTCCAGGCGGGTGTCTCCACCAAGCTGGAGGTGCTCCAGGCCGAAACCCAGCTCGCCCGCGACCAGCAGCTGTTGACAACGGCACTGGCCGATCAGTCCGTGGCCCGTCGCACCCTGGCCTCCTTCCTTGATCTCCCCCAGGACGTCACCCCAACGGCCAAGGAGCCTGCCCGGGTGCTGGCTTCCTGGTTGCCCTCGCTGCAGGAAAGCATCGTGGCTGCCTACGCCTTCCGCGAAGAACTCGACCAGATCATTCTCGATATCTCAATCTCCAACAGCAGCGCCAATGTTTCAATCGGGGCTGTTCAGCCGTTCTTGAGCATCGTTAATAATTTTGGCTGGAATCGATTCAACGGACAGACCAACGTGCCGGCAGGACAATCCATCGACACGAGCATCTTCACCTATAACTTTGACAACGCCATCGGCCTCAATCTGAGCTGGTCGCTTTTTGATGGCGGGCGCGCCGCCGCTGAGTATCGCCAGCAGAAGCAGGCGGCTGAGGAAAGCCGCTTCCGTTTCGCCAGTCGGCGGGATTCGATCCGCCAGGAGGTGGAAACCAGCTTTTATGAGCTGCTCAAAAACAACCGTGACATTGCCACCACATCCCGAGAAGTGATTTCCTCCCGCGAGGCGCTGAGGCTGGCCCGCCTGCGTTTCCAGGCCGGTGTCACCACCCAGCGGGAGGTGGTGGACAGCCAGCGCGATCTCACCAACGCCGAAGTTCGTTACGCCCGCTCGGTCACCGACTACAACAGGCGGCTGGCTGAATTGCGGCGCCGCACCGGCCTCGACCAGCTCGCCCTCTGCAAGCCACCGGTCCTGCCGTCGGTCAAGCCCCAGGCTGACCCCACCACCCAGATCCCGATCGAACCTCTGCCCTTGCAATCGGCTTGCCAGGCGGATTCGATCCTGTGATTCGTTCACCGCTTTGGCCCTTGATAAGGTCACTGCGGCGTTCGCCTCCGCCCCGATGAATCCCGCGGAAGCTTCCGGCCCCGGGCTCTCGATCCCCAGCACCTTGAGGCTCGGACTGTTTCAGGCTTGCCTTGGTTTTCTGGCCGTGGTGTTTGCCGGTTTGCTGAATCGCGTCATGCTCAGCGAGCTGGGCTTTCCCGGCCTGCTGGTGGGTGGAGCTCTGGCCTTCGAGCAGTTCGTGGCCCCCTCCAGGGTCCTGTTCGGACAAATCTCCGATCGCCATTCGTTTGCGGGCCGCCACCGCACCCCCTACATCTGGTTGGGAGCGGCCTGTTTCTGCGGACTGGCCATGCTGGTGGTGCCGCTCACTTTCCGCCTCGCCGGGGCTTTCTACGCCCAGGATTCCCAGGCGGTCGTGATCGGCATTGTGCTGCTCTGCGGCCTGTTCGCCTGCTACGGCCTGGCGGTGTCGATGGCCAGCACGGCCTACCTGGCCCTGGTGATTGATCGCACCACCGAGCAGCAACGCTCCAGGGCCGTCGGCATCATCTGGTGCATGCTCACTGTCGGGATTGTCACTGGGGCCATTTCGATTGCCCTCAGCCTGCGCAGCCTCGATGGGGTCAGCGATCCGGCCGTGCTTGAAGCGGTGCTGTCCCCCTTCCTGGTTCGCTCGGCCCTGTTGGTGTTCGCGATCACCCTTCTGGCCACCTGGGGCGTGGAGCCCTCCAGCGCTGCCAGCGGCTTGAGCCGCAGCGCCGAACGGGAAGACGCCGTCACCATGGGCCGGGCCTGGGGCCTGATCACCTCCAGCCGTCAGGTGGCTGTCTTCTTTCTGTTTGTCACCCTGTTCACCCTGGCGCTGTTCCTTCAAGATCCGGTGCTGGAAAGCTATGGAGCGGAGGTGTTCGGCATGCCGATTGCCGCCACGGCCGGTCTCAATGCGCTCTGGGGTTCCGGCACCCTCGTTGGCCTGCTGCTGGCTGGCTGGTGGATCGTTCCGCGCCTGGGACCGCTGGCCACGGCCCGGTTGGGCTGCCAGCTGATCGCCGGCTCGATGCTGCTGCTGTTGCTGGCCGGGCTCACCGCCCAGGTGACGGTTCTCAAGACGGTGATACTGGTCTTCGGCCTGGCCTCCGGGATCGGAACCAACAGCACGCTTTGTCTGATGCTCGATCTCACCTTGCCGGAGGCCGCGGGAACCTTCATTGGCGTCTGGGGATTGGCCCAGGCCTTCTCGCGGGCCATGGCCAAATTGCTGGGGGGCGGCTTGCTGGATCTGGGCCGGTCGCTCAGTCCGTCCCAGGGGGCCTTTCTGCCCTTCGCCCTGGTGCTCAGCCTTGAGGCCCTGATGGCCATCGGGGCGTTGCTGGTGCTCTCCAGGCTGAACCTGCGTCGCTTCAAGCAGGACACCGGCCGCAGCCTTTCGCAAGTTCTCTCGCTCGAGCTCGGATGACCGCGTCCTCCGCTGCTTCCCTGGGCCCGGAGGCGTTGCCCATCCATTCCCTCATCGATCAGGTGGCTGACCGTCAACGCCTTGACTTCGGGCATGCCACACCGGAAGCCAAAGCCGATGGCAGCTTGATCACGGCCTGTGACCGCTGGAGTGACGACACCCTCGTGTGCGGCCTGGGCCAGCTTTATCCCGGTGAAGGGGTGCTCAGTGAGGAAGGCGACAAGCGCCTTCCCAGCTCGGCGGCTTATTGGGTTGTCGATCCCCTCGATGGCACCACCAACTTTGCGGCGGGAATCCCTTACTGGGCGATTTCCCTGGCGCGCTTTGAGGGGGGCGTTCCGGTGCTGGCGATCCTGGATGTGCCGCCCCTCCGGCAACGGATCGTGGCGATGCGGGGCCAGGGGGCTTGGCGCAACGGCAAACGGCTGTTGCCGCCCTCCACAGATGGCCGCTCGATCGGTTGCGCCTCGCTCTGCAGCCGTTCCATCGGCGTCCTGCAGAAGCTGCCGGATCGCCGCTTTCCCGGCAAGATTCGCCTGCTGGGTGTGGCCAGCCTCAATCTGGTCAGCGTGGCCATGGGGCAGACGGTGGCAGCTCTGGAGGCCACCCCGAAGATCTGGGATCTGGCGGCCGCCTGGCTGGTGCTCTCCGAGTTGGGCTGCCCTTTGCGTTGGTTGCAGAACAGTCCGGAAGCCCTTGAGCCTGGCGCCAACCTCGCGGACAGTGATTTTCCTGTGCTGGCGGCCAAGGATCCAGCCACCCTGGATGTGTTCATGCCCTGGGGCGAGGCGCTGCTGAGCCGCTGACCTGGTTGGTTGGGTGCGGTTCAGGCCGTTTAGGTTGTCTCCTGTGCTACATTTTCGGACTGCGCAGGAGCCGCGAGGCGAGTGCTGCAGAACCGAACAGAGAAGAAGGCGCAAGCCAACGATGCTGTAGGTTTCAAAAGCGGTTGAGAGACCGCCGAGTCGTGAGCCTGAGAGGGCGGAGCGACGCACCTGGACAAAAGAAAAGTTTAGGAACCGACGCTTTTGCTGCG
>Ga0163215_100306_pt1 | contig 99590 bp, 92 predicted proteins | sample SynspAceP_FD_185934 | JGI IMG/M metagenome (GOLD analysis project Ga0163215, IMG submission 185934) | Saline lake microbial communities from Ace Lake in Antarctica - Synechococcus sp. Ace-P (Hybrid Assembly) | ecosystem: Environmental > Aquatic > Non-marine Saline and Alkaline > Saline | place...
CGTCCGCGTTCTCAACGCCGCTCAGCAGCTCGTCTAAAACTTCCTTGGATATCGTCATTGTCGTCATGCTCCTTCGTTAATGAAGCATGGGCCAAATTACTCATACACAGAAGATCGGACACTCTCCGACTGTTCGTCGTATGATGGGCACTAGGCCTCCGGCGGCTTGACGCTTAGAAGGGCAGCCAGTTCACCTCCGGCTGCTGGACAGACCCTCTATGCCGGACCGGCATGCGTACTAGATGTACGGAAAGGGGCGGTTCCTCGATAATATCTTCATCGAGCGGCTCTGGCGGAACCTGATATACGAGTGCCCTTACCTGCATGCTTGGGAGACCGGATCAGGACTGAAGGCGGGCATCCGGAGGGATACCCGCATATTCCTTCTTCGAATTGAAGTACGTAGCCTCGCTCCCTCTCGGGATCATGCTCCGCATGACCCTGCTGGGCAATGAATCCCCGACAACCGTGGTGCCTTCTTCGCCTTGCTTGATGATGAACGCCTTCCACGCGTTTCCGCTTCTCTCCCAGCAAAGGAAAATCTAGCGGAAAACTCTAACCATCAACGAGGACGTTTTTGGGGATCACATCAATTGGGTTACAACCCTATCGATATCCTCATAGGAAATGCCATGATAGGTCACAGATCACCAATTGGTTAATATCATTTTTTGCTCTTTAAGACCAAGGTTAGCTGAAACAGGAATTAAATATGATCATGTCTCTTTACAGCAAGTCTTTCGCGATATGGCTCGTGGCCTCCCATTCTGCCTTGGCGCATGAATTTTGGATTGAACCTCGCACCTATACTTTCGCGTCGCAGGCAATGATTGAGGCCGATCTATTTGTCGGGTCCGAATTTGTCGGTCAGGACTATATTTTTATTCCCAAAGGGTACAGCTCGGCCCGGTTTTCTAGAAACGGCGTCGAAACAGAACTGGCATTTACCGGGCAAGACAACCCGTCGCTGAGCCTCCAGTCGGGCGAAAACGGGCTGCACGCTATTGTACTTGTTTCAAACGCAAGCACCTTAAAGCACGACACTCTCGCCGATTTTCGTGAATTTGCCGAAACGGTAGGGCGTGAGGCCGAAGTTTTTGGCACCCGCCCAGATCAGCCCATCAGAGAGGCCTATTTCCGCTATGCGAAAGCTTTGGTTGGGGTTGGCGACAAAAGCGGGCAAGATCACGCATATGGGGCAGTTTACGAGTGGGTCGCGCTGGACAATCCTTACGTCACTTTGGACGGGCCGGTCCATTTTCAACTGCTCTTAAATGGCGAAGCAAACGCCAATCAACCGGTTCAGGTGTTTGCGCGGAATATTGAGTCCGAAGCCGAGACCGAACCGCTGCATATGGTGACGGATGCGAATGGCATATTGGCGCTTTCCGATGACATTCGTGGAGAGATTATGATCAACAGTGTAAAATTACTGCCGGTAAAGCATGAAAATTTCGACTGGGTTAGCTATTGGGCGTCGCTCACTTTTGCACGGTAACAGCATCTTTGAGCTGGGGGGCGCCGGTTTGGATCAATACAAACCCTGAATTTCCAGCGGCAATTGTTGCACTTCTTGTTTTTTAAGGATCGTTCTGGGCTGCTGTGTGGCGTCGGCTGCTTTCAGGCGGTTGAACCGGCGCGAAGAGGCTTCGGTGATATCTTCACGACTGCGCAGGATAGTGGGCCTTAGAAAGACAAAAAGCGTACGCTGGGTATTGCGGGCATTGCGCGATTTGAAAAGGTCACCGACCAGCGGCAGATCGCCAAGACCGGGCACCTTGCTGCTGCCATTGATGCGGTCGTCGGTTATCAGCCCACCAAGCACGACTGTTCCGCGGTTGTCGGCCATTACGGTTGTGTTGATAACCCGCCGGTTGGTCACCAGATCCGCGGCGCCTTCGACATTGGCATTCGTCAGGCTGGATATTTCCTGTTCGATCACCAGCTGAACCACACCTCCGGCCGTGATCCGGGGCACGACATTCATTGTGATGCCGACATCGCGTCGCTCAATCGTGGTAAAGGGGGTCGCCGTATTCCCATCGGTGGCAAAGCTACCTGTCCGGAAGGGGACGTTCTGGCCGACCACAATGGTCGCGGGTTCATTGTCCAGCGTCGTGACCGATGGCGTCGACAAAAGCCGCGCGCTCGTAGACTGCGACAGGGCCTGCACCAAAATACCAAAGTCATTGCCACCGGCACCAAGCGTCAGCCCCGTGGACAAGGCTGATCCGGCGGGCACACCAACTGCAGCAAGCACGGACCCCAGCGATACGCCCCCCCCATTAGAGAAGTTCGAGGCGGCGATTGCACCGTTTGGCACATTCGGGCCAAGCCCCAGTTGGACCCCAAGCCGCTCTGCGACCTCGCCGGACACCTCGACAATAGCTGCCTCGATCATGACCTGCGGGCGACGCACATCAAGGGCATGAACAAGTTGCCCGACCTCTTGGACCTGCGCCGCAGTGCCACGAACAACGATAGAATTCGTTTCGACAGAGGCGGTGATATTTACGGCATCAGGCGCCACGACGCGGTTTAGCGGCACAAATTGTCCATCTGCAGTAGTTTGGGCCGTCTGTGCGCCGACGTCGGCGGCGACTACGTTGGTGATGTCAGTGGCATCTCCCACCGTACCTTTGATGATGTCCGCTATGATTTGCGCGTCGCCATACTGGAGATTGAAAACAGTCGTGGCGACGGCCTCGCGCGGGTCTTTGCGCGGCGCGACGTCCATGGCGATGGCAAGGCTGCGGATTTCTGCAATGTCTTCGGGCGTGCCACGTACCAGCAATAAATTGGACCCTGCATCAACGGACAGGCGCGCGCCTGTGCCCGCTTGGCCAAGCACCTCTAGGATAGCGCTGCCGACGGTTACCGCATCGGCGCTGCGAAAGCGCAGCACCTCAGAGCGGACAAGGGCATCCCCGTCAAAGCTGCGCGCTATGGCCATGATCCGGTCCACGTTGGCGCGGGTATCGGTAATGACCACGCCATTGGGATCTTCGACGGCTTCGATATAGCCCGATTCCGCGACAAGCGGGCGCAGGACGCGCACGGCCTCGGCAGAGGGCAGTCGATTCAGGCGCAACATCTCGGTTACGAAGTCTTGGCTGCCAGCGATGACTGCTTCGCCTAGATTGGGTCCGCTCGCAGTGCGTGCTTCGGCCTCGGGGACCACTTGCCAGATCGATCCGGCCTGAACGGCAACAAATCCGCGCACCCGCAAAATGGACTGGAACAGCGACCAGACGCCTTCATTGTCCAGCGCCTCGGCGGAGACGACAGTCACTTCGCCCACCAACCCCGGATCAAGCACCAAGGTGCGGCCGGTAATCTCGGAAATCTGTTCAACAAGCAAAGAGATGTCGGCGTCTCGTAGATTGATGACAAAGGTTTCCTGAGCCCGCACAGGGGCGGGCAGCATCAGCAAAACTGCGAGGGCAAAAGCCGCTATATGGCGAAGCGCAAAATTCACTGCAGCGGGAATGACATAACGATCGTTCGGCCATTCCTTTCGACTTCGATACGGGCCAAGCCAGAGGCCGCGATCACGTCATACAGCGCGCGATCCTGATCGACGTTGCCGACGCTTTCACCATTTACGCTTGTCACGATGTCACCTGCTCTCAGACCGGCGCGGTTTACGCCTACGTCGTGTTTTTCAGCGATGGTATAGCCTTTTTCCCCTGGCACCAAGCCAATCGTATCCAGAACCTCAGCGGGGTTGGCGATGATGCGGTCGCGCCACATGTCGATATAATCCTGTGTTGTCACGGGCTGAACGCGTGCAGCGGCATCCACCTGTTCACTTATGGAACTGCCCTGCCCAGAGGTAATAAGCGCCAGCAGCCGTTCTGCGCCCGTGGGGACCTGCGGACCATCCAAGACCAGATCCGCACCGGCAAAATACAGGCGGCTTTCGGTGTCTTTTGTCAGCACGGTCACGTGGTTTTGTGAAATAGCGGTAAGCGTTGTACCGGGGACGACCTCATCGCCGATGCGATAGTTGCCCTCGGTCGTGTCCGACCGCAGCAACGCCAGCGAGCGGGCCGGATCATCGCGCACGATGACCCCGAGCAAAATCAGGGTCTGCGGCATCGCAGTAGTTTGCGCATCTACCACCACGACTTCCGCAGCGCCAAACGGCGCAAGAGCCAGCGCAGGCGCGAGATCGGGCTGTGCCTCAGGCTCTTGTGCGGGGATCCGAAGCTTCGCGACAGGGGGGATGACGCGATCATGGCCCAGCACATGCCAAGTCGCTTCCGCACCCGCCGCGGCCACGCTGGAAACTGCGGTCAGGATCACGCCCAACCGAAGCCATTTGGCCCCATGATCAAAGCGCATCATGACGGGTCTCCTGACGCGACATATCCATCCAGAATATACAAAACCCGATCCGTCCCGGAAAGGGCACTGCCGACAGAGACGGCCTGCACAGCGGGATCGTTCGTCGGACGGCGCGTCACGTTGAGATCGAATTCAATGCCGTATACCTCAAGCGGCTCGGCACCGGTTGGCACGCCTGCCCGAACTTCTGAAAGGCGGTATTCGGCGGCCCACCGTGCCGCGACCCGATCCGACAGATCGGTGATCCGTTTGCTATGCCCCTGCGTGGCCGAAAGCAGAGATACCGCGCCCAAGGCAAGGACGGCCATCGCCACCAGCGCCTCGATCAACGTGAATCCTGCATCGCCCTGACGTGTCATTCTACCTCCTGAAGGTGCGCAGCGCTGATGCCGTCGAACCGAACATATTCCGCCGCGCCGTCTCCCGCACGCAGCTCAAGCGACAAGGGGCTGTCCTCGGTCGGGCGCGAATCTGTTGAAACGACGATCGTGCCAGCGCTTCCAACGATCCGCGTGCGACCGGCCAGCAGATGCGGTTCTTTCAGGACGGGCAAAGGATGCGGCACCCAGATTTCTCCATTATAGACATCGAACCTATAGCCCTCCGCGCCCCAAACGAAGCCCATCGGCACCCCCGTCAGGATCACATCGTCCGCCGCCCGATTGAGCCTGGCGACCAGAAGGTCGGCCTCTTGCTTGGCAATATCGCCACGTGATCCGCTGCCGATGCTTAGCCCGACAATCCCGGCCATAATTCCCACCAGCACCAGCACCACGAGCACCTCAACAAGCGTTACGCCCGCGTCTTGGTGTCGTGCAGGGGTGGCCGTGGTTTTCACCTGCTGGCCTGCAACTGCCCATGTGCAAGATCTGACGCGACCCCTTCGCCGCCGGGTGCACCGTCTGCCCCAAGCGACACCAGATCAAATCCGCCATTCGCACCTGGAGAGACGTAAATGTAGTCATTTCCCCAAGGATCAACCGGCACAGCGGTTAGATACCCCCCCGCGACCCAGTTGCGGGGCTCGGGCGGCGCGGTGGGGCGCACGGCCAAGGCCTGCAATCCCTGTGCGGTCGTGGGGTAGGTGCGGTTGTCCAAGCGGTAAAGTTCGAGCGCAGAGCCGACAGCGCGGATGTCCGACTGCGCAACGGTCACGCGTGCCTCGTCAGGGCGTCCAATAACGTTGGGCACGATGATCGCCGCCACCAGCGCGATAATGACCAGCACCACCATCATCTCAATGAGAGTTACGCCCGCTTCACCGTCGCGGCGGCTGCGGTGCGACGCGGGGCGGCCCCGCAGCTTTTTCCAGTGACGCATGAAACTGTTTCCCTATCTGTTACGTGGCTTTCCGTATACTATTGCAACAACGGGACGATTGAAAAGGTAATTTTTCGTGATAAGTCAAGGCATTAAGCCAGATTTAAACGCCTCGGAGCGCCCTGTACGGCTGCCCGCTTCTGACGCTTTGAGAGTGCCTTTGACGATAAAAAATTTGGCCATGGTTGCACGTGCCGAACTCTATTGCCCACAGGTCGATGGGCTGGCCGCCCGACCGGTCAGCGCAGAACACGTCAGCAGTTTTATCGTCCATGTACCCAAATCCAACGCGCGGCAACGGCAGGCGCTGATCACCTTCGCCGTCGAAGAGCGGATCGCCGCCCCGCTGCATTCCGTGCAGGTCGTCCAAGGCCCGCTTTCCGGTGCCGCGCCTGGGGATCACCTGGTGTTTGTCCTGTCCAATGATGTGATGGCGCAGGTGACACAGGAAGATGCGCCGCACCTGCCCGAATATCTTTTAATCCCGCGTCCACCGTTCGATACCGGCCCCGCTTGGGCTGTCTGGAGAGAAGGCAGTCGGGCGGTTGTGCGCTGCTCTGACGGGACGGGCTTTGCAGCAAATGTGGATATGCTGCCGCTTTTGTGGCAGCGCGCTGGCCGGCCGTCATTGCGTGCGCTCGGCGAACCATTGGGCGATGCTCTTCCAGCCGAAGATCTGTCGGACGCCCCACCGCCACCGGACCCGATGGATGCGGCCTTTAGCTTTGCTCAGCCGCGCAACGCTGCAGCGCGGGGGTTGGCCGCGTGGAAGTGGGCTGCCGTCACTGTGGGGTCCGCCTTGGTGCTGCATTTGGCCGTCGCGGCTTTTAATGTGCGCTCCCTCCGTCAAGTCGCTGAGACAGAGCGCCGCGCTGCAGAGCAGGCCATATCGGGCATCCTGCCCGGCCTGACCCTAACGCGGGAGGTTGGCCCCGTTCTGGCGCGCCTGACGCCCGTGCAGGTGGTTGCAACGGAAAGCAGCTTTTTGCCCCTGCTCAGCGATATCTCACGCGTGCTGACTGACGCGCCGGTTGGTTTCAGGCGCATGGCATGGGGCGCAACTGAAAATACATTGGTGGTGCTCATGCAGGGCCCTGGTCTGGACGACCTGCAAGGCATCGAGCAGACCCTAGAGGCGTCGGGCTTCGCCGTGCGCAGCGGTGCCGCCACAGCGGGCGATGGCGGTGCAGAGGTCGAAATGCGGATCGCGCGGGGGGATGGCGGATGAAAGCTTTTGCCGCGCTCAACCCGCGTGAAAAGCGTCTGGTGAGCATTGTGCTGCCCCTCGCCATCGTGGTTGCGGGCTATCAATTCCTTTGGGCCCCCCTTCAACGTGCGCAGGCCGAAGCACGTGCAGATATTCTGGCGTTTCGGCTTGTTCAGGACACAGCCGCGCTAGCGTCAGTCGACACGATGGTGGCAGTGGCACCGCTCAACGACACGCCTCTCGCCACGCGGATCACCACCTCGGCATCCGCGGCAAATCTGACCCTGCGGCGCATTGAGCCTGAAAATGACAGCATTCGGGTCACATTGGATGATACGCCCTTTGCGACCATATTGCTGTGGCTCTCTGATCTGGAAGGGCAGCACGACGTGAAGGTAGAGGCGCTCGAGGTGGATCGACGCCCGGCACCGGGCCGTGTCTCGGCGCGTTTACTCTTAGGATCGTCGCAATGACCAATGCCAGCACCCAGACCCGCCTTTCCTATGGTTTCGCGCAAAGCCAAGGGGTCATTCTATTACCTGTCTCTGAAGACCGCGCAGAGCCGCGCTGCCAATACCGCCATGATGCCTCTTTCGAAGCCCTGATCGAAGCGCAACGCGTATCTGGCGCGGCTGTGACATTCGAGGAAATATCGGCTGGCGAATTTGAAGCGGCCCTTGGCACGATCTACCGCGATTCCGCTTCCGAAGCCGCACAGGTGGCCGCAGATGCAGACGATGATCTGGCCTCGCTTGCGGACACTGCCGCTTCGATAGACGATCTGCTGGCCCAAAACGACGATGCGCCAGTGGTGCGCTTGATCAATGCCCTGCTGCTGGAGGCGGTCAAGGAAGGCGCGTCTGACGTACATATCGAAACCGAAGAGCGGCGGCTTTTGGTGCGCTTTCGGGTCGACGGCATTCTACGCGAGGTGATCAGCCCGAAACGGGCGCTCGCGCCGCTGCTCGTCAGCCGGATCAAGGTGATGGGCAAACTCGACATCGCTGAAAAGCGCCTTCCGCAGGACGGCCGTGTGTCGTTGCGGGTCGGTGGGTATGACCTTGATGTGCGCATCTCGACGATCCCCTCTCAATTTGGCGAGCGCGTGGTGCTGCGTCTTTTGGACCGGGGGCAGACACTGCGCGGGATTGACCATCTTGGCCTGTCGGATCGCGATAATATGGTGCTGAAACGTATTCTTGCGCTGCCCGATGGCATGGTGCTGGTGACCGGCCCGACCGGTTCGGGCAAGACCACGACGCTTTATGCTGGTCTGGATATGCTGAACGATCGGCAGCGCAACATCATGACCGTCGAGGACCCGATTGAATATACGATGGACGGCGTTGGCCAGATGCAGGTCAACGCCAAGACCGATCTCAGCTTTGCCAGAGGGTTGCGCGCCATTCTACGGCAAGATCCGGATGTGATTATGGTCGGCGAGATCCGGGACCGCGAGACGGCACAGATCGCCGTGGAATCCGCCATGACCGGGCATCTGGTTATCTCAACCTTGCACACCAACACGGCCATCGGTGCCGTCTCTCGACTGGTCGAAATGGGCGTCGAACGCTTCTTGCTGGCCCCTATGCTGCGCGGGCTGATCGCGCAGCGACTGGTGCGGCGCAATTGCACCGACTGTCTGGGCGACCACGAGCTTACGCAGGCCGAAAGCGATCTTTTGGGGCATAAGATAAAGCCGGGAGAGATCGTGAAGAAAGGGCTTGGCTGCGATACCTGTCAAGATAGCGGCTTTCGCGGACGTCTGCCGCTGTATGAAATTATCGAGGTCGACGGCGCGCTTGAACGCAAGATGCACGAAGGACAATCCGAAGCCGAATTGATCGCCGCGGCGCGGGATCGCGGCCCGAGCATTCTGGACGACGGCATCGCCAAGATGCGTTTGGGCCTCACCACTGCACAGGAAGTCGCGCGCGCCATCCACGACGGTGCCCCACCGCAGCCCAGCGTATCGCTTGCCGCACCACAAGAGGATGAATAATGCCAGCCTATGCCTATGAAGCGATGACGCCCGCGGGCAAGTCGACCAAGGGGATCATAGAGGCCGCAAGTGCCGCCGCCGCGCGCAGCAGTCTGCGCCAGCGCAACCTCGCGCCGCTGTCGGTTGAACCAACAGTTGCAAAGAAGGGGAAATCGACGACGGGGGCGGGCTTTGGCAGGGCCAAGATTTCGCGACGCGCGCTGACCCTACTGACCCGGCAGCTTGCCACGCTGATCGGTTCGGGGATCGGTGTGGAACAAGCGCTCAAGACAGTGGCAGACCAGCAGAACAAGCCTGCCGTTACAACCTTGCTGTTGAACCTACGCGCCTCTGTGCTCGAGGGGCGCAGCTTTGCGCAGGCGCTTGGCGAGTATCCTCAGGTGTTCGGCGACTTCTACCGCGCATCGGTCGCGGCGGGGGAAACCTCGGGGCAGCTTGGCCAAGTGATGGAACATCTGTCCGGCTTCGTGGAAACCCGCGCCAAGAACCGGCAGACGGTGCAGCTTGCTTTGCTTTATCCCGCCATCCTTGCCGTTGTTTCGCTTGCGGTAATCGTAGCGCTGTTGACCTTTGTCGTGCCTGACATTGTGCGCGTTTTCACCTCTCGCGGAGCGGAGCTGCCGTTCCTGACCCGTTCGTTGATTTCGGTAAGTGATTTTATCAACGCATGGGGGATTGTAATGCTGGGCGTGCTAGCTGCCGTCATCCTTGGCGGGGCCAGCCTGCTGCGACGACCGGCGATGCGGCTGCGCTGGCATCGATTTCTATCGCGTTCGGTGCTGACGCGGGGGTTCTCTCTCAAGACAAACTCGGTGCAATTTGCGGGTACCTTGGCGACGTTGACCGTCAGCCGAGTGCCGCTCGTTGATGCCCTGACTGCAGCTACGCAGACCATACCGAATTTGCACATCCGCGAAAAAGTGGCCCAAGCAACGGCACGCGTACGCGAAGGAACATCGCTGTCACGGGCGCTGGACGATGCCAAAGTTTTCCCCCCGATGCTAATCGCGATGATCGCCAGTGGCGAAGCGGGGGGCGTGCTGGGGACAACGCTTACTCGCGCGGCTGACGATCAGGAGCGCGATCTGAATGCATTGGTAGCCGCACTGGTGGCACTGGTTGAACCGGCCGTACTGCTGATCATGGGTGGGATCGTGATGCTTTTGGTGCTCTCAATCCTGCTGCCGATCGTTAACCTCAACAATCTGGTGAACTAGAATGGCATTTCGATGATCATCGGCCCGCTCGTCGGCATGCCCGGCACAAGCACGGCGCCTTCGGGCTCAATACGCGCGATCAGCCGCCGTTCCCCTGTTACCGTGACCTTAGCCAGCGTGCTGTCACGGTCCTTCAACAGGGCTTGGGCGTCGCGGCCTTCGGTTGTCAGGTCCAGCGTCATCTGCGGCACTGTTGTGTCGCGCCCCAATAGATCTTTGCATCGCCCTTCGCTGATCAGAACCGCGCCCGCAGCAGCAGCGGCACCCTTGCGCCAGCTCAGCCGTTGCACATCAACGACGGCCTGCGACGTGCAGTTTTTCAATGCGGCCCCGGGGATCAGGTCGACCAAACCGGGCCCGATACGTCCCACGATATCTGCCGCGCTTATTGATGCTGGGGTAAAGGTCGCGACGCCGGTCAATTGGGTATCGGGCCCTTGCAAGGTCCAGTCCGCAACCCCGCGTGCAGCGAACAAAGGCCAGCCACGCAGGTCCCAATCCAGCGAATATCCACCGTCCAACACAGCACGCCCTTCCCACAGGCCGCCATACAGGTCAGTAATCGGAGCAGGGATGACGGCAATACGGCGCAAGGCCGTTGCCGGGAGGGTGACAATCAATGTCGTCACGTAAACGAGGAATGCAAAAGATGCCAAAAGCACAGCCGATAAAATCCATCGAAAGCGTGGCTTCCGGTGCCTTTTCCTCTCTGTCGCGGCGGCGGGTCTTATTGGGTCTTGGTGGGTCATCGGCGCTCATTGGGTTGTCGGGCTGCGGCGGGTTGTCTTTGACGGGTGACACTGCATTGCCACCTAAAAATGCGGTAGGGCAGGCCGTTTTGCTGGCCCCGCTTACCGGCCCGCGAGCGTCATTAGGACAGATCATGCTGGCAGCCGCAAGCCTTGGCGGCAACGCGACCGGGCCGGGGGCCGAGGTCGAGGTGGTCGATGCCGGCGATAGCCCCGAAACAGCCGTTGCTGCCGCGCAAAAAGCGATGGACGGAGGGGCGAAGATGTTCCTTGGTCCGCTTTTCTCAGGCCAGAGCCGCGCCGTCGCCGAAGCCGTCGGGCGCGGTACGCCCGTTGTTTCATTGTCGAACGACAGCTCTATCGCCGGAGATAACCTGTTCGTATTCGGCATCACGCCGCAGCAATCAGCGAAATCAATCCTCGGCTTCGCGGCAACCCGCGGCAAGCGCAACGTTGTTACTGTTGTTCCTCCGGGGCCATTTGGTGCCTTGTCCGCGCAGGCAGCGCAATCCGTCGCCGCGGCGACAGGTGGCACCGCTCCGGCAGCGATTGTCGCGTCATCCGCCGCCGGCCTGATTGACAAGATCCGCGCCGCGAACGGCGGTGCGCTTCCGGATGCGGTTTATCTGCCCGTTGTGGGCGGTCCCTTTGAAGAACAGGCCGCGGCGATCAAGGGCGCGGGGATACAGCTGCTTGGCTCAGAGCAGTGGGCCTCTATCACCCCTTACCGGATCGACGCACTGCAGGATGGTTGGTTTGCCGCACCCGACCCTGTTCGTTTCGAAGCCTTCGCCACAGCCTTTACCGCGTTCAGTGAAACCGAAGCGGGCGTGCTTGGCGGGTTGGCCTTTGATGCCGTCGAAATGGCGCGAATCCTTGGTCGCATCGGCCAGCAGAACCGCAAAGGGTTGCTGCGTGAAGCCGGTTTCGACGGTGTCGTCGGCCCCTACCGTTTCCAAAAGGACGGACAATGCGCACGCGGGCTGGCTATTTTGAGCGTGACAACCGGCGCGAATAACCTGATTGGCTCCACCGGCGCATGACCCCTATCCGCGACCAAGAGGCTGGCGTGACCCTGATCGAGATGCTGGTCGCGCTTAGTCTTTTTGCTTTGGTCGGTATTGCCTCGTTTACCACGCTGGACACAATTTTACGCGTGCGCGAACGCACCGATGGCCGGCTAGAGCATCTCGCGCAATTGGACCGGGCATTGCTGATCTTCGGACGCGATATTGTGCAGGCGGACCCACGTACGGTGACGCTTCAGGATGGTGTCCTGTCCACTCTTGGGCATGATGGCCAGACCAGACGCCAATATCTGCACGATGCAAATACGCTCAGCCGCGAGATAGGCCCCCGAAACGCGGACGATCTGTTGCGGCAATCCCTGATATTGGATGTGAGCGCGGTGACGTTTCGCGTGCTTGATAGGGATCGCAACTGGCATTCGGCGTGGCCTGACCCCGCCGGCGAGAATGAAGCGCTGGCCGTGGATATGCGCGTGGACATCAATGCGATTGGCAGTCTCAGGCGGCTTTCGTCTTTGTCCCGCCCTGCGCCCCGATGAGCCGCGGCGGTATGCGGTATCCGGACGCCGGTGTTGTGTTGATCAACGTGTTGGTGGCGCTCGCTTTGGGGTCGGCGATCGTTGTCTTGATGTTTACCTCGCAAGAGACCCTGATGGAACGCACCCAGCGTGCTGCCGCGGCGACCCAAGCCGAGGCGCTGGCCTTGGGCGCGGAGACCTCAATTATCGTGGCGTTACGCCGGGATATGGACGCCGCACCAGAGACGGACCATATGGCCGAACCATGGGCGCTAGCGGCACAAGAAGAGGTGCAACTAGAGACGGGTACCTTTGCGATCAGCGTGTCAGATGCCCAAGCGCGGTTTGATTTAAACGGACTTGCAGCGGGCCGCCTCTTGCAACAGCAAATCCTTGCGCGGCTGGTCAAATCTCTGGACCTGCCCGACAGCGTGGCGTTGGACATCAACGACCGAATTTCCCGCCGCGGCCCCATACGCGCGTTGTCCGAGGTCGAGCTTTTGGACGCGCAGACGCGTGCGATACTGGCCCCCCACGTCAGCCTGCTGCCGCAACCCGGAGATGTGAACATCAACACCGCAAGCGAAGCGGTCATCGCGGCAGTGCTGGGATCGCCAACCGCCGCAAGGCAACTGGTCAAGCGGCGCGAACAAAACGGTTTCCTCACGCGCGGGGACGTGACCGACGCTGGCATTGTCGCGCTGAACGGTATTGGTTTTACATCAGACGTCTATGATGTGGAAAGCCGAGCAGAAGTCGATGGCACCACGGTTATTCTGACATCACGGCTGCTGCGCGAAGATAGACTGGGGCAAAAAGACACCTATGCGATCGAGCGCAGCTTTTCAGCGCATCTTGCAGCGAAGAGGGCCTTGCCGGTCCCAAAGCCCTTCCGTCCCTAAAGGATAAAATGCGAAACGCGGCCACTCTTTCGAGCCGCCGCGCCTCTTGTCTGTTCTCGCACCCTTCAAGGGCAGCCGATCAACCTACGGGTTGAAAGGTTCGCTTGTCGGGAACCGTGGCAAGGTGACCCCCGCAAGGGAGATCGGTTCGGCATTGCGATCCTGGTTGAAGGCGCGCGCAAAGTCGGCCCCCAATTTGGAAATGCCGTTTAGCGCGCCGCTGCTACCACAAGCGACTAGAACGCCGGCCACAACCACAAGAACTGAGATACTCTTCAACATCGGAATTCTCCTATTCTATGGGTTTAGTTGTTCGGCGAGCCAGCAATCGGTGTGTTCAAGTAGGGGAACACGGCTTGCAACTCAGTGGCGCGCAAAGGCGCCCCATCGGTCAACGGCACTTGGCCCGCAGGCGCGGTATCGTTGGGATCACCTGCACCGCAAAGACCCAGATTTACGTTGTCTTCGGCACTTGGGTCACCGCTAAGCTCTTGCCCCAGAGGCACATCATGGCACAACCGGCCCATCATTACGCGCAGCGCAAGATCGACAGTGTCATCCGCTGGACGTCGACCGTTTGGGAAACCCGCGAGGTCTTCAGCCAGAAGGCCAAAGGTGTGCTGCTCGGACGCAGGTGTCGCCGGGAACGTCGTGTTCAAACGCAGCATTTCAGACAGGTCTGTCGCCGCATCGAAACCAGCAGGCTGGTTCACGCCGGGGAAACCGCTGAGGAACGCGGTAACAAGGTCGTTCCGCGGGAAGTTCGACGGAGCGATATTGCCCGATGCACCCAAAGCGTCGCGGAACAGAATGTCCAGCAGCGCAGGCAGGGTCGGATTGGTCACATAGACAGCCAGTGCCTCGTCGATTGTGGGCTCTGCTGCGTTAAACAGATCCTTGTCGGAAAGGCCGATGACCACCTCGTTGACCAGCGGGTTGGACAAGCGCGACTGCTGTACCCAAGCGCCACCATAAACCGAGGTCTTCTCGTAGGTTGGCGACGGATCTTCCAATTCGCCTTGCGGCAGGCTGGCAGTCGTCCATGCCCCGATTACCGGTTCATCGCCTTGGGTCAGACAGGAGATTGGGATTTCCAAGGCCAACGTTGTGACGTTGGCTTTGCCAATCAGGTCGTCATTGGCGCGGTCCTGCACGATCCCGTTCGCGTTGAAATTGGGATCGTTATACTGGGACCACATCGGGTTGTCTGGTCCCTGCACTGGCACCAGATTCACCAGATCAAAGATTTCGCCAAGATTCACCGCGAACGCCTCTGCGCGTTGGCCAGCAAAAACCCGGCCCGTTCCGCAGCCCGGAATTTTTACGTCGTCATAGATATAGGCATTTGCGTATTCGGCATAGTTAGGCAGGGTCTTGTTGCCAACGTTGTCGAGCGGCTTGGTAAAGGTCGTCCCGCCGCCATGCGAAAGCGACGTTCTTTTGCCACTGCGACGGTCCCCCGTGATCATGGTCACGCTATAGCTTTCGGTTTCACCCAGAGCAGCGGTCGGGTTGCTGGCTGTGATCTGGCCTGCGGCGCGCAACGGAATGCCGACTTTCTCGCCGCCGATGTCCAGCTGGATACCAGTGCCGTCTTTCAGATTGTTGTCGAATTGGAACTGAAAGGTGATCTCTTCTTCGGCATCGGCGTCATTGCTGACATGGATTTCATAGATAGCGTCGGGGTCCATGGTGAAGTAGTTGGGTCCACCATAGGGGGCCTGCAAAGGCTGATAGTTTGCAATGAGGGTCACGTAGTCGCCGCGGTTTGCCTCGTAGCTTTTGAACATGTAGAAATCTGTCGCGTCGATCTTTGGCTGCTCGGTGATACCCGGCGCCTCACGGTGCGATGATGCAGATGCAATGCTTGCTGTCAGGCAGAGCGCTGTAGCGCAGCTTCCCTGCAACAAGGTACGAACGTTAAATGTCATTTTCCACTCCCAAGTTGGCTTATTTATGTACCGAGACCAACGGTCATCGGATCGCCCTGCGCGCGCTGAAAAATGCTATTCACTACCCGCATTGAACGAGCCACGTGCTGCCGCCGAGAAAGTTTCACAGTTCATGATAAAATATCTCATTTAGATGGAACCTAGGCACACTGGCGTTTTCGCTGCCTGCCGTGTTTTATGCGTGAATGCCTGTGTTCATCTTGTCCTCGATCATTTTGATTCTGACTTTGGGTCAGCTTGTTCGTATTGATCTGCGCGAACACCGCTTGCCGGATCACTATACTCTTCCGCTGGTCTGGGTCGGACTGGGGACAAATGCCCTCGCGCAGCGTGCCCTTCCGACGGAGGCAATCTGGGGCGCGATCCTTGGATATGTCGTATTCTGGCTGATCGGAACGATCTATTTTCGCAGCCGTGGCCAAGAAGGGTTGGGCTTGGGCGATGCAAAGCTGCTGTCAGCAGCGGGTGCTTGGGTTGGGGTTCTCGCCTTGCCTTGGGTCGTTCTTCTGTCGGCTCTGGGTGCCCTTGGGTACGCAGTGCTGTCAAGCCACGGGCGCCAAGAGCGGCTCGCGTTTGGTCCATGGATTGCTGGGGCCCTCCTCCTTATCTGGTTAGGAAAAGGGCTTTTTTCAGGGGTTTAGAGTCGCATTTTTCCCCTGCGGACGGCGTTTAAAGTGCTCAAGCACGCCGGTAAGATCGGGAATGCCCGCAAAGCGGGCCGGTATTTTGGGGTCGGCAGGTCGAGTTTTTATAGGTGGCGAGATGCATACCAAGAGCATGGTGAAGCTGGTTTGAAGTGCGCTAAATCAATCCCGAAGAACCCTGCCAATCAAACGCCAGCTGAAATCGTCGAGAAGGTACTTTATCTGCGGCGCAAGTATCACTTGGGGTCTATCCGGATCGTTTGGTATTTGGCGCGCTATCACGGCATCATATCCAAGTGGACGTTAAATGTCTGACCTTCAAATGCAAAAATCGGCGAAAAGGTCCGCCGTTTCCAATTTACAGCGATCGCCCCCTCTCGGGACATTGCCTTACAATGCCCTGCCGGGCAGTGGATGCAACCAGGGTTCGCGCCCTCAAGGTCTCCGAGAAACATACGCAGGCAAACGCGATCGACGTCATTGAGCACGTCATCGAAAAGTTCCTATTCCGCATTCGCGAGATACGGTAGCAAGGAAAGTGTGCCGTAGGTTGGTCTAGGCTACATATGCGAACGTTTCGACATCATTGACCATCGCGTAGGCGAAGAGAGTTCCAGCGGCCACCGATCGCGGCCACCTCTTCATTGTGGTCTACGAAGAACGCATTCTTACGCGTCAGGCCATTTTGGCGGATCAGGTTCTCGATATTGGAGTTAACCTCGCCTTAGCTGTCGTCTAGAAAGGGTTGCAACCATGTTCCGAGGAAGATGATTATAGTTCAAAAGATCGCCGAGGCGGTCTGCCATGCCTGTTCTTTCGCCTCCCTCGCTATCAACACACCGTAGATTTATTGCGTCACGCGGCGCATTGGGTAAGGTTGCGCATCTATACGAAGGGGATATCCGCCAGATCAGGTGCCGTTTTATTCAATATACCTTCATTAATGAGAAGATGCTTTCTCTCTAATGGCGGTATGGCCAAACAGAGCATGATAATGCGCCTATCTGCACAGGGGTTTACGAGGGTAACATTGGTGTGGGAATAGTTTCTCGCGCCAAGCGAGTTGGGCAGATAGTTTTCGCAGAATGAAAAGTCCAAGCTATTCTCGCGACAAAGCTCGGGCAAAGAATTCCGCCAGTCCAAGTAGCGATCTTCTAAATCATCTGGCCTTACCTCGTCATTAGTAGCTTCCCCCATTTTAAGCCTATGCATACCAAATTTTACATCTGAAGGATCTGCTGCTGAATCCATTTTTGGATTCCAATCGTTTGCGCGGGTGAGGCCAAAAACATTCCCACGAATGAGCAGGTGATCCTTAGGAAGCTTATCGTATATCTTGATGGAATCTGTGCCGCCTGCATTTACAGCATAGCCAACGCGAGCGAGGAACACCCGTTTGCCCCATTTTTTTGCCTTATTTCCTTTGATGCGTTTAAACGGCAATCCAATCCGTTCAGCTAATATTTCAGCTGTATCGCAATCACTTCCGGAGATCCGCCCAAAATCAGTTCCAAATATCATTTTAGATAAATGCATTTTGTCACGTGATGCGGCGAGTAACATACGCGAGTCCTGACCGCCTGATAGGGCCATTAGACAGGGTTTTCCTTCGAGAAAACCGACCGTGTTTTGGCGAAGCAATGCTATGATACGATCGATAATTTCATCGTGGCTCAGGCTTCGCGGCTCCATAAGGGCATTGTCTGTTGGCCAGAATCTTGCTTGCTCGAATGTATCCAGTTTTAGGCTATGATTGGGCATCAGTCGCCAGCAACTTTTATCTGTCGTGTACCCTAAGCTGTATTGCCCCAAGCTCTTTTGAACCTTGATGTGCAAAAAGTCATCACGCTCGTTGATTGGTCGGTATAGAATGATCGGTAGGGTGCTTCCCACAATACCGGTTTCGCAATCGAAAACGACACCCATTTCACCAACTGTATCGGTATATACGTATTGGCCCGATGGGGTAGATGTGAAGACGGCGAACCTCCCCACGAAACCGGCTACAATTTCTTCTAATTTCTTATGCAGATCAGAGTCATATTTAAGATCAAGTTTCAAATCGCCTGCCAGAAGCTCGCCCTCGGCGTTCAGGGCGACCCCTATAAGAATTGCACAAAGCGTATCTGCGGCGTAAATGCGCACGATATCTAGCGACGCTGAGTGATGTAGGTATCGCTCACCGATTTTAGTGCTAAGGTATTCAGCAATAGGGGGGGTATTATCGCAAGACAACTGAAACTGACCAGAATACAGATCGGCTGGTTCTAAATTAAGTTTTTCCGCCTCTTCGATCGCCAAACAGATACCTGAACCGTGAGGGCGCGACGTCGTATCAGTCATATTCAATCCTTTTGTCGAAGCACAATCACAAATAGCCCGCTTACCTGAAACTGCTTCATATTGTGGTCGATCCCTCGAGCTTCCCCTAATTACCGCCTGTCCCAATAAGAGGGGAATTTAGCCGGTCGATGAGACACCATGTATACCCTATATCTCATCACCAGAATACTCATGCCTTTGTGTGGCCGGTTGTAAAGGGCATTTAACGACGCTGTCCAATTGTTACTGTGGCTATAAACTATGGCAAGTGAGGTGCCTTCGAGCTTATCTTAACCTAACGTCTACAGGCGGTTGCCCCTCTTTTGTCAATGGGTGCGATCCCGATGCCGCAGGTCCCCAGCAAGGGCGCGTCAGTGGAAATCGCGACTTGGAAACAGCTGTTTGGCTTGCGTGCGCGGGTGCTGAGCGCGAGGGGGATAGCGGGCGGGTCGGGGCGCATCGTCTGCTTGGGGTTGCGTGATCCCGACTGCGCCGTCCATTGGGTGTCCAAGATCGGCAATGCGTCCCGACAAATCCTCTATTTTTTCGGCGATCAGATGCACGACGATCCCTTCGCGTTGCAGCCGGCCCGTCACCCGCAAAAGGCGGCCGCCCATGACGATCTGGCGAAACTGGGTGTAAACCTTGCGCCATACCACGACATTAGACACGCCTGTTTCATCCTCTAGCGTCAGAAAAACCACGCCAGAGGCGGTGCCAGGGCGTTGGCGCGTGATAACAAGGCCGCACACAGATATTCGAGAAAGCGGCACAAAGGGGAGCTGATCATGCGGGGTCAGGCCCGGAATTGTGGGGCGTAAAAGCTCCATCGGATGTGCACGCAGGGTAAGGCGCAAAGCGATGTAATCTTCGACAACCTCTTCACCCAGGTGCATTTCTGGCAAGCGCACACCGGGTTCATTCAGGCCTTCGCCATCTAAGGGATTTGCAAATAACGGCAGCGGGGCCGGCGCAGAGATGGCGCGCACGGCCCATAGCGCATCGCGCCGCGTAATCCCCATTCCAACGAAGGCGTCCGCTTCGGCCAGACGTTCCAATGCGGCGGGGGCAATGCCGCCGCGCAGCCATAGGGCTTCGGGATCGGGATATCCATTGCCACGCGCAGCTACGATCCAAGCCGCATCACTTTCGCGAAAGCCCTTGATCTGACGAAACCCGAGCCGCAGCGCCAAGGCCCCGTCTGCGCGACGCTCTAGCGAGTTGTCCCATGCGCTATGGTTCACGCAGACGGGGCGCAGTTCAATCCCGTGCTCGCGGGCGTCGCGTACGATCTGGGCGGGGGCGTAAAACCCCATTGGCTGTGCATTCAAAAGCGCACATGCAAAGATTGCGGGATGGTGGCATTTCAACCATGACGACACGTAGGTGAGCATCGCAAAAGCCGCCGCATGGCTTTCGGGGAAGCCATAATCGGCAAAGCCCTCGATCTGGACAAAACATGCTTCGGCAATGTCCTGACTGTATCCGTTGCGCATCATCCCTTGAACGAAACGGTCGCGGTGGGTTTTGATTGTGCCCATGCGCCGGAAAGAGGCAAGCGACCGACGCAGATGATCTGCCTCTTCTGGCGTGTAGCCCGCGCCGACCACGGCGATTTGCATCGCTTGTTCTTGGAACAGCGGAACGCCCAGGGTCTTGCGCGTGACCTCTTCGAGTGCGGGACCAAAGGGTTCGGCGGCCTCTAGACCTTGTCGCCGGCGCAGATAGGGTTTGACCATCCCCCCCTGAATCGGGCCCGGGCGCACAATGGCAACCTCGATCACCAGATCATAAAATTCGGCAGGCTTCATCCGCGGCAAGAAATTCATCTGTGCGCGGCTTTCGACCTGAAATACCCCCACCGCATCGGCACGGGTCAGCATGTCGTATGTGGGTTTATCCCCTTGGGGAACAGTGGCCAGCGTCAGATGCTTTTTCTCGTGATTTTCCAACAATGCAAAGGCCTTGCGGATACAGGTCAGCATCCCGAGGCTCAGGACATCGATTTTTAGAATACCCAACGCGTCGATATCATCCTTGTCCCATTCGATAACGGTGCGCGCGTCCATTGCGGCATTTTCGATGGGGCACAGTTCATCCAACCGCCCTTGGGTGATGATAAAGCCGCCCACGTGCTGCGATAAATGTCGGGGGAACCCGATGAGTTCGCCGATCAGCCGCAGTGTTTGCGACAGCCGGCGATCATCAGGGTTCAGCCCCAATTCGCGCATCCGTTCGGGGTCGGCCCCATCATTCGAAATGCCCCAAATTTGGCCAGACAGCCCTGCGGTTACATCTTGGGACAGCCCCATGACCTTACCAACTTCGCGGATCGCTGCCCGAGACCGGAAATGGATAACGGTCGCGCAAAGCCCTGCGCGGTGACGTCCGTATTTTTCATAAATCCACTGGATGATTTCTTCGCGGCGTTCGTGTTCAAAATCGACATCGATATCAGGAGGCTCGCCGCGATGACGTGAGATAAACCGCTCAAAGACCATGCCAATCATATCGGGGCTGACGTCGGTAATGCCCAGAAGATAGCAGATGATCGAATTCGCCGCAGACCCGCGACCCTGACATAGAATACCGCGGCGGCGTGCCTCGGCGACAATGTCGTGGACCGTTAAAAAATACGCGGCATAGCCGAGCTCGTCCACAAGCCGCAGTTCCTTGTCCAGCAAGGCATAGACGCGATCCGAAGCGCCATCAGGATAGCGCCGTCGAAGCCCCGCACGGGCCAGATGCTGTAGCCGGTCCTGTGGGCTGAGCCCTTCTGCCCTTTCGTCGGGGTAATCATATTTCAGCTCGGATAGATCAAAGCTGCAGCGTGTCGCAATTTCTAGAGTGCGGCGCAGTGCAGCGGGGTGATGACGATAAAGACGTGCCATATCAGCAGCCGGTTTCAGACGGCGTTCCCCATTTGGCAGGGCGTGTGTTCCGATGCAGTCAATTGTGATGCCCTCGCGCAGGCACGTCAGCACATCTGCCAGTTGCCGTCGCGCGCTGTGGTGCATCAGCACATCGCCGACCGCGACCATCGGGGCAGACGCACGCAGCGCCAGCGCGGCACAGCCGTTGAACCACGCCTGATCAGACCCATCATACCGCGGGGTTGCGCCAAGAAAAACGGATCTGGGATAGCGGCGTGCCACCTTTTGAATGGGGGACAATGCTTGGCTTAGGTCGGCGGGGGGCAGGGCGATCAAGATCAATCCCTGACATCCCTGCAGCAGATCTTCGAGGTCAAGGTGACACTCTGCCTTGCCTGCGCGTCGTTTGCCCAATGTCAGCAACCGCGACAAGCGTTGGTATGCTGGCAGATCAGTGGGCAGGGCCAGCCAGTCGACAGGGCAATCCCGAAGCACCAGACGTGTGCCGACGATCAGCTTTGGAAGAAGGGGCGTCGCATCAGGCAAGGATGCGCAGGGGAGGTTCTGCGGCCGGCCGGTTGGCAACCGCGAAGAGCTGTCAATCTGCGTGCTCGACCGGATCCGCAGCGTATCGCGGGCATCGGCCTTCAGTGTTTTTAATGCGCTATAGGCGCGTACCACCCCCGCCAACGTGTTGCGGTCTGTGATGGCGATAGCGCTTAACCCCAGTTCCGCCGCGCGCAGGATCAGTTCCTCGGGGTGGGACGCGCCGGTCAGAAAGGTGAAATTAGAGGTAACACCAAGCTCTGCATAGCTCATATGAATTCTCCTTGCACAAACCAGCCGGGGTTCTGCGGCGTGTAGAACAGCCACAAGCGGCGGCCTTCGCGTGTGTCGATCCGCCAGTAGTCGCGCAGACCCGAGCGCCAGCCGTCGTCGTCCATCCACCATTCCGGCGCGATCCTTTCGGGCCCGGTTGCACGCCCAGTGGTCAAGGTCATCCGCCGCCACCTGAACCGAGAGGGCGGTTGTGCCCCGTATCCGGTGACCGGTTCGGGGGGGAAAAGGCGCAGCGGCCGTGGTTTGATGCTGCCCCAACCGTTTTGTGGCGGGCTGGCCGCCGCAGGGGCCATGCGAAAGCTGCGTTCGGGGATGTGACTGTCGGCAGGCAAGAATCGCTGGATGTTCTCTAATCCGATCCGTGTCCCAAGACGCGAGATGAGGTCATTCAGTTGCTCGGGTTGCGCTTGGCTGACCGTCCCGATCTGTTGCAGCGGCAAGGGGTCAACAATCACGGCCTGTAGGCGCATGACATCAATGCCAAACCCTGCATCCACCGCGCCGACGCCGCGTTCGAACAGCGGCAGGATCCGCGCCGCGTCGCGCATGGCGCTGGCCAGCCGAAGCTCTACCTGTTGGCTGTCCTGATCGACGCGGCGGAGCGTCAAGACGAGCTTTCGGGCACCCGCTTCGTGCATTTTCAGTTTATCGCATAGCGGGATCAAGAGCCGTTCGACCGCAGCCATCACATCAGCCAGCAAGCCGATAGGTTCCGGAATCGTCAGGCGAACGGCGTAATGGGGTGGCTCCTCGGCTGGGCATATGGCCTCTGGGATGTGGCCCAAAGCCTGATCGAGGCGGGTCAATACCTCGGAACCGAACCGGCGCGCCAACGGCCCACGCGGCCGCGTCGACAGGTCATTGATGTGACGTAGCCCAAGACGCTGCAGCGCGACGATCGTTCCAGGCGGAAGGCGCAATGCTGCCACAGGCAATGGCCCCAACGCCCCGACCGTATCGCCATAATGGGCCAAGGCCCACGCCGCCCCGCGGGTCTCGCCCACACCCAACCGCAAGGAGATCGCCGCGCGCTGTGCACGCTGGCGCATATCCTCCAGCATCGCCGTTTCATCGCGCCATAGATGCGTTGAGCCGGTGACATCCAGCACCAGACCATCCGGACCTTCATACCCAACCCAAGGGCAATAGCGTGTCGCCCAACGGCGCAGCGTCGCTAGAAACCGTGCATCCAGATCGGGTTGTGCAATGTGGGTCACCAACGTCGGACAAATCGCGCGGGCATCTGCAAGGCGCATGGTGCGATGTAGGCCCAATGCTTCGGCTTGTTGGTTCAGGCAGTAAATCCTGTCGGTGTTGTGCTGGTTTAATGTCAGCGCAAAAGGGGCATCAACCGGTCGTACCTTTAGCGCCCGGTCGGAGGCCAACCGGGGAAACCACATGCACACAACGCGCTTTTTGAGACCATTGAACATCCCAGGCACCAATCGTTCCCGATTTGTTCTTAATAATTTCCCAATGCATCAGAGTCGAGCCCCCCTTTTCAGAGTCAAAGGCAGGACGGACCCGCCACCGGGACTCTGCGGCGTTCGATCCCATGCCTTCTGGGATAAGACACAGCCCTGTCGTGCCACCAGCTTTTGCAGCCAGCTGCAGCCGGCGCCCTTCGCGCAGGTTCAAAGGGCGGGAAATGTCGATCAACACACAGCTGAGCACCCCCTCGCGCAGGGATTCTTCGGCCACCGCAAGGCTGTCGGCCTGCTTTTGAGCAAATGCGACCAAAAGCTGGGCGGGGTCCAGGACAGTCGCAAGACCCAACGGATTGACCCTTTCGTGCGCACGCTCTTCGCGAATCCAAAGCGTTATGCCCTGCAGCATACTGCCTACAATCGCGCCAAAAACAGGCGCTGCAGGGCCGCAGGCTTCATGAACGCGCCCACGCTTTAAAGGAAACGTATCTGAAAAACCTGACTGCATGCCTGCATATCTACCGCAACGGCCGCGCCGCGCCAATCCGGTGTCTTGAGTTATCCCCCTGAAATTTGAACAAGGGATCTAAGCTGCAGATTTGAGCCGCCAGTTTTGATTAAAGGGGCCGCTTAAACCAGCGGGCCAAGACACCTACGATGCCCTCGCGGAACATCAAAACACCGATGACGAAAATCACACCTTGAATGATCGTGACCCATGCGCCGAATGTAGCCAGATAGTTCTGCATGGTGACGATAATCCCTGCGCCAACAAGGGGCCCAAAGATGGTGCCCATGCCGCCTAACAACGTCATCAGAACGACCTCGCCTGACATGGACCAATGCACATCCGTCAAGGACGCCAACTGGAACACCTGCGATTTCGTGGCCCCTGCAACCCCCGCCATCGTCGCGGACAAGGTGAACACGATAAGCTTGTAGCGGTTGACGTTGTAGCCCAACGAAATTGCCCGGGGTTCGTTTTCGCGGATCGCCTTGAGCACTTGGCCAAAGGGTGAATGCACAATGCGGTACAACAACAAGATCCCGCCAAAGGTGACGGCAAGAACGAAGAAATAGAGCGCTAGATTGTCGGACAAAGAGAAGAGGCCGAACAGGTCACCGCGCGGGACGCCCTGGATGCCGTCTTCGCCGCCGGTAAAGTCGGCCTGAACTGCGGTGAAATAGACCATCTGTGCAAAGGCCAGCGTTACCATCGCAAAATAGATGCCTTGCCTGCGGATCGCCAGTGACCCGATGACAAAACCCAAGAGGCCCGCCGCCGCCGCACCGCAAAGAACGGCCAGCTCTGGTGTCAGGCCCCAGACCTTGGCCGCATGAGCCGCGACATAGCTGGCACCCCCAAAATACGCGGCATGCCCGAACGACAACAATCCGCCAAAGCCCAGCAAAAGGTTAAAGGCTGCGGCAAAGAGAGCGAAACACATCACTTTCATCGCAAACACGGGGTAGACGAAAAACGGCAGCACGATCAGCGCGACCAAAAGCACCCCAAAGATGATCTTGTGCAGCGTTGGCATGCCTGTGGCTTCGCCTTTGGTTTTATCAGTCATTGCCATTATGCGGTCCTCCCGAACAGACCTTCAGGTTTGATCATCAAGACGATTGCCATGATGACGAAAATAACGACGGCCGATCCTTCGGGGTAAAACACCCGCGTCAATCCTTCGACGATACCAAGCATATAGCCCGTGACGATGGCCCCCATGATAGAGCCCATCCCACCGATCACCACGACGGCAAAAACTACAATAATAAGCTGTTCGCCCATCGTCGGGTTCACGGAATAGATCGGGGCGGCCAAGACGCCAGCAAATCCGGCCAGCGCGACACCAAACCCGTAGGTCAGCATCACCATCAGCGGAACATTCACGCCAAACGCGCCCACGAGCGTCGGATTTTCGGTCGCAGCGCGTAGATAGGCACCCAAACGTGTCTTCTCGATGGCGAACCAGGTGGCAAAGCACACCAGAACAGACGCGACAACGACCCATGCGCGATAGTTCGGCAGGAACATAAATCCAAGGTTCTGTCCGCCCGAAAGCACAGCAGGGATTTGATAGGGCAATCCGGAGATGCCGTAATAATTGCGGAACAGACCCTGAATGATCAGCGCCAACCCAAATGTCAGCAGCAGGCCATAAAGGTGGTCCAGATGGTACAGGCGCGACAACATGGTGCGTTCGATGACGACACCAAAGAAACCCACGATCAGCGGTGCCACAATCAAAGCGGGCCAATAGCCAATGCCCAGATAATTCAACAGCATCCAAGCGACAAAGGCACCTGCCATGTACAACGCACCATGGGCAAAGTTGATGATGTTCAGAAGGCCAAAGATAACCGCAAGACCCAGCGATAGAACCGCGTAAAACGACCCGTTGATCAGGCCAAGCAAAAGCTGTCCTAAAAGAACCTGCGGCGGCACTCCCAATAACTCAAACATATCCTGGCCCTATTGTGGTGTGGAAAGAAACATCCATCCCACCAGCACGGTGGGATGGAAAATACGCGCTGCGTTACTTCTTGGAGAAGTCGCACTCTTCGAGCATGGGCAAGAACGCCTCTTCGCCACTGATCGAGGAAATCTCTTTGTAAAGATCCCATTCGCCGGTCGACTCATCAGGTGTTTTGACTTCGAAGAGGTACATATCGTGCAGCGCACGGCCGTCAGCACGCACTGTCACTTTGCCAAACAGCGGGTCTTCGATGTCCATTGCTTTCATCTTATCGACGATCGCTTTGCCATCTTCGGCGCTACCCAGTTCTTTCACAGCCGCAAGATACGCCATTGTGGACGAATAGACGCCCGCCTGCACCATGTTGGGCATAGCGCCATGCGCTTCCATAAAGCGGTCCGACCATGCGCGCGTCGCATCGTTCTGGTCCCAATAGAACGCTTCTGTCAGCGACAGACCTTGGGCTGTTTGTACACCCAAAGCATGGACATCGTTGGTAAACATAAGCAAAGCAGCCAGCTTTTGACCGGCTTGCGTGATGCCGAATTCCGATGCTTGCTTGATGGCGTTCACGGTATCGCCGCCGGCGTTTGCCAGACCGATAACATCAGCGCCACTGCCTTGTGCTTGCAGCAGGAACGACGAGAAATCCTGGTTCGGGAACGGCACATTGACCTGGCCCACGACTTCGCCACCGTTGGCCTTAACAACCGCCGAGGTGTTCTCTTCGAGGGAGTGACCAAAGGCGTAGTCGGCAGTCATGAAGAACCACTTTTTACCGCCCGCATTGGTCAACGCCGCGCCGGTGCCATTGGCAAGGGACGCTGTGTCATATGTCCAGTGCACGGACGTCGGGCGACATTGTTCGCGGGTCAAAGCCGTTGAACCGGCACCCGAGATCAAGAACACGCCGTTGTTTTCAGCGGTGATGTCGGCCACAGCCAGCGCGACAGAGGATGTCGGCACGTCCAGGATCGCGTTCACGCCCTCTACGTCATACCATTGGCGCGTAATGTTCGAACCGATGTCGGGTTTGTTCTGGTGGTCGGCAGAAATGATTTCGACAGTCATGCCATTTTCGGCAGCTTTGAAATCTTCGACCGCCATACGTGCAGCCACAACCGAGCCTTCGCCGGACAAATCGGCATATACGCCGGACCGGTCATTCAACACGCCAAGCTTGACGCTGATGTCTTGCGCCAGTGCGGGTGCTGCTGCCATCGCGGCGAGTACCGCGGTGCTAATTACAAGATTCTTGGTCATAAATTACCCTCCTGATTATGACGCCTAAGCGCCCTATTTTCCCTACACGCCCAGATAATCGTGAAGCTTCTGGGCGTTTTCCTCCAGTTGATCGTTGGGGATCATGTCAACGACCTTCCCCTGATCCACAACGTAATGCCGGTCTGCGACAGAGGCCGCAAAACGGAAGTTCTGCTCCACCAGAACGATTGTGAAACCTTCGTCTTTAAGCGCCCTGATGGTGCGCCCGATCTGCTGGACAATCACCGGTGCCAACCCTTCCGTCGGCTCGTCGAGCAACAGAAACTTGGCCCCTGTGCGCAAGATCCGCGCGATCGCCAGCATTTGCTGTTCGCCACCTGATAGCTTGGTGCCCTGACTGCTTTTGCGACGCTCGTACAAATTCGGAAACAGATCATAAATTCGCTCGACGCTCAGCCCGCCGTCGGCAATGCGCGGCGGCAACATGAGGTTCTCTTCGACACTTAACGACGAGAATATGCCGCGCTCTTCGGGGCACAGCGCTATGCCAAGCCGCGCGATCTGTCGCGGCTGCAGGCTGATCATCTCTGTGCCGTTAAAGGTGATCGATCCGGCGCGTTTGGCCAAGATACCCATGATGGCCAAAAGGGTAGATGTCTTGCCGGCGCCATTGCGGCCAAGCAACGTCACGACTTCGCCTTGGCGTACCTCAAAGTCGATACCGTGCAGCACGTGGCTTTCGTCGTACCAGCCCTGCAGATCTTCGACTTTTAACAACACATTGGACAGAGGTTCAGTCATGGCTGGCTCCGATGTAGGCTTCGATCACTTCGGGCGCCTTGGAGATCTGTTCGTATGTCCCCTCCGCCAGAATTTCGCCGCGCGCGAGGACAGTGATATGATCCGAAAGTTCCGCCACGACCGACAGGTTATGTTCGACCATCAGCACAGTGCGGTTTTCAGCAATACGGCGGATCAACTGCGAGATCCGCTCGACATCTTCGCGGCCCATACCGGCCATAGGTTCATCCAAAAGCAACATGTCAGGACTAAGCGCCAGCGTCGTCGCAATCTCTAGCGCGCGCTTTCGGCCATAAGGCAATGATGCGGCACGTTCGTCTGTAAGGTCGCTCAGACCGACCTCGGCGATATATTCGCGGGCTTGGTCGTCGAACTTTGACAAAACACGATCAGACCGCCAGAAATCGTAGCTTTCCCCGCGGGCCCGTTGCAAAGCCACACGGACATTCTGCAAAACAGTTAGATCGGGAAAGATCGCCGAGATCTGGAAGGACCGCACCATGCCCAAACGCGCAATCTCCGACGGCTTCATCCGGGTGATGTCGCGCCCCTCATAGGTTATCTGACCACGGGTAGGCTGCAGGAATTTCGTCAGCAGGTTAAAGCACGTCGTTTTGCCCGCACCGTTGGGGCCAATCAGCGCATGGATCGTGCCTTTTTTGACCGACAGATCGACGTTGTTGACAGCAATGAAGCCTTTGAACTCTTTGGTCAAACCCTTCGCTTGTAGCGCGATAGTCATTGCTCCCCTCCCAAGGTCAATTCCCAGCAAGGCTCACTAAGAGCTTAGTTTCAGGAGATGTCAAACAGGTGTTTCATTTTTTTTGAACGACCGGTCAGAAACCGGTAGTTAAGACTCGGAGCCGCAGTATTTTTGGCGGCTTCAACAGGGCAACTTTTACATTTGTCCTGCATTATTCTGAATTCCGCTGCGTTTTGCGTTGAAAATCCGGGTCTTGGCAGAACTCTCTTTGCGATCGGGTTGCAAACCAAGATCGCTGTAGTAGGATCTGGCTGAAGCACAAATTGACGCGACATATCATCCCCTTGCAAGCCGTGAGGGGCGCCGGATCTTGTACCTGATACAAAGGTCGGCCCGGTGCATATGCCAGTGACGACGCTTTGCCGGCCTTCGCGATAAATTTGCGGCCGCTAAACTGAATGAACGAACAGGAGTTTCCATTATGAACCGCTACATCCTTAGTGCTGCGCTGGCCGCTGTCATCGTCCCCGGTGCCGCCTTGGCGAACGAAGATTGCGGCGAGATCACCATCGCCGAGATGAACTGGGCCTCTGCTGGTGTTGTTGTGGCTGTGTCCAACTTCCTGCTTGAGCAAGGGTATGGCTGTGATGTCACGATCGTGCCTTCCGACACCACGCCCGCCGTCACCTCGCTTTCAGAGAACAACGAGCCCGATATCGTACCGGAGCTTTGGCCAAACTCGGCCGGTGACGCCTATAAGAAAATCAAGGCCGACGGTAAAATCGTTGAACTGACCAGCGTTCTTGAACCCGGCGGTGTGGAAGGCTGGTGGATCCCGACATATCTGGTCGAAGCGCACCCAGAACTGAAAACCATCGATGGTGTGATGGCGAATCCCGAGCTGGTTGGCGGCATGTTCAACAATTGCCCCGATGGCTGGGGCTGCCGGATTGTGAACGACAACCTGATCCGCGCGATGGATCTGGAAAGCTCGGGCATCGAAGTGTTCAACCACGGTTCGGGCGAAACGCTGGCCACGTCGATGGCATCAGCCGTGCAAAGCGAAGAGCCTTGGTTTGGCTACTACTGGGGCCCCACCACACCACTGGGCAAGTTTGACATGACCAAGGTCAGCTTGGGCGAAGAGATCGAGGCGGCGCAAATAGCCAACGCGAATGCAGAATCCCCGGATGCTGCCGTTACCGAATTTGCCACAGCGCCCGTTGTGACAGTTGTCACCAAGGATTTCCAAACCTCTCACCCCGAGGTTTCCGAGCTGATGTCCAACGTACAGTTCAAGACGGACCAAATGAGCAGCCTGCTGGCATGGATGGACGAGAACAACGCTAGCAGCGAAGAAGCAGCTGTCTATTTCCTGACCAACAATACCGAAATCTGGAAAGACTGGATCAACGACGACGCGCGCAAGAACCTGTCGGCGCTTCTTGGCGATTGATCCGAAACGACACTTTGGGGCGGTCCGGTGCATGAAGCATCGGGCCGCCCTTCTTAGGTAATCGACTTTAAAGAACGAAGGGCAGACGCAATCGCCCTCAAGGGGGGATGCATGGCAACATACGACTTTATCTTTGACAAGCTCGGCTTGCGCGATTGGTGCGGCAGCGGGGGTGGCGGCGACAGCGCCCCGATGTCGATGGCTGAATTGCTGGGCAAAACAACCGGCACCGCAGACGAGGTTTCGGCATGGGACACACCCTTTCCATCGCTCGATAATCTGCACGATGCCTGCAACGCAATTCCGCAGTCGCGCGACCTGACCACCGGTCTTGAAAGCGGGTTCTTGAACATCAAGGACAGTCTGAAAGTCGTTGTCGACCCTCTGACACAACCCCTTAGCTGGGCGCTGAACGAAATGCTCTGGGTGATGCAGGCGGTGCCGTGGTGGATCATGATCCCACTGTTGATGCTGATCACCTTTGTGGTTGGACGGTCGCTCAAGCTGGTCGGGCTTGTAGCGCTTTGTTTCGGGTTTCTCGCCTTTGTCGATTATTACGATTACACAATGCAAACGCTGGCGATTATTTTCGTCTGCGCCTTCATATGCGTGCTTCTTGGGGTGCCGATAGGGATTGCGATGTCACGCAGTGACCGCACACAACGGATTATGATCCCGATCCTTGATATGCTGCAAACATTGCCGCCCTTTGTGTATCTGATTCCGCTGATCTTCCTCTTTTCGGTCACCGAACCAAAGCTGTATGGGATCGCGATTATTCTTTATGCTATTGTGCCCGTCGTCCGCCTGACTGACCTTGGTATCCGCCTAGTCGACAAGGATGTGATCGAGGCAGCTGACGCGTTCGGTATGACAAGCCATCAAAAACTGTTCGGCGTGCAAATACCGCTGGCGTTGCCCAATATCATGGCCGGCGTGAACCAAACGATCATGATGAGCCTCGCGATGGTCGTGATCGCCTCGCTGGTGTCCGCACCAGGGCTTGGGGTGCTGGTCCTGCGCGGTATTCGCAGTCTGGAACTGGGCGTTGGTCTGCTTTCGGGGTTGGGGATTGTACTGCTTGCGATCATCCTTGATCGGGTAACCAAAGCAGCGCTTGCGCGCATCAATGCCGGCCAGTCAGATTAAGGAGACGGACATGTCAGACGATATTAAAATCAAAATCCGGAACCTGTATAAAATCTTCGGCGACGACCCGAAATCGGCGCTAGAGCATGTACAAAATGGCATGGGAAAGACGGAGCTGCTGGCCGAGCATAACCACGTGCTGGGGCTCAATGATATCAACGTCGATATACCCGCTGGCAAGACCACGGTTATCATGGGGCTATCGGGATCGGGGAAGTCGACATTGATCCGACATTTGAACCGGCTGATCGACCCCACCTCCGGCGAGGTGTTGGTCGATGGCGAGGATATCTTGTCTTACAATGAAAAACAGCTGCGTGATTTGCGGCAACACCGGATGTCGATGGTGTTCCAGAAGTTCGCGCTGTTCCCCCACCGGACCGTTCTGGAGAACACTGGCCTGGCCCCGTCAATCGAAGGTCAAAGCCTGAAGAAGTACGAAAGCGAAGCACAAAAATGGCTCGCCCGCGTCGGCCTAGAGGGGCAGGGCGATCAATATCCTCATCAACTGTCCGGCGGGATGCAGCAGCGTGTCGGCATCGCCCGCGCCCTGACCAGCAACTCCGACATTATGCTGATGGACGAGGCATTTTCGGCGCTGGATCCGCTGATCCGAACGGATATGCAGAACCTATTGATCGAACTCCAGGGCGAGCTGCAAAAGACCATCGTCTTCATCACCCACGATCTAGACGAATCTCTCAAGCTGGCGGACCATTTGGTTATTCTGAAAGACGGTTTTGTCGTCCAGCAAGGCGAGCCGCAGCATATTCTTTTGAACCCGTGCGACCCGTACATCGAAGATTTTGTCAGCGACATCAACCGCGCGCGCGTTCTGCGTGTCCGGTCGGTCATGCGTAAGACCACGGAAACAACCGGCAACATTAGCGGCGAAGTTGATCACAACGACAATCTGGAATCGCTTATCGAGAAGTCCGGCGGCGACACGACAAACCGCTATCGTGTAATGAAAGACGGCCAGCAGGTTGGTACCTTGGAAATGGCCGATCTGGTACGTTCTTTGGTGCCGCAAGGGGGGTCATCTGATCCCGACGCTGCACGCAGAACCGGTTGATTTTATTTTTAAGGTGGCATCCGAACTGTGGTGCCACCTTTTAGTGCTGCCAATTGCGATCGCAGCGCAAGGTGCCTTGGGTATATAACATAACTACTATTACAAGTGCTATAATACTGACAGGGTGCGCGCTACCTTGAACTGCGACTCCTATTAGAAAACAATGGGTTATCTAATAGGAGAACATCGCATGGGAACCGTTTATACGCAACTAAGCATGCAAGAACGTCGACGAATTGAAGGCTGGTGGCATGCGAAGGTGCCTGTCGCCGAGATGGCGCGGGTATTGAAACGCCATAAGTCCACGATCTTTCGCGAGATCAAACGTAATTTCTGGGCTGATGATGCCTTTCCCAAGAAGTATGCTGGATACTTCGGCATGGCGGCTCATCAGATCACACAACGGCGGCGATACACACAACGCAAGCTGATCCGGCACCCTGAGCTGTGTCAGCGCGTAGTGAACCATCTTAAGGATGGATGGACGCCTGAACAGATCGGCAACCGGATGATCTTTGATGGAGCCAAGCAGCGCGTTTGCCAGGAAACAATCTACCGATATATCTACTCCAAAGAAGGCATGTCACAGGACTTGTGGTGGTACCTGCCCATGCATCGCAAGAACCGGACACCCCGCCGTGCTCGAAAGCGTCAGAAATCCAAGTTCGATCGTGATGTCAGCATCCTATTCAGGCCAGATGATGTCGCCCACCGTCGCCAGTTTGGGCATTGGGAAGGCGATTTAATGCTGTTTGAACAGAGACGTGGCCAAGCAAATGTCACGTCGCTGGTTGAGCGCGTCAGTCGTTTCACGGTGATCCTTAAAAACCCCAACAAACGCACCAAACCGGTGATGGGAAAGATACTGAAGGCTATCAAAGACCTGCCCCATATCGCCCGCAGATCCATCACCTTTGATCGAGGTAGCGAGTTCGTCAGCTGGCCGCAATTGCAGGCAAAAATTGGTACACAAACTTGGTTCTGCGATCCCTCGTCACCCTGGCAAAAAGGAACGGTTGAAAATACCAATCGAAGGGCTCGACGGTGGCTACCCAGAAAGCGAGATATACGTCAGCTCACGGATCACGACATCAAAGAAATAAGCGACCGCCTCAACAACACACCGCGCAAATGCTTGGGATGGAAGACACCTGCGGAGGTCTTCAGAGAAAATATGTTGGCGGAAATGGGTCGATCACCCTACCCTCAAAAGTAATAGGAGTCGCAGTTCAGGTATCGCTCACACTTTGGCTTTACGCCCCGTAGCTCCACTTCGGGACATATCTTTGCCAATCGCCCCCATGACCCGCGGCGTAGTCCATACCCACCTTCACCCAGTCGATATCACCTTCACGCTGCTGCGGTGTAGCACCGTTAGGATAGATGACTTCGCGGCTGCCCTCTTGGAAGGCGTCGATTGATTGTACCCAGGTATCATTATCCCAATGCAGCGTCAGGTGTCGGCGTTTCGGCTCGTATTCAGCGGTGAAAAGCGTGCCAAACCCCTCGGCATATCGATCCTGCTTTAGGGGCGCTTGGGTGAATTGCTGCGCAAGCCCGGCGGGACCAGCACCCTCGGATAAGAGACTAACAAGGCGTTTTGACCGTTCAAACGTTCGCGTAAAACTGCCGCGATCGGGGGTGCTGCCGTCAGTCTGATGGTTCGTCGCAACAAGACGCGGCTGCACTTTGGCACCTCCGCCCGCGTATAGCTCGACGCTCGCGGCGGCTCCATCGGCATCGGCAACCACCACGTTATAGGGCATATGCGACGGCACCCGCTGCAACACCCGCAGGGCCTCGGGGACTGTTTGACAGGTCTCTAGGACATAGCGCAGGATCGTCGTGATGCCAAAACCGCGGCCGGTTTCTTGTCGTCCGCCATAGGCCAGCGCGATGCTGAGGCCTGCGTCGTTAATACCGTCAGACAGCCCCCAGAGGAATTCGACCATGCCCATGACGGTGCGGCCGGTCCATGCACTGTGCAACAGCAACCCTTCGTTTAAATCTGGCGACAGATCGTAATTGCGCACAAGCCGGATGTCGTCCCGCGATGTGGCAACCGCTAGAGAGCAGCCCCCCAGATAGCTAGGAGGGCACCATGTCGACAAGAAACGCGCAGCGCGATCTGATCCTCCAGCCAAACCCGTAAGCTTTGCGTGAACAGGGACTAACTCGGGCATATACTGCTGTAACGCGGCTTCGCAGGCAGCGCGGTCGGGGCCGGTATCGCCGCCACGCGCGGTGAACCACGCCTCGTAGGCAGGCCATGAACGGTCCCAGCGGGCAGCCCACTTTGCTGCCGGAGTGGCTTCGCTGATTGCGTCAAACGTAAGGGAGTGCGTCATATCAAGCGCCCTTCGACGGCAACTCGAGGAAGAACCTTATCATCTCGCGGCTGGCGTCTGGCCCTGTCGGGTCCGTGTACGACCCTGCGCTGTCGCCCCCCGACCACGCATGAGCAAGGCCCGCGATGGTCCACTGCTCTCTTACCGCGTGGCCTTTCGGGGCCAAGATCGTGCGACGGGTAAAGCTGCGCCCGTCAGTCTCGCCATCGTCCAGCACCTCTGTCCCCGCGGGAGGCGTCTTGGCAATCGCATCTGCATTGGTTGCGTGAACGGTGGTGTCAGCGTCGCCTTGAAAGATGACCGTTGGAATAAAATCGCCTTTGTTCGAGCCTGTTGCCCCCTGCCCCATGGCTGCGAATGCCGATGGTACATCGCGGGCCGCCTGATAGGGCAGTCCCGAGTGGGCTCCGACCCCGTCGAATACATCGGGGTAAGTCTGCCCCAGCACGACGGCCATCGCGGCCCCCGCAGAAAGCCCGGCCACAACGCTACGCCCCTTTGGAATGGCATGGTCCCGCTGCACCTGTTGCATCAGCCCTGCAAGGATCACGGGTTCGCCCGCGCCGCGCATCTGGTCGCCCGGATCGAACCACTTCCAGCAGTTTTGCATATTCGCGATCCGTGATTGTGCCGGATACACAAGGATCAGCCCGTGCTCATCCGCCAGCTGGTTCATGCCTGTACCTTTGGCAAAATCAACCGGCGACTGCTTGCAGCCGTGCAGCATCATCACCGCCCCTTTCGGCGCAGACCCGTTGAGGTTGGGGACATAAATCCGATACTCGCGGCTGCCCGCAGTACAGCTGAAAGTACCGCTGTCGAATGTCGCACCTTGGGGTAGTTCGGGTTCTGTCGTGTCGCCGCCGGTCAAAGCTGATTGCGCCAATCCAGCGAGTGTGTCGCGCAGGCCGCGGCCAACTTTGGCTCTAGCAAAGGGGTTTTTGGCGGATTTAGTCGCAATACCACCCCCTACGCCAAGGGCATTCTGGATCGCTTCAGTTGCCGCTTTGGGGTTCCCCCCGCGCACAAGTTTACCGGCACGGCGCATGGCCGCGTTGAATTCATCTGTCATGTCGCATTCCTTTAGAGGTTTAAGCCGGTCCTAACTGATCCGGTCGCCGAGTGCTGTTTTGACTTCTGTGCTGGCTTGAAGCGCCCCCAGCACATGAATGGAACCAATCGTGGCGCGTGCGAGTTCCGGTGTGACGTCACGTGCGATACGCGCAAGCCCCACGACTTTGATGTGCAGGACCTCATTCGCGGCTTGCACGGCTTCAAGATCTGCGAGGGTATAGTCGCGCAGGCCCATCTCCATCGTGTGCCGTTCTATCGACCGTGTGACCGTATCGGACTGATGGTCCAGCTGCTTGCGGATCGCTGTACGGATAAAATCGCTGCGGTTGGAATAGAACCCCTCCTGTACCAGCAGATCGATCCGACCCAGATCAACAAAGCCCAGGTTGATGGTAATTTTCTCGCTTTCGGGCTGTTTGTCTCGTAGCTGCCTGACGTTGCTCATACCGTTTCTCCATCCATGTGGATGGTATATGGCATCCGATACGCAGATTGCAATGGGTGCCGATCTTTCTGGCCGCTTCAGGCCAGCAGTTTTACCGCCATGGCAAGATCGTCCCTAAACTGGGCCGTTGCATCGGCTTTGGCTTTAGGATCGGGAAGGCGCAGCAGATAGGACGGGTGTAGGGTTAACAGAACAGGCGTGCCGGATGCGGTTTGTTCGACCGTGCCGCGCCGCGACAAGATCCCCGCGCGGCGCCCCGTCAGCCCTTCGGCGGCGGTGGCCCCCATCCCAAGCAGCAATTTGGGACGTACCTGCGCGATCTCTGCGTCCAGCCACCACCGGCAATGCTGAGTCTCTGACCCGTTGGGAGATTGGTGCAAGCGCCGCTTACCGCGCGGGGTGAACTTAAAATGCTTTACGGCATTGGTGACAAACGCCTTGTGTCGCTCCAGCCCCGCCTGCCCCGCAATCTTGTCAAACAGCTGCCCCGCCGGACCAACGAAGGGCCGCCCGCTAAGGTCCTCCTGATCGCCGGGCTGCTCCCCTACGATCATCAGGTCAGCGTCCATCGGCCCCTCGCCCGGTACAGCTTGCGTGGCGTTGCAATGCAGGGGGCAACGGGTACAGGCCGCGATATCTTTGGCCAATGCGTCTTTCGGACCCTCCCACGCCGATTGATGCGCGGCAAGCTGCGCTTGTACTTGTGCCATGCGCGCAGGTGGCAGCGAGGGTGCGGCCTCTGCCATCGCCCGCGCGCGGGCGGGGGCATCGGCAATCATTTGGGGAATAAACGCCGCTTCGGGCATGTTCTTCCAGTATTTCTTTGGCATCTCTGACTGCATGGCTTTGACCATCAACCGTGCAGGATTAAAGATGTTCTGGAAATAGGTGATCCACAGCTGCTCGCTTGCATCTTCGGGCAGCGCTGGCTTTTCTTGTCCTTCGCGGAACGACAGCGACCCATTCTCGAACACGGCAGACACATCCGGCGTCAGGATACGCCAATCCATATCGCTGAAACGGCGGACAAAGAAATCGGCGGTAGGCTCTACCGTGTGATACGTGGGCTCGAACCACGCGGCAAAGGACCGCCGCGGCGCATCCTCAGCCCCGATCTCGCGAAAGCGGACAAAGGCTTTCATCTTATGTTGGCAGCGATGCACGTTCTTTTCCATCGACCGCAGGCGTGACAGATCGGCGTCGCCGCGGTCCGTCATGAGATGCGGGGCATCTTTCAAACGCCACAAAAACGCATAGAGCCGCGCAAAGCGTTCAGGATCGCTATGCCAGACAACGGTGCTGGCCATCGAAATAAAGCTACGCGGTACAGTCACCTGCCCTGTCGCTCGGACCGGCGGAGCTTCACCAAATAGGTCGGGTGCAGTGGTGGTATCGCCCCACAGGATCGCTTCGGGCGGGATGCCCGCCGCCAGAAATTGCCGCGCCGCATCACGCCACGCTTGCGCCGTGCCAATCTTGGGCATGACTGCGCGGTGCATCAGAACAATGTCAGCTGTTCGGGCGGCGGTGCGAAGCGCGCACGCAGGTCTAGGCTGTCGGTCAACCCACCGGGGGACCAGCCGCCCGCTGTGATAAAACTGCGCGCCTTTTTCATCGACGCACCCATGCGGATCAGATCTTCGTAGCGCAGGGTGCGGTGGCGGCGCGTTGACAGGATCCGGTTCACCGTCTTCACCCCGAACCCCGGTACGCGCAGCAGCATTTCGCGAGTGGCACGGTTCACATCCAGCGGAAACACCTCGCGGTGCACCAAGGCCCAAGCCAGTTTCGGATCCACTTCAAGATCAAGGTTCCCATCTGCTGTGACCGACGTAATCTCGTCCAATTGGAAATCATAGAAACGCAGCAACCAATCCGCTTGATAGAGCCGATGTTCGCGCTGCAAGGGCGGTCGGATCAGCGGAAGCTTGGACGAACTGTCCGGGATCGGTGAGAAAGCCGAATAATACACGCGCTTGAGTTTATAGCTGGAATAAAGCCGTGTTGACTGCCCCAGAATGGTCGCATCATTTGACCCGTCCGCCCCGATGATCATCTGCGTCGATTGCCCCGCCGGCGCAAACCGTGGCGGGCGTTTACCGGTGTGGGATTTTTCTTTCGACACCTCCTTGCGCAGCCGGAAATCTGCCATCGCCTTGCGGATCTGATCGGGCTTTTTCTCGGGCGCGTATTGCTTCACGGCGGCGTCGGTGGGCAGTTCGACATTGATCGACAGCCGGTCGGCCAGCAGCCCCGCTTCGGCGATCAGCTCGGGGGCCGCATCAGGGATGGTTTTAAGGTGGATATAGCCGCGAAAGTTTTCCTCGTGCCGCAGCTTGCGCGCGATTTGCACCATGTCCGACATGGTGGCGTCCGGCGACCGGATCACGCCTGAGGACAGGAATAACCCTTCGATATAGTTTCGACGGTAAAACTCGATGGTCAGCTTCACCACTTCATCGACACTAAACCGCGCCCGCGTCACGTTCGACGAGGCACGATTGATGCAATAGCTGCAATCATAGATGCAAAAGTTTGTCATCAGGATTTTAAGCAATGAGATACAGCGCCCGTCTGGCGCATAGGCGTGGCAAATGCCCGACCCCTCGTTCGAGCCAAGCCCCTTCCCATCGCGCGAATCGCGCTTTGTCGACCCCGAAGAGGCACAAGACGCATCATATTTCGCCGCGTCGCTGAGGATCGCCAGTTTTTGTTCTACAGTTTGCTTGGCCATACGTTCACTATATGTTCACGTTTGGCCGATGTCACGCCCCTCGATGGGCCCACCCCTGCGCCGCAGTGTCGCGGCGCGCGGGTTTCTGCTTATATACTTCGGGTTTTAGGTTTCCAAAGCCGGATAGAGACGCCGCAGTGTCTCAACCAGTTTTTCACTGCTGACCGGCTTTTTAACGACGCGGTCGTCCGGCCCGAGAAAGCTGATCTGATCCGCATCATAGGCTGTGATGAACACGAACGGGATGCCGCGTTCGCGCAGGATATCGGCCACGGGCTTGGAGGTCTTATTCGGACCGAGGTTCACATCCAGAAACGCGATGTCGATATCGCCCTTACGGGCTTTCTCTTTTGCATCTTCAAGATGGATACTGGGCCCAACAACATTAAAGCCGATGTCTTCCAAAAGGTCGCTCATCTCGAAGGCGACAACGACCTCATCTTCGACGATGAAAATATTTTGAGGTGTATCTGTCATTTTGGTGCCTGTTCTTCCATCTGTTGCAGCATCTTCAAATGCCATTCATATCCGCCTGGCCCAAAGATCGTATCGATCTTGCCGCCAGTTTCCGCCTCAAGGGCCCGTCCGGTGATAAAACTGCCAAATCCGGTTTCGCTTGGTTTCTCTGCAGCGGGGCCGCCGCTTTCTACCCAGTGAAGCTCGAGGGTGGAACCCTCAGGGGTATCATGCTGTTCCCAAGTTAGTTTCACTATTCCGTCAGGGACCGACAACGCACCGTATTTCACGGCGTTCGTCGCCAGCTCGTAAAATGCCATCGACAACGACAAGGCCTGACGCGAAGGCAGCTCTGTCGCGGGGCCCGAGGTCTTAATGCGTCCACCGCCAATGGGTTCCAGCACATCGTTGGCCACCTCTTCGATACCGGCGCGGTCCCACGTGGTGCCGACCAGTTTCGAATGCGCCGTGGCATAGGCGTTCAGACGTTGATCGATCGTTTCGCGAATATTGCGGTGAATGCTCATCTTGCGCAGGGATTGGCTGACAATAGACTTCACCACACTAAAGGCGTTCTTCACGCGGTGGTTAAGCTCTGCGATCAGGATGTTCTGTGCCTCGCGCAATCGGCGCTCTTCGTCGATGTCGATCAGGGCAACGGTGGCCCCAATGCGTTCGCCATCACCGTTCAACACCGGTTCGCCGATAATCCGCAACCAAAACCGTGTGCCATCGCCCCGCTGGTAATGAACGTCAATTTCAGCGTGATCCTGATTGCCCTCGATGACACGAGCAAGCGGATATTCGTGGCTTTCAACACGCCGCCCATCCGCGTGATACGAGATCCATTCGCCGTAGGACGTGACATCATCGGAAAGAATGACTTTGTGGCGGACCATTTTCTCGACATGGCTGTTGCCATACACGATCTGGCCATCCGCATCCGCCATAACGACCCCGACGGGTACCGTTTCCATCACGGCTTCAAGGAAATTCATCCGGTTCATCGCATGTTGCGCTTTTTTCTTTTTGCGCGCGTCCGTGTTAGAATTGTTTGCCGCCAGCTCATCATGCAGATGCAAAAGCTCTGTCGCCATCTTATCGGGGGACTGTGTCGGCATCGTAATTCCTAGATTTTCAAAATGCTGCGTGGTTGGAAATAGCCTGTCAGGGACTAATGTCTAGGGCACACTAGGTGTTTTGCCACCTAGTCATGGACATCGCCCGACAAGCCCTGCTGAATCAGCGCCGCCACAAGTGCTGCCAGCACCTCTGCCCGCCGCGAAGCGACCCGCTGCACCAGCCCCAGACGACGATGGATAGGCGGTGCCCCAAAGGGAAACCAATCAAGCGAGGCAGACTCCGCGTCATGCAGCGCGATCTGCGGGATAATCGCGAACCCCAGCCCTGCCCGCACGCAGCCCACCACGGCAGGCATTGTGTTCACGGACACGATCTGGCGCGGCGCAGCCCCAAGGCGGGCGATCTCTGTATCTATCTGACGCGCCAGCGGCACCTGCGTACGATACCGGATATAGGGCATATCGCGGATCAGATCATCAATGTTCACCGTCCCTGTCCCCGGCGGCGTCAGCACGATCAGCGGCTCGGTCAGCACGGGCGTCCACCGCAAGCTGCTGGGGACGGCAACGTGATCGGCCACAACGGCGGCATCCAGCTGGCCCGAAACAACTTCGCTCATCAATTCCTCCGAGACACCGACGCGCAGGCGAAAGTTAAGATGCGGAAAGCTGGCGCTCAGAGTTGCAAGCGCTTGGGGTACCAGCGAATTCGCTCCCGTGCGCAACGACCCAAGCGCCACGGTCCCGCGCATCTGCTCGCCTGCGACTGACGCTTTGGTGTCCGACACGATTTGCAGGATCGACTGGGCCGCGCGCACCATCTCGGCACCTTTGGTGGTCAGGGCGGGCGGGCGTCGCGTGCGGTCAAACAGTTGCGTACCGATCTCGGCCTCAAGTGCAGCGATCTGCTGGCTCACGGCAGAGGCGGTCAAATTCACCGCCTGCGCCGCTGCGGCAAAGCCTCCGCGTTGGCTGATGGCCAATAAAGTCTCGAGCTGACGTGTATCCATCCCACAAGATAAGCAATGCTAAACATAATGGCAAGAATTACGCGCTTTGTCTGGGTTGTTCTTGTGTTATTCACGAAACTGACACCAAACCCGCGGCGGAAAAACCGCTGCTTCTCTCACAGGGAGTCCTTCTATGACGTTTCGTTCGGGCCTAGCCGCCCTTTTCACCGCTGCCAGCCTGCTTGCAGTTCCCGCCACTGCTGAAACCTACCCTGAACGGGCTGTAGAATTCATCGTACCATGGTCGCCCGGTGGTGGGTCTGACACGCTGATGCGCCTTGTGGCCAACAACGTGCAGCCGTTCCTTGGCGCTGAAATGCCCGTCATCAACATGCCCGGCGTTGGCGGCACCGTTGGTCTGCGCGAGGCGTCGCGCCGCGCAGCGGACGGCTATACCATCAGCCAGGTCCACGAAGGTCTGTTGGTCGCTACCGAAACCGGCATCACTGATCTGGCATGGGACGACTTTGACCCCATCGCGTTGATGACGGCATCGCCCCAGTATTTGGTGGCAGGCAAATCCGACAACTACAGCAATTTCGAAGAATTCGTGACCTATGCCAAGGCGCATCCCGGCGAAATCTCCATGGGGGTGACACTGGCGGGCGTACCGCACCTGCACGCTGCGATGATCGAACAGGCGTTCGGGCTTGAGTTTAAATACGTCGGCTATGAAGGCACGGGAGAGCGCGTGCGCGCGCTGGTTGGCGGCAACCTTGACGTAGCCATCGGCGACATCAGCTCCTCCAAGCAATTCGTCGACAATGGCGATCTGACATTCCTTGCTATCGGTGCGACCGAACGTGTGGCCGCCGCCGCCGATGTGCCGACCTTCAAAGAGCTGGGTCAGGACCTCGAACTGAACGTGACCCGCGGCATCGTCATGCCCAAAGGTGCCCCGCAAGAGGTACGCGACACACTGGAAGCCGCGCTGAAAGAAATGGCTCAAGACCCGACCTATATCGAGCAGACCAACAATGCGGGTGCAGATGTCGGGTTCCGCGGTCAAGAGGGATACCGCGCCTATCTGACCAAACTGGACGAGACAGTGAAATCGCTGTCGTCGGTTCTGGCCCCATGAACGGGCACGACCCCATGAAGTCACAGGAGGCGGGCTTGGTTGCCCGCCTCCTGAGCTATGTCTTCTTGCTGTTGGCTTCGGTCGGGCTGTTCATCTCGGCCAGCGGCATTGCCACCTCGCGCTTTGAAAAACTCGGCGCGAGTGCCTTCCCCAAGATTATCTTTGCCACCATGGCCATCGTTTCAGCCATCGCGATCATCGACGCGCTGCGCCAGATCCCCCGCCGCGCCTATGGTGACTTTGCCGCGCAGGCCGTGGCTTGGGCGAAACGCTGCTATCTGGTGTTTGTCTGCCTTGGCGCGCTGACGGTCTATCTGCTCGTTATTCCGGTTCTGGGCTTTTCCATCGCCAGCCTGATTTTCCTTTTCGTGCTTCAGGTGATCCTGATGCCCCGCACGCCCAAATCCATCGCCCTCGCTGCTGTGGTGGCCGTGGTGTTTTCCTTCGGGCTGAACTGGCTTTTTGCCGAAGTGTTCACCGTCTTCCTGCCGCGCGGAGTGCTTTGAATGACTGATTTCATGACAGGGGCCGCGCAGATTTTCACGCTGGCCACGCTCGCCTATATGCTGGCGGGGTCCGTCGCGGGCATCGTCGCCGCCGCGATCCCCGGTTTCACCGTGACCATGGCGATCGTGCTGACACTGCCGCTGACCTTCTCGATGGAGCCCTTGCAAGGCATCGCGGTGATGTTGTCGGTCTATGTCGGCGGCTATACCGGCGGGCTGATTTCCGCGGCACTGCTAGGTATTCCGGGCACACCATCGTCTGTCGCTACTACCTTTGACGCCTTCCCCATGGCCCGCAACGGCGAACCGGGGCGCGCGCTTTCCATCGGGGTGTGGGCGTCGTTCTTTGGCACCGTGATCTCGACCATCGTGCTGATCTTTGCCGCACCGCCGCTCGCGCTCTTTGCTGTTCGCCTTGGCCCGTGGGAGTATTTCTCGCTCATCGTGTTTGCCCTGACCATCGTGGCCAGCCTCGTGGGCACATCCGCAATGCGCGGCATCTTGGCGGGGCTGATCGGCCTTGCGATCTCTACCGTGGGGGCAGACCCGATCATGGGCCGCCCGCGCTTTGATTTTGGCATAGAGATGTTGCAGGCCGGCCTGCCGTTTCTGGTCGTGCTCATCGGCATCTTCGCCATTTCGCAACTCGTATCCGAGGTAGAGAACGCCGACAGCGTCCGGTCGGGCAATGCGCTGGTCACAGGTGCCATCGACTTCCAGACATGGACGGTGATGAAAGAAGTGTTGATGCGTCCGGTCAACCTGCTGCGGTCGTCAATCATTGGGGTGCTGATCGGCGCCCTGCCCGGCGCGGGTGGGTCCATCGCCAATCTCGTTGCCTATGACCAAGCCAAACGTGGATCGAAGAACAGCGAGAAATTCGGCACCGGTGAACCTGACGGAATCGTCGCCTCCGAAGCAGGCAACTCTGCCACTGCGGGCGGCGGATTGATCCCGTTGATCGGTCTGGGCATCCCCGGTTCTGCCGTTGACGCGATCCTTATGGCGTCGCTGATGGTGCACGGCATTTCCGTCGGTCCCCGTCTGATCCTGGATCACGGCGACCTTGTCTATGGCATGTTCATCGCGATGGTTGTGGCGTCTTTCATGATGCTGATCGTGTCGATCTTTTCCATGCGCCTGTTCCTGCGGGTGACCGAAGTGCCCAAATGGCTGATCGTGCCAGTGGTAATGACCTGCTGTGTCGTGGGGACCTTTGCGCTGAACAACCGCGTGACCGACCTCTATCTGCTGATCTTTATCGGCATCACCGGCTATACGCTGCGCGCCCTTGGCTATGCGCTGGCACCCTTGGTACTGGGGGTCATTCTGGGCCCGATCGCCGAAACCAACCTGCGGCGCGCGCTGATGACGGACGAAGACCCGACACTGTTCTTCACCCGCCCCATCAGCCTGATTTTCCTGATTGCGGCGTTCGTGTCCATTGTCTGGGCCGTCCGCAGTCACCTCAAAAACCGTACATCTACAGAAAGGCCAACCCATGCGCCTACGTCATGATCCCGTCTATCCGTCGCGCCGCTCGCCCGTTCTGGCCGAGAACGTCGTCGCCACATCTCAACCCCTCGCGACCCAAGCCGGCCTGTCCATCCTGCAACAAGGCGGCAACGCCGTAGACGCGGCTATCGCCATTGCCGCTGTGCTGACCATCGTCGAACCCACCGGCTGCGGCCTTGGCTCTGACGCGTTCTGCATCCTGTGGGACGGCAAGCAGCTGCACGGGCTCAACGCCTCTGGCCGCGCCCCTGCGGCTTGGACACCCGAGTATTTCAAGGATGGCATTCCCGAACATGGCTGGGACGCCGTGACCGTTCCGGGTGCTGTCAGCGCGTGGGTCGAACTGTCCGAGAAATTTGGCAGCCTCGGCTTGTCCACCGTGCTCGCCCCCGCGATCCGCTATGCCGAAGACGGGTTCATCGTGTCGCCTGTCGTGGGCACAGCATGGGCCAAAGGGGCCGCAGTACTGAAGGACCAACCCGGCTTTGCCGAGACCTTTATGCCCGATGGCCGTGCGCCCAAACCCGGCGAACGCTTTTGCAACCCCGGTGCCGCGCGCACCCTGCGGGCGATCGCAGAAACCAAAGGCCGCGCGTTCTATGAGGGCGAGATCGCGCAAGAGATCGCCGCTTTTGCAAAGGCCAATGGCGGGGCAATGACGGTTGACGATCTTGCCGCGCATCACAACGACTGGTGCGGCACCATCAGCCAAAGCTTTGACGACGTCGAACTGCACGAGATCCCGCCAAACGGTCAGGGCATCGCTGCGCTGATGGCGCTTGGCATATTGCAACACACAGACATTCGCGACCACGGCCCCGACGATCTGGCCGCTGTGCATTTGCAAATCGAAGCAGTCAAGCTCGCCTATGCCGATCTGCACGCCTATGTCGCCGACCGTGATCACATGACAGATGTGGACGAGAGCGCATTGCTTGACCCCGCTTACCTCGAATCCCGCGCCGCGCTGATTGATGCGAACCATGCACAAAACTTTGGCGCAGGTGCCCCTAAACAAGGCGGGACCGTTTTGCTTAACGTGGGCGATGCGTCGGGCATGATGGTCAGCTTTATCCAGTCGAACTATGCGGGCTTCGGCTCTGGTGTGGTTGTGCCGGGCACGGGCGTATCGATGCAGAACCGGGGCTTTGGCTTCACAACGCAAGAAGGCCATCAAAATCAGGTCGCGCCGGGCAAACGCCCCTTCCACACGATTATTCCGGGCTTTGCGATGAAGAACGGCGCACCGCTGATGGCCTTTGGCATGATGGGCGGCCCAATTCAGGCGCAAGGGCATATGCAACTATTGCTGCGCACGCAGCTGTGGGATCAAGACCCCCAGACCGCCGCCGACGCCCCCCGCTGGCGCGCAATCGAAGGGCTGGCAGTGGCCTGCGAGCCGTCCATGTCTGCCGATTTGCTGGACGGGCTCAAGGCGCTTGGCCATGCGATCCAGATCGAGGCACCGGATAATGCATTCGGCTTTGGCGGCGCTCAACTGGTGCAGCGCACTGACAACGGTGGCTATGCCGCTGGCTCTGATCCGCGCAAGGATGGGCAGGCCGCAGGGTTCTAAGCACGCTTAAAAACAGAACGAGCGGAGGAAGCTTTTCTTCCGCTCGCTCTTTACGGGCGGGCAGCGCCCCTATACCGATTTCTGCGACAAGGCGGGTTTTCTCATGAATTATATCAAACGTATCGGTATCGATGCCTATATGCTTTTGCTGCTGGCAACTGTGATCGCGGGCATCGTGCTGCCTGCCACTGGACTTGCCGCCGAAGGGCTGCGCGGGGTGACGTTCTGGGCGGTCTCGCTGCTGTTCTTTTTGTACGGGGCCAAGCTTGATCCCAGTGCGGTGAAAGCGGGCATCACCAACTGGCGGCTTCAGGGCATGACCTTTGGCGCGACCTATGTTTTGTTTCCAGTGATCGGACTGGTCCTTGCCACGCTGTTCAGCCCGATACTCGGGGCGACTGTGACCATGGGGCTGCTGTTTCTGTCGGTCCTGCCGTCTACCGTACAATCATCGATCGCCTTTACCTCTATCGCGGGGGGCAATGTGCCGGCGGCAATTTGCGCGGCCTCAGTCTCTAACATCATCGGGGTAATTCTGACGCCGGTGTTGGTGACCCTACTGCTACAACAAGGCGACGGTGGCGTCAGCCTTGATGCAATCGGCAAGATCGGCGTGCAGATTTTGCTGCCCTTTGTCGTCGGCCAGCTCATGCGCCCGCTGGTTGGCGGGTTTGTGCAACGCCACAAGCTGCTGACCATGATTGTCGACCGTGGGTCGATCATGTTGATCATCTATTCGGCCTTCAGCGCAGGCACGGTGTCTGGGCTTTGGTCCGCCATTCCGTTGACGACGCTTTTGCTGCTGTTTGCTGTGGTCTGGTTGTTTCTGGCCGTGGGTATGTGGTCGATGATCGCGCTTGGCAAAGCGACGGGGATGCCGGATCCTGACCGCGCGGTGCTGTTCTACTGCGGATCGACCAAAAGCCTTGCCAGCGGCCTGCCCATTGCCACGGCGCTGTTTGCGCCCGATTTAGTCGGGGCCATAGTTCTGCCGCTGATGATCTACCACATCTCGCAGCTTCTGGTCTGTGCCTTTGTCTCGCAGCGGGCGTCCCGCCGCGCCGGTGCCGCCCCGAGCTGAGTTACCCATGGGTATCTTTTCCGCCGGTTCCACGCCCCCTCGCGGGCGGGTCTTTGCCGGTTTGCCATGCGCCACCTAAGCCATAGCAGGAACACGCAAATTTCCGCCGAGGTTTGACGGGTCGGCGGCGTGCATCGTCAGGTGATTAGCGTTACGCCAACGCGAAAAGGCAGCAGGCTGCCCGCCCGACAAGAAGGACCCTCCCATGGCAGGTAAAACCAAAAGAAGCTGGATTGGTCGCACCATTCTGGCCGCGATAATGCCGATGGCTGCACAGGCGCAAACCATACAGGACGGCTTGGCCGCGTTCGAACAGGGCAATTATGCCCACGCGCTAGAGCTTTTGCTGCCGCTTGCCGAAAAGGGGGATGCTCAGGCGCAGTGTCAGATGGGCCGGCTGTATTATCGCGGCGGCGACGGCATCCCGCAAAATTTCAACAAATCGGTCGAATGGGCTCAAAAATCCGCAGAGCAGAATAATCCCTGTGGTCTGAATTCAATGGGGGTCTCCTACCGCTTTGGTCAGGGCGTCGATGCCGATGCCAAAACCGCCTTTGACTATTTCACCCGCGCCGCGGCGCAGGGCTTCGACAAGGCGCAATTTAGTCTGGGCAATATGCACGAGTTGGGCGAAGGCACGCCGCAAAGTGATGCAGAGGCCCGCGCCTGGTACCGAAAAGCGGCAGATCAGGGATATGCCATGGGCCGGTACCGCTTGGCGGTCCTGCTGCTAGAAGGTCGTGGCGGTGCCGCGGCCCCCAAAGAGGCGCAGCAGCTATTGCGCGCCTCGGCGGCACAGGGACTGGCAGAGGCGCAGTATTCTTTGGGGTGGATGTCCGATCACGGCATCGGGGTGAAACAGGACTATGGCGAAGCGCTTGACTGGTACCGCCTCGCGGCAGATCAAGGATACCCTGCGGCACAAATCAGTCTGGGCAACCTTTATGCTGACGGGCTTGGCACCTCGCAGGATGATGAAAAAGCCGTTGGCTGGTACTACGAGGCCGCGCGAAATGGGGTGCCTGCAGCGCAGGTAAACATGGGCAAGCATTATGCCTTGGGGCGCGGTGTGCAGCAAGATTTTGACGAGGCAATGGTCTGGTACCAGCAGGCCGCGGAATACGGCGAACCCGTCGCCTATCTGAATGTCGGTTTGCTGTATGAGAACGGACAGGGACGCCCCGCCAATCCGGTAGAGGCCGCCCGCTGGTACCACGCCGCCGCCGAACGCAGAGAGCCAAGATCGCTCGCAAAACTCGCGCATTTCTATGCCGAAGGCATAAGCGTCAAGCGGGACCCCGTAGCGGCTTGGGCCTTACAGCATACTGCGATGGCCTATGCCGCCGATGGAGAACTCGACGCGCCCGAAGAGCGCCTGATGCAGATGGGCCAACGTCTGGCACCCCAGCAAAAGGGCGAGGCAAAGGCACTGGCGCAAAGCTGGCAAAACGGGGAAGAGCTGGTCTTGCCCTAGGTCAAATTGCTGCGTGACACAGACATGTCTCGATACGGATGAGCTGCCAATCTAGCTATTTTGCGCGCTCAAATGCCAAGGAGATGGACGGCGCAGCGTCCTGACCGTGCGGCATGAAGGCTGACGTTCTACGCGCGCGGGTAACTTTAAGTAGAATGTGCTCTTGTTTCCCTGCTAGAAACAGCGATGTGGCAGCCGCCACCGTTGCGCCGGCAAGGAGACGACAATGAGTTCACCCAATATGCCCGCACAGGATGGTATGACGCTTGCGCAACCGATCCCGGTTCAAGCGGATTTGGCCACCGCCGATGTCGGTTTGATCGACTTCGCCAAAAAGGCCGGCAAAAACATCTTTTCGGTGATCCCCGACGCGACCCGAACGCAAAGCTATCTGAAGGGGCCCGCCAGAATCCACTATGTCTGCGACCCCGAAATGGTAACCGAACTGCTGGCCGGAGCCGGGCGCCGGTTTCCCAAGGCTGCGTTTACCCATAATGTGATCGGCCCCGTGGTCGGCAACGGCATGATCCTGTCGGAGGGCGAGAAGTGGCGCAGCCAGCGCCACCGGTATGCGCCCCTTTTTGCGGCGCGCAACCTGCCTGTACTGACCCGTCACTTTGCCCAGACCGGCGACGAGCTGGCGGCCTTTTTTGCCCAAGTGCAGGGCGATGTCGACGTCTCGGATGCCGCGCAGGAGGCGACGCTGACCAATATCTCGCGCGTGATGTTTTCGGGCAACGAAGCCGTGTCGAAACAGGATGTCCGCCTGGGGATGCGACGGTTCACCGACTACATCAGCTATATGTCGCTGTTTGATCTGATGGGGCTGCCAAAGTGGATGCCCCGCTTGAAATGGCTGCGAAGCAAGAAAGCGATCCGTGATCTACGACAGCTGACCCATGACGTGATCACCAACCGACGCGCTGAACGCCATGTCGAGGCGGTCGATTTTCTTGATCTGTTGATCGAGGCGCTCGAGACTGACAAGGAAGACATTGAAACCACCGTTGATAACCTGCTGACCTTTGTCGCGGCGGGCTATGAAACCTCGGCCAATACGGTTGCTTGGGGGCTGTATCTGCTGGCGATGCATCCGCAGGTGCAGGCGGATGTGCGCGCCGAGGTGATGGAGGCTTGCGGTGCGGGTCCGATCGGGTTTGATGACCTGCCCAAGATGCCAAAACTGCACGCTCATGTGCGCGAAACCCTGCGGATGTACCCCGCCGGTGCCCTATTCGCCCGCGATGCATCAGAGGAGGTCACGATAAAGGATGTGACCTTTAGGAAAGGCGATGTGATCATGTTCCCGGTTTATGCGCTGCACCGGAATGAACTACTGTGGGAGAACGCGGCGCTGTATCAGCATGACCGGTTTTTGAACCGCAAATACCCGCGTGGCCAGTATATTCCCTTTGGCGACGGGCCGCGTATCTGTATCGGTGCGCAATACGCCGAGACCGAGATTATGGTGCTGCTTGCCTCGGCCCTGCGAGGGGCGTCGTTCGAACTGACGGATCACCCTGTCGCACCGCCGAACCTGACCTTTACCATGCGCCCTCACGGGCCATTGATGCTGCGCGCCGTGCCAATGGATCAGGCCGCGTCAGAATAGCTTTGGGGCTTGGTGCCATCGGCCGCATCTGCCGCCTTGAGTAACACGTTGAAGGTCGTGCCGTAGCCAAGTTTGCTTGTGTAGGCGATGCTGCCGCTGTGGGCATCGACGATACGCTTTGATATCGACAGCCCCAAGCCGGTGCCCTGAAACTTTCGCTGATCGCTGGAATCAAGCTGGCCGAACTCTTCGAAAATAACGCTTTCGCTGCCTTCGGGAATCCCGATGCCCTGATCGGCGACCGAGATGACCAGATTTTCGCCGTCCCGCCCCAGCCCGACAGAAATGGTCCCGCCCGCCTGAGAGAATTTGGCAGCGTTGGACAGAAGGTTAACGACGACTTGATCCAGCCGTTTCCGGTCCCCTCGGACGATGGGGTTTTCCGCGGTCACATTAATTTTGACGGCCACACCGAAACGGCTGGCATAGGGTTGGAACGAATGGGCTGCGGTGTTCACCACCTCGGCCAGATCGACATTGGCGATATCAAGCGAGAATTTCCCCACATCGGCAGATTGCAACAGCAGCAGATCCCCGACCAGTTCGCCTAGACGGTGCGCGTTGCGTGTGGCAATATCGAGAAGCCGCGACATTTTGTCCGGCACCTCGCCCGCAGAGCCCGCATTAATCAGATCAAGCGCCCCTCGGATCGACGTCAGAGGCGTGCGCAATTCATGGCTGACTGTCGACAGGAAACGGGTCTTGGCTTCGCTTGCCGCAAGGGCATTCTTGGCTTCTATCTGAAGCGCCAGACGGTTCTTCATCAGCGCGGAATACCCCTTGATGAAGGTCCGCGCGAGTTCGAGCACAAAGCCCAAGACAAAGAGCGCGGTAAAGAGGTTCAACCAAATCTCAGAATCCATCGAGGGTCGGGCAATCACCACATCGCGGATCGGGATATAAAGGATCGCCCCGATGTAGATCGCCAGACGGAACCCTAGCACATACAGGAACTGATGGTTGTTCATCGCCGCAAAGATAGAGGCGGAAATCAACAGGAAAAGCGGCAGAAAGTGGCTATTTCCCACGCCCTGCTGGATCGCAATCGCAATGCAAAACAACGATATGGTCGTCGCGCTAAGCGCCGTGGTCATATATATATGGAACAGTGATTTGCGGATCTTGAGCGTCTTGGAACGGGTGTTGCGCAGGATAGAACGCAGCACAACAATATCATATACTTCACAGATGCCGATGGCGGCGAAAAAGAACAGCGCCACATAGAGATCGTAATAGTACCCTGCCAGTCCGATTGCGACGGAATAGATGATCGCGCGCTGCGCAAAGGCACGGCTGCCGACAAGCGCATAGTCCCGCAGCCGGCTCAGCACCGGGCGGGTCTGGGGCAAGTTAACATTGTCTATTGCTTGCATGTTGCGCTTTCTCCGTCTGCCCGGCGCGCAGTAAGGCGCCAAACGAATCTATTTCTATATCCCAGTGATACACCTCAACTATTGGTGGAAAATTTGTTGCGATTAAGGCAGAACCGTGACTGTATGCATTTAGTTAACTTTTTCGTGATTTCAGGGGGCTCGGGGCAAAATCAATGGGAATCCAGAACGCATATTCACATCGAAACGCAGAGACGCTTGAGCCTTTGGTGCAACCGGCTCTTACGTCTCGCCCTGCCGCAGATAGTGTGCCTTCCTATGCAACACGTCTAGAGGAAACTGTGGTGCATATTGGCAACCAGTACCGCTATGGCCAGTTGTATTCAGATTTTCTGAAAGCCCGCAAATCGGTATTCATCGACCAAAAAGAATGGGATCTGCCCCATACCGATGGGATGGAATTCGACCAGTACGACACGCCGCAAAGCCGGTCTGTGGTCATTCATGAATACGGGCGCGTGCTGGCGGGTGTCCGGCTGCTGCCGACCACGGCACAGTGCGGGTGCTACACCTATATGCTCAAGGATGCACAGCGCGGGATGCTGCAGGATATTCCTGAATATGTGCTTTACGAAGATGCCCCCGTGATGCCCCATGTCTGGGAAGCAACGCGCCTGTTTTTGTCAAAGAACGAACCCGCGCACCGGCGGCTGGCGATCCAGACCAAGCTGATCCAGGCCATGGCCCGTGCGGCCACCCAACAGGGGGCGACCCATGTGATCGGAATTGTCCCCGCGGTGTTCCAACGCTGGATGAACCGTCTGGGCATGAGCGCCCTGCCCATGGGCCCCAAGCTGAACATCAGCGGCGACAACACGCAGGCCGCGATCATGCATGTGGCCAATTACGCCAGCGCGGCCCCGTCCGACGCACGGTAAGCGATCAAAATGGTATCAACCGCGCGGGCGACGTGGTGGTCGATGTCTTTGTACGGACGGGTGGTCAGCCCCAGTTGTGCGCGGACCGTCCCAAAACCTTTCAACAGGGAAATAAGGTCCTCCGCCACATCCGCCGGATCGAAATCATCCCGCAGTTCGCCGGTCTCTTGCCCCTGCGCCAGCAGGCCGGAAACGGCAGTGCAGACTGCCTCGAAGGCGGCGGTATAGAAAATCCGCCCCACTTGCGGATAATCCCGCGCGACCTCGTGAATCAGACAGGTGAATTTGACCGAGTCCTGTTCGCTCAGAAAACTCAGGAACTTGCGCCCGAACGATGTCAGCGCGGTACGCAGATCAGGATGACTGGAAATATCGCCCAAAACCTCGGCGCGGAACACTTCCGCCTCCGCCTCAAGCACATGCTGCAAGATATCCGACATGTTGTCGAAATAGCGATAGATCGTCGCCTTGGACACGGATGCCTCACGCGCCAGAAGGTCCGTCGTGACCTTGTCAAAGCCTTTGACAAAGAACAGGGCGCGGGCGGTCGACAATATCCGGGACTTTGATGCATTTTCATTCATCCCCCTGAACTAGGGCGTGTATCGGCGAAATAAAAGTGCTGAAGGGTATCAAAGAGGGGTTGAACTGTGCGTCCCTGAGCGTAAGTACCGCTCAGTACCCAAAAGGCCAGTAATATGAAGCAGCTGATTTCCGTTCTATTATGCGCGACCCTTGCGACCCCCCTTATTGCACAAAACCCTGACGACCTCACCCCCTCGGGCACACAGGCCCCCATTCGGTCGGTCAAACTGATAGAAGCAGGCGGGGCCGCAGCGCAGGTAAAGCGGGTCTTCTTTGGGCAGATCGCTGCGCGAGAGACGGTCGATCTGTCTTTCGAAGTCGGTGGCCGTATGGTGATGTTCGACGCACAAGAGGGGCAGTTCTTGCAAGAAGGCGCGCAGATCGCAGCGCTGGATGCCGCGCCGTTTGAGCGCGCCGTCCAGCGCGCCGAAGTGCAACTGACCCAGGCAGAACGGGATTTTGAGCGGTCGCAAACCTTGGCCAAAAGCAATGCAGTCTCCACCGCGCAGGCGCAGGATACGCAAACCGCCCGTGATCTGGCGCGGATCGCTTTGACCGAAGCCCGCGAGGCGTTGGACCACGCGACGCTGATTGCCCCTTTCCGTGCATTAGTTGCGTCGCGGCTGACGCCCAATTACGCCAACATCGCCCCCGGTCAGGCCATCGTGCGTCTGCATGATATGTCGGAAGTGCGGGTGGAAATTGATGTCCCCGAACAGATGTTCCAGATGTACTCCAACGCCGCCGGCATTGAATTTACCGGCACGTCGCCGGTGTTTTCCGGCGGTGTCCCGCTTGAACTGCGCGAGTTCAACGCCGAAACCCAAAGCATCGGGCAAAGCTACCGCGTGACACTGGCGCTGCCTGCCGACCGCGTCACCCCCAAGCTGATCCCCGGGGCCTCCATGAGCGTGACCGCGCGCGTCGCTGCGGGTGACGATACTGCGACCACCCTCCCCCCTTCTGCCGTGATGATGTCGAAGGACCAGGCGCGTGTCATGGTCTATACCCCCGATGAAAGCGGCGAGCAGGGGCAGGTATCCTGGGTCTCGGTCGAAGTCTCGTCCAGCACCGGCACGGATATCGTCGCCACGGGACTTGAGCCGGGCACATTGGTCGTAGGTGCTGGCACACAGCTGCTGCGCGAGGGTGACACCGTCCGCCCCTTCAACGGGTTGAGCATCGAGTAAACTATGAAAATCGCACGTTTCTCCATTGAAAATCCGCTTTATACGTGGATTTTCATTCTCTTTGCATTGTTCGGCGGTGTGTTTGGCTACCTCTCGGTTGGCAAGCTTGAAGACCCGACATTCACCCTCAAATCCGCCATCGTGGCGACGGCTTACCCCGGTGCGAGTGCCGCCGAAGTGGCGACCGAAATATCCGAGGTATTAGAAGCCGAAATCCAGCAGATGGACGAAGTGAAGACGGTCACCTCGCGCAACACCCACGGCCTGTCGGTGATCGAAGTCGAGATGCAGGATGAATACGATGGCACCGAGCTGCCACAGGTTTGGGACGATCTGCGCGACCGCGTGTCTGATGCGGGTACATCACTTCCCTCTGGTGCCCGTCCGTCGCAGGTGAACGACGATTTCGGCGATGTTTTTGGTATCCTTTATGCCGTCTCCGCCCCCGGTTTTTCTGATTCAGAGATATGGGAGATAGCGACTTTCATCCGCCGCGATCTGCTGACCGTGGACGGAGTGGCCAACGTTGATATCGACGGGCTGCCGCAAGAGGCGATCTTTGTCGAACCGTCGTCGCAAGAGCTGTCACAGCTAGGGATTGATCCCAGTGTGATCATCGGCGCAATCAACGAATCTACCGCGATTAACCCCACGGGTTTTGTCGAAACCGGTGATACCAATCTGCGCATCGACGGGCCGTCGGGCGAGGATAGCGTCAATGATATCAGTGCGCTGACCTTCGGCTTTCAGGGCGAGGTGTTGAACCTGCTGGATGTGGCCACCGTCACGCGCGGCCGTGTGGACGCACCAGATCACATCCTGCGACAGGACGGCCAAGAGGTGTTCACCCTTGGCGTTTCGGGTCTGCTGTCGGAAAATATCGTCGAGGTCGGCAAACGCGTCGAAGCGCAGCTAGAAACATTGCAAGCCTTTCTGCCCGTCGGGGTAGAGATCACACCGATCTATGAACAGCACCGCGTGGTGGACGAGGCGAACAACAGCTTCCTGCTGTCTCTAGCCATGTCCGTCGCAGTGGTGATCGGGGTGCTTGCGCTGTTTATGGGGGTGCGTGCGTCTGTCGTTGTGGGCGCTTCGCTGTTGCTGACGGTGCTGGCTACATTCTTTTTCATGTATCTTTTCGGGGTCAAAGTCGAACGGATCAGCCTTGGTGCTTTGATTATTGCCATGGGGATGCTGGTGGATAATGCCATCGTGGTCGCCGAGGGCATGCAACAAGAGATGCGCAAGGGGCGGCCTTCGGTTGCTGCAGCAGACACAGCCGCGCAGAACACCCAGATTCCACTTTTGGGTGCCACCGTGATCGGGATCATGGCGTTTGCCGGGATCGGGCTATCGCCAGACGCGACAGGCGAATTCATGTTCTCCCTGTTTGCGGTGATCGGCATCTCGTTGCTGCTGTCGTGGATCGTGGCGGTGACCGTCACACCGCTGCTGGGGCATTATATGCTGAAAATCGGCGGGCTGGCAGATGACGACAGCGGCTATAACGGTCCGGTTTTCCGGGCTTATGGCAATCTCGTGAGGCTGGTCCTGCGGTTCCGCTGGCTGGTGTTTGCCGGTCTGATCGGCACCACGGTGGCCTGCGTCATGATCTTTGGCCAAGTCAAACAGCAGTTCTTCCCCGCATCGAACACGCCGCTTTTCTACTTTGAATACAAGGCCGAACAGGGCAGCTCCATCCAATCGACCTCGCGTGATCTGGCGGTGATCGAAGACTGGCTGCTGGCGCGCGACGACGTAGACACCGTCACCGCAACCATCGGTGCCGGATTGACGCGCTATGTGTTGACCTACACGCCGGGGGACAGTGACAGCTCCATTGGCCAGCTGGTCATTCGCGCCACCTCGGCCGAGGTGATCCCTGCCCTGCGCGAGGCGTTGGACCAATTCGCAATCAAAGCACTGCCGTGGGCAGAGGTGCAGACAAAACGGATCATCTTTGGCCCCGGTGGCGGTTCAGACATCGAGGCGCGATTCTCGGGGCCCGATTCCGCCGTGCTGCGAGATCTGGCGGATCAGGCCGAAAACATCCTGCGCGACGCGACGCCATTGCTGCATACCGAACACGTGGACTGGCGCGAAAAAGTGCTGGTCACCCGTCCCGTCTATGCCGAAGACCGCGCGCAGGCTGTCGGTATCGGGCGCAGCGACGTAGCGGATGCGATTGCGCTGTCGACCAACGGGATCACTGCCGGCACCTACCGCGAAAGGGACCGTCTGATCGACATCATCGTCCGCGTGCCGCGGTCAGAATCGGCGAGCAACGGCCAGCTGCCCGACCAGATCGTCTATTCCGCTGCAATCGGGGACTATCTGCCGCTCAGTCAGGTGATCGACGGGTTCAAGGTCACGTCAGAGAACGCGGTGATCGAGCGCCGCAATCGCGTTCAAACGATCACGGTACAGGCTAACGTCATCGAAGGTGTCACCCCGCCAACTGTCTTTCCACAAATCCGTCCGTTGATCGAAAAAATCGAACTGCCGGTGGGGTATACCCTTGAATGGGGCGGAGAATTTGAAAACGCAGGCGATGCCCAAGCGTCGCTTGGCAAGCAGATGCCGCTGAGTTTCGGGACCATGTTGCTGATCACCATTCTGCTGTTCGGCAAGCTGCGCCAGACAGCCGTGATCTGGACCATCGTACCAATGGCGATCAACGGGGCCGCGTTGGGTCTGCTGTTCTCGGGGCTGGCGTTCAGCTTTACCGCACTGCTGGGTCTGCTGTCGCTGTCAGGCATGTTGATCAAGAACGCGATCGTTCTGGTCGAAGAGATCGATGTGCAAAAAGAAAACGGGCTGAACCAGCATGATGCCATCGTCACGGCAAGCGTCAGCCGGCTGCGTCCTGTGGTTCTGGCAGCGGTCACGACGATTCTGGGGATGGTGCCGCTGCTGGCGGATTCGTTCTTTGCCGCAATGGCGGTGACGATCATGGGCGGTTTAGGCTTTGCCTCTGTGCTGACGCTGATCGGTGTGCCGGCGTTGTATCACACCTATCTTGCAAAAGAACGACGGGCGGATGCCGCGGCCAAACCGGTCTAGAGGGTCGAATTATGCCGTGGGGCCGTGCACCACGGCATGGGCCAACGCACGCGCGAGCGCGTCGCGTTCTGCCTCTGACTGATCGGGGCGAATGCGGTACCAGTCGACCAAACCGTTCAACGCCCCCATCAGGGCGCGGCTGGCAATTTCAATGCTCGGCACGGCCAATTCTCCCTCTGCGACACCCGCGCGCAGCACCTCGCGGTACAGATTCTCGTAGTCGTTGCGCAGGGTAATAAGTTCGCGCAGAACGCCGCGCTCTGCCTCGGTGGTAGAGCCGCGCAAATAGACCTCTACGCCCAGACGGATGCTGCGTTGATAGGGCAAGGTGTCCATCATGACGCGGGCGTGGGCGTGGGCCATCTGCTCTAGCTTCTTCACATTCGATTTCTTCATCGAAACGAGCGGAGTTACCGCTTCAAAGCAATATTTCATCGCCTGTCGGTACACGGCAAAAAAGATCGCATTCTTGGACCGGAAATGGTGGTACACTCGCCCCTTTGTCGCCCCCAGTTCGTCTGCGATGTCGTCCATCGTCGCCTTGTCGAGCCCCTTGAGCATAAAGCATTGCGCGGCTGCCTCAATGATTTCACGGCGGCTGTCATGCTTGTGCGAAGCCGAATCCGAGGCCTCGGCGATCGTGGTAACGTCGATGTGTTCGCCCATATACTTTAGACCTCTGGCAGGGGAAAGGCGGCTATAATCGGGTTTTCTGCCCGCCTGACGTGAATACTGAGCTGAAATAATCCATTCTGACAAGCCGTTGTGTGGTCTGACGCCACGGATTTATCTGTTGCTACACTTACATCACCGACAGCTATTGACACCTGCGTGCCCTGTCACGACAGTAACATACTACTCAGAATGTTGCTCGGATAAATCCTAGGGGCGACAGGGCAGATCGCGGGAGTGGTCGGTCTGCAGGGTACCGAAAATCAAGGGCTCGGCCACACGCATTGCGGGGCTATGAGAGCTGACAAATTATGTTTGGGAGGACATACATGACTTATAAATCATCCGTCGCAGTCACCGCATTGGTCGCTGCTGTTGCCATCGCCGGCCAAGCAAGCGCGAAAGAGCGTTTGAACTTTGCCTACGGCTATCCGAACAACTCTGCCATTGGCCTTGCGGTTGATGCATATGCCGAAGCAGTAGCTGAACGCTCCGACGGCGAAATCGACGTAACCGGCTTTGCGATGTCCCTGCTCAGCCTGCCCGAAACATCGCCGGGTGTACGCGACGGTCTGGCCGATGTCGGCTTTGTACTGCCGCCCTATTATCCTGCGGAATATTCCACCAACCTGTTCCTGCACGAAATGAACCTGCTGGTGAACCTCGTGGAAAACCCCACCGGCAAAGAGCCTTTGGCGTTTACCGGTGCGATGGTCGAATACACCTTCACCAAATGCCCCGAGTGTCTGGACGAATACAAAGCGCAAAACCAGGTCTATACCGGTGGCGGCGTGACCCCGCTGTACAACCTGCTGTGTAAAGACGTCAAAGTAACGTCGGTCGAGGATCTGAACGGTCTGCGTCTGCGTGCCGGTGGTGCGGGTTTCGTACGTTTCGCCGAAGCTTTCGGTGCTCAGGGTGTGCGTCTGCCCGTCTCCGAAGCATATGAAGCGCTGGATCAAGGCATCATCGATTGCGCCATGCTGTCCGCACCTGAACTGACGAACTATAACCTACACGAAGTTGTCACCGACATCACACTTGCCGTTCCCGGTGGGGTCTTTGCGGGGGTTTCCTCGGCGAACGTGAATGCGGATCGTTGGAAAGCCATGGATGACACAGCCCGCGAGACGATGCTGTGGGGCGGCAGCCACATGACCGCAGACACCACATGGAACTTCTATACAGATGACAGCGCCGCCATCGAACATTCGCGCAACGCGGGCATCAACATCCACAAGCCCGATGCCGAACTGCTTGCTGCGGTAAAGCAATTCTCGCGTGATGACCTCAAGACCGTGTCGGCCCTGTTCAAGGACACATACGAAGTGGCACGTGCAGACGAGATCGCGTCGGACTTTGAGCCGCTGCTGGCCAAATGGATCGATCTGGTGAAAGACGTCGAAAGCTCGGACGATCTGCAAACGCTGATCTGGGATCAAGTGATCTCCAAAGTGGACCCTGCGACTTACGCTCAGTAAGCCGCAGTAGACCTCGGTCTGCCGATCACAACGGGGGTGCCGTGCAACTTGCGCATGGCACCCCCAACGTCCCCTTCTTGCAAACGGATACTCCGATGAAACTTATCGCGTCAGTGATCTCTGCGGTGATCACATTGACCGCTTCGCTGGCTGGTATCATTGTTCTGATGCTGGTCACCCATGTCACCGTTGACGTGGTCATGCGCTTTGCGTTCGATACGCCGTTGAACTCTACCATCCTTTACGTCTCGGCCTTTTATATGGTCGCGATCGCCTTTCTACCGCTTGCCGCTGTCGAACAAAACGACGGCCATATCGCGGTTGAACTGCTGGTCGAAAAATTCCCAACAAAAGTGCAAAGCTTTCTCGCGGGGCTTGCCCTGCTGTTGACCTGCATCGTGACCGCCACCGTCGCGATCCGCACCGGAGACGAAGCTTTGGCGAAGTTTATCGGCGGGTCCTATTCGATCGAAGCAGGCGGCAAGGTAACCACATGGCCTACCTATCTGGCGCTGCCTCTGGGCTTTGGCCTGATGTCGATCGTTGCCGCGTGGAAATTCATTTGTCACCTGACGGGCCGCCCGCACGGGTTGAACGCTTTAAAAGTAGAAGACCCCTATCTAGCCGGCGGAGACGCACAATGACCGAACTACAAATTGCAGGCATCTTTATCGTGATCCTGCTGGCGATGATCCTGATGCGTATCCCGATCGGTATTTCGCTGATCGCGGTGTCCTTTGGCGGGCTTTGGTCCATGTTTAACTGGAACATCGCTTGGGGCAGCCTTGGGATCGTGCCCTATAGCTTTGCTAACTCCTGGGTGCTCAGCTCTATTCCGGCATTCCTGTTCATGGGGTTCATCTGCTACCATACGCGGCTGACCCAAGGGCTCTTTAACGCCGCGCAAATATGGCTGTCGAGTCTGCCGGGTGGCCTTGCCATTGCGTCGGTCTTTGGTTGCGCGGGCTTTGCTGCTGTGACCGGCTCGTCGGTCGCTTGTTCCGCCGCGATGGGTAAAATCGCCGTGCCAGAGATGGTGCGCCACCGGTACAGCCCTGAACTGGCGACGGGGACAGTTGCTGCTGCGGGCACCATCGGTGCCCTTATCCCGCCGTCGATCCTGATGATCCTGTACGGTATTATCTCGCGCCAGTCGGTCAGTGCGCTCTTCCTTGGTGGTCTGGTCGTCGGTTTGATCACGCTTTTCGCCTATATCATGCTGATCATCGTGCGGGTTAAATTGAACCCTCAACTGGCACCTCCGGTGCAGATCAGCGCGACACGGGCCGAAAAGATCAGAGCCCTAGGTCAGACCTGGCCGGTACTGCTGATCGTGATCGGCGTCTTTGCGGGTCTTTTTGGCGGGGCCTTCACCCCCACCGAAGCGGGCGCTATCGGCGCGATGCTGTCGACCATCGTCGCGCTGCTATACCGGACGCTGACCTTCAAAGCCCTGCGCATGGCGATCACGGAAACGCTGACCACCACTGCCGCCCTGCTGATCATCGCCGTTGGTGCCAGCCTGCTGACACGCTTTCTGGCGCTGTCGGGTATCGGTGATGCGCTGTCGGATGCGATCCTTGGCTTTGGCGCTGCGCCGCTGCTGATTATGATCGGCATCGTCTGCGTCTACCTCGCGCTCGGCATGATGCTGGAACCGGTTGGCGCGATGCTGCTGACCCTGCCAATCGTTTTGCCCATCGTCGAAGAGACCGGCTATAGCCTGCTGTGGTTCGGTGTGGTTCTGGTCAAACTGCTCGAGATCGGGATGATCACGCCGCCTATGGGGATGAACGTGTTCGTGATCAAAGGCGTGGTTGGCGACACGGCATCGCTGTCCACGATCTTTAAGGGCGTGTTCTGGTTCGTCATCGTCGATCTGCTAATCGTTGCAGCGCTGATCGCCGTGCCTGATATCGTGATGTTCCTGCCTGACTGGGTAGCCCGCTAAGTCAAACATCCCGGCGCGGGGTTTCCTGCGCCGGGATGTGTTAAACAGCTAGGACGACCAAGACGCTAAAGTGTGATGGCCTGCCCATGGGGTGTCCGCGCCGCTGCTTCGTGCCAAGCGTCTTTACAGGCCACCAGCTCTGATGCCGACGCCAGCTGCTTTTGCGCGACAATCTTTTCCAATGCGCACAGCCAATGCTGATAATATTCCCGCTCAATGCCTGAATGAACCTCTGCCGCCAGCGCTTTTGCCCATTCGGCCCATGTGAAGGCACCAGATTGATGCAGAGTCACAGCCATCGCAAAGGCCTGTGCTTGCCACGGTTCCTCGAAAACCGGCTCATTTCCAGCCAGCGCAATGTCTGGCAAAAGCGAAAGATCGGGCAGGGTCATGATATGGTCCTCAGATAGGGTTGCCACAGATCAAGCGTGACGCTGTCCCCATCGCGCCCCTGCGCGCCCCAAAGCGTGCGCGCCGAGAACGCCACTTGATACAGCCACTGCGGATTTTCGCCCTGCCCTTGCGCATTGCTGTCGGGAAAGACGTGAAATCCGTGCACCTTGGTGATGGTGCCAACCTTGTCACGGGCATAGCGCGCCATGCGGGTGTGGGTCGTGGGATGATTGTTGATCGTTCTGATCTGATCGCCCGCGGCAAAAGCGGGTTCCCCCTGTTCGGGCCGGTCCGCAGGCCCGCCAGCAGACAGCATCGCGTCCACATCTTCAGCCGCAAGCCTGCGCTTGATCGGGGCTGCAGTGGTCAGCGGTACGCCTTGGGCGATCTCTTCTTGCGTGATCATGCCCTTTTCCAGCATCAGGCGCGTCGCTGCCTTTAGCCAGATCGTGTAATAGGGCGTGCGGGTATAATCCGCCGGATGCGTATCCTCGCGCGCGAAACGCGACGCATCTATATTCCACTGACCACAGGCCCCAAGTGCGACGACCATGCCCAAAGCGCGGGCTTCCCATGGGGCGTGGAACAGCGGCTCATCGGTCTCGGGTGCGACGGGGCCAAACCCCATCATCCCGCCAAGGTCCGCCCCGCCGTTCATGACGCCACCTGCGGGGAAAGCGCCAGTCCCGTGCCGATCATCGCATTGCGGGTCACCAGTTCAGCCAGTTGGTCCATCGTAAAACCTTCTGTCCCTTCGGGCCGCTGCGGGATCACCAGATAGCGTATTTCAGCTGTTGAATCGTGCACCTCCACCCGCGTCGTCGGGGCGAGGGTCAGGCCGAACTCCTTTAATACGCCGCGCGGGTCGATCACTGCACGCGAACGGAACGGCGGCGATTTATACCACGTCGGCGGCAGGCCCAAAACCGACCACGGATAGCAAGAGCACAACGTGCACACGACCAGATGATGCACATCGTCGGCGTTAAACACTGCCTCGATGTGTTCACCTTGACGGGAATGATAGCCAAGCGAATGGATCGCCGCAGAAGCATCGCGCCGCAGCCACGCCTCAAATTCGGGCTCAACCCAGGATTTCGCCACCACATGCGCCCCGTTGCGCGGCCCGATCTTGGTCTCGTAGGTCTCGATAATCCGGTCAACAGCGGCGCTGTCGATATACCCTTTTGCGCTCAACAGACTCTCGAGCGCTCTTACCCGCGCCTCCGTCTCTGTCAGATGCGAATGGTCGTGATCATGATCATGGGCTGTCATTTGTTTGCCCCCTTTTCCCGCGTGCTTCGTCCTCACGTTACGAGCGAACGCAGCGATTGAAAAGTGCAATGGCCCGACAAAACGGGCTGCGCGCCTGCCCACACGAGGTTGAACTGCGCACCGGCCTAGAGTAGGTTTCCGTAGCGGCGACGCTATTTTTTGCTGAAAAGTCAGGTGCTCATGTGATTGGCAAAGTGATCCGGCGCAAAATGGCAGGGTGCCATTTTAAAAAGTTCTCCCTGCTTGATGCAGTCCTACAAGACGTCGGCGATGCACAACATGTGACGTTGTTCTTTGACGCGTCCGTTTCGCCCAAGCTTGTGACCCCGCCCGACGGGTCGACCCTGCTGGGCACAAAATCTGTCGGCGGGGCATCGGTGTTAAGCTATGCGCTGCCGCGAGGAGCGGAGCCGCGCTTTGACATTGCAGGACAAAAGCAGGTGGTGCTCGCTTGCAGCGCCGTCGAACGCGCAACTTTTCAAGATACCAATGCACTGGCTGCGGTGCGCAATGGCGAAAGTGCAGCGGTCGTTCTTGACTGGCTAGCGCATCATGCGACTTATCACGGCATGACCGCTGCGGTCATTATTGACCGAAGCCGCCCCGACAAGAGCGATGCATTCGCGAAAATGCTGCAAGCTGGCATCACCGCCCGACAGCTTGGCTGCGACGTGGTGCTCATCACAAGCGATTTACCACTTGGCAAACCCGACGCCCCCGCCGAGGCACATCCCTTCAACGTGCCCGAAGCCCCCGGCAAAGATCGCATGAAGGTGCCGCCGTCAGACCCTTGGACCAGCCCCCTTGGCGCGATGTCCGTCTACGAAATCATCCGCGACCGGTTTCTGGGCGATGCGCGTGCAGTGGCAAACATTGATGTGCATGACCTGATCCCCCCCGCCAAGACCACTGTTTTCGACGCGGCTGTCGGGGCCGAAAATGGCCTGATCGAATTGATCGGTCAGCATTGCTATCCATGGCGCGTGCGCAATGACGACGATGCGACATTTGGCGATCATACCTGCGTACAATTCGACACCGCATCAGGACGGCGCCGCTGGTGCATCGCACCGCATCACGCCCCCGAAGGATCGGTATGGCGCCTTGTGCGGGTGGGCAATGCGGCACCGGATATGTCGCGCACGATACGTTTTTACCGCTACATGGCGCTGCGTCACCCGACGCCGTCGATCTCGAAAATTGTGCCCAAAACGTCTCTGGTCGAGCATCCCCCATTGCTAGATCAAGCGGCCAAGCTGTGGGACCACGCCCCCGTACGCATGCCTGAAATAGAAATCGATAGCCCTGCCAAGGCACGCGGGCGATGTGCCATCGTGACGACCATGAAAAACGAAGGCCCCTTTATCCTTGAATGGCTCGCTTTTCATCGGTCTATCGGGTTTGACGACTTTATTATCTATACCAACGATTGCACCGATGGGACCGACACGATGTTGGACCTGTTACAGGAAAAAGGCATCGTTCAACACCGCGACAATCCCTTTCAGAAAATGAATCTCAAGCCGCAGCACGCAGCACTTCAGGCCGCCGAGCAAGAAAAGATCATTCAGAACGCCACTTGGGTGACCTGCATCGACGTGGATGAATTCGTGAATATCAAATGCGGCGACGGCACGCTTGATGCGCTTTTTGCCGCAACCAAAAATGCAAATATGATCGCGATGACATGGCGCTTGTTTGGCAACGCCGATGTGCACGCGTTCCAGCCAACGCCCATAACCGAACAGTTCCAGCGCTGTGCGCCCGAACACACCCGCAAGCCGCATCAGGCATGGGGTTTCAAGACGCTGTTCCAGAATATCGGCATCTTCAAGAAGCTCGGCGTGCATCGCCCCAAGGGGCTGAAATCTCAGCTGTGGAAAGAGATCAACTGGGTCAACGGGTCCGGTCAACCACTGCCACGCGATATGTATCGTAACGGGTGGCGCTCTACGGTCGACACCTATGGCTATGATCTGGTGCAGTTGAACCACTATGCTGTGCGCTCTGCCGAAAGCTTCTTGGTGAAACGCGACCGCGGACGGGTGAACCACGTCGACCGTGATCAGGGCCTTGCCTACTGGTTTCGCATGAACAACAACGCCGAGGTCGAACAGTCTATCCAGACACGTTTGCCGCGCATGAAAGAAGAGCTCACCCGACTGCTGGAAGATGCGGACATCGCGGCAGCGCACGAACATTCTGTAGCCTGCCATCGCCGCAAGATCACGGAACTTCGGGCAACTGAAAACTATTCGAAATTTTATGCCGAATTGACCAGCCCGCGCATGGAAAAACTATCGACCTTGCACGCGCATTTCGGCGCCAATGTCTTTTTGCAGGGTCCCGGCACTGTCCCGGACGAGGTCCTAGCGCGCAAACAGGGCGACGACTGGGCCTTTACCGTCGAGCAGGAGGAAGAGACCCAGCACTAACATCGTGCTGGCCTAAATCACGCCGCATCTACGCCTTTGTTCAGCACCTTTTCGCTGCGATACCAAACCCCTAGTCAAGTCTCGGATAACATGTGATGTTTGCCCTATGAAAACACTTCCTAAAATCGCGTCACTATGGATCGGCGGGCGGTTGTCCTGGCTTGAACAGCTTTGCCTGAAATCCTTTGCGGACAACGGCCACCACGTCACGCTTTATAGCTATGCGCCGATTGATAACCTGCCGGACGGTGTGCACGCAGGCGACGCCGAGGAAATTTATCCGGCAGAACCGATGCTGCGTCATACGCGCACCGGCAGCCCCGCGATCCATGCCGATATGTGGCGGCTGCACCTGCTGCTGAAGACTGATTGCATCTGGGTTGATGCCGATATGTATTGTCACCGCCCGTTCGACTTTGACAGCCCGTTTGTCTTTGGCTGGGAAAAGCCGGGGCTAGTGTGCAACGCAGTGCTGGGGCTGCCGTCGGATTCAAAAACTCTGGCCGGACTGCTCGACTTTTTTACCGATGAATATGCTATCGCCCCATGGCTCAAACCTTGGCAGCAACGCGAGCTGGAAAAAGAGCGTGACGCAGGTCAGCCCGTCCATATGACAGCGCAGGAATGGGGTTTTACCGGCCCTGCCTCGGTGACGCATTTCCTGAAAGAAACCGGTGAAATAGACCACGCGGAACCCGAAACTGCGTTTTACCCGATCTCGTTTCCCGACAGGAACCACATGATCCTGTCCAAGTTCAACATCGAAGAGCGGCTGACAGAACGCACACGCGGGGTGCATTTTTGGGCCCGACGGATGAAGCCGCGGCTTGAGGAAAAAGAGAACAACACACCCCAGTCCGGCAGCTTTATGGATGGGCTGATCGCGACGCACGCGATCGTCCCCCAAGATGCGCCTATTCCGGCAAAGGTCAAAGTCTCAAAGGCGCCGATAGATGATCCCGCCTTCAAAGCACAGATCGGGCTCGCTGCGTTGCAAGGCAAGGCCTCCATCAGCAAAATCTCACGCGATCACCTTGTCGACAAGCAATTCGTCAAGACCTGCCGCGATACGATCCTTAATGACGCCTCGATGCTGTTTACGCCCCAAAAATAATACGCTGCAAGGACCGCGGGGTCATGTGTTCGCGTTCGGCCATGGCCACAAAAATGCGTAGCTGATCGAATGTCATCCCGCGGCCCCTGTCAGAATAATCAGCCCAAGGCTGATCCCCATGATAAAGACCCACGCCCCCGCCCCCAGCAAGGCCGGACGTAGCCCCGCTGCGGCAAGCTTGCGCAGGTCGGTTTCCAGCCCCATCGCGGCCAGCGCCATCGCCAGTAGAAACTGCGTAACGCCGGTCGCGGGGTCCAGCACCGCCTCCGGCACCCAGCCGGTCGATGCAACGCCAACCATCGCGATGAACCCAAAGACGAACCACGGGATCGGGGCTTTGCCCCCGCCGCTTTGCCCCTGACGGCGCCGCGCGGCAAAAACCCCCAGACATAGGATCATCGGGGCCAACATCATCACCCGCGTCAGCTTGGCAATGGTGCCGAATTGGCCAGCCTCGTCACCACGTTGAAAAGCGGCTGCGACGACCTGTGCGACCTCGTGGATCGATGCACCGGCCCACAGGCCAAAGTCGCGCGGACCCAATGCCAACCAACTTTCAGTTAAAGGCAGCAAAATCATGGCAAGCGAGCCAAAGATCGTGACGCAGGCCACCGCATAAGCGACATCTTCGTCGCGGCCACGGGTCACCGTATTGGTCGCGATCACCGCCGATGCCCCGCAGATCGACGTCCCCGCCGCGATCAACTGTGTCAGCTTGGCATCAACGCGCAGCACGCGCCCCAGCCACGTTGTGAACCCGAAGGTCAGCACCAGCGACAGCGCGATCACCGCTACGCCCAACCAGCCGACCTGTGCCACCTGCCCCAAGGTCAGCTGTAACCCCATCAGGATAATCCCCGCCCGCAAAACCTGCCGCATACTGATCGCAATCCCGGCCTTCGCGGTCTCGGGCGTGCCAATGGTATTGCGCAGGGCCATCCCCAAAAGGATCGCAAGGATCAATGGGCTAAGCATCCCCATCCCCGGCACAAAACGCAGGGCGAATGCCAGCCCCGCAATCATGGCGGCCAGCAGCAAGCCGGGCCAGATGGACTGCGTCGGCCGGCTTGCAAGGACACGGGCGGATGGGGAGGTATCGGTCATGGGGTACCTGTATTGTATCTACACCCCCTTAGATATCACCCAATCCAAGCCATCAAGCGATCGTATCTGCCCGGCCGGCTTGGCGCCCCGAAAAGATGCAGCCCCCCAGAAACGTTCCTTCAAGCGCATTATAGCCGTGATACCCGCCGCCACCGAAACCCGCGACCTCTCCGGCGGCAAACAGCCCGGGGATCGGTACCCCCGAGGCATCCAGCATCTGGCTGTCCAGATTGGTCTGCAACCCGCCCAAAGTTTTGCGCGTGATGATGTTCAGCTTTACCCCGATCAATGGCCCGTTTGCCGGGTCAAGGATCTTGTGCAGTTTGGCCGTGCGCTGCAATTTGTCGCCGCGATAGTTCCGTGCCGCATGGATCGCCATGATCTGCGCATCTTTGCTAAAGTTGTTGTCGACCTGCATATCCCGCGCCTTGATCTCGGCCTCGATCTTATCAAGCGAAAGCATGTCATTGCCCTCCATACCATTCATCTTGGCGATTAATTCGGGCAACGTTTGCGCCACAACGAAATTCTCGCCGTGTTCTTTAAAGGCTTCGACGGCGGGGGTCGCGGCCTTGTTCAGAATGCGCTGCTGCACCACTTTGACCCAGCTTTTATCCGCGAAATCAGGGTTCTGCTCTGACCCCGAGAGGGCAAATTCTTTCTTCACGATCTTCTGCGTCGTGATGAACCACGAATAATCGAAGCCCGTGTCGAGGATCATCTTGAGCGACCCCAGACTATCGAACCCCGGCAGCGATGGCGCGGGAAACCGGTTGCCAGTCGCGTCGAACCACATCGACGAGGGACCCGGCAAAATGCGGATACCGTGGTTGGGCCAGATCGGGTCCCAGTTTTTCACACCTTCGGTATAGTGCCACATGCGGTCGTTGTTGATCAGCCTACCGCCCGCGGCCTCGCTGATGGCGATCATGCGCCCGTCGACATGGGCGGGCACACCGGCGATCATCTCTTTGGGGGCAGGGCCAAGCCGGTCTGTGGGCCAGAACTTGCGCACCAGATCGAAATCTCCGCCGATCCCGCCAGAGGTCACCACGACCGACGGTGCTCGCAGTTCAAAATCGCCCGCGATATCACGGTTGGTCTTGTGTCCGCGCGCAGCCGTATCCGCCGCCAGCACCTCGCCCGAAACGCCGACGGCTGCACCATTTTCCATGATGATATGTGAACAGCGGTGCCGGAACTTCAGGGTGATCCGCCCTGCCTGTTCGTGTTCACGCACGCGGCGTTCGAATGGTGCTTGTGTTCCGGGCCCAACGCCCCACGTCAGGTGAAAGCGCGGCACCGAATTACCGTGCCCCGATCCAAAGCCGCCGCCGCGTTCTGCCCAACCCACAACAGGAAACCACCGCATGCCCATATCATGCAGCCAGCTGCGCATCGGACCTGCAGCAAAATCGACATAGGCTTCAGCCCATTTGCGCGGCCATGCATCTTCGGGCCGGTCAAATTGCGCCGACCCCATCCAGTCTTGCAGCGCCAGTTCGCGGCTGTCCTTAATGCCCATGCGGCGCTGTTCGGGACTGTCGATCAACATCAGCCCGCCAAGGGACCAGTACGCCTGCCCGCCCAGAAAGGCTTCGGGTTCCTGATCGATGACAATGACCTTTTTGCCGCGATCTGCCAGCTCGGCTGCGGCGACCAGACCGGCCAACCCGCCGCCGACGATAATAACATCCGAAGTGTTCATGCAAAGCCCCCCACAGGTTTACCCAGACGGCGGTCTTTCATGTCAGCAGGCCCGATGCGATGCGCCAAAGAATAACGGCCAAACGGCACGAGGCCAAAGATCGGATTTCCCACGACGATCCCTCCCAAGACATCTTAGAAAACTACAGTCTCTTTTCGGTGTACCTGCCACGTGACGATTCACCTATCAGAAATCGGTTTTGCCGTAACGTCGCAGGGCCGCCCCCAATGGACGCTGCGTCAAACTAAGGTTACCTTAACGTCAGGGAACAATACGACCTGCGCGCCCAAACGGCGGGTGGGCTTGGCACTATGGGAGAACAAATAATGTCAGATACGGTGATCGCAGATTTTGATCGTACGCTTACCCGCGAGGTCTTTGACCGACGGGCCGCCCAAGGGGCTGCTGCGCTGACGGGCTTGGGTGCCGGGGCAGATGTGCCCGTCGCTCTCATCATGCGCAATGATCTGGCCCAGCTCGAGGTGATGCGCGCTGCTGCAATGGCGGGCACAGTGATCGTGGCGCAGAACTGGCACGCCGCCGCAGACGAAGCAGGTGCCATCTGCGACGACAGCGGTGCGCGGTTCGTGATCATCCACCGTGATCTGATCGACGCCCTGCGCCCCGCCCTTGAAGGGCGCACCGTGATCGCGATCACCCCCGACGCCGCCCTACGCGAAGCTTACGGCATTGACGACGCCGCGGCACAAACCGACCCCGAGACGCCGGAATGGTCGGCGCTTGTTGATGCCGCCAGCCCGATCACCCCGCGCGAGATGATGCGCCCGCTGATGCGCTATACCTCGGGCTCTACCGGCAAACCGAAAGGCGTGCGGCGCCTTGGGGGCGGATCCAAGCGTGACTTCGAAGACGTGCTGTCGCGCGTTGGCACCGAGATGTTGCAGCTTAAACCCGGTTCGCGCTTTTTCACTGCCGCCCCGATTTACCATTCGGCGCCGTCAACGCTCACGTCTGCCGCCTTGGTGGCCCCCGGCGTGTCGACCTTTGTCGCGCCAAAGTTCGATCCCGAAAGCTTTCTTGCCACCATCGAAAAACAGCGGATCACCCATATCTATCTGGTGCCCACCATGATGAGCCGGATGTTGAAACTGCCCCACGACGTAAAAGCGCGGTACGACCTGTCCTCGGTTGAATTCTGCGTCTCGACCGGATCGCCGTGGCCCCATGACCTGAAGGTCGCGATGATCGACTGGTGGGGGCCGGTGTTCTGGGAAAGCTACGGCGCGACAGAGATCGGGTTCATGACCATGGTGTCCTCGGCTGACGCACTGGCGCGGCCCGGTACAGCAGGACGTATGCAAATGGGCGGGACGCTGTTGATCCTTGATCCCGACGGAAACGAGCTGCCCGCCGGCCAGGTCGGCGAAATTTACGCCCGCATGGACGCCTTTGGAGGGTTCGATTACTCCAATGACCCCGAAAGCCGCGCCTCGGCTGAAAAGCACGGGCATTTCTCTGTCGGGGATCTGGGGTCGGTGGACGAGGACGGATTCCTGTTCATCACGGATCGCAAGAAAGACATGATCATCTCGGGCGGGGCCAATATCTTTCCCGCCGAGATCGAAGCAGTGCTGATGCGCGCACCCTTCATCCGCGATGTTGCCGTCTTTGGTGCCCCCGACCCCGAATTCGGCGAACAGATCGTCGCAGCGGTTGAATTGGCCGAGGGCCACAGCGCCGACAAGCAAAAGGTGCTGGATTTCCTCGACGGCAAGCTCGCCCGTTTCAAAGCGCCACGGATCGTCGATTTCCACGATGCCCTGCCCCGCGAGGACAGCGGCAAGATCTTTAAACCCCGTCTGCGCGCCCCCTATTGGGACGGGGCGGGTCGCACGATCTAATCCGGCGCGATCATCAATGCCATCTGAGGGACCGGCGCTAAATGCGCCGGTCTCCTTGCGTTAGGAGGTAAGGATTCTTACATCGCGCCGGTACACACGCCGCCGCCGAGGCAGCCAATAACAGGAAGACAAAAATGACCAGCACCCTCCTAGAGCAGCTGAACTGGCGCTATGCGACCAAAAAGATGGACCCCTCCAAGAAGGTCCCTCAGGAAAAAGTCGACACGATCATCGAAGCGATCCGCATGACCCCCACCTCAAGCGGCACCCAGCCTTTTGAATTGCTGGTCGTGACCAACCCCGACAAGCTGGCGCAAATCCAGACAGCCGCGGGCGATCAGGCCCAGATCACCGAAGGCTCGCATCTACTGGTATTTGCAGCGTGGGATACCTACACCGCAGACCGCATCGACGCCGTGACCAACCTGAACGTCGAAGCCCGTGGCGACCTGCCCATGCTGAACGCGTATTACGAGAACCTGAAAAACAACTACCTGCCCCGCGACACTGAAACCAACTATGCCCACGCCGCGCGTCAGGCCTATATCGCGCTTGGTGTGGCGCTTGTTGCCGCAGCAGAACAAGAGGTCGACAGCACCCCGATGGAAGGCTTCGACCCCGCCAAAGTAGACGAGATTTTGGGTTTGAAAGAACGCGGCCTACGGTCGGTGATCCTGCTGCCATTGGGCTACCGTGATGCCGGATCCGACTGGCTGGCCCCGATGAAAAAGGTACGTAAGTCTGCCGATACATTGGTGACACATATCAACTGATGCGATGATGAAGGGGGCAAAGGCCCCCTTCGCTCACCTCTCCCGAGCCTCGTGCCGATTGTTCACGTATCTTCATTGCGGCTTTTTTCCGGGGACCATACTCAAGGTCACCACCCGCCATGCATCCTCTTCGCCCACTAGCTCCCTGGCGCGTTCGGGATCGGGCAAAAGACTTTCATCATCGCCGATGACCACATGCAGATATCGCCCGGCCTCGCGCAGCTTGACCATCGGGGCACCGTCCACCCCTTTTCTGACGCGGTGCGACAAATCCTGCAGGTCATCCGAGCCCAATTTTCGCGGCGCACCGTCCAGCAGCTCTGCCACCGAGATACGCAGATTGCGCCCGCCGTCTTTCAGGACATCCAACCCGATCAAACCGGCGGCCACCGCGTCCGCCCACCAGAACCCCATGAAAATACCGATGAGGCCCAAAATCCCCGCGACGCCGGTCTTCCAGTCTGCGGCGTTCATATCCGCATCGGCATGCAGCACCTTGTCCTGAATATCAGGCGCGATCGCCAGCTTCTTGCGCCCCAAGATTACCGGCGGGATGATGGAATAGACCAACGCTCCCACCATCAGCCAGCCCATCCAGACCTCTGTGCCGAACAGCTCCATGCTGCCAATGGTCGGATGCTCTTGTCGGATCAGCGTGATCGCCGCGTCATAAACCAGATACCCGCCCATCAACGTCAATGCCGCCGCGGATAGGGCAAAGGCCAGCGTACCGATACGGTGCAGCCCAAACGGATATTTGGCACTGGGGGGCATCCGCTCTAGCCGCGCCGCGACAAGAAACAGGATCGGCGGAAGCAACGACAGCGTGTCTTCGATCCATGCCGCCTGCATCGCCTGACTGGACCCCATGACCAAAAACATCACAAAGATAATCGTCACCAGCCAGAACAGCGTCCACCATTCCAACCGCCGCGCCCGTGCGATCTTGTCCGAAATTTCTGGCGGCAAAGGGGGATAGCGGTTCATTGCTTGGCCTCCCGCGTTAAGGGGCGCAACGCCATGTTCGCCCGCATAAGAAACCTATTTTCCCCGCGGCGCAGCAACAAAACCCGTTCGGGACGATCGGCGCCGACGGTGACATGACCGATGGGGTTCGTCGCGCCCGCATGGTCGGTCAGCGGTGAATCTTCGGGAATGCCGCCTGCCAAAAGATGCAGATCGCCGACCTCCAGCGCATCAAGCATCCGGTGAGGGTTCTCGCGATGCCATTCGACTTTTGCGTTCAGCGCATCGGCGATCAGTGTCACGGCGGTCAGGTCAATCTGTGGCAGCGGGTCTTGCAGCAGGCCGACTTTCAGCACGGCACCTTGCACAGTCTGGATGGTATTTTCGGGGTCTTTCGGCAGCTGGCACGCGGCGAGAACAAAAAGAAGTGTAACGGCAAGCAGCTGGCGGAACATGATCAATACCCTTCACTGCGATAACGGCACAGATCGCGGTTTCGTTCCCGCCAGCCTGCGCCGGCGGGAAACGAGGGACGTTGATACCGGCGCTCGCGGTTCAGCCGTTAAACCGCGGCGGCCGTTTTTCCAGGAATGCGGCCACGCCTTCTTTGAAGTCGGGAGTATTGCCCGCCTCTTTCTGCCATTTGCGTTCATTCGCCAACGCGGTGCCAAAGTCAGTGTCCGCCGCGCTCCATGCTGCTTTGCGGATCAGGGCAAGGCTGCGCACCGGCCCGTTGGCCAGTTTTGTCGCGATCTCGAGCGCCTTGGCCTCTACCTCGTCATTCTCGACCAACCGCGTGACCAACCCCCAGTCAAACGCAGTGGGCGCTGGAATCTTCTCGGCCAGCAGCATCATTTCCATCGCGCGCACGCGGCCAACGGCGCGGGTCAGCAGCCATGTGGCCCCCCCGTCGGGGATCAACCCGATCCGTGCGAAGGCCTCGAGGAAATAGGCATCGCGGCCAGCGACAATCACATCGCACGCCAAGGCAATCGACGCACCGATCCCCGCAACGGCCCCTTGCACCGCAGACACCACAGGCACGGGCAAATCGCGGATCGTGGTCATCAGCGGGTTGTACGCATTTTCCAGTGCCGCGCCAGCATCCAGTTCAGTGCGGCTCTCGGGTTTGCTCTGTTTCAGGTTCGCGCCGGCGGAAAAGGCCCGTGACGACCCCGCAAGGACAATCGCCCGCGCCGTTTGCGCCTCAAGGCACAGCAGGTCGCGTAGCTCTAGCGCCATGGTAGATGTCAGCGCGTTCATCGTCTCTGGATCATCCAGCCGCAACACCGTCACCGGTCCGTGGCGTTCTACCTTTATTTTATCCGTCACCCTGCTCTCCTCCCATGCAATCTACGGTTTAGATCGGCGGCATCCCACCACGGGAAGACGACGTGAACAAGCGCTAGATGGCGCGGGTCGCCTCGAACCAATGCTAAAGATCCTCGCGCAGGCTAAGCGTCGCCACAGGTCGCGGCCACCCAATCGGGCAAGGTGACCCGCTGTTCGAATACGGTCGACTTCGCGCGCAGGACGTTCTCTTTTGCGTCACGCACTGGGGCCGCGTTTATCGTCGCATAGGCGTGATCGCGCGCCGGCTCCCAGCTTTGCGGCAGATAGCTGGCCAATCGCGCATAAAACCGTGCTGCCGTCTGGTCTGCTTCTTTCCACGCAGCCCCCGGCAGGCCCCGCCCCGGCATATTGCCCACATCCGTGCGATGCTGGTTTGCCGTCTCTAGAGCAGCGATATTTGCGTATTTCAGATGCATCAGATACACGCCGCGCGGCAGCTCGAAAGGCGTGGTTTCGATGCGCCGCGGCCCGACCCATATCCCGTGCCGCCACAGCCCCGTCCCCCGTTTGGTCGCCCATGCTTTGCTATAATGCCCCGAAAACACCGCCGTGCGCCGGTGCCCCAAGGCCATCTGTCCCTCGGCCAGCACGTTGTCGTCTAGCGTTTCTGCTACATTCAATCCCAAGGCAAAGACTGCCTTGCCGGAAACTGTCTCTAACGCTTGCGTTAGGGACGCATAAAGCGCGGGGTCAAAGCAGATCAGCTCGTCCGCGTCGGTGCGGATCACCCAATCGAAGGACACCGCTAGCCCATCAGCAAAACTGTTCAACACCTGCCCGCGCCGTCGGTCGAACCCTTCCAGCGTCTCGCGTGGCACGGTAATGACCGTCGCGCGGGGACACAGGCGTGCGATTTCGGGGTCGGCCCCATGTGCGACAACATACAGGTTATCAAAGCCCACCAAGCGCCCGTAATGCAGGTACCACTGGGATAGCGCCCAGTAATCTTTGTAAACCATTGTGATCGCGCAGATATTCATGCGTCTTTTGTACGTCGTTCGCCGAAATCAAAACAAGAGATTTAACGAGTTTCATGCGCCAGAATACAACTTTGAGCGCTTACCAACCAACCCGACTCACCCACAGCCGTTTACATGTTGCTTCTTGGCGACACCGTTGCCAATATGTCGGCGTTGTCGGGGGGCGCACATGTCGTTGGAAAAGCTGATCGATTTAACAGATGCGGCGCGCGCAGGCATGGATGACGCGGCCTTCTGGGCCTCGTGCACAACGGCACTGTCCGATGTTGGCGTGACCGGCGTTGGTTATGGCATTATTCCCTACCGCAGCGACGCCACGGTGCGCGGGTTCACCAAAGCCGGGTTCTTTCGCCACACCTATTCCTCGGATTGGTCCGCGACCGTAGAGGCGAATGCGCTGGTTGACGATGACATATCGGTCGAATTGATTGCCAATGGCATCCCCGAAGTCCTCTGGAATGACGATACCCTGCTAGAGCACGCCACCGGACCCCAGCAATTACAATCCGATCTCGAAGGCGACCTTGGCATGAAATACGGGGCCTCGCTTTCGCTCAACCGAAACAGCGCCGGTCAAGCCATTTCCGGTATCGGGCTCTGGGTCGGCGATGCCAAGTCGGACGGCGAATTCAGCCGATACTGGGAGGCCCATCGCAGCACGTTGCGGCGGCTGTCCTTCGCGATGGACGAGGGGATCCGCCGCGATCACATGAGCCTGCTCGTTAACCTCACCCCCAGAGAGCATGATTGCCTAAGCTACCTTGCCATCGGCCTGCGCCCCGCCGAGATCTGCTGGACCCTCAAGATCAGCGAAAAAACATTCGAGAAACACATCAAAGGGGCCAAGGGCAAACTGCGCGCCAGCACCCGCGATCACGCGGTTGCCAAGTCGCTGGTGCTGGGGCTGATCAAGCCCTAGATGGGGGTTTTTCCCCGCTTGTTCCAATCAGACGGCAATGGCAGTTTAAGGCCATAGAACGGCATCACGACTTTTTTGAAGCGGGCTGGCGAGATCGGGCATATTCACGCTGCCTGACCTCATTCTAAACCAGCATCGTTTTGCAAATAATTTTATTATTAAAGCGCGGGGTGGCAGCAATGCCGCCCCCATTTTTCCACCATTGGACGAAATATCCGATGCGGGGAAAGCTGCGCCGCGTGTCGCCAGATCACTGCCCCTTGTGAGGCCCCCGCACATACCTTATAATTAGAGTAAGATATTCAATCGACCGGGCTTCCCCCGCCCCATGTATGGACTTCTCTTGATATGGCATCACTGGCGACCCTTCCGATCTCGGATCGTGACGACACACCACTGCACGCACCTGCCCCGCACGTTACCCCCGACCAACGCGCCGCCCTGACCCGTTTGCGGCTGTCGGCGATGGCATGTCGCGTCGCCGCGCGCACGGATCTTTACGAAGCCTGCGCCCTGCTCAGCCTCGACGGCGAAGACGCCAAGCGCACATTTGTCGATACGCTCGTCAAATGCCTGCCAAGCGCAGTACAGCGGCAAGTGATCTGGTTCACCCCCGGAACAGATACGCTTTCGTTCGACGAATCCTGGACCCTGCGGTGCCTGACCTGCATCCGCGCCAATGATCTTGCTAACCTCAATTTCCTGATCAAGTCGCGGGTATCCCATGCGGACCGGCGCTATATCGGCTATCTGCTAAGCCAGATTTCCGAGCAGTTTTCTAAAGATTAGAATTATTCTAAACAAGCCTTGGCAAACCGTTTTCCGCGTCTATCTTAAAAGACAGCAAGCTTGTACCGTGCCAGCCAGTTACAATTTCAAACATGTGGGGACGTAAAAATGAACCAGACAGCCGCTGCATTGACCACCGATGCAAAAACAGCAATCGCCGATGCGTTGAACCAATGCGTTGCGGAAACCGCCGTGACGACAATGCTCGCGCAGAACTTTCACTGGAACGTAAAAGGCATGTCGTTCGGCCCGCTGCACGATCTGTTCCAGAAAATCTACGAAGACCACTTTATCGCGCAGGATGATCTGGCAGAGCGTATCCGCGCCCTTGATGTCCACGCCGAAGGGATGCTTTCCGGCATGCTCAAACGGTCCAAGATCAACGAACATGATGGCCATGCGACCGATCAGGAAATGATCCGCATGATGATGGAAGCGCAAGAGACACTGGCCTCTACCATCGCGGGCGCAGGCCAGCTGGCCGCCGACAACGGCGACACGCTGACCGAAGACCTGTGTATCGCACGCGGAACGGCGCATGAAAAATTCGCGTGGTTCCTGCGCGCACACCTCGCAGGCTAACCGCCCTGCACGCTGACCCCGTCAGCACATCGAAACAAATCGCGGCTAGAGAAGCTTCTCGGCCGCGATTTTGCGTTTAGCGAGCTTTTTGCGGTACGCCAGATCCCAGTGACTATATTTGCCCAGACGTTCCTGCTGTGCGGTCAGCATGTGCAAGAACCCCACGCGGTGGCTTTCCTTCTTCAGCGACTTGAACATGGATTTCTGCGCCTTGGTCATCGAACACCCGATGCAATGACCTTCGCGTTTGAACTTGCACACGTCGATACAGGGGCTTGGGGTTTTAGCCATGGGAAACCTTGCTGATACATCCGGCGATCTGATCCCTGTCGGTCAGGGGGCTCGCGGTAGCATATGGCAACAAACGCAAGGCCACACCAGTGCAGGCGCGGCCTTGATCCTTCACATCATTGTAAATGGGCTGCGATCAAGCAGGGTCGGCCCCGAAGGTCCCACAGGCAATACGATCCCCCGCATCGCCAGACGGTTGCGAGCTGTAATCATCCTGCCCGCCGTGGATCACAAATGCCGCTCCATCATCGTCCATCAGGTGTTCTTCCACGTTCAGGAATGGCAGAAACACCTCCTGCTCGACTGTGCCATCGCTGTTTACGGTGACGTTCGGCATGTCGCCGGGGTGCGGGCCACCTCCGGCCAGCACGCCATGTTCACGGTCCCCTGCAATATGACCGCCTGCTGATTTAAAGCCGTCGCCCGAACAATCGCCGGTCTCGTGTAGGTGCACCGCGATGCCGCCTTCGGGCAGGTCTGTCAGCGACAGTTTCGCCAGCGCAACGCCGGACTCTGTGTCGCTTACCGAAACGGTCCCGACCTCTGCGCCGTCGCCGTTCATGACGGTCGCTGTGGTCTCTGCTGCAAATGCGGCGCTTGTCATCAGCCCGCAGGCCACGGCAGTGGTGAATGCGATTTTCATGGAAATCTCCCTTTATGCTTGGATTTGAACCGGCCAGCTGTGGTCGATTGGTCAAAGACCAACCCGCCCGATTTAGCTAGGGTTCCAAGACGACAGGGCGCTCGGCCAAACTACGCCCATCGGCAGAACTTGGCCGCTGGTAAAAGCCGCCGGAACCGGCACGGCGTGTCCATCGTTTCAACTACAGATAACCACAACACAGGAGAGTTTCGACATGACTGCAACATCACACTCTAGCCTCGTATCTTCCTCTGACGTGAACGGGACGAATGTGTACAGCCGCGACGGCACACACATCGGGTCCATCGACCACCTGATGATCGACAAGCAATCAGGCAAGGTCGCCTATGCGGTAATGGGCTTTGGCGGGTTTCTTGGCCTCGGCGAAGAACACCATCCAGTGCCGTGGGGCAAGCTCGACTACGACACTGCTAAAGAAGGTTTCGTAACCGACATCACCGAAGAGCAAGTCAAAGGCGCGCCGGACCGCAACGACGGCTGGAAAGCGGATCGGGACTGGGAACGCCGGACGCATGAACACTACATGATCCCCAACTATTGGATCTGATCCCCGCAAATAGCTACATCACCGACCGTCCCCCTTTTCGGGGGCGGTCTTTTTCGATTGCCGCCCTATCTAATGCTTTATCGCGTTGAAGCTTCCGGAAGATCACCCATGCCACATGCCCCCGCAGCCCTCCGCCTCTCTGTCTGCCCGCAGGAGCCACGCTGATGTGGGATGACATTCTGAACCAATTCGCGCTCTCCCCCAGCCTGCCTCTATCCGTGGTGATCTCGCGCACGCTCGCGACAGTCGTGTTTTGCGGGCTCATCGGGCTGGAGCGTGAAACGTCAAAACGACCCGCGGGACTGCGTACCCATATGCTGATCGGTCTTGCGTCCTGCATCTACTGTTTGCTGACCCTCGCCCTTCTTGCCCGGAGCGCTGAATTTGGTGACACCATCCGGATGGACCCCCTGCGCATTATCGAAGCCGTCACCAGCGGCGTCGCCTTCCTCGCGGCGGGGTTGATCGTCTTTTCGCAGGGCAAGGTCCGCGGACTGACGACAGGTGCCAGCATGTGGGTTGCCGCTGCTGTCGGCTTGGCATGCGGTTTGGGCGAATGGACCATCGCGGGCATGACCGTGATCCTTGCCCTGATCATCATTGCACTGGTGCGAAAGCTGGAAAAACACGCGGGCACCTACGAGGAACACGACTAGGATCTACCCTTTGCAGCAATGCAACAGTTTGTGACGTGAAAACACATGCCCTTGTTTTACAACTCCGGCGGAATACCGTAGCTGCATAGCAGATTCATATGAGGAAGATAACGATGAGCGTACGGGTTTGGATTGCAGGCTGTGCCGTTTTGGCGCTGGCTGCTTGTGCGGAAGTACCAACTACCACTGATAAGATGACCAACGACCAGGGGTTTTTCACGGAACTGCCCGAAAATGTGCGCCTGGTTGCTGCCCAAAACCAGGACCTGACCGCGGTTAAGATCGACCCCACCAACGGGTGCTACGTCTACCGCTATCGCGGGCCGGTCGAAACAACCTTCCTGCCCCTGCGTGCCGAAAATGGCCGTCCGATCTGTACCCGCACGATCGAAGCAGCAGCGGCAGGCTAATTGCGCCCAGCATCGTGACGTAAAAGGCCGCCGGAAGCTCGATGCTTCCGGCGGCCTTTTGCATGTACCACCCGTAACTCCGCTTAGCTCGTTGCGGTGATGCGTTCCTCTGGCGGATAAAGAATAGCGCGCGAACCGGTATTAACATGTTCATACAATGCGTTGATATGCGGCATGATCATCCGCACGCAACCAGAGCTCGCACGCCCCCCGATCGACTGCGGGTTCGGCGAGCCGTGAATGCGCAGATAGGTGTCGCGGTTGCCCACAAACAGATACAGCGCACGCGACCCTAAGGGGTTCTGTGGTCCGGCATCCATACCGTTGGCATGTTGTTCATATAGTTCAGGATCGCGACGGATCATATTCTGGGTCGGCGTCCACGTCGGCCATTTCGCCTTGCGCTTGATCGAATAGGTGCCGGGTTCGTACAGATCGCCACGGGCAATCGCCACACCATATCTCATGGCCGTACCGTTGTCCTGAATGTGGTAAAGATAGCGGGCCACCGCATCGACGTGAATGTCACCCGGTATCAATCCGGGGTTCGATTCGACAAGACGCGGCAGGAAGCGCGGTGCGACACCCCACGGGTTTGTCGTTGCAGGGTCAAAGCCGGCGGGCGTCACTTGTGCGTCCCACGCATCCCACATCGACCGGTTAGTCGTGGCAGCAGCGGCAAGGTTCGGGGCCAGAGGGGCGGAAAACAACGCGGCAGCGGTGCTGGTGATGAAATGTCGTTTGGTCAGCATGCGGACACGCTCCTATTTAGTTAGTGCTTTTAGTTAGTGCTTGAAGAAGTAACCCCCGATAACGCGCCTCTGTTCCCAAGAACCAGTCACATGGCCGTGTGAGTTTGTTTCGACAGGGGTAAACTAGACCGCCCGCACCCAAAACGCTACGCCTCGTTTTCCCTTATTTTGTTGATAAATTCACAGATACTTGGACTAAGTTGCGATAAGATTGAAATTCTGCCGAATTCATTGAATTTGACGCAGCAATAATCGCCCCTAATCCAGCTCCCCGTACCTATTCCGCAAAAACATCTTCTTGCGCCGCGACCAATGCAGCCCGATTTCGCCGGCGATACGCTCCATCCCGCGGTGCAACTCGTATCTACGCAGAAACGGAAGCCACGCACGCAGCCTGATGACACTCGGGTCGCCAAACCCGTCTACGATAAAGGGTCGGCAGATGCCGTCATCCTGCCCCCACACGATGCTTCGGCAATCCGCCTTCGGCACGACCACACCAAGCGCAAAGACCGACCGCGAAAAATCGTTCAAGGCCTTCAGCGCCGCAGTATCCAGCATGTCCCGCGCGATAAATTCATCCAGCGTCAGCCCGAGCCCGCCAGCTTTTGGACCGACGCGCTGCATCAATAGGCCCAGTCCCATGTCCGTTCGCATCATCCCATGCGTCGTCGCCAGCGGAGAGGCAAAAGCGGTGCCAAAACTGCGCATGCGCACTTCCATTTCATGAGACACTTCGCGAAACAAAACGCGATGCAGTGTCGTTGGAAAATGCTTGTGTACCAATGGTAACACACGCCGCTTGCCTGCCGGCGTACCCGCCCTGATCGGCACTTTCGCGACCAGATCACCGGGGCCATTCACCGAGAAAACCGCCCTCCCCTGCTCTCGTCTAAGAAGAGCGCCTGTATTCATATGGAGCACTTGGGCTGTTTTTGGCATTTTCATAAATTATCTTTAACTACGGGAACTTATCAACTGATACATACAACGGCGAATCTGTAACCTGAAGTTGCACAAAATGTCAAAAACTATCCTTATGAGCATCCTTTGACCGCGCCATCTGCCAGCTTTTAACACCGTCAAGAATCCGTCGCCGCTTGACATTCCCCCGCGGCACTTTGATTGACGTGCGTTAAGGACGATAGAAACCATAGAAAAGGGTGGAATGTGCGTTTTCTCGCTGGAGTAGCCTCACTCATCTGCGCTGTTAACTTGATTATCGGAAAAGTCTTTTCCTGGCTCGCGCTGGCCATTGTCATTGTTTGCTTCACCGTAGTGGTACAAAGATACCTCTTTGCCATCAGCTATGTCTGGATGCAGGACCTGTATATCTGGCTCAACGGCGCAATGTTTACCGCCGTTGCCGGTTTTGCGCTGTTGCGCGACGATCACGTGCGGGTCGATATTTTCTACCGCCCCGCCAAAATGCGCACCCGTGCGATTACAGATCTGATCGGGGTGGTTTTATTCCTGCTGCCCTTTACCTGGATCGTCTACATCTACTCCATGCCATTCGTGCAGCGCGCCTGGAGCTATCACGAAGGGTCCGCCAACGTCGGTGGGATGCCGGGGCTCTATATCCTCAAAACCTTTATCATCGTCTTTGCCGCCCTGATCGCGGCGCAAGGTATTGCGATGGCGATCCGGTCTATTCTGGTGCTGCGGGGCAGGGTCGATCTTGTCCCCGCCGCGATGCAGTACAGCCCCGATGCCATCAAACCCGCCACCACTAAGGGAGCCGCCTGATGGACCCGATCTTGATTGGCGAAATGCTCGCCGCGCTGATGTTCTTTGGCGTCGTCGGCTTTTTGCTTCTGGGCTTTCCGGTTGCCTTCACCCTCGCCGGCACATCGTTACTATTCTGCGGTGTAGGCATGGCTTTAGGCGTGTTCGACCCGTCGAATTTCGGGTCGTTGCCGAACCGCTATATCGGCTTTATGACGAACGAAGTCCTCGTCGCCGTGCCCCTCTTTATCTTTATGGGCGTGATGCTTGAACGTAGCCAGATCGCCGAACAGCTGTTGCTCACGATGGGCAAGATGTTCGGCAATATGCGCGGTGGGCTTGGTATCTCTGTCGTGCTGGTCGGCGCGATGCTTGCGGCCTCTACCGGGGTTGTGGGGGCGACCGTGGTGACCATGGGGCTGATCTCGCTGCCCGCGATGCTGCGCGCGGGATATGACCCGAAACTGGCCACCGGCGTCATCTGCGCCAGCGGTACTTTAGGCCAGATCATCCCGCCCTCTACCGTCCTCATTTTCATGGGTGATATGCTGTCGGGCATTAACTCTCAGGTGCAGATGGCCAAAGGCAACTATGCCCCGACGCCCGTGTCTGTCGGCGATCTCTTTGCCGGCGCTTTGCTGCCCGGTCTGCTGCTCGTATCGTTGTATCTTGGATACGTTTTGTTCAAAGCCGCAACCGATCCAGAATCCTGCCCCGCCACACCAGTTCCGGCAGATGAAAAATCAGCTTTGCTGCGCGAGGTCTTTGTCGCGCTGGTACCACCTTTGGCACTGATTCTCGCCGTATTAGGCTCTATTCTGGGCGGCATCGCCACCCCGACAGAGGCCGCTTCGGTCGGGGCTGTTGGGGCCATGATCCTCGCCGCGCTGCGTTGGCGGTTGTCCTTTGGCGTGCTCAAGGAAACCATGGTCGCGACGGCAACGATCACCAGCATGGTGTTCGTGATCCTGCTCGGGGCGTCGGTTTTCTCTGTCGTGTTCCGCATGATGGGTGGCGACAATCTGGTGCATGAATTCCTCAGCAATCTGCCCGGCGGCACGCTGGCCGCTGTTGCGGTCGTTATGCTGATCATGTTCTTCCTTGGCTTCATCCTCGACACGTTCGAGATCATCTTTATCGTGATCCCGATCACCGCACCGGTTCTACTGATGCTGGACGTCGATCCGATCTGGCTGGGCGTGCTTGTGGGCGTGAACCTGCAAACATCGTTCCTGACCCCGCCCTTTGGCTTTGCGCTCTTTTACCTGCGCGGCGTCGCCCCGGCGGACCTGCCTACCAGCGCGATCTACAAAGGCATTCTGCCCTTTGTGCTGTTGCAGGTGGTGGCGATTGCGATCTTGTTCATGTTCCCCCAGATCGTGACCTGGCTGCCCAAGCTGATCGCGGGCTAAACGCCCCTACCCCACCAGCAAAAAAGGCCCGGTGTTTCCACCGGGCCTTTTCTTTGTCCAAATCTCGGACCTTAGTATTTCAGGTAGCTTTGACGCGCCTGAATGTAGGGGCTGTCGATCTTCTCTGTCCTGGTGCGGACAAGGTTCAACGCTTCGACAAAGCTCTCGGCGGTTTTCTTGACCAACGGGTCGTCGCTGCTGCGCAGTTCCTCAAGCACTTCTACCGACGCCTTGGCACCGGCTTCCATGATATCGTCTGGGAAGTTGCGGACAATGACACCGTGCTCTTCCACCAGCGTTTTCAACGCGCGTGGATCGTTGGCATAGAAATCTGCCGCAACCTGATCGTATTCGGCCTGGCTGACGTCACGGATGATGGCCTGCAGGTCTTCGGGCAGTTCCTGGTACTTTTTCTTGTCGACAACCAGTTCGGTCGCGAGGCCGGATTCAACGAAGGACGGCATGTAGTAGTTCTTGGCAACCTGATGGAACCCAAGTGCCAGATCGTTGTAGGGGCCAACGAATTCAGCCGCATCAAGCGTGCCCGATTGCAGCGCCTGAAAGATTTCGCCCGCCGCCATGTTGGTGACCGTGGCACCCAGTTTTTCCCATACGCGACCACCAAGGCCGGGTGTCCGGAATCGCACGCCTTTGACATCATCAAGACTTTTGAGCTCGTCACGGAACCAGCCGCCGGTTTGCGTACCGGTGTTGCCGGACAAGAAGCCCTGAACGCCGAACTGGTCATAGATCTCGTCCCAGATTTCCTGACCGCCCATATAGCGCATCCAGGCTGTCAGCTCTGGCGTGGTCATGCCGTAGGGCACGCCGGTAAAGAACGACAGCGCAGGGGATTTGTTTTGCCAGTAATAGGCGGCCCCGTGGCTCATTTCGGCGGTGCCGTCGATGACCGCGTCCAGCGACTGTAGTGGCGGCACCAGTTCCCCAGCCGAGAAGACTTTGACCGTCAGCCGGCCACCAGAGGCCGCGGTGATACGGTCGGCGAGACGCTGTGCGCCGACACCCAGACCGGGGAAGTTTTTCGGCCAGGTGGTAACCATGCGCCACGTGATGTTGCCCTGCGCAACGGCGGGTGCGGCCAGTGTCGAGGCGGCAACCCCTGCCCCCGCAACGCCTGCGCCACGAATGAATGAACGACGATCCATGATGTTTCTCCCGAGATCAGATTATGTCGATAAGGTCTCTCTGACAGACGTCAGCCCTCCCCTATGACGGCACGTTAATCCTCTGTTTCACTGGATGTCCATGGGCTGAGAGGCCGTTATCGGGGTGTTTTAGGGGATTTCAGAGGTGTTTTCGCTACTTCGCTCCTAAACGCGTTATGAATCAACGTGTTACACGATATTTGCCTGCTATTTAGGGGTGTCGCAGTGGTTTCGACTCCGGATATGGGATCTTGCCACCATGTCACAAAAAAGGGGACGCTGCTGCGCCCCCTCCCGTCTATCTAGTCTGTATCGGTTGCTCTGGCGTGATGGTTACCCGTGGGTAACCCGATGTGCCGAGGTTACCCATGGGTAACCGGACAGAGGGTGTTACCCATGGGTAACCGGTTACCGGATGCGCGGCCCACCTTTAAGGACCTCTTCAAAAGCCCGTACCGCTTCTTCCAACTGCTTTTTCGGCATGGTGGCAAAGTCGATATCGCTTACCAAACGGCATTCACCATGGCGGGCCGTGACTTTAGTCTGGCCAACGTAGAATTCGAACTTCTGCTTGGGCTCCGCCTTGCTCGCGGGTTTGTCGGCAGGCTCGTTCGAGGCCGTCAGAAAATCCTTGAGCATTTTGTTCTGTTCATCGGGCGTCGAGGCGTCGGCAAGCTTCTCTTGCAGCGTGCCGGCTTGGTCCGGTGTGCGCAGGGCGCGGGCAACGTCGACGCCCAGATTGCGCGGCACAGCCTTGGGCCACTGCAAGCTCCCTTCTAATGCAGTCAGCAGGAACACAAAGCTTTTGATGTAGGACCGTTTAGTCTTGTGCAGCGCGCTGTAAAGACGGCTCACCAGTTCGGCAGGGTCGATCTCGTCTACGGCGTCGTCCTTGGCCGCAGTGATCGCAACCTGTGCCATCTCGGCGAACGACAGATCTTCGCGTACGACGTTTTCTTCGACCATATCGACATAACGCGAAATGCGGTCATCATCGCCGACTTCGACGCGGGCGGTGATGGTCCCAAAACGGTCGTCCTTGGTTTCGGAAAACAGCTGCGACAGCGCGGTGAACCGGCGCCAGCCTTTCTTGAGCTGATAGCGTCCGTTTGGCCCGACATAGACTTCGACCGGTTCACGCTGCCCGCGTTCGCGAATAGAAAACTTCAGCTCTTCCATCTCGTCCGACTGCGCGACTTCTTCCAGCGCGAGCCGATCGCGCGGCAGATCATCCGTAAAGATTTCAGACAGGTCGATCTGGTACAGCACGCGGCCTTCGCCCTGGGCCTGCCGGAACGTCTTGGCGTCTTCGGCATTGCGGCGGCGCTGTTCGATTTTGGCTTCGGTGGCTCCTTGCAGGTTTTCGGCCACGTCACGCACCGCGGCGCCCATGGGCCCGGGCTGGCGGTTGCGGCGGCTACCAGAGGGCGAGGCTTCGACCGGGGCGAAGCCGAATTTATTTTTACTGCTCATTCTGCCTTCTCCTTACGTTTTCCGTTTTCCTTCCACGCGTCGAGCACAGTGTCCAAAAATTCGTCATAGGCACGGTCAAAGCTTTGCCGTGCACGTTTCCATGTTTCGCGCGTCATCTGGCGGTAGTCCTGTTCGTAGACCGACATCTGGAACCTGCCCGATTGTTCGACCGCACGGGTCATTTCAATCGGGTTGGCGCAGACGTCGGCGCCAAAAACGTTTTTGAACGCATCGATCATGGCGCTGTGCAACGGGTTGTTGGATTCAAAACGGGTCATAAGTAAACGGATGTCGGAAAACTGTTTAGGAAGCGTAATGCCTGCGTCCGCTGCGAGGCTCGCGAACCCTTCGGAAATGTCCGCCATCGCATCGCCAAGCTGGCCCAGATAGCTGGTCGTACTGTCATATTCCCAATAGCCGGGGCCCGATGGGATATAGAGTATATCAGCCGCAAACGCGGCATTTAGGGACTGGTACCCGATCGCGGGCGGGCAGTCGAAAATGATGATGTCATATTGATCGTCGGGCAGTTCATCGAGGTAGCGCGCAACGCAGCCAAAAAAGCTCCATGCCTTGTGCAAGGCGCGGTATTGGGCCGAGGCAAATTCGACAAACGCCGCGTTGGCGCAAGACGGGATGATGTCGATCGTGGGCCAACAAGTCGGCTGGATGAACTCCTGAAACCGCTGCGCGCCGATGGATTGTACGTCTTCGGGCAATTCGTCTGCGGCCGGGTAGGGGCAGTCATCGGGGTCGTCATAGCTGTCCATAATCCGATTGGATTCACGGCACAGGTCGCGGCACATGATGCCCCAGACCGTGTGGCTTTCCTTGACCTCGGTCAGGCCCATTGAGTGGGTGAGCGTCGCTTGCGGGTCGAAGTCGACGCAAAGCACGCGGTAGCCATCAAGAGCAGCCGCGTGGGCAAGGTGCTGTGCGACGACCGTCTTGCCGACACCGCCTTTGAAGTTCGACACGGCGACGCGCATGGCGCGACCACGGGGGCGTTCGGGAAGTAGCTTGCGGCCACGGAATTTCGCACGGCGGCGCAGTTCGTTGATCTCTTCGAGGCTGAACCAACGCTGGCGGCCATCCTCTTCGGTGATCCCTTGGGGCAAGGTAGGGTCGTCTGCCAGTTTCTTGCGCAATGTGTCGGCGGGGACGTCGAACATAAACTGGCTGATCTCCCATATAGAGAAGGGGCGCAGGGCCTTGATCTCTCCGGGGGAGAAGGTGGCGCGACGCACAGCGGCCTGTTGTTCCAAGCTGCGCTCGTTCATGTTAAGAAGGTCGTTGTGATTTCTCATCTTTATACTCGCGTTTTTTAGCCTCTGATTTCGAATAACGCGAATTCGGAAATTTGGCAAAACTTAATTTTCGCGAATTTCGGCGTCCGATCCTGAAGAACGGGTTTATTTTGCAGGGGCGAACGCATCACCAAGAGATTTTGGTGACAGGTAAATACAATATGGGGCTGTTTTGGTGACAGCAGGCCTCTGATAAGGTGACACCTAGGCGTCCCCCTTAACCTATTAACCTTTATCAAATTGAATTTGGATTAAGGAAAACGGTAATTCGTGTTTTTCCCATCGGGTTGACAGAAGACGGGATTTAGAGCTTTGTAGGAAGCATAAACGGAATCGGCTCAGAGAGGCTGACCGGCCAAAATAAGACGATACATCGAGTAGGCAAAACCATGAACCCATTGCGGCTGACCGGCCCTGAAGCCGGGGTGATCAAGTACGACCTTTTGACCGCTCTGAGCGTGGCGGGGTTGAACGGGTCACCGACTTTGCAAACCTCGTTGATGCGGCTGATCGCAGCGCTGACTTCGCGCTACAACTGGCGGTCGGACGAGCTGAGCGTTGGGCAGCGGGATCTGGCACGGATGTGGTCGGTGAATGAACGCACGGTAAAACGCGAGATCAAACGGCTAATGGATGCGCAGCTGTTGGTTTGCACGCGCGCTGGCGTGCGGGGCAGGGTGGCGGCCTATCGGTTGAACTATGCGCAGATCGTGCGGCTGTCAGAGCCTTGCTGGCCGTTGGTCGGGCCGGATTACGATGCGCGGATGAAAGAACGCTATCGCGGCGAAACGCCGGTGAAAGTGGTCAATTTAGCAGATTACGCGAAACCCGAGTTATCGGCGTCTGAAACCAGTGTGCCGGGGACGTGGCAGCGGGCCATGGCGCAGCTGTCGCGAGAAAACGGGGACCAGTTCAAAGCGTGGTTTTCGCAGCTTGAATATGTGTCGTTCGAAGGCGGGGTGCTGGTGTTGCGCACATCGAGCAAATTCGCACAACGCTATATTGAAACGCATCTGTCGCGCCCGCTTGTTACGGCGGTCGAGGCAGAGCTGGGCCCTGTGACGCGGATCGAGTTCAGGGCCTAGAAGCTGCCGTTGATGGCGCGGGCGGCTTCTTGGGCGATGGGGGCGGTGCTGCGGCTGAAGTCTTCGACGCGCCATTCCGAGAGGGAACCGGCGATGTGTATCGCGCCTAACGGACGCCCCTGACGGTTGAGAATAGGCACACCGACGGCGACTTCGCCCATGACGAATTCATTTTCTACAAGAGCAAACCCGTCTCTACGCGCATGTTCGAGCCTTTCCATAATGCTATCAGGGTCGATATTGGTCTGCGATGTATATTGGTGTAGCGGAAAGCGGTCGATGATCTCGCGTGCTTCGTCGACGGGCAGGGCCGAAAGCGTGGCGCGGCCACCGGCGGTGCAAAAGGTCGGCACGCTGTGGCCAACGAGGGTGGCGTAAAAGGTTTCGCGTTTGCTTTGCATGCGCAGGGCATAGATCACGCGGGTTTCGTCATAGAGGCTGAAGTCGATCCGCTCTGACAAAGATTTACGCATTTCGAGGATGACAGGTGTCGCGACTTGCACCACGGGATCAAGTCGCAAGGTGTCATGGGTATGGTCCAGCAAGCGCAAGCCGGGCAGGTAGCCCCGATCATCGGCGCTGCGGCGGATGTGCCCCAGAGACATGAGCGTATGCACCAGTCGTTGCGCGGCTGAGCGGTCGATCTCTGCCTTCGCGGCGATGTCGGTGAGACTCAGCGGGCCGTCTGCATCGTGAAAGGCGCTGAGCACATGGATCGCGCGGGCGGCGGAGCGCACAAAAAGCCTGTCGGCATCTGCCTGAAAATTAGACGCGACCGATGAATGTGGACGTTTGGGGTCAGGCATTGAACGCTCCGGGTTGACGTTGGGATAAGACAATGCCTAGCATCGTAGGGCAATACAGCTGTATCGCCAAGCAATACATTTAGCTTTGTGATTCAGACAACAACCGATAGGTGGATAATTTGATGCGCGTCGCCATGGCTGGATTTCTTCATGAAACCAACACCTTTGCGCCTGAACACGCAGATATGACGGCGTTCAAAGTCGGTGGCGGCTACGTACCGATGGTGTCCGGCCCCGCGATGGTCGATGCCTTTCAAGAGGTGAACCTTGGCATGACCGGCGCGTTGAAAGTCGCCGAGGATTCGGGGTGGGATGTCGTGCCTATTCTTTGGGCGGGTGCGATTCCGTCGGCACCTGTGACACAAGATGCGTTCGACAGTATTCTAAGCGACATTCTGGACGGGCTGCGCAATGCAGGGCCATTGGATGGGGTGTTTCTGGATTTGCATGGCGCGATGGTCGCTGTGCATCACGATGATGGTGAAGCCGAGATCGCGCGGCAGGTGCGTGCGCTAGTGGGACCGGACGTGCCGATTGCAGCCGCGCTGGACCTGCATGGCAATATATCCGAGGCATTTGTAAATACTGTGGATGTGCTGGCAGGTTTCCGAACCTATCCGCATATCGACATGGCAGATACCGGTGCCGCGGCGGCGCGGTTGCTGGATCATGTGATGAAGACCGGCACGCGGCCTGCCAAAGCGTTCCGGCGCATGTCCTATCTGGTGCCAATCCCGTTCCAGACCACGGATATGGCGCCCGCAAAGGGATTGTATGAAGGGCTGACAGAGGTAGAGGCGCAGGGCGCGCTCTCGGCGTCGTTGTTTATGGGGTTCCCTGCTGCGGATATCGCCGATTGCGGCCCGACGGCTGTGGCCTATGCCGACACACAAGAGGCGGCGGATGCTGCGGTGGATGCTGTCGCGGACGCCTATGCCGCCGCCGAGGCCGCGTTTGAGAACAAGACCTTTTTGCCCAAGGCCGCGGTTGCCTATGCGATCAGTGCTGCAAACGGGGCGGGGCAGGGGCCTGTTGTTATTGCCGATACCCAAGACAACCCCGGCGCGGGTGGGGTGTCGGCCACGACCGGCATGTTGCGTGCCTTGATTGATGCCGATGCTCAAGATGCGGCGATCGGGTTGATCGTGGACCCTCATTCTGCCGCCCAAGCCCACGAGCTGGGGGAGGGGGCGCGCGCGGTGTTCCGCATTGGCGGGCACCCCGGTCTGCCCGACGATAGCCCCGTCGAGGTAGAGGCCGTGGTCGAGATGCTGTCGGATGGCAAAGTGAAAGCCACCGGTCCCTATTATGGCGGGACGATGCTGGATCTGGGGCCGTCGGCTTGTTTGCGCATCGGTGGCGTACGGGTGGCCGTGACCACACGGATTGCCCAGATGGCCGACCGCGAGATGTTCCGTTTTGTCGGGATCGCGCCCGAGACGCAAAAAGTCGTTGTCGTCAAAAGCTCTACCCATTTTCGGGCCGATTTCACCCCGAGCGCGCGCGAGATTATCGTGGCCTGCGCCCCCGGTCCGATGCCTTTCGACCCCGCAGACCTGCCCTTTACGCGCTTGCGCGACGGTTTGCGGCTTTCTCCTAACGGTCCCGTTTTCGGGGCTGCGCGTGCGGCTGCTGCACGCCCCGATACCGGCGGATCAACCGGCGGTGTTCAAATATAACAATGACCACAACCAACATGGGAAATTGATATGCTGACTTTACGACCCACACTTAAACAAAGCCGGGGGCTGGCTGCGTCGCTGATGACGACAGCTGCTCTGCTGGTGCCTGCCGCGAGCTTCGCGCAGGAAGAAACCACGATCACGGCTGTGATGCATTCGGGCCTGCGGGTGCTGGATCCGGTGATCACCACAGCGCACATCACACGCAACCACGCCTATATGATTTATGACGTGCTGACGGCGGTTGACGAAAACTTTGCCCCGCAGCCGCAAATGGCAAGCTGGGAAACCTCGGACGACGGGCTGGTCTATACGTTCACCCTGCGTGACGGGCTGGTGTTCCACGATGGGGCCCCTGTGACCGGTGCCGATGTTGTTGCCTCGCTGACCCGTTGGGGCAAGCGCGACAGCGGCGGGCAGTTGATCTTTGATGCGACTGATAGCCTGGAGGCGACAGACGACAAGACCGTTGTCTGGACCCTGAGCAAGCCGTTCGGCCCGCTGATCGACGTGATCTCAAAGCAATCTGCTGTGCCGCCGTTCATCATGCCCGCACGTGTTGCCGAAACCTCTCCCGATGAGACGATCACCGAATATGTCGGCTCCGGCCCGTTCGTATTTGATCAGGACGCCTATGAGCCCGGCGTGTCGGTCACCTATGAAAAGTTCGATGATTATGTGCCGCGCGACGAACCCGCATCCTGGATGGCCGGTGGTAAGGTCGTGAATGTGGACAAGGTAGTCTGGACCACAATGCCCGATGCGCTGACCGCGTTGAATGCGCTGTCCGCAGGCGAGATCGACTATCTCGAGCAGGTCCAGATCGACCTGATGCCGATCCTGTCGGGCAATGAAGATGTGGTCGTCGAGAAGCGTGATGATCTGGGCTATGTCACCATCGGGCGTCCGAACTTCTTGCATGCACCGTTCGACAACAAGCTGGTGCGTCAGGCGGCAATGGCCGCACTGGATCAGGAATCCATGCTGGCAACGATGCAGGGTGATCCCGAATACTACAAAGTATGTGGCGCGATCTTTGGCTGTTCCACACCTTTGGGGGACGAGGCCGGCTCTGATTTGCTGACCGGCGGTGCGAACACCGAGCGCGCCAAGGAACTGCTGGAAGAAGCAGGCTATGACGGGACGCCGATTGTTCTGATGGCACCGACGGATGTGATCAGCCTGAACAACCAGCCGGTTGTTGCGGCCCAAGCGCTGCGCGAGGCAGGGTTCGAAGTTGATATGCAGTCGATGGACTGGCAGTCGGTCGTACAACGCCGTGCACAACAGTCGCCTGTCGCTGAGGGCGGGTGGAACCTGTTCTTTACCAACTGGATGGTGCCCGAAGTGTCTGACCCGCTGGTCAACGTAATGTTGAACGGGCGTGGCGATGACGGTTGGTTCGGCTGGCCTGATGATCCTGAAATCGAAGCCATGCGGGCCGAGTATGTGACTGCTAGCGACGACGCGACCAAGAAAGAGATCGCGACCCGTATTCAGGAACATGTGATGGACAACGTGAACTATCTGATGATGGGCGAATACATCATCCCGCAGGCGCGTCGTTCTAACATCGAAAACATGATCCCGTCGCCGGTACCGGTGTTCTGGAACATGACCAAAGCGGCCGAGTAATCTGCCAAGAAAGGCGCGCCGTGGTGCGCGCCTTTCACCCCTAGTACCCCAAGGAGCCGTTGGCATGTTTTTCTATATCCTCAAACGCATATTGGCGACGATACCGGTGATGGTGATCGTGGCGATCTTTGTGTTTCTTTTGCTGCGGCTGACGCCCGGAGATCCTGCCGCGATCCTTGCTGGTGATGCTGCAACCCCTGCGCAGCTTGAACGCATCCGCGACAGTCTGGGGCTGAACGACCCGCTGCTGGTGCAGTTCGGCACGTGGATGGGCCAATTGCTGCGCGGTGACCTGGGGACATCGTTGCTGTCGAATACCTCTGTCGCGGGGATGATCGGCGACCGTCTGGGGCCGACATTGAACATCGCGCTGATGACGATTGTGATTTCCGTCGCCTTGGCCGTGCCTATGGGTGTGATTGCTGCATGGCGGCACCGGTCCTGGGTGGATTTCCTTGTGATGTCTTTTTCGGTGCTGGGGTTTTCCGTGCCGGTCTTTGTGATCGGTTATATCCTGATCCAGATTTTCGCCATCGACCTAAAGTGGGTGCCGGTGCAGGGCTATAAATCGCCAACTGACGGCATCGGGCCTTTCTTTAGCCGTGCAATCCTGCCGTCGCTGACGTTGGCCACGATCTATATCGCGCTGATTGCGCGGATGACGCGGGCGTCGATGCTTGAGGTGTTGGGCGAGGATTATATCCGCACCGCCCGTGCCAAGGGGGTACGCGAGAATGTCGTGCTGTTCCGCCACGCGCTGCGCAATGCGGCGGTGCCGATTCTGACCATTATCGGTACGGGCTTTGCCTTGCTGATCTCGGGCGTGGTGGTGACTGAAAGCGTGTTCAACATCCCCGGTATCGGGCGGCTGACCGTCGATGCCATTCTGGCCCGCGATTATCCGGTTATTCAGGCGATGATCCTGCTGACGGCGGGCATCTATGTGACGGTCAATCTGTTGATCGACATTTCCTATTCATTCTTCGATCCAAGGATCCGGTACTGATATGACGCAGATCCCAACCTCGCGGCACAGCGCCTTTCAAGTTGTGACCGGTTTTCTTTCTGTCCCCAAAGCGATGCGGATCGGCGTAGGTCCGACGATCGCGGCGATGATCCTTGTGGTGATTGTTCTGGCGGCGGTGCTTGCCCCTTACTATGTGCCGTTCAATCCGCTTGAGATGAACGCGATGTCACGGCTCAAGCCGCCGTCAGAGGCGCATCTTTTGGGCACCGACCCTTATGGCCGCGATATCTTTAGCCGGGTCATGACCGGGGGCCGTGTGTCGCTGCTGATTGGTATCGGTGCGGCGGTGGTCAGCGTGGCCGTGGGGCTGCTGATCGGTCTGGTCGCCGGTTATTTCCGGCTGGCCGACAGCATCATCATGCGGATCATGGATAGCCTGATGGCGATCCCCGCGATCCTGCTGGCGATTGCGCTGGTGGCCCTGAACGGGCCGAGCGTCACGTCCGTGATCATCGCGATCACCGTGCCGGAGGTGCCCCGTGTCGTGCGGCTGGTACGGTCGGTGGTGCTGACTGCGCGCGAAGAACCCTATGTCGAGGCGGCGATTGCGCTTGGGTCCTCCATGCCCAAAGTGTTGTTGCAGCATCTGATGCCCAACACCTTTGCGCCGTTGATCGTGCAGGGCACCTATATCTGTGCCTCTGCCATTCTGATCGAAGCGATCCTGAGCTTTCTGGGGGCCGGTGTATCGACCGAGATTCCCACATGGGGCAATATCATGGCCGAGGGGCGCAGCTATTTCCAGATCAAGCCGGGGCTGATTTTCTGGCCGGGGTTGATGCTGTCGCTGTGTATTCTGGCGATCAACCTGCTGGGCGATACCGCCCGAGATATTCTTGATCCACGTATGAAAAAGCGGGAGGTGTAAGATGGAATTCAAGTCCAAAGACTTTACCGATGCCAAACGCGTTCTGAAAATTCGCGGGCTGACTGTGGGACTGACGGGGCGGCCCAATGCCGATCCGGTGTTGCGCGGGATCGATCTGGATATTCGCGCGGGCGAGACCCACTGTCTGGTGGGCGAAAGCGGGTCGGGTAAATCCGTCACCTCGCTGACCGCGATGGGGCTGTTGCCCAAGGACGCGCTGGAAGTTCAGGGCGGGTCGATTGATTTGGAAGGGATCGAGATTACCCAAGCCAAACCTACCCAGATGCGGGCCTTGAGGGCGCGGCGTATCGCGATGATTTTCCAAGAACCGATGACCGCGCTGAACCCCGTTTTGCGGGTAGGCGAACAGATCGAGGAAGTGCTGAACATGCACAGCGATCTGTCCCGCTCCGAGGCGAGGGCACGCACCATCGACATGATGGAGCAGGTGCACCTGCCGGATGTGGAGCGGATCTATGCCGCGTTCCCGCATCAGCTGTCAGGTGGCCAACGGCAACGGATCATGATCGCGATGGCGTTGATCCTTGACCCTGATCTGCTGATCGCGGACGAACCGACGACGGCGCTGGATGTGACGACGCAGTTGCAGATTCTCAAGCTGATCTCGGAGATGCAGGAACGTCATGGCACAGCGGTGCTGTTTATCACGCATGACATGGGTGTGGTGGCAGAGATCGCGGATACCGTCAGCGTCATGCAGAAGGGGCGCATCGTTGAAAGCGCCCCGATCCGCGAGCTGCTGACAGCCCCTAAGGAAGACTACACCCGCAAGCTGTTGCAGGCGGTCCCAAACCTCGACCCACGCGCGCCCCGTGCGCCGGCGGCGGCGCGGGATGTGATCACCGTTGACGGGCTTGAGATGACCTATGGCGGGGGCGGTTTTTTCAAAGCCAGCCAAGGGGTGCGTGCGGCGCGGGATGTGAATTTCACCATCGCGCCGGGGCGGACCCTTGGGATTGTGGGCGAAAGCGGGTCGGGTAAATCGACCGTGGCGCGCGCCATTATGCGTCTGATCGATCCCACCGCCGGTAAAGTGACTGTTGCGGGGACCGAGATTGCCAAGCTGTCGCGCCGTCAGCTGCAGCCGCATCGCAAACACTTTCAGATCGTGTTCCAAGACCCTTACCGGTCGCTGAATCCGCGCTGGACCGTGGCGCGCAGCCTTTGTGAGGGGCCGATCAACTTTGGCACCAGCCGCGCCGACGCGATGGCACATGCCGCCGAGTTGATGGAGCTGGTCGAACTGCCACGCGATGCACTGGACCGCTATCCGCACCAGTTTTCAGGCGGCCAACGCCAGCGGATCGCCATTGCGCGCGCCGTTGCTATGAAGCCCGATCTTCTGGTTGCGGATGAGGCCGTGTCGGCGCTGGATGTTAGCGTGCAGGCGCAGGTGCTTGATCTGCTGGATGATGTGCAGGAAAAATTCGGCATTGCCATGCTGTTCATCACCCACGACCTGCGCGTCGCGGCGCAAATCTGTGACGAGGTGCTGGTGATGCAAAAGGGCGTTGTCGTCGAACACGGACCCGCGGGCGAGGTGCTTGCTGCGCCACGCCATGACTATACCCGAAATCTGATCGAGGCTGCCCCCGGGCGCCTTTGGGATTTTGCCAATTTCCGTGCGCTTGACCGCACAGCCCCCGCTACAGGAGCCACCCTATGACCACCATTCCAAAGATCGACACCTTCGCCAGCGATCTGACCGCAATCCGACAGGATTTTCACGCCCACCCCGAACTGGGATTCGAAGAGGTGCGGACCTCGGGCATCGTGGCGGCGCAGCTGCGCGCCTATGGGGTGGACGAGGTACACGAGGGCATCGGCGGCACCGGCGTCGTCGGGCTGATCAAGGGGCAGGGGGGTGGCAACCGCCGTGTGGGTCTGCGTGCCGACATGGATGCGCTGCCGATCGAGGAAACGTCGGGCGTGGCCTATGCCTCGACCAATCCGGGGCGGATGCACGCCTGTGGTCACGACGGTCACACGACGATGCTGTTGGGTGCCGCGCGCTATCTGGCCGAGACACGAGACTTTGACGGTACCGTGGTGCTGATCTTCCAACCCGCCGAGGAAGGCCTGGGCGGTGCGCGCCGTATGATCGCCGAGGGGCTGTTTGAACGCTTTCCCTGTGATGAAATCTACGGGATGCACAATGATCCCAATTCGGAACCCAATGTTGTGTCCGTCACGCCGGGCCCTGCGATGGCGGGGGCAAGCTTTTTCGACATCACGATCAAGGGCACTGGCAGCCACGCCGCCGCCCCGCACCAGTCGAAAGACCCGATCGTCATCGGATCTGCGCTGGTGCAACAGCTGCAAAGCATCGCCAGCCGCAATATCATCCCGACCAAGCCCATCGTTCTGTCGGTGACCAAGTTCAATGCGGGCTCTGCCTATAACGTGGTGCCCGATACAGCGACGATCGCCGGCACGATCCGCTATTTCCATGATGACGTGTCAGAGCTCGCCGATCAGCGCATCCGCGATATCTGCGCTGGCATGGCGCTGTCCTACGGGGTGGAGATCGACGTCGACCTGCGCAATGTCTTTGACGTGCTGATGAACGACCCCGATCTGACCACTGCCTATGTTGCAGCCGCCGCAGATGTGGTGGGCGCCGATCTGTCATCGGAATCGACCGAGCAGGCCACCGGATCGGAGGATTTTGCGGATATGCTGAAAGTGGTGCCCGGTGCGTATTGCCGGGTCGGTCACGCGGGCAACGTGCCGCTGCACAATCCGGGCTTTGTGTTGGATGACGCAATGCTGCCCGTGGGCGCGTCCATCTATGCGCGCATCGTGGAAACACGTCTGCCCAAAGCCTGATATGATCTGAAATCAAGAACGTTCTGCGGTGCCTCACCTTGGGGCATCGCAATAGGGAGGAGACCCGACATGACCAACCCGCTTGAGCTGCCCTTTGACACAGACGAGATGATCGACGGGCTGCGCCCTTGGATCGAAACCGAAAGCCCGACTTTTGACGCAGGTGCCGTGAACCGGATGATGGATCTGGTGCAGCATGATCTGGCGGCCTTGGGCGCGCGGGTTGAACGCATCCCGGGGCGTATGGGCTTTGGGGATAGTGTGCGGGCCACCATGCCCCACCCCCGCGCCGGCGAGGGGGGTATTCTGCTCTTGGGGCATATGGATACGGTTCATCCTGTCGGCACGCTGCAAAAGCTGCCGTTCCGGCGCGAGGGCGGCATCTGCTATGGCCCGGGTCTGATGGATATGAAGGGCGGCAACTATGTCTTCCTCGACGCGTTGCGCAAATTGCTGGCCGCAGGGATCGAGACGCCGCTGCCCGTGACCGTGCTTTTCACGCCGGACGAAGAGGTTGGCACACCGTCGACCCGTGCGCTGATCGAGGCAGAGGCGAAGCGCCACAAATATATTCTGGTGCCCGAACCCGCCTGCCCTGACGGGGGGGCCGTGATCGGTCGCTATGCAATTGCGCGGTTTGACCTGCAGACCCGCGGCAAACCCAGCCACGCGGGGTGGGCGCTAAAGGATGGCGTGTCGGCGATTGCCGAGATGGCCAAGCATGTCGCCGTGATCGAAGGGATGACGAGCGAGGACTGTACCTTCTCGCTGGGCGTGTTCAACGCGGGCCAGTGGGTGAACTGTGTATCCTCTGTCTGCGACGCCGAAGTCCTGTCTATGGCCAAAACCCAAGAGCAGCTGGATGCAGGGGTTGCCAAGATGATGGCGCTGAATTCGGACAGCGGGAATGTGGTGATGGACGTCAGGCGCGGTGTGACCCGCCCCGTCTGGGAACCGGACCAGCCCGGCACCATGGCAATGCTGGGGGTGGCTCAAGAGATCTCGCGCGAGCTGGGGTTCGAGATGACAGGGCAATCGGCTGGCGGCGGCTCGGACGGGAACTTCACCGGCTACCTCGGTCTGCCGACACTCGATTCAATCGGGGTAAGGGGGCAGGGGCTCCATACGCTGAATGAACACATCGAAGTCGACAGTCTGGTAGAGCGCGCAAAGCTGGCAGCAGGGCTCTATTGCCGTTTGGGCGCTTAATCATCCCAAAGGGGGCCTGACAGACAACATCAGCCTTTTCCGGTCATGTTCCGAAAAAAAAACGAGAAAAATGACATTTTTTGAAAAAAGGTGTTGCGGCCCCCAAATCACAGGGCTATAGAGCGTTCTACCGGAGACGCAGACATGCAGACACGGGGCGCTAGACGGGGATGACGGGCTAAGGTTCGGAGCTTACGCAGCGGAGAAATTCAGAGGTAATAGAGGCGGGGCGCGCTGAAAGTTTTACGGCGCATCTTGGTTTCTTTTGTCTCAACGCTCTTTGAAAATTAGATATCTGAAGAGATATGTGGGCGGTTTGGTTCAT